>Ga0181574_10003780_pt1 | contig 13284 bp, 7 predicted proteins | sample 101ome_24_FD_145600 | JGI IMG/M metagenome (GOLD analysis project Ga0181574, IMG submission 145600) | Coastal salt marsh microbial communities from the Groves Creek Marsh, Skidaway Island, Georgia - 101410AT metaG (spades assembly) | ecosystem: Environmental > Aquatic > Marine > Intertidal zone... | reverse complement strand
TGCGGATCCTTAATTTTGCATTAAAAAGAACAGGCATATTAATTTTTTTAGCACTGAAAGATTGCAGACTTAATTAATATAACTATCTTTGCACCTGCGAAACGTCGCATACATAAAAATCATTTAAAACAATATTGGCATGTATTTAAGTACAGAAAAGAAAGAAGAGATTTTCAAAAAACACGGAAAATCTGAAAAAGACACTGGTTCTTCAGAGGGACAAATTGCATTGTTCACCTACAGAATTAGTCATTTAACTGAGCATTTGAAAAAGAACCGTAAAGATTACGGTACACAAAGAGCACTTCAGTTATTGGTTGGTAAAAGAAGAAGTCTTTTGGATTATTTAAAGAAAAAAGACATCGAGCGTTACCGTGCGATTGTTAAGGAATTAGGTTTACGTCGTTAAGATAAAACATAATTTAATGTATTAAAAAAAAGGGGGCGGTCGAAGAAATTCGGAGTCCCCTTTTTTGTTAAATTTAGGATTCACAGTACAGAGTTAAGAGTTATCAACTCTAAATTCTAAACTCAAAAATGTAAATAAATAAATATGAATATAGGAATAAAAAAGTCCATCACTACAGGAGGTAAAGAGATTACCGTAGAGACTGGTAAATTGGCAAAGCAAGCCGATGGGTCTGTAGTGTTACAAATGGGCGGAACGATGTTATTGGCTACAGTCGTATCATCGAAAGAAGCAAAAGAAGGTGTGGGTTTTTTCCCACTTACGGTCGATTACCGTGAAAAATTTGCAGCTGCAGGTCGTATCCCTGGAGGTTTCTTAAGAAGAGAGGCTCGACCAACGGATTTAGAAGTTTTGGTGATGCGTTTAGTAGATAGAGCATTAAGACCTCTTTTTAATGATGACTACCGTGCGGAAACGCAAATTATGATTCAATTAATGTCGTATGACGGGATTAACCTTCCGGACTCATTGGCAGGTTTTGCAGCGTCTGCTGCACTTGCTGTTTCCGACATTCCATTTAATGGGCCAATGTCTGAGGTGCGAGTTGCGCGTGTTAACGGATCATTCGTAGTTAACCCAATTAAAGCTGAATTGGATATCGCAGACATGGAAATCATGATGGCGGGTACAATGAAGGACGTGGTAATGATTGAAGGTGAAATGGAATTTGTTCAAGAAGTAGACCTCGTTGAAGCAATAAAAGTTGGACATGCTGCGATTAAGGAGCAATGTCAATTTCAATTAGATTTAGCAGCTGAAGTTCCATCTGCTAATCCAAAAAGAGAGTATCACCATGTGGATACGAATGAGGAGGTTGAAAAGAAAATCAATGACTTTGCGTACGATAAATTGAAAGCAGTAGCTCGCAAAGGTAATGCAAATCGCACAGAAAGAGCGGATGATTTCAAAGCAGTAAAAGAAGAGACGAAAGCACAGTTTTCTGAAGAAGAATTGGAAGCAGCTGGAGGGTTTTTTGAGACCTATTTCAGCAAAGCCAAAAAAGCGGCTGTTCGCGATGTGATGTTGAATGAACGCATCCGTTTAGACGGACGTAAGTTTGATGAAATCCGCCCGATTTGGTCGGAGATTGATTACTTGCCAATGGTACATGGATCTTCCATTTTTACGAGAGGGGAGACGCAGTCATTGACTACGTTAACACTCGGAGGAAGAATGCAAGAACAAATGATTGATGCAGCAACCTACCAGGGAACGGAGTCGTTTATGTTGCATTATAATTTCCCTCCATTCTCCACTGGAGAGGCATATCCAGTTCGTGGTACTTCTCGTCGTGAGATTGGTCACGGTAACTTGGCGTTAAGAGCGTTGAAACCAGTTTTACCAGAAGATAATCCTTACACGATTCGATTGGTTTCTGAAATTCTTGAATCTAATGGTTCTTCATCCATGGCAACAGTTTGTGCGGGAACGCTTGCATTAATGGATGGTGGTATTCCAATTAAAGCACCTGTATCCGGGATTGCTATGGGATTAGTAATGAATGAAGAAGGAAAGTATGCAGTATTGTCAGATATTCTTGGTGACGAGGATCATTTAGGTGATATGGACTTTAAGATTACGGGAACGGCAGATGGAATTACTGCGTGTCAAATGGATATTAAAGTGGACGGACTTCCTTACGAAGTACTAATAGAAGCATTAGATCAAGCAAAAGCAGGACGTTTACATATTTTAGGTAAATTGTTAGAGACGATTTCTGAGCCTCGGCCAGAATTAAAGCCTACTGCACCTCGAATTGAATCGTTTAGAGTTCCGAATGACTCTATCGGAGCAATCATCGGGCCTGGTGGTAAAATCATTCAGCAGATTCAGAAAGACACTGGAGCAACCATTACAATTGTTGAAGATGAAGCAACAGGTGAGGGTATGGTTCAAATTCTTGCTGAAGGAAAAGAAGCAATGGATGGCGCCTTGAAAGCTGTTCGTCAAATTGCTTTCCCTCCAACAGTCGAAGATGGTGCTGAGTATGAAGGAAAAATCAAGTCTGTTCAAGCCTACGGATGTTTCGTTGAAATATTACCAGGTACAGATGGATTGATTCACGTATCTGAATTTGCTCACGAGCGCATTGCTAAAATGGAAGATGTTGCCAAAGAAGGAGACATCGTTAAGTTTAAAGTGATGGGACAAGATCCGAAGACGAAAAAGTGGAAACTTTCGCGTAAGGTGTTATTGCCAAAGCCAGAAAAAGCTGAATAAAATGTAGTCACCAATAATGATAGGGCCCATTGAAGAAAAGCAATGGGCTCTTTTTATTTTAGTTGTTTCATGGATGGGGTGCCCTCTCAATTTGGATTTTGTTATTGGTGTTATTTGGTACATATTAAAGAAAACAACTATTTTCGTGTAAATCAATTGGCAATCGAATGAAGGCAATTACTACTACGCTTCTTATTGCAGCGACACTTATGTCGTGGGGTCAAGATATTCACTTTTCACAAATGCGGTTTTCTCCTCTGAATTTGAATCCTGCATTGGCGGGTGCCGAGCAAAATCTTCAGGCGGTCATTAACTATCGAAATCAGTGGAATAGTGTGGCTTTTCCATTTCAAACAATAAGTGGTTCTGTGGATTGGAGATTTAAAGAAAAACAAGGTGGAAATGGTTTTCTGGCCGGAGGTGTTAATGTATTCAATGATCAAGCTGGTGATGTGCGAATGACAACAACGAATGTGAACTTAAGTCTTGCCTATCATTTATTTATCGACCGCAATAATACCATTGGTATGGCTATACAAGGAGGCTTTGGCCAGCGAGGAATAGATCCTGCGGTTGGTTTGTGGGAAAGTCAATATATAGGTACAGGATTCAATGCCGGGTTGTCGAGCGGGGAAAGTTTTGCAACTTCAAATTTCACTCACCTTGATGCAGGAGCAGGAATCGTATACCATTACAAGAAAAATGAAAAGTACATGCGCGGCAATGATCAGTTTAAGCTAACTGCTGGATTGGCTGCTTTTCATGTCAATAGACCGTCTTCTTCATTTCTTGCTGGCGGAGAGGATGATTTAGCTGTTCGCTTCTCGGCCTTTGTGAATGCAGATTACGGAATTCGAAATTCCAATTTCTCATTAGTTCCTGCAATCTATTATAATCGACAAGGTCCGCATCAAGAAATCCTTGGAGGAACATATGTTCGTGTGATCGTGACTGAAGGTTCGAAGGTGACTGGATTTATTCAGGAGTTGGCTACTTATTTAGGTGCGTTTTATCGTGTTGGAGATGCATTTATAGCTAAGTTTATGATGGAGTATTCGAGCTATTCCTTAGGGGTTGCGTATGACTTTAATGTGTCGTCTTTAACAGAAGCTTCGCGCGGTAGAGGAGGGATAGAATTTTTTCTCCGATTTGTTCTTCCGAATCCTTTCAGTGCAGCTTCACGAACTCGTATCAATTAAAAGTATATTCCGTGGAATTTTATGCCGGTATTGGAGAACTCTATTGCCGGAAAAGGTATTTTAAGATGGTTCAATCCGAGAAAGAAGGATCTTAACCAGGGTCTCTTCACTGGGATTCTTTGTAAGTCGATGTCTAATGAAAACAGGTACTGCCTTTTTGATGCGAACGATAATAATTCACCATTATAGTTGATACTCCCACTATTTTCAGATCCGAACAATCGTTGGTCAATGGAATACCCGAATGCAATATTTATCCATGCTGGGAACCGTGCGCCTTCTGTCAGAAAAGAATAAGGATTAATACTGAACCAATAAGTTTGGCCGTTATAGTCTTTTAGAAGGCGTTCTGCAAAGTTTGATCCTAGAACGTCAGGGCGGTATTGTGCATAGGAAGAGGGAGAACTGCTAAACTTCATTCGAATGCGTTGCTCGTTCCACCAGCGCTGTTGGGTGTAAAATAGGAAGCCTCCTAAAGTATTCGCACTTATATCTGTCCATGAAAAACCCCAGGCGCTGCTTAGTCCGTCGAGTAATTCAAATGAAAGTAAATAGCCAGCGCTGGTTGCAGCTCCAATGAGAAGACTGTTTTTTTCGTTGACCCCTGCCCATTTATAACTCTGATAAATCGAATTGTGGATTAGGTAACCTGCATAAGCGTGCCCTGCCTTGTCCATTTGATACCATTGGGTGGCATCATCTCTAAATTTGAATCCATTAGATCCAAGGTCTTTGTACCAAATAGTTCCCAGGCCAATAAGGCTCCCAACCGCTGTTGAACCCACGCCAATTGATAAACTGATCGTTCTTTTCTTATTGAAAGTGTCGCTCGGTTCAAAGAAGTTGGTCTGCTGAGAGATGCTCAAAGAAGCAATGTGTATCCATAAAATGAGAGGCAGACATTTCATGAAAACAAATTTAGCTAATTTTGACGAAGCTAGAGTGTCTTGGAAGTTCTGGGTTTACCCAATTACGATTATTGAATAAAATGTCACGGCTAACCTTGAAACTATTTTTTCAGTTGAACCTCGTAAGTGAATTCCACGATATCTCCAATTTTTGAAGAGGAGGCCATCCCAAAATGAGTTCGATTGAGTGTTGAACTTCCCCATATTACAATAACCGGGTTGCCGTCTTTTTCTCCTTTTCCGATAAGTTTTAGCTTGACGTCTAATTCTTTAGATACCCCCATCATCGTAAAATCTCCAGCAACCAATAATCCATCGTCTTTTTGTGAGATAGATTTTGATACAAAAGTGATTTCGGGATATTTTTCTTCGTGGAAATAATCTTTTTCCATAAGGTGCTCATCTCTCGGACCAATAAAGGTAGAGAGCGATTTTACAGGAAGAGTGACTTGAATTGCTGAGTTTTCGATGTTCTGTTTAATGTCAAAATTACCCTTTACAACTTGAAATTCTCCTTTTGTCCTACCTTTTTCTGGACCGAGTTCAAAGAATATCTTGGAATTTTCTTCGTTTATTTTCCACTTCCCAATGGCTTCTTCAAAGGATTTTCCCTCTGGTTCTCTTACGACGTTGTTGGGCGAACTCTGATCTTTGGTTTCGGTTTCAATCCCTAGAGATGCTAAATCAATAGAAGATGATTGCTGCACTGGTAAGATGTATGGGGTTACAAGAAAAACACTTCCAATCGTAATCAATTTCAATCCAATGAAGGTATAATCTTTAAAGAGCGAAAATAGAATACTAATTAACGCCAAACTAACAAGAACAGCTGCTAAAGATAATAATCCACCTAGTCGCTCGAGCTGAGTGTAGGCAAACGCCAAAGCTCCAATAGCCATAATAGGGACGATAATTGCTTTGAGTGTAAGAATTGCCTTCCACTTTCCAGAATTGAATCGGGCAAGAAGAAGGAGTAAATCGTAGATGAGAATCATGAAGCCTCCAATAAAAGCTCCTTCTAATATTTCGCCACGGGTGAAGTCAAGGTTGTCATAGTCTCCATATTCTAATAAGATTAACATGGCTACAATTAGATAGAGGGCGCTCCCGGCACTTAATATAATATCATTTTTAAGTCCTAATTTATTGCGCGCAACGAGAGATGCTCCAGTATAGAACGTTCCTGCTACTAAAAGGCCAGCGTATCCTGAAAGAAATAAACCAAGAGCAGAGATTCCACCGATAAAAGCATATGAAACCAGACTTTCAAGGTAGTTGTCTTCATTGTCAGCCCATCGGATACTGCCAAATCGAATGATCAAGTTACTAATTCCTAACTTTGCTAAGTGAGTAAGGAAAGGAGTTGTAGCGCTTAATGCAGCAATCACCAAAATTCCATCTATTCCGTCTGTTCCACTTCCGAGAAATGCAGTAAGCTCAATTTGAGGAGCCAAAAATAAGGTCCCCGTCAATGTAATAGGTAATAAATTCCATCCCAAACTGTATTTATGTTTGGTAAGTTCTCCCAAAAAGAATAATATGCTTAATATCGATAACAGATAAAGTGGCAGTGGGGCAACTTCTTCTGATCCTTCCACGGAAAAATAGTCAATTGATAAGATTAAAACGACCAAGCCTAGTATATAATGACTGATGGCTTTAACACTTCCTCCAATGTTTTTTGCAAATGCAGTAGTGGTAATTATACCTGAAAACAAACTAAATAATACTGCAAATGTTACCATGGTAGATAAATTTAAATCAAATATACGGTAATTATTTTAACTCACTTCATGAATTATTTAAATCCTCCTTTTTTTTGAATTTGTTTAGTAAAAAAGGGATGCAGTTTTTGCATCCCTTTTAACTTTTATTTACTTATTATATTAAAGAAGTTAAGATTATTTTCCTCTTACTTCTTTTCTTCATCCACTTCTTCAAAGTCCACATCCGTCACTTCATCATCCGTATTTCCTGCAGTACCAGAAGTTTCTTGTGCTCCACCTTGGTCAGCATTTGCTGCATTGTACATGTCTTGAGAAGCCGCTTGAAAAACTGTATTTAATTTTTCAGAAGCTGCGTCCATTTGTGCAATATCCTTTGCTTCATATGCAGCTTTAAGTTCAGCTAACGCTTCTTCAATTGGTTGTTTCTTATCAGCTGGAATTTTATCTCCGTACTCGCTTAATTGACGCTCTGTTTGAAAGATTAAAGAATCTGCTTTGTTGATTTTGTCAACCTCTTCTCTTTTCTTTTTGTCAGTCTCTGCATTTGCAGCAGCTTCGTTCTTCATTCTTTCGATTTCTTCCTCACTTAAGCCAGATGAAGCTTCAATTTTAATCGACTGCTCTTTACCTGTTCCTTTGTCTTTCGCAGAGATATTCATAATACCATTTGCATCGATATCGAAAGTTACCTCGATTTGTGGTTCACCTCTTCTCGCAGGTGGTATATCTGTAAGCTGAAAACGTCCTAGCGTTTTATTATCAGCGGCCATTGAACGTTCTCCTTGTAGCACATGAATGTCAACTGAAGGTTGGTTATCTGCAGCTGTCGAGAATACTTCTGATTTCTTCGTAGGAATAGTCGTATTCGCTTCTATAAGCTTTGTCAATACTCCCCCCATTGTTTCAATACCTAAAGACAATGGAATAACATCTAGAAGTAATACATCTTTTACTTCACCTGTCAAAACTCCACCTTGAATTGCTGCTCCAATCGCAACAACTTCATCAGGATTTACACCTTTTGAAGGTTCCTTCGCGAAGAAATTCTTCACCGCATCTTGAATAACAGGGATACGTGTAGAACCACCTACTAAAATCACTTCATCAATATCGTTTATTGAAAGTCCAGCATTTTTAAGTGCCGAACGACAAGGAGCGATAGTTCTCTCTACAATAGAAGAGATTAATTGCTCAAATTTTGAACGTTGTAATGTTCTTACTAAGTGCTTTGGCACTCCATCAACTGGCATGATGTAAGGTAAATTGATTTCTGTCGAAGTGGTTGAAGAAAGTTCAATCTTAGCTTTTTCAGCAGCTTCCTTTAAACGCTGAAGAGCCATTGGGTCTTTTGTCAGATCCAGTCCTTCGTCTTTTTTAAACTCGTCTGCTAACCAGCTAATTATCGCTTCATCAACATCATCCCCTCCAAGGTGGGTGTCTCCGTCTGTAGCAAGTACTTCAAATACACCATCTCCTAATTCAAGGATAGATACATCGTGTGTTCCTCCACCAAAGTCGAACACAACAACTTTTTGTTCAACATTCTTTTTGTCCAGTCCGTATGCAAGCGCAGCAGCGGTTGGTTCATTTATGATACGCTTGATGGTTAAACCAGCGATTTCACCTGCTTCTTTTGTCGCTTGACGCTGCGCATCGTTGAAGTACGCTGGCACTGTTACTACTGCTTCAGAAACTTCTTGCCCCAAGTAGTCTTCAGCCGTTTTCTTCATTTTTTGAAGAACCATTGCCGAAATTTCTTGTGGCGAGTAGAGACGGTCATCAATTTTGACACGCGGGGTATTGTTGTCACCTTTTACCACTTGGTAAGGCATACGCTTGACTTCGTCCAATACATCATCAAAAGACGATCCCATGAAGCGCTTGATCGAAGCAATAGTTTTTGTTGGGTTTGTAATGGCTTGACGTTTTGCAGGATCTCCCACTTTTCGCTCACCACCCTCTACGAATGCCACGATTGAAGGGGTTGTTCTTTTTCCTTCTGCATTCGTGATTACCACCGGCTCATTACCCTCCATTACTGAAACACAAGAGTTGGTAGTTCCTAAGTCGATTCCAATTATTTTTCCCATATCTGAAATTGTTTTTTTGTTTTTTATTCAAATTACAGGCTGCACTGTTCAATATATGTGCCACCTCGGTTATCGCTTTGATATGCTGACAAAATGAAATAAAATTGGGAATAGAACGCATGTCTTTATGTCAGAATGTCGCTTTTTCAAGGCTACATGACGTGCTGTGAATGACATATTGATAAAGTATGAACGAATTTGAATTTGTGCACGGAAAATGGCTGCTTGAATTATGAATCAATTTTTGATTAATCGATGAACTTTCATAACTTAGTGAACTTATTTCGATTTATGTGTCGACTACTTCTATTCTTATTTACTTTCCTTTTGGCAATGAGCACTAAAGCTCAAGAAATGCATCACGATCATTCGTTACATCATGCGTTTGTAGAAAACAAAGGGCAGTGGCCGGACCATGTCTTGTTCAAAACTACGTTTCAAGGAGGGAATATGTGGATTGAACAAGGTAAGGTGCTTTTTCATTTGCAAGATTATTCAGATTATCGTAAGGCGCATGGGGCATTAAATACCGACGTTTCAGATCCATTTACATTTAGACAAACCTTGGTTCATTTGAACTTTATAGGTGCGAATGATGTCAACGAAATCTTAAAGTACGAAAAGGCTCCTCATTATTATAACTATTTTATCGGCGCGGATCAATCTAAATGGGCGTCGCATGTTGGTGCGTATGGAGAGTTTGTGATGAAGGAAATTTATGACGGAATCGATTTACGATTCATTGAAAAAGAAGAGGAATTGAAGTACGAGTTTATAGTTGCTCCTAAAGTCGATCCTTCTGTGATTCGGTTAGATTATAGTAATCAAGAGGAGCTTTTCTTGGATAAGCAAGGAAATTTGGTGATTCGGACTTCATTAGGTGATATAATCGAACAAGCACCTTATGCCTATCAAGTAGTGAATGGCAAAGTCGTTGAGGTGGAATGTGCATATGAAATAAATGGTAAAAAGGTCGAATTTATTCTTGGTGATTTTAACCCGCGTGTTCAGTTGGTGATTGATCCTACCCTTATTTTTGCTACATACTGTGGTGCGGTTTCTGATAACTTTGGAATGACTGCGACATATGGTTACGATGGAACAGCGTACAATGGTGGGATGGTCTACGGAAATGCTTACCCCATGCCTGATCCAAATGCATATGATACAGGTTCAAACATGACTGTGGTAGATGTAGGTATCGCTACTACAGATGCGTTTATATCGAAATATAATCCAGATGGAACCACCATGCTATGGTCCACCTTTTTTGGAGGAGGAGACAATACTCAAGGTACAGAGGTTCCTCATTCATTAATTTGTGACCTCGACAACAATATCTATGTTTATGGTGTAACAAGTGCACTGGATTTTCCAGTTGTCAATGGTTTTCAAACGAATCATGCTGGAGGGAGCGCATTATCGATCAACTTTAATGGAACTAATTTCGGGAATACAGGTACGGATATATTTGTTGCGAAGTTTAGTGAGAATGGGCAAAATTTGATGGGGTCGACTTATGTTGGTGGTGCGGAAAATGATGGGGTTAATTACAAAGTCACGTCTGGCATTTATAATACTGTAGCAGCTTACGATAGTTTAACGACGAATTATGGGGACCAGTTTCGGGGGGAAATTATGCTTGATCAATTCAACAATATTGTGGTCGCTTCATGCACGCGATCCACAGACTTCCCCACTGTGAGCGCTTTCCAAGCTGTCAATGCAGGTCAGCAAGATGGGGTAGTATTTAAAGTTCAGAATGACTTTTCATCATTGCTATTCTCGAGTTATTATGGTGGCACCGAAAACGACGCTTGCTATTCTGTTAAATTGGACCAAGCCGAAAATGTCGTGTTTGTAGGAGGAACTTCTTCTTCAGACTTGCCGAATGCAATAGGAGGCTATCTTGGAACGTATCAAGGGGGGAAGGCTGATGGTTTCGTAGCCAAGGCTTCAAGTGACGGCACCAATTTAATTCAAACTTCTTACCTGGGAATGGGGCTCTATGACCAAGCATTTTTTGTAGAAATTGATCGGTTGGATAATGTATTCGTTGTGGGTCAAAGTGTTGGAGGGAATTTTCCTGTTACTCCCGGTGTATATTCCAACCCTGGATCGAGTCAATTTATTGTTAAAATGCTTCCTGACCTCACAGGTGTTATTCAATCGACCGTATTTGGAAGTGGTAGTGCCAATTTCGATATTTCTCCATCAGCTTTTCTAGTGGATATCTGTGGTAATATGTACGTTTCAGGTTGGGGAGCCAATATTTTGCAGGGAACGCCTATTGGGAGTATGCCGGTGACGGCAAATGCATTTCAGCAAATAGCCCCCAATGGCTTCGATTTTTACTTAATTGTCATTGAACGCGAATTCACTGATCTATTGTATGGCACCTACATGGGCGGTGCTGTTTCAAACGAACATGTGGATGGTGGAACTAGTCGCTTTGACAAAAACGGTGTTGTGTATCAGGGCGTTTGTGGAGGTTGTGGCGGAAATAGTGATTTTCCTACAACACCTGGAGCCTGGTCCGACCAAAATCTAGCTTCCAATTGTAATGCACTTGTATTTAAGTTTGATTTTAACCTAATACCTAATGCAGAATTTACAGTTGACAACAATATAGGTTGTGCACCTTTTGAAGTAACTTTTGACAATTTTTCATCTGATTCAGATTCTTACATTTGGGATTTTGGTAATGGCAATGCGGATTCGTTAACATTTGCCCCGACATTTACTTTCACTGACCCAGGAGTGTATGAAGTGTTTTTGTACGTTACTGACTCGATTTGTTTGATTACTGATACGGCACAGCTTACTATTACTGTTACTCCGGCACTTGAACTGGATGGGTTAGCCAATATTGAATTGTGTCAACCGGATGATATCACCCTTGTCGCCAACAGCTTTGGGACTGCTACCAATTTTATTTGGTCGTCCAACAGCGACTTTACGGATCAGTTAAACAACACGACCGCTGATTCTACAGCGCAAGTATTTAGTTCTGAGAATGATTATTATTACGTTCAGCTAAGTAATCCGGGATGCGAGCTCATTGACAGTGTTCAGGTTGTCTTTACGAGTGCGGCGCTAGAGTTAACGGGAAATCAGGAAATCTGTAGGGATGAAGAAACAACGATTACTGCAACGAGCTCAGATCCATTAATTACCTTTTCTAATTACAACTGGGAACCTGACAGTATTATTGTTTCGGGTGATGGCATGTCGGAAATCATTGCAAATCCGAGTACAACACAATACATTTACTTAACAGCAGAATCGAGTAATGGATGTACGATTACTGATTCGATCTTAATCAACGTGAGTAATATTAGTGCTTCGAGCGTCACAGCTTCTGCTTCAGAAACAGACGTTACGAACGGTGCGACAGTTACCTTAACAGCTATGCCACCAGGGTATAATTATTCTTGGTTACCTCCCTTTAATTTAACAGCACCAACGAATCAGGTAACAGACGCGACTATTTTTGGGGAAACTACGTACACTGTAATTGTATCGGATGGAATTTGTTCTCGCGAAGCTTCTGTTACCATTAAAACCTATCAATTTGTATGCGAAGAACCATTTGTTTATGTTCCCAACGCGTTCACGCCAAATGGAGACAATGAGAATGATGTGCTCTATATTCGCAGTACAATAATCGAAGAGGCTACGTTGCGCATATTCAATCGGTGGGGAGAAATGGTCTTTGAAACAAATGACTTATCCATTGGATGGGATGGAACATGGAGAGGGCAAGCGATCTCCCCGGACGTCTACGATTATTATCTTCAGGGCTATTGCATCGATGGCGAGCAATTCTTAATTCAAGGAAATATTACTTTAATTCGATAATAATGAAAAGGCTGAGTTTTTTCATTATGTTTATTGCTTACCTCGCTCAGGGGCAAGACATCCATTTCTCTCAATTCGATTATAATCCAATTTTTCAAAACCCAGGAAATGTTGGGTTATTTGATGGAGACTATCGGTTTCATGCCAATTATAGGGATCAATGGAGGAGTGTCACGGTACCGTTTCAAACGCTTTCGATTTCTGCGGAAGCCAAAAATGTATATAAAAGTTTATCATTTGGACTTTTCTTGATGAATGACGTTGTAGGTGATGGAAAGTTTAGAACGATAGAAGTTGCACCTTCAGTTGCGTATGTTATTAAATTAACTGCTGACAGCGCACACGTGATTCGTCCCGCTATTCAAATGGGACTAAATTATCGGCAATTTGATGCGGACGCTTTCCAGTTTGATAATCAATGGAATGGTGTTTTTTTCGACCCTACACTTCCTACAAATGAGGTGTTTCAAACAGAGCGCAAGAGCAATTTTACGTTAGGGTTAGGAGCCTCCTATGAATACATTAAATCTCCTAGGAAACGCTTAGTTGCGGGAATCGGTTTATTTAATATCAATCGTCCGAATCAAGGTTTTTTTGGCGAAACAATTAATCGAGAGCGTCGGTTGAATGCATTTGCCAGGGTCCATTATGAAATTGGTTTTGACTGGGACATTATTCCTTCGTTGCAAATGAATTTCCAAGGAACCTATAGAGAGGTTATTATCGGTTCACAAGCGAGGTACATTTTGGTTGATCGTTTGGGAGATTACAAAGCATTTTATTTAGGTGCTTATTTGAGGGGAGGAGATG
>Ga0181574_10003776_pt1 | contig 13288 bp, 10 predicted proteins | sample 101ome_24_FD_145600 | JGI IMG/M metagenome (GOLD analysis project Ga0181574, IMG submission 145600) | Coastal salt marsh microbial communities from the Groves Creek Marsh, Skidaway Island, Georgia - 101410AT metaG (spades assembly) | ecosystem: Environmental > Aquatic > Marine > Intertidal zone... | reverse complement strand
AAGAATGAAAAAACCCTCCATGGATCTCGGGATTTCGGATCGTGGGGATTCGGGTCGTTCGATCGTGGGTGAAGTGATTCAACAATCGACGGTTCGCGACCCGTGGGGAACGCGCGCTTCCTTCGTGTTTTCATTTCATTTTTCATTTCGTGTGGTGCGACCGGGCGACCGATGGACCGACCGATCGATGGCGATCCGAGCGAAAACGACGAGAGAGACGAGAAAAATGGTAAAACTCACTCAAACCCGGGTCTCCATCGGTCGGTCGGCGAACGGACCCGCGCTGGGTCTGTCGCTGGCGCCCGTTCGGGGCGAGACCCGTTCGGGAGAGGACGACGCGACGCGCGGTGATGCAGGGCGACGCCGTGAGCGGTGGGGCGATGCGTCGCGATGTCGGCGAAGGGTCGGTGTCGGCGTCGGCGTCGGCGTCGACGCATCGAAGACACGAGAGCGGTGGGGCGTGGGTGATGGATTCAAAGGAAAACTTGGAGAGGGAAGCGGCGAGGGAAGCGGCGGCGGCGGCGGGCGCGGGCGCGGGCGCGGGCGCGGGCGCGGATGCGATCGCGTCGTCGTCTGTGACGTCGTGGATGTCGAATGGGAACGGGACGTCGTTCCTGAGGAACGCGACGGCGCGCGCGGCGCAACCGGCGATGAACGACTACGACGAAGACGAGGACGAAACTCGAGGAGGACCGGGCGGTTCGGCGGTTTCGTCGCCGGGTAAGAATGGAGGGTTTGGGAGCTGGGGCGCGGTGAAGGCCTCCCCTGGGGGCACCACCGGGGTTTTGTTGGCGTATTACGAGTCGTTGGAACGGTTCGACGAGTGGGTCGCCGTTTCAAACTTGTGGGAGCGTCGGGAGAACGCCGGGGTGAGCGATTACCTCTGCGCCCGGTTGTACCGGGAGACGAGCGATGAGCGAATGGAGAGATACTTGAGCCAAATCGTGACGATGTGGATTCAGCGGGCGGAGGCGCACGAGGGAGAGCAGGAGCAGGCGGCGGGTTTCGAGCGCATGCTCATCATGGTTTGCAGACGGTCGTTGCGGCTGGCGACAAAGATTTGTTGGTTGCTCGCGGCGGCGGTCGGTGACAGTAAAGAACCTCAGGCGTTGATGGCGTTTAGGGATCGGTGCGCGAGCGAGACGGTGAAGAATGGAACCTGGCCCGCGCCTTTTCAGGAGTGCGCGCAGTCGAGAGCCGAGGCGTCGCTCTCGCCCTCGAGCTCGTCTCGGGATCGAAGTCCGCCTCGATCGGGTTCGACGGCTGAACCCGTCACGCCCCCGAGGCGGGTTTTCGGTATGGTTAGGTCCCCTTCCAGAAGGACGAGCGAAGAAAAGAATCGACCAGATTCTCTGGGATCTGGTTCTGGAGGTTTTCTCGCCGGTATGTCTCGCGCGCTCTCGTTTGGTAACTCAAAAAAGGAAGGGAGCAAACACAGAGAAAACGGCAAGTCGCCGAGCAAACACAGAGACAACGCGTCGCGTCCGCAGGGTGGTCTCTCCTCTCTTTTTGGCGTATGTGGCAACAAAGACCTCCCGTTCGAAGACGGAGCAAAGGCGCTCAATTTGAGAAGGAAGACATTCGAGGCGACGATGAAACTCACGGATGACTTGTGCGAGCTCTCCTTGTCGCTCTCCAAGGTTTTCCCGTTGGAAAACCGTCAATCGATCCTTCGCCAAGAGCTCTCGCGCATGAACAAACGTTTTCGACACACGGAAAAGGGGACCGGCGTGCTCTTTCCCATGGGTCACGGCGAGTTGGAGCGAGTGATTCGCATTCCTTGGGAGGAAGCCGTGCTCTTGAACAGTCGAGAGAAGGCTCCGTACCTCGTCTGTCTCGAGGTCGTGAACTCGAACCCGACTGAAGAAGAGATTAAAAACGCCGAGGATTCATCCAACCACGCACCAGTTGATGATTTCTACCCGTTAAACGATGATTTCATGCTCGACTCGAGGGATAGAATTAGACGATCGCTCGACAAGTCGCTCCAGGAGCTCAGATTGCAGGGAGGATCGGGCGATTCCTTCAGCACCGACGACGAATCTTCGGATGAAAAGCTCGTGACCGTGGCGATTCAGGTCGATGAAACTACTCGCGAGGTCGAGCTTCAGGTTTTCGCGCTGAGAGACGAGATGGAGCGAGGTCCGCGGTCGCCACACCAGCGTAAACCGTCGGACATCGCACTCATCGAAATGGCGGCTCAGGTGAACCGCAAGATTTACGAGCAAGATAAGGATGCGTTCAACGTTGACGCACTACCGATCGCAAGCGGTGTAGGGGCGACGATGACCTCTTCGCCTCACAAGCGCAGCGCGGGAGGTCTCGGTGAGCTCTGGGCTGACAAGCGCGAGCGCATTCGACGTTCGTCGCCTTATGGCAGCTTGCCGGGATGGGGCTTGAAACCTATCATCATCAAAGCTGGTGATAACTGTAGACAAGAACTGCTCGCGTTGCAGCTGGTTCGTACGTTTGCCGAGATTTATCGCAACGCTGGAGTGCGCTGCTGGATCAGAGACTTTGACATTCTGACCACAGATACTCACTCTGCGCTCATCGAGGCGGTGACGGATGCGCCGAGCGTGCACGCTCTGAAATCTCGCTTACCGCGCGGTACATCGCTCAGAGATCACTTTGAGCGCAAGTTTGGCGTCAATACGCCAGAGTTCCGCAAGGCTCAAAACAACTTTGTCGAGTCACTCGCCGGTTACTCCATTTTGACGTATCTGTTACAAGTCAAGGATCGTCACAATGGTAACATTTTGTTGCACGACGACGGACACCTCATTCACATAGACTTCAACTTTATGCTCTCCACCTCACCCGGTGGCATCAACTTTGAGTCTAGTCCTTTCAAACTCACAAAGGAGTACCTCGAAGTCATGGATAGCGATGCCGAAGGCACCCGATCGGATGCCTTTGACGCGTACAAGGCGCTCTGCATCCAAGGCTATCTCGCCGTCAGGGAGCACGCCGAACGCATTGTTCTACTCGTGCAGATGATGGGTGCGAGCGGTTGTCCGTGCTTCACAGCTGGACCAAAGGTGATCAAGAACCTCCGTCGACGGTTCAACTTGCACATGAGCGAAGAACAGTGCGTGGAAGCTGTTTTGGGTATGATTTCTGATTCCATCGACGCGTGGAGCACGAGACAGTACGACTTTTACCAGCGCGTGCTCAATGGCATCTTGTGATCAACTGGATCGCCTTCATTGTCTCTAGAAACCAAAACAAACAAACCATTTATAGTGTACAGTACTTTGTAACATATTCAACTTCGATCGCGTTTTCAACCGCGCTCAAAATAGTTTCCATCATCCCCTTTTTGCAGCTCGCCATCGCTGCGCCATTCTGTGCCTCTTAGTCCTCAGCGCACATGGTTCAACTGGCGTTCATCGCCGCCCCTCTTGGCGCCGCCGCGGCCGTCGTCGTCACAACCAAGGCTGTCCTAGGATCACGTTCCACAGCCGCTGAAGTTAGACGCGGCGTCGTCGAAGAGAACGAGGTTTCTTTCGCGTGCGAACGAGTATGCGCCAGCGATCGGCTCATGGCGAAACTCGGTGGTTTAGGAAAGGTACGTGCTTCGCGCGATACGGTTCGAGATTTGAACGCGCGGTGAACGCGCGATAACGAACGATGGGATCGCGCGTCGGAGAAACCGCGCGCTTTCTCTCCATCTTAAGACGCGTATCGACGTTGTTGCTCAACTGAAGTGGCTGATTATTTTGAACCGTTTGTCGTTTGACTGAACGCTGACTGAACGCTAAACCGAAAATTAAACAGGCGGAAATGCCGCACACGTGCGTGACGGTTTGTGGAATGTCTGGTACGGATGCGTGCGTGGACGCGTGCACGCGCGTGGCGTGCACGGCGCAACACTCTGTTCCAGGGTGGAATGAGCGGTGTGTCAAGCGCTGCACGGCTGAGTGCTTGCGGGGGCGAACGGCGACGCCTTAATTGGCTGTGCTTGGCGTGACTGATTTATGAAAAACTACCGCGGAAAGGTGACGCGTGCGTGAGCGCTTAGCGCGACGAATGAAAGCCGTTGTACACAATATAGAGTTTGTGAAGGAGAGAAACTGAGTTACTAGACTATTACAAAGCGTCGAGCATTTGAGATGGTGCCTCACCCTCGTAAAAGTCCTCGGGTTTCACCGCGTGAAGTTTTAGCATCGCTTCCTCCACGTCCATCGTTTCACCGACGAGCACGAGCGAGTGCAACGGCCCGCCCATGTCCACTCGGCACATTTCGCCGAGCGTGCACGCTCTAATCTTCTCGTCGTCGTGTCCCACCCGGGCAACCGCGACACACATCGAATCCGCGCTATAAACACCTTCACCACGAGTCTCTTCCACCTCCAACATCTGTTTCGCCGCCGTCGCCGCCGTCATAAACCTCGGAGGCTCGTATTCCTCGATACCTTTGCACAGTGCGCGCACCGTCGGTTCCTTCACCCGAATATCCAACAAACACAACGTGTGCGCTCCGACTCGCGCGTTCTCCTTAATCTTATCGTAAAAGCTATCCGGTCTCCACGTTTCCGTGAAAAAACAGATGGACACGGCAACTCCAAAGTTGTACAGCGCCAATCCCGTTCCAGCCACCGCGTTCATGATGCTCGCGTTGTACACGTTTTTCACTCGCACCCCGCGTTCCACCGCTCTCAGCACCAAATCCGAGTGCGTCGTCGCCGCGAACGCGTCTCCGACAACCAAAAACGCCACATCACCCTCAGTCGCCTCATCCAGGACCCCTTCGACGCCTTGTTCGACGAAATTTCGGTCACACACCGTCACCTCTTTCCCGTAGAGTTCACCCAGTCGCGCCGCATCGGCGCCGAGGACCGAGGTGTAGGCCTCGAGGTACACCTTGGAGCAGCGCTTGATGGCATCCAGACCGTTGAGAGTGACGTCACGCTCGTCTCCGAGACCGAGTCCGATGACGTAGAGCATGTCGCGAGGCGTCGGCGGGCGCGGAAAGCCGCGTGCGCGCGTGTGACGGCGGCTTCCCGTGAGAGTTTCACTATCCGTCCGAACGTAATATTATGGATGGATTTGACCCATGTATACGATCACGTGAAAGTACCCGAAACACGCGACGCGACGCGACGCGTTCGATGCCACATCGCGCGACGCGTTCGAGACGATGCGCGTCTCCACGGCGACGTCGACGTCGGCGCCGCTCCCGCGCGTCTTCTCAAACGCGCGCGCGGGGGACGGGTGGCGCAGAGGCGTCGCAACGCGGACGATTCGCGCGAGCGTTGCTTTGAAAGATGGAGACGTGGACGAGGTCTCGGACGCCGATTGGGAGGACGAGAAACGGCGAGAGGCATCGCGCGGTGGTGCGTCGTGCGCGTCGAGACGCTCGGCGTTGACTGGGGCGCTGGCGACAGCGTGCGCGGCGGTCATGGGGACGGGAAGAGGGGCAGAGTGGGCCGAGGCGAGCGGTTTAGGCGAGGAGTCCGAGTCGCTGAGCATGACAGGAGCACCGGATTACGCGCTTACGGGGCCGTATCGCGTGCGCGTGCTCCCGCAACTGGAGCATACGTGTTCAAAATGCTTTCCGGCGTGCACAGGATTGAGTTGTCTGAGCCGGATCAAGGTGTACGTGCCGAGAGTGGATGTGTCGCCGGATGCGTTGTTTCCCGTTCGGACGATGCAAGGAGGAGTTGGAAAAGACGGGTCGAACGTCTACGGCGCGAGTGAAGCGCCGTATCCGGTGGCCATTATAACACCTGGGTTTTTAATCGATGGAGATTCGTACGCGTCGATCGCGCGCAGGTTGTGTTCGTGGGGATATGTCGTCGTAGCGTACACAAAGACAGAATCTGTGGCGGGCGGTACGCTCGATGACGAAGTGAGCACAGCCATTTTGGACGATCTGATTTCTTGGGTCGGGTCGGACGTCTTAATTTCTCCGTACGCGGACGCGAACCAGGTGTATCTCATCGGACATAGTCGAGGTGGGAAGATTTCCATGCTTCAGGCGACGAGGGACGAACGCGTCAAGGCGGTGTGTCTGCTCGATCCTGTGGATAACACCATCTACGCCCCGCTCGGTGTGGGTTATCCGAGCGCTTTAGCCGCGATGAAATTAAATCCATCCAACGTCCCGCCGGTGGCGGTGATCGGGAGCGAAAACGGAGGTGAGTGCGCGCCAAGTGGATCAAACTATGTCGAATTTTTCGATGCGTCGCCTCGCGGTCTCGTCGCCGAGGGTCACCTCCCCTGGGGTCTCTCGTGCGGTGCGGGACACTTTGACTTCATCGATGAGGCTACTTTTGTTCAAAAAGTCATCTGTCCCGACGGCACCGTCGACGCATCCGTCACTAGAGATCTCAGCGCCGCCATAGTTGTGGCACACGGGGAGAGAGTCTTTCGTCCGGCGGTGGATGGCGACGATGCCGTTCTCAATCGCACTCTCACGTCGCTTCGTTCGCAATGGATCGACCGTGGGCTAGACTATTCATCTGTCGTCCCCCTTCAATCGTGATATAATATCTATAGTTAGTCATAAGCACGCACATTTGTTCGCGTCGTGTATCAAACCGACTGCAATGACAACCAACAGCTCTAATTAATCTCCACTTCACTCTTCACCGCGTCGATATCGCGCGCGCGAGGGTCACTCGTGAAAATGCCCGGCGCGAACGACGACGTCGCCGCGTACTACAGGCTCGCCGCCGTCGCCGCGCTCGCGCTCGCGGCGACGTCTGCGCGCGAAGAGTGGGAGGTCGTTACCTCAACCTTTCGACTCCAACTCAGAGCCATCACGCGAGAGTTTGTCTCAGAGCTCGGAACGATTCGTCACGCGGCGCGGAGTCGATTGATAGCGATCGTTGGATGCTCGCTGGCGGCGTGCGCGGCGACCAAGCCGAGCGAGACGAGCTTTGATGGTTGGTTTAGAAAGTTTTCGGGAAGGCTTTCGCGAGCCGAGTCGGGCGAGTCGACGAGCGGCGCATCCGCGGGTGGCGTCGTGGGTAAAGTTCGCGAAGCGTACGAGGTGTACGCGCGTACTTTACTGCAGTCTATCGGCGTGTCGTCGTCTGGTGTGGCATCGATGGCGTTTTGGCGAGAGAAGATTAGCGGAGGAGGCGGCTCTTCCAAGCGCGAACAGAAGGATTGGATGATTGCGCGAAGCGTAGTTCTCGGGAAAAAAGTAGCCTTCGTAGGCGTGGCGGGTTTCTGGTGGGGACCGTTTCCAACGCTGGCATACGCGAAGGAGGCGGCGAGCTCGTTGGCGGACGCAAAGGATCAGATTCAAGACTTGTATGAAAATGCAAAAGCGGCTCGATGATACTTTTAATTGTTACACGTACCGGTAGATCAAACAATATACAGCGCTCACTCAATGTGCTTTGCGTCTTGCTTCAAGTTGTAAGCCTTATAAGCACCACCCGGGGCGCTCTTCGTCGCGCCGAAGAGCGGCAGTCCCGGCAGGGCAAAGGCGGCGATGGCGGAACCGATACCTCCAAGACCTTTCGGTTCCTCTGCCTCTCCGTATGAAGCGCTCTCAGTTTGATCGCCGTCTCCAATCAGGTAGTTGAATTCGTCAAGAAAAGATGTCATGACGCGACCTTCTCCTGGAATCTCTTGCTTAGCCGCGCCCGAAGACACGGCAAACGATCGGCGAACAACCACGCGTGTTCCAGTCGCTTCTTGTTCGACTTCAATTAAGAGCGCTCCAGCTTCTCGCAAACCCTCATCGATGCTGTACCGCATGAACGCCAATCTCGCACCGTCTACGATATCATCCACTGATAACGGCAGCGGTAACGGCAGCTCGCTCGTGAACGCCAGAGTCCGCGCCCACTGCCGAATGTTATCCACCATGCGTTCGGCAACGCCGAGCTCGCACTCGTCGGCTTCGCACACGTCCAACGAGGCCCGAATATCAGACACAATCGGACCAACCAATCCCTCATACACCGTCGTCGCTCCATCACTAAACTTATTCTTTTTCCTGCTCTCACGCCGTTGTTTCGCCAGTTCGGCGTCGTACTCCGCCCGCGCGTCTTCGTTTGTGAGTTTCTCGTATGCCGCGTTGATCGCCTCCATCGACCCATCCACGGTGCTTCGAACATCCGGGTGGTACCTCTTCGACAAAGACAAAAACTTTCGCCTAATCTCATCCTTGCTCGCCGTCGGACGGATGTTTAAAATCTCGTACGCCGACGCTGAGGCGTCAATCTTCGGTGGTTGGTCGTTAGAAGGATTGACTTTTTCATCACCACTGGAAAAAACCATTCTCACGACGCGACGCCGCCTCCCGAAAACGACGACGTTTCGATCATCGGGCCTCTTCGTCGACGAGTGCGCGCGGACGTAGTGCGCGGTGGAGGCGACGACGCGCATCGTTCGTGGCGTCATCGTGTGGCGGGGCGTTCGATCGAAGTCTAGTCCAGTCTGCTGACTGTACGTTGTGCTCTAAGAACGTACACCTAATGTGAGCTCGTATCGAATATTAACAACGGAATGAATGAATAATGAGCGAGAAATGGGGAAAACAACGGACGTTCTTAAGAGTGCGAACGCCGTCGAACGTCGTGGGTGTCGGTGGTATCAACGATGTGTCGCATCCGTGAGGGGTTAGACTTCAAGCGCCTCGGCGATGGTGGCGGCGAGAGAGAGAATCTCAAATGGTTCAGCGCCATCCAAAGCCTCGACGGTCTGCGGACAAGAGTCCGTGATCCAAAAGTGGGAGAAACCTTGGCCGCCGGCGCCCGCAGAGGTGAATCTCTTCCAAGAGGAGTTTGGAAAGACGCCGTGGGTGGCGTACGCTGAAACCTTGGCTGCGCCGAGTCTTGCTAACAACTTTTGGCATTCAATCAGCGTCGATCCCGATTGCACGAGATCGTCGACGATGACAACGTGTCTACCAATCGGTTCACCCTCCTTGAGCTTGACGATGCGCTTCGTTCCCTCCCTTACCTTGGTGCAGACGACGGATTCGTAGCCTGCAGCGGCAAAGAAGGAATGAAATCGCTTGTAAGCCCCTTCGTCTGGGTACGCAATCACTACGTTTTTCGCATCCTCCAGCTGCTTCAGCCGCTCTAACAATAACGGGATACCGCTTTCAAAGCATGGAAGAATGCTATCACCGAAATAAAACCTCTCCTGCAAAGCGTGAATATCAAAGATGATTGTGCTCGTCGGCCCCCCGCGCGACGGAGGAATGTTGCTCAAAATTCTCGCGAGCGTCACCGCCGTGGCCACCTCACCCTCCCGAACGACTCTCTCAGCCGTACCCGTGGGGAAAAATGGAAGGACGAGCGTGAACGACGCCACAAACATCTTTGGTAAGGAATAAATGATGCTCAACTGCTCAAAAATAACCTCAGGCGAGTGAAACGACGCCAAAAACGCCACGTGTCTATCGCGCACATCGTACGCGTCATTGATGAAGAGATCCGGAAACCCATCCGGAAACGATCTCCAATCAATCTCCCCGAGTTCAACCATGTTATCGCTCTCCTCGGCAACCTTCATAGCGAGCGGTTCCATCTCCTTGCTGTAAAACAACACAGGAAACTTGCGTCTACGAGTAAACGTCTTCTCATCGGCGTACTTTGGCCTAGTCAACCTCCCCACCGACGTTCCATTCGCCTTTGCGTCGTCCACGACGCCATTCTTCTCCATCGTCCCCGCTCCACCCTTATTCGCCACCCTCGGCGAAATCAGCGGCTTTGGCTCCGGCCCGCCCATCGACATCTTTGTCGACTCGGCTGAATCCACCACCGCGTTCAACGCCACAGACTTCTTCTTCTTCCCCACCTTCTCATCACCCCTGGCCGATTTCTCCTTCCTCGTCTTCACCCCATCCTTCCCTCGCGACGATCTCGCGACGATCGAAACAGCCGTCGCCGCCGCTCGTCCGTTTGAAACGCCGCAGCTCCCGCGTTCTCGCCTTTGCGCCCGCGCCCCGATCGCCGCACCGCGCATCGATGCGACGAACGACATCACCGCCGACATCTCTCACAACGCGTCTCGCCCCTCTCTGAGATCGTCGTCTCCTCGACCGCGTCCGCGGGCTCGACCTTCTGCGTTTCACGCGCGCGCCTTCGCCAGTGTGGATAACACAAAGCCGCCGCCGACCCCTGCTCCAACCGAACCGCGCGTCTACGCGTCGGACACCGAACGACGCGCGAAGAGTGGAATCCGTCGAGCGGAACCGAACCGATTCGACGCACCCGGCAGGGTCTCCTCGGTCGACGACGCGAACGTCGACGACTGACGCCACCGCGACGCGACGCGACGGCTCGCTTTTTCAGACGGCGTGGGGTTGTATGTAATACTATAGGACTAAATACTCCAATTAATTACTATGGATGGTATTGCTGATAGTCGATAATCATGGTTTATATGAAGCCAGCGCCAAAGAAGAGCGAACGACGAGCCACATTCGGTACACGATGACGCCGATGACGACGCGTGGAGGCGTCGACGCGATTCGACCGACGACGCTGTCGCCTCGTCGTCTTCGTCGTCTTCGTCATCGTCTACCTCTTCATCGCGCGACGGATGAATCGGTGCGACGCACGGCGCGGACGCGCACGAAGACGAACGATGGTGATGATGTCGACGCGCGCGAGGTGTCGCCTGTGGCGCTCGCGCGACGCCTCGGGGAGATGACGGCGGCGTGCGCGCGCGTCGCGAGAGACGCCGCGGTGGCGTCGACGTCGGGATCGTCGGGATCGAAGACGACGGCGTACGCGGGGGTGAGCGCGGCGTTGGGCGCACTCGGGCCGACGTACGCAAAGTTTGGTCAGGCGTTGGCGAGCCGAGGGGATATCGTCGGTGACGACGCCGCCGCGGCGTTGGGGGCGCTGCAGGATGGGATGGCGACGTTTTCAAACGAAGACGCGGTTCGGGTGGTGGTGGAGGACCTGGGGGAGGGTCCTGTGGCGGACGCGGTGCGAAGGTGCGACGGACCGGCGGCGGCGGCGTCGCTCGCGCAGGTGTACAAGGCGACAATTGATGGGAAAACGGTGGCGATAAAGGTGCAGAGACCGGGGATAGAAGATATGGTGCGCGCGGATGCGGCATTGCTCAGACTCGGGGCGTCAGCGATCGAGGCGACGGGTAAAGTGAAGGCGCGTGCGGTGGACGCCGTGGATGAGTTTACTTCGAGGATTTTTGAGGAGATGGATTTCAGACGCGAGGCGGAAAATTTGCGCACCTTTAGCGCTCTCTACGGTAAAGGTGGCTCCGTCGCTGATACATTGCCGGGGGAAATCGTCATCCCGAGGTTGATGGATGAGTACGGCGTCGGAAAACGCGTCATTGTGATGGAGTGGATTGACGGAGAAAAGCTCACGTCTGGCGCGAATAGAACCGTCTCGGCGGAGGATTTGCGATACGTCGAGCTCGGGATTTCGTGCACGCTGAGTCAGCTCATTGAGACTGGGGTGATGCACGCCGATCCACACGGTGGGAACATTCTCAAGCTTCCCGATGGTGCGTTGGCTTATTTGGATTTTGGGCTCGTGTCCACCGTGCCGCGTCGCGTGCGCGATGGTTTAATCGCCGCCATTGCCCTATTGATCTTCAGTAGAAATTACGCCGCCGTCGGTCGACTCTTCGGAGAACTCATGCTTATACCGGATGAGGTTCTTCAGGACGAAGAAGAGATGGCGGCGCTCGAGCGCGCGCTCGAGGACGCCGCCAACGCCACGCTCTCGTTTCCCGAGGACGGAGGCGTTCCAGATGTTCGTTTCGATCAACTCCTCGGCGCCCTCCTCGGCTTGGTGCCCAGATTCAACTTTGTCCTCCCTCCATACTTTCTCAACAACGCCCGAGCCCTCGGTACGCTGGAAGGGATGGCAAAATCGGCAGATCCAAGCTTTAACATTCTCGCCGTGGTGTATCCGTACGCCATGCGCCGAGCGCTCGCCAATCCAGACGGATCCGACGTCATCCGTCGCGTCGTCCGTCGTCTCGCCGGCGCGACGACCGACGACGATATCTCCACCCTCTCCGTCTTCAATCTCCTTCCAATGCTCACCGATATCTCTCGTTTAACCGGCGCGTCCAGGCTTAGAATCGCATTCGACGCCCTCGCCCACGCCGAGGCGCGCGTCCTCCTTCGCGATTGTCTCCTCGCCGACTTTTCCCGGTCCCTCCTCGCAATTCGCGACGGGGTCACGCGCTTTACCACGAGGTGGTTTTCGGCGAGAAATTCCGACGGTTCGTCGGGCGCGTCATCAAACGCGTTGGCGGCGCCGGCGTAGCCATGTGGCAGCCATGCACGCATGTGCGCCCCAAAACCCTAGTACTTTACACTAAAAAATGCAATCAAAACGATCGTCGATTTTTCGTCAACCGAACCGAACCGTTCGTCAGAGTGTGTCGCTCGTCATCATCATCATGTCTCGCGCGTCGTCCGCGTCGGTGCGGGTGACGGACGTCGCCGAACCCGCGATCGGTGGACGAGCGTCCCCGATCGGTCGTCCTCGTGACGACGCGGTGCGCATGACGGGGGCGCTCGCGCCGTCGTCCGAAGAACGCGCGCCGATGGAGAATCGCAACGGTCAGACGGGCGGTGACGCGGACGACGCGGCTGCGAAACGACGGGCGGAGATGTACGCGACGAATCCGTACCTGCAAGGAACGTCGTACGGTGGACTCGGGGTCGGTGGCGGCGTCGGGACGGGGACGGCGCCGTCGTCGCCGTTGGGGAGATTCGCGAAACCGACGACGAGCGAGGAGACGTCTTCGAGGAGTTACGGCATGACTTTTTTGGAACAGTTGGCGCGGGATGAGAAGGTAAAACGCGATCGAGGCGAGGATGGGAGGAAGGAGTTTGATGTTGGATCGCCACCGCGGACGAGAACGTCGCCGACGAGTAAGTATACGTTTATGGAGAAGACGCCGGCTTCGCCGGAACTGGGCGACGCGTTGAGACACGTTCGGGCGTTGGTGACGGAACAAGTTAAAGAGGAGGCTCCCGAACCCGTGCACGAAGCTGTCGGGAAGACGGCGGTGAGTGGTGGTACTACCTCTGCAGCGGTTTCGGGTGGGAAAGCGGCGGCGGATCCGTACTCGACGCCGCCGAAGCCATCGCGGGAGAAGAGCGAGTCGTGGTCGTTTCCGGCGGTTTCAGATAAACGTCAGGAGGAAGTGAACAAACCGGATAGGTTTCGGTGGGAACAGAGCCCCGATGACAAACGAGTGAGGGGTAAATCGGACCGAAAGACGGCTTCACCTGGGTTCACGGATCCGTACCTGTCTCCGCCGACGACCGGGTCTACGCGGTCGCCGTGGACGCCTTCGCCAATGCGAACGCCACTGG
>Ga0181574_10003762_pt1 | contig 13323 bp, 12 predicted proteins | sample 101ome_24_FD_145600 | JGI IMG/M metagenome (GOLD analysis project Ga0181574, IMG submission 145600) | Coastal salt marsh microbial communities from the Groves Creek Marsh, Skidaway Island, Georgia - 101410AT metaG (spades assembly) | ecosystem: Environmental > Aquatic > Marine > Intertidal zone... | reverse complement strand
CGACAAGACGCCGGTAATCATTACGTATTTTAACACAGCACTCAATTGTGCAAAATCGCCCTGACTTGTGGATTTATGAGCTTTGACTAGCATCCATATCAGTGGAGCAATCATACACAGTCCGAAGTAGACTGCAACAATCCATTTTAAAGGTTCCTGGAATTGCGGTATAAACCATTGCAAAGCTATTTGTATCAAACTCACTAACACAAATACCGTAACGTAGACTAAGAGTAGTCTAGCGCCGCGAATACCCATCACAATGGCCGACGTTGCATAACCGGCCGCTTTGTCTCCACTATAGTCTTCCAAATCTTTGGCCATTTCACGTATGTAAGTGATAATAGCGGCAAAGGCCGCATAGAAAACAACTAATGGATAATATTGAATCTGAAAAACGCGGTAAATCAGGTAGACGCTGAGTCCTGCAATGGCGGAAACAACAACATTTCCGATAACAGGTAATCTCTTTAACCACAAACTATAGCCAACGAGTATACCGGTAAGGCCAATATAGATAAGCAGCAACTCTGTTGATACGAGCCACGCCAAGAACAAACTCATTAAAGTGAACACGACATACGTTAGCCAGAATAGCGTTATAGATCGTTGATGTAAACCCAAGCGATTAGGTCGATTTATTTCGTCTGCTTTGGTATCACAATAATCGTTGAAGATATATCCTGCAGCGGTAAGCAGCACCGATGCAAGCACCATAAACCACAGTCGCGGATCTACTATGTTACGTTGAGCCGTGTCTATAGTTAAAAAGTAATACGTAAACAGTTGCAGTGCAGCTACAACAAGGAGGTTCAACGGTCTAAGTGCACGCATTCCTGAGTTTAACGCGGGAATTTCATTCGGTAGTCTACAGAGATATTTCCCTTCTTGATATCGTTCAGTTTTCCTTTGATTAGACGACGCTTTAAGGCAGAAATGTGATCTATGAAAAGTACCCCTTCTATGTGATCGTATTCATGCTGTATTACACGAGCCGTCATACCATCAAACTCTTCTTCGTGCGTATTGAAGTTCTCATCTTGGTATTGAAGGGTGATGGTAGCGTTACGCTCCACATTTTCTCGGATGTGCGGAATACTGAGGCAACCTTCTTCAAACGTCCACTCGTCGTCGTATTCCTCAATCATCTGTGGATTGATAAAGACTTTACGAATGCCGTCTTTTTCGTTATCGTACATGTGCGTGCTGTCAATCACAAAAAGTCGGATTGGCAGACCAATCTGAGGAGCAGCTAAACCCACACCATTTGATGAATCCATGGTCTCTAACATGTTTTCGATTAGCGATGACAACTCCGGGTATTTACTATCAATGTCTTTACATTTCTTTCTTAAAACCGGGTCTCCATATGCTCGAATGGGTAGAATCATTTGTTTGCTGCTAAGTAATCCTGCAAAATTAGGCTGGCGCTTGAAGAATCCAACAGAGATTTGTCACGTCGCTTATTCTTCTTTAGTCCACTATCTATAAGGCCTTGCATGGCTATTTTGGAGGTAAATCGTTCATCGTACCGAACAATTGGAATGTCTGAAAGTTTTTCGCTGAGTTTGTTAATGAACTTGACTATGTCCTTTTCAACTTCCGAGAGTTCTCCAGACATACGCCTGGGTTGACCAACTACGATTGTTTCAACCTCCTCGCGGCTGCAGTAGTTGGCTATGAATGTAATCGAATCGGATTCCGCAACGGTGTCTAAAGGTGAAGCTATCAATTGAAGAGGATCTGTAACAGCGAGTCCAACTCGTCTTTTATCGTAATCTATTGCAAGTATTCTAGGCACTATTCTTTTGGGGGGATTTGTACGTGGATTGGTTTTATAAAGGCCATACGAACAAGCTTTCCGCGTTGCTTCGCAGGTTTCCATTTTTTACAACTCATCTCTTCGAAAACTTGAATGCACGCAAGTTGTAGATCGTACGGTATGGCTGATTTATTGCGAACCTTGATGTTTGACACACAGCCATTCTTTTCAATCACAAAGTCGACCATAACCGTATTATCAAACCCTTGTTTGAGTTCCCACATGCGTTCAGGAACCTTTATGTGTTTGCTTATGTACTTATCCAGCGCGGCATCTCCTCCTTTGTAGGTTGCTCGTTGTTGAACATGATAAAACTTGTATACGTCAGATGAGTCGGAAGCGTTTGAGTCTTGCGCGGCTGCAAACAAAAAGCTGATTAGACCGATGAACATAAAGATTGTGGTTTTCATGACTTGGCTTCAAAGGTAGTTTAAACAATGTGAGCAAAAACCAAGGCCCCTGAGGTTTACTGATTTATTGGTAGCCACGAATGCACAAATGCCTTCGGCAACGAATGCACGAATAAAGGTGTGATGAATTGCTTTGGGATAAAAAGAGTTGGGAAAGTCTGAGTAACAGTAAGAGTTCGAGAAACAGTGTTCGAATCTAGACGATAAATGTCTAGACTGACTCGCTCTCGAACTCGAACTCACTCTGTCTAGTACCCAGGGCCGGGGTCGAACCGGCACGATATTGCTATCATTGGTGTTTGAGACCAACGCGTCTACCAATTCCGCCACCTGGGCAATTCTCTCAGGGAGATATCTCCCGTTTAGAGGGCTGCAAATTTATTGAGTTGCTCCTTCAATCGCAACAAATATTTTTGCTGAAGGTAAGATTCTTTTATTTGATTTAGTGAAGCACTATCCCCTTTGGATTCAAACGCTTCAATTCGTTGGTTTAGTCGGTCCTCAAACGAATTTTCCAACGCGGCAAAATCTGATGCAAGTTTTTCTATTTCAGCCGGTTCTGCACCCATTTGGGCTTCCATAAAGCGCTCGTTCCAATCCATCATGTCCATAAGAAAATCCGGAGGCAACTTATCTTCTGACGTTATAGACACTCCATTCAATGAGAGCACATATCGTATACACTCAAAATAATCTGTGAGCGTTTTGTATGCTTCGTTAATCTCTGAAGTTTTTTGAAGGGCTTTATCATAGGCTTCGGAATTGTCAGCATGAAAATCCGGGTGAAACTCTCTCGACAGCTTTAGGTAAGTCCTTCTCAACAGTTTCTTATCCGGTCGGAAAATTACCGGAAGTTCAAACAACTCGAAGTAGTTTGACGACATCACTTATTGATTAGCTGCCAAATATCATTCCCCATAGTCAGTGCCATTACCGTAAGAAGAATGGCCATACCAACATATTGAGCAGCCAATAGGACTTTCTCCGGTGCGGGTTTTCCAACAATCATCTCGTAGGTAAGGAACATCATATGACCGCCGTCTAACGCAGGTATTGGTAGTGCATTCATCAATGCGAGTGCCAAAGAAATCATGGCAGTCATACGCCAGAACCAACCCCAATCCCAAGTTCCACCGAAGAATGTTGCCATACCGATAACACTCTTAACTTCTTTCGCAGGAACCTGACCTTTAGCCATTTTCACTAAACCAAGTGCATTATAGTAAACAGCCTCCCAACTCTCTTTGAAAGCGTAATCAATAGCGCTCGTTAGAGTATATGACTTGCGTTGGTCTTTGTATCGGTCGATTTGTGGGCGGAAACCAAGTTTCCCATCTTCAGACACGGCTACTGGCAGGATTTGTTGCTGCCCATCACGTTGGATGGTTACATCCACAGTTGACGACTTAAACTTCATTAAGGTCTTTGTAAGATGTGTGAAGCTTTTGATTTGAAAACTGTCAACAGCTGTAATAACATCTCCTTTCAGGAGTCCCGCTGCAGCGGCACCTGATCCATCTTGTGGGTCTTCTCGCAATGAAACCGCACTTACACAATCAATAAATAATCCCTTTGACTTGCCCAGCATTCGGAACATATTGTCAGGGATTATGATTGCGTGTTTCTCACCTTCTCGTTCCACTACAAGCTCTCCGCCAAATATGGCTTCGTAACTTATGTAATCGGTAAAGCGCTCATATTTCTTACCATTAAGTGATACCAGCTTATCGCCATCTCTGAAACCAAGCTCTCTTGCTACCTCTCCCGCAACAATCCCGTCTTGATTTATCGTATCTACGGTTACGAAGTCTTTTTCATAACCCTTCAGAACCAAAACATAGAATAAGAACCCAAGGATAAGATTCATAACTATACCGCCAATCATCACAATGAAACGTTGCCATGCCGGTTTACTGCGGAACTCCCAGGGTTTAGCCGGTTGTTTCATTTGCTCTTTGTCCACAGACTCATCGATCATTCCGGAAATCTTCACATAACCACCGAGCGGTAACCAACCGATGCCATATTCTGTATCTCCTTTTTTAAAGCTGAACAGTTTTTTACCCCAAGCATCAAAGAACAAATAGAACTTCTCTACTCGGATACCAAAGGCTCGAGCGGCCATAAAGTGGCCCAACTCATGGAAGGTAACTAGAATGGCCAGCGCAAGGATTAGCTGACCTGCCATAATTAATCCAGACATAGTCTTTTATTTAGCGTGCGAAAATAAACATTCTAAGCGGCGTAAGTGGATACAATCGGACATACCATTTAGTTCTTCCGACGTGATGAGAAAGAGGGTTTTACCGACAAACTTTTTTCTCATTTCATTCCAAAAAGAAAACAAAAGATATAGCTTTGCGGTTCGTTTATCGAAAAGGTCTCGTGGCCGAGTGGCTAGGCAGAGCTCTGCAAAAGCTTGTACAGCGGTTCGAATCCGCTCGAGACCTCAAGCAAATCCTCACCGTCAGGTGGGGATTTTTTTTTACGGCGAACGATGCTCGCATCGGTGAGCTCGTAAAACAATAAAGACAAGTTCGTCGCCAGACGAACAGGATTTGCTTGTAGCCAATTAAAATCAATATGCGGATGTGAAATAATCCGCTCGAGACCTCGAAGTGAGTGTGAGGTTGGGTGTGAGTGCGAGTGTTGAAAGTCTACCTTACTTAAACCTCCCCAACTTAGCCTTGAGTTTACTTACCTTGTTTTTCTGTGTAACTATTTCCGACTTTTTGGTTTCGGTATCCTTCTTATTCTTAACGATGTCTTTTTCGCGCTTTTCAATCAACTCCTTGGCCTTTTTGATATCATCTTGATACCCCTCTAAGTCCTTCTCTAAGTTCTTGTCATCCTTCTCCAAGCGCTTTAGATTTTTCTCTTCCTCATTCAACTGGTTTGCCAAAGACTCCAAAACCACCGATTTCGCAAACCGTTTCATTAAACCACGAATGGACATTGATGCTTTGCTGTTTCCGGCACCGGATATATACTCAGCTCCATTGAAGTAGAAAGCCTTCATGTAAACACCCTCCGGTGTTTCTGTGAAATTCACATAAACGTTTAAGGCGCTTTCGGTAATCGACGGAATGATTACCTGCTCTGTGAGATAGTCATCGGTCTTACTTACTTTGGTTGTTTTACCATCGTAATCCCGCATGAGGTTTGACCACGATCGCTCCACGTCTTTTATGTTTGATTCAGGTATAAGAATCTTAAAACCTTTTTGGTTTCCCTGACTCATCGTTGCTGTAACCTCAGTCACTTCACCTATCTGGGCAAATCCGTAAAATGCACTCAATGTGAGCAATAAAAGTCCGGCTAGTTTCTTCATAATCAATTAAATATGTGTTGAGCAATCTGTAAAGCTTTGTCGAATGCCATAGCATCTAGTCCATGAGTAACATCGTTTGTATCAAAGTAACTCACCATGTTTTCCGTTGGCATATTACCTACCAACTCATCTTTCGCCATTGGGCAGCCGCCATAGCCTTTTATCGCTCCGTCAAACCTGCGGCAACCAGACTTATATGCGGAATCAATCTTTTCCTGCCATTCATCCGGTCGGGTGTGAAAGTGCGCTCCAAACTCCGCTTTTCCATAGTTTCCAATTAATGCGTTAAAGACGTTAGATATATCACTTGGGGTGGAGATACCAACCGTGTCGCTAATCGAAAATGAGTCTATACCCAAGTCCGTTAACTTCCCTACCCAGTCCTCTACAATTGAAACGTTCCAGTCGTCTCCATATGGGTTACCAAACCCCATGGATATGTATATGACTACCTCTTTATCATTTTTGGTTGATTTATCCAGCAAATACTTAACCATATCAAAGCTGTCTGCGATGGACTTATTTGTATTTCGTTGTTGGAAGGTCTCGGATATCGAAAAAGGATATCCCAGATATTGCACTCGATCGTGTTTCACAGCATCATTAACTCCCCTTCTATTCGCAACGATTACGGATAATCGAGTACTTGAATCCTCTAAATTATCGAGTACCTCTTGAGTATCGCGCATCTGCGGTATCGCTTTAGGTGACACAAAACTACCGCAGTCTAACGTGTGGTAACCAACTTTTAACAAAGCATTTAAGTATTCAATCTTGGTTTTGGTGGGAACGAACAATGACATGCCTTGCATGGCATCTCTCGGGCATTCAATGATTTTTACATCCATAAGGATCGACTACTTTGTTATTCTGGTTTGTAACGGGAAAGTCTGGTATTCTTACCAACTTGCTTTTCGAGTCAAAAGTACCAAATTTGCAGCTTTCTAAGACAAAAGAAACAGAAACATGTCCCAGCAAAATGAGCTTGAGTCAAAGACTCAGGTGTCAGAGACCGAAGTGAGTGTGAGTGAGAGTGCGAGTGTGAGTGAAAGTTCAATTGAGAACACAACAAACACGAGTACAGAAGGAAGTGAGGAAGTAGTTAATGAAGCCTCGGAAACACAAGACTCTACCACCAAAACATCTGAAGATTCCACACCAGAAAGTGAATCAAATCAAGAAACCGAATCAATTGATGCTGAAGCGTCGGCCAACGACGATGATGATGATGTCGATTCTGATGAGGAAAACGAAAGCGATGACTCAGCTGAAGTCGACCTAGATCTTGAATCAAAGTCGAAAGAAGAACTGCTGGACCTTGCCTTAGAAGCAACTCAGAAGATGACAGCAAGAGAGGCTTATAATCGTCTCAAAGCAATTCGACCGGTATTCAACGATTTACTTCGCTCAGAGAAAAAAGCTGCTCTTCAGGAGTTTATAGAAGCCGGGAATGACCCAAGTGAGTTTGTTCACGAAGATGCTGACTTAAGAGAGCGATTTAAAAATGCTTTTAATCTTGCTAAGAATGCTCGTGCAGAGGAGCGGAAGCGGATTGAAGAGGAAAAGCTTAAGAACTTCAAAAAGAAAGAAGCTTTATTGGAAAAACTCCGAGAGATTACGGAAACAGATGAAACTGAAAAGAGTCTTGACGATGTAAAGGCGCTTCAACAAGAATGGCGTGCTATTCGTGTTGTTCCGGCAGAAAAGGTTCAAGAGCTTTGGGACAGTTACCACTTCTTGCTCGACAAGTTCTACGATAATCACTCAATCAATATAGAACTGAAGGAGCTCGACCGAAAGAAAAACTTGGAGGTCAAAATTGAACTTTGCAAAAAAGTCGACGAGTTAAGTAAGGAGAACTCATTAAAGAAGAGTTTCATCTTGCTTAACAAATACCAGGAAGAGTTTAGAAATACAGGACCTGTACCTCGTGAATTTAATCAAGAGATATGGGATCGTTTCAGACAAGCTTGTGATACCATATATGAGCAAAAACGCGCTGTGTTTGAAGCACTTGAAGCCGCACGCGTAAAGAATCTGGAGCTAAAGACGGTTTTGATTGAAAAAGCAGAACTCGTTGCGGCAATTAGTCCGAAGAAAACCAAGGATTGGAAGGCTAAAACGGAAGAACTCGACGCTCTAATGGCCGATTGGAAAAAGATTGGCCCTGTCCCTAAAGCAAAAAGCGATGAGACCTGGAAGAAATTCCGCAAAGCCTTCAATACTTTTTACGATAACAAATCAGCTTTCTTCAAAGAGATCAATAACGAGCGTAAAGCGAATCTTATTCTTAAGGAAGATATCTGCAAGCGTGCAGAAGAGATCAAATCCACTGATGATTTCAAACTTGGTACTTCTGAGCTGATAAAACTTCAGAAAGAGTGGAAGGAGATTGGTCCGGTGCCGGATCGCGTGTCAAACGCAATTTGGAAACGTTTTCGTTCAGCTTGCGACGAATTCTTTGCGAGAAAAGAGGCGTCGTTCGCAGACAAGATCAAGGAAGAAGAGCAAAACTTGGAAGTAAAGAAAGGACTTATCGAAAAGTTGAAAGCCTTGGCAAACTCTGAAGAGAAAGAGGTTTTGGATCAGCTGAAAGCAATCCAGAAAGAGTGGAATTCTACCGGATTTGTTCCTTTCAAAGCGAAGAAGAAGGTGGATGCAGATTATCGCAAGGCGTCTGATGCGGTGTTTGCCAAATTTAAGTTAGACCGCGACAGCTTAAAACAAGGGCAAATGAAGTCGCACTACGAAAACTTGATGCAATTGCCGTCTGGTGATAAAAAGCTGAAGGATGAAACGTTTAAACTCAAGAAGAAAATTAAGTTCTTGAATGACGAGATCGGAACACTTGAGAACAACATGGAGTTTTTTGGCAGATCTAAAGGTGCACAAAAACTGAAAGACGAGATAGCGGCAAAAATTGAAAAGACTCGTGAACAGATTAAGCGCCTGAAGAATGAAATGAAGGTAATCAAAGACATTTCATCCGGTCAGAAAGAAGCGAGTAATGGATAATCGGCCATACGGCCTATTGAAGCGCATAAGGCTTTACTTGTCTTTTAGGAGACGGGCTCAGTCATGGCGATCTATTCACAGTCCGTTGGTTTTTCGTATTGCTCGTAGCATGAGCAAGTCAAACCAATTTCGTAACGACTTTAAAAAGGTCGAGGAACTCAGGAAACAATTACTCAACAAAAAAGAGGAGATTGACGTAGTTGACTTTGGTCAGGACGGAAAAGTAATTAAACGGTCTATTCGCGATATAGTTCGATTGACCGCAAAATCTCCTGTATATGGACGTGTTCTCGCTTCCATTGTTCGCGAATTGAAACCTAGCACGGCGCTTGAATTAGGTACTTCTGTTGGCTTAAGTCTTGCCTATCAAATGATTGCAAGTCCCAACACAACATACTACAGCATTGAAGGTGATAAAAACCTTTGGAAACAAGCCAACGAAAACATTGCACAACAAGGTTTACGTGCATTTCTACATCAAGGTCGGTTTCAAGATGTACTTCCCGGTGTATTGGAGCAGATTGGGGACGTAGACTTTGTTTTCATTGATGGGCATCACCAATATCAGCCAACGCTCGACTATTTGGAGATGATTTATCCAAGTCTAAGTCATGAGGCCTGCATTGTGTTTGATGATATTTATTGGTCAGAAGGCATGCAAAATGCTTGGAGTAAAATCGTAGCAGACGAGCGATTTAGTTTAACCGTTGACGCCTATCATTTTGGTATTGTTTTTAAACATGAAGGGACTGTGAAACAGCACTTTAAGGTAAAAATCTGAGAAATATCGAATATCCAATATCGAAAGAACAACTAGGCTCAGTCCATGCCTGGAAACGATTTAATTCAACGTCCTAATCAACGATGTCACTAATCAAACGCTTGTAGGTTTCACCTACCTCGGACCAGTCATATGATTTTACAGAATTCGAGAAAGACTGGAACTGGCCTGAACTAATTAAGCCTTCAAGCTCAGACTCAAGTTCGCTGTCACTTTCGTAAAAGAAAGGGATTTCGGGGTACAATTCTGGATAGCTCAGTCGATTGGGTAAAATTGGATGCACGCCGGCTGCAATGGCCTCCATTACACTTAGACCGAAAAATTCTTGGTTATTGGTGACCGGTAAAACATGGCATGTTTTCAATAGTTCGAAGTATTGATTTCGACTTTCGACAAAACCCCAATGGACGATATAAGCCGAGAGATCCTTTCTCGCTTCTTGAAAAATTCGTGGCGATTTGGAATATGATTCACCACAGACCAACAGTTCAAACGCATGTCCCCTATCTTTGAGATTCATCAACGCACGAAAAAATGCTTCCGGATTCTTGTCATGCTCCCAGCGGTTATTCCAAAGAATTCTTGGGACGCTTCCTCGACCTACCAGCACTGGATTAATTTCGTTAAAATCGATACCAAGCGGTACAACCTGAGTTTTGCGATATACATCATCGAGTCTGTTAATCAGTAACTTACTATCCGGAAATGGATGTAAGAATGATCGCATGTTCGAAAAAAACGATTGCCTGTGGAACTCAGAATTGAACCAAACCTCATGCGAAGCACAAACAGATTGATAATTAATTAACCCATAGTGTCTGTCTGTATCAACATCCTTTTGATTGGGATAACTCACTTGATTCTCGTGCATGTATAACACCATTGGCCTAGCTGCATACTCAGGTGATAAAAATCCCTTAAACTTGGGCAGATCGAGCATATCGGTTACCAGAAATACCGAAATATCTGCGTTCGAATTATTTACCTTTTCTGCGAGCTCTTGAGCGCCCGCTGCCATGCGCCATTTCCAGTGTCGGCCAGGTAACGTGAATGACTTAAGTTGAGGTAGATGCTGTGAAAGTCGATCCACCCAATATTTATGTGATCCGGAATAGAACGGCTCAATGATGGCAATATTCGTCATCTATAAATTCCTCTCCGGTTAAGTTCTCGAGTATAAAGCGCTTTATTTCGATTATGCTGACCCAAGGTTTTCGCAAAACTGTGATAACCGGAGAAATCCGGTTTCGCGCACATGAATATAAAGTTATGGTTCTCAGCATTTAACACTGCATCGATAGCTTGGACACTTGGCAATAGAATCGGGCCGGGAGGCAACCCAACATTTCTATAGGTGTTATACGGACTTTCGCGCTCCAAATCTGCATAGGTCACGCGTTGTCTATCGCTCTCAGGCATCAGATAACGAACTGTAGGATCCGACTGAAGTAACATATTCATTTCCAAACGATTGAGATACAAACCGGCAATACGTGCCATCTCATCAAACTTGGTCGTTTCCCCATCAACAATGCTGGCAAGTATTATTACTTCATTCTTAGTTAGACCAAGAAGTTTGGCTTTTTCCGTTCGTTCTCCCGACCAAAACTTACTCCGCTCTTTTACAAACCGTTCGACAACATCTTTCGCTGACGCAGCCCAATTAAATCGGTATGTGTTAGCGACGAATAAACAAGGCCAATTCTCCTGATTAAAACCAAGCGAATCAAGAATGCTCGTATTACTCAGAAGTGCTTGCAAGTCAACACTATCCACTTCAAGATAGCTAGCAATGGTTGGGATAATTCGTTCTCGGGTGAGTGTCCCCGTTAGAACTACTTCGACATCTTGGGTTGTACCCGACCTCAACTGTTGAATAAGAGGCCGATTTCCCAGACTATCTGCAATCACATATTTACCCGGGATAACCTTATTGGGGAGATTCATCCGTTGCGCTAGGCGATTGAACGAATTATAATCATTAAGTATAGGAAACAATGCCGTTGTTAGCGAATCATAATTCCAAGACGACTTTACGTATAACTCATGTAAACCCGTTTCAGTATCGGTAACATTGTCGGCATAGACTTGAGTGTAAAAGACATAGGCCATCACACCACCTCCAAGTACCAGAATGGCCAGTATAATTATGATCCATCGTTTCATCGACACAAAGCTAATATAGCCTGTTTAATGGTGGATAAACCCTAGCCATTATATTGTAGATTTGCGCTCTTGCATATGAAATTAGCACTGATTGGATACGGTAAAATGGGGAAAGCAATTGAAGGAATTGCTTTGGAGCGTGGTCATGAGATTAGTTTGCGTGCAGATCGTGAAGGATTTGAGGCAAACGACCTAAAGAGTTCGGATGTCGCTATAGAGTTTACCACTCCGGATTCTGCAGAGGCAAATATCAAAAAGTGTGTTGATGCCGATGTTCCAGTTGTTGTTGGGACTACAGCTTGGTACGACTCATTTAATTCAGTAAGTGAATATGTTAAGGCGAATAACGGTGGCTTATTTACCGCTACCAATTTTAGCATTGGTGTAAACTTATTCTGGAAGCTAATTGAGTTCTCAGGTCAGTTGATGAGTGACTATACTGATTACGAAACAAGTATTGATGAGATACATCACACCGAAAAACTTGATGCGCCAAGTGGGACTGCTATTACCACGGCAGAACGCTTGTTATCATCCATTGGTAGAAAAAATGGAGAAGGGTCACAGCCAACCGAACTAGAAATGATTGTACGTTCGTTCAGGGAACAAGGCGTACCGGGGACCCATACCGTGAAATTTGACAGTTCCATCGATAGTATCGAGATTAAACATACGGCTCACAGCAGAATTGGTTTTGCGAGTGGCGCCTTAACTGCCGCTGAATGGATGAAGGGGAAAAGCGGTATTTACACTATGAAAGACTTGTTAAACATCTAATATGACATACAACCCAATAGAACTTTTTAGCGAGTTTCGGACTCGTACCAAGATTGTCTTAATTGTTTGGACGATTCTTAACCTCACCATTCTAGGTGTCTTAATATTTGGGGCCGGTGCTTCAATTATTGGAAGTATTGTCTTCTTTCTAATTTGGGAACTGTTGGTTTGGGGGTACTACGTTTATCGCTACTTCCACAGGCATAAACACAAACTTGGAGAATGGATTGATGCCATCTACTTCGCTGTAATTGCTGCCACGGTGATCCGCAGTATGTTTATTGAGCTATACCAAATCCCAACCTCTTCGATGGAGAAATCACTCTTGGTTGGGGATTTCTTGTTTGTGAATAAAGTGAGTTACGGTACCCGATTATCCATGACACCGCTATGCTTTCCTTTTGCGCATCACACCATGCCGGTTACAAATACCAAAGCATACTCGGAGGCAATAAAGTTTCCATATTATCGGTTGCCGGGACTAGGGAAAATAAAAAATGGAGATGTTGTGGTGTTTAACTGGCCTGAAGATCGGGGCAGACCAGTTGATAAGAAAGAGAACTACATCAAACGATGTGTGGCAATTCCGGGTGATACGCTTGAGGTAATAAATGGTGTGATACACATCAATGGAAATTCGGAAGATATTCCACCCATGCGTCAGTATTCGTATCTCGCAAAGCTCGCCGGAGCGCAATCGGGTCAGAACGGCATGGGATCTAGCGGTACATTAACCGAGAGCTTTCTTAAGAAATATGACATTACCGATGTCGAAAATCCTGCACCGGGAATGATGTTGTTGCAACTGAATTCGGGGAACATGGATGCAGTGAAGAATAATCCAAATGTATTGTCATTAGACACGGTTATAAACCAGCCCGGACAGAACAGTCAGTTAGTTTTCCCTACAAACAAAACATCAACCTGGAGTCGGGATTTTTATGGACCTCTTGTGATACCGAAGAAAGGTGTGACGGTAACCTTAACGCGTGAAAACTTTCCAATATACGAGCGTCTTATT
>Ga0181574_10003761_pt1 | contig 13323 bp, 7 predicted proteins | sample 101ome_24_FD_145600 | JGI IMG/M metagenome (GOLD analysis project Ga0181574, IMG submission 145600) | Coastal salt marsh microbial communities from the Groves Creek Marsh, Skidaway Island, Georgia - 101410AT metaG (spades assembly) | ecosystem: Environmental > Aquatic > Marine > Intertidal zone... | reverse complement strand
TTAGCTCCAACCCCTGGTAAGCCTGGAATATTATCAACGCTATCCCCCATCATGCCGAGGTAATCGATCACTTGCTCAACTCGGTCCAAGCTGAACTTCTCACAAACTTCCGCTTCACCCCAAACCTCAGGCGGATTACCCCCACGACCGGGACGGTACATAAATATGTTTGGACTTACCAATTGGCCAAAATCCTTATCTGGCGTCATCATGTAGGTAGTAAAGCCTTCTTGTTCCGCCTTCTTCGCCAAGGTTCCAATGACATCGTCTGCTTCATAGCCAGGAACACCAAGTGCGGGAATATTGAAAGCTTCTAGAATCTTATGAATGTAGGGCACTGCAATCTTGATGGCCTCGGGTGTTGCATCGCGGTTTGCTTTGTATTCTGGAAATAGTTCATGACGTTCCGTAGGCTGAGGAAGGTCGAAACATACCGCAATGTGTGTTGGGTTTTCCTTAGACAACAAGTCCAACAAAGCCGTAGTAAATCCATAGATGGCGCTCGTGTCCAATCCTCCGGATGTGATTCGCGGGTTTTTCGCAAAAGCGAAATAGGCACGGAAGATCAATGCATACGCATCGAGAAGAAAAAGCTTTTTATCGTGATCCGGGGTTTCTTGGCCCATATATTGCTTATTAGAATTGTCAGAAATTTAAAGCAGGTAAGTTAGGGACTTCGCGTCAATTACCCATTTTTGCAATCTAAAACAATCGGGCCAAAATGGCGTTGTTCCTAAGCATACATACAGATATAATGATCTTTCGCATACTCTTTACCCTGGGTATGGTTCTCGCCATAGACCTTTACGCCTACCAAGCCTTCCGCACTGTTTTTAAAAGCCCCGTCACACCCTGGATTTACTGGGGAATAACTGGCGCTTACATTGTACTGAGTCTGTTTGTAACCTTCATGATGATGAACGGTAAAGTGGATTACAAAGTAGGAAGCATCCTTTTCGGAGCGTCCATTCTTCTTGCCGTACCTAAGTTAATCGCCATCGTCCCACTATTGCTCGAAGACATTACGCGGATCATCCAATACGCGGTCCGATTATTTACCGTCCAACCCGCAATACTGCCAGAGCGCCGCGCATTCATTTCTAAGATAGCGCTAGGCCTCGCAGCCATTCCGTTTCTCGGAATTATTGATGGCATTTGGAAAGGTCGCTACCGCTACCGTGTCATCAGCCATACCTTGGAATACGAAGATTTACCGGAAGCTTTTGATGGATTCACGATAGCGCAGATTTCGGACATCCATAGTGGATCCTTCGATAACCAAGAAAAGGTCCAATACGGTGTTGATATGGTAACCGAGCTTGGTGCTGATGCCGTTGTGTTTACAGGTGATATGGTAAACAACATTGCAGAAGAGGCAGAGCCTTGGATTGAGACGTTCAAACGTTTGAAAGGGAAATTGGGCATTTTTTCCATTCTGGGAAATCACGATTACGGCGATTATTGGAAATTCCCTTCACCTGAAGCGAAAGTGGCCAATCTTGATCGTCTTAAAGAAATCCATGCAGAGATGGGAATGGACCTTCTTATGAATGAAAGCCGCTATTTTGAGCGCAATGGACAGCGCATGTACCTCGCAGGTGTAGAGAACTGGGGATTGCCTCCATTCCCTCCTTATGGTGACTTAGATAAAGCGCTGGAACAGATTCCAGAAGATGCGTTCACCGTGTTGTTGAGTCATGATCCTAGTCACTTCGACGCCAAGGTTAAGCAACATTCCAATAAGGTGCATCTAACTCTTAGCGGGCATACCCATGGAATGCAATTCGGTATTGAAATACCTGGATGGATAAAATGGTCACCGGTAAAATTTAAATATCCAAAATGGGCCGGCATCTATCGTGAAGAGGATGGAAAAGTACTTCACGTAAATCGCGGATTTGGTTATTTAGCTTTTCCGGGGCGTGTAGGTATGTGGCCTGAAATAACCCACATTACACTCAAAAAGAAATTGGCTTAATCTTGACTCCGGTAGAGTCTCGACATAAAGTAGATGTGCGGCAGACTCAGCGCACTAAGGAAAATCAAGAAGTAGCTGCTCCATTGCGAAAGTGAATTTCGGTCGAATTGAAAAATGACCAAGAATAACGCAATGGCACCAAGGGTAAAAGGCAATGCCTTCATGAACATCTGAACATGAGACCAACGATGCGCCTTTTTTAAATGATCCCAACCTGAGGTACTGTGTTGCAATATGAAATAAGTGCCAAAGGCAACCGCCAATGGCTGTTCTCCCAAGAGTACAAGCGTTAAAATTGATATCAACCAAGGCAAGGAGCCGAACCACAAACCTCCCGCAATGCCGATTGCTGCCGCAGCGCGATAGATGGTCGTACTAGATGCCGCCGGGATGACGACCTCCTCTATTCCCATTGAAGCCAGCACGATATTCACCTCACTCATGTGTGGCAACAAGAGCAATGCAAAAAGAATTCCTCCCCAAGCTATAGTGAGAAAAGGACTCGGTAAATTCCATTCTCGCATATCTGTTTCTCCAAAGTGCCATGCACTATATAGCACAAAAGCAAGTAGACCTGCTATGGGGCTCGCGGCCCAAAACAAAAGTACTAAAGCCATTATTCCACTGTATCGAAGAATAAATTTCGGCAAACGCATTCCGCTTGCATGGCCGAAGCCGTCCAATGCTCCATGAGGTATTCCTACTAGAAAGAGCATGATCAAAAGAATGCCTATTGAGACGGCAGAAGACCACTGCGGAATAATAATATTCAATGTCATCGAAACCAATACAAATGCCATTGGCGCCCAGCGAGCAGGTCTCGTTTTAAGGAAGGCGAAAAAAGAGGCCACTACAGCCCAAAGAAACTTCATGATGGGCAACCTAGAAAACATACCGAGCTCCCAACGAAAAGAACTCTTCTCATCTAAGAAATCATAAATACCCTCATGCGTTTGGTTTGAGAATAATTTCACAAAGATTTCTTTGCCCCAATGCGGCTTTGTCTTCAATATGTGCAACAAAAGGTGATCGTAAAAGTAATGACGACCGATTCCTGTTCTTGGCCAACTCCACATTGAACGGGTGTTGGTTCTTAACTCATTGTTCCACTCATTAGCAATGGCATAGGCCTGATCGAACATGTGCTTAAACCCATATCCAGTAGTTGCTTTGATAAGACCTGCCCTTGTTCCCATTGAAACGACACGCGAATCAGGATATTGTTGTTTTGCGTGCTGTGACATGGGAATCACACCTCGCTCTTCATGAACAACATCGTAAGGACCCTCTAATGAAAACAAATAACTTCTTAGGTGGGTTTGAGCGAGATCTTCCGGTAAAATCTCTGTGCCAAATCTTGTTACTTCCACTAATGCTTCATTATCGGATATTGGCAATATGTACATGAACTGAGTAAAATCATTTTGAGGAATTTCAAAATCCATCAAAGTCATTTCACTTGGGTCCCAATTGGGCCAATCTGTTTTTACTCGCCAACCTGTAAAAGATTGCAGCACCAGCCGACCTGTAGGTTCATTAATCTCTGGCATACGACTATCATAAACCTTTGAAGCGACCCAAAATTGCTCATCGGAGTATACCGCTATCCCTTCTTGCAAAGTCTTGAAACCCGTAAATGTGGCTCGAATATTCGTAATGTTCGGAGAACGCGACACCAGCTCCTTGGTATGATGATAGAGCGTTGAACTTTCCAACATCGCATAACTCTTGGTCTTCATGACCTCACGTCTACCATTAAAATTGACTTCTCGCCATTGTTTTAGTAATAAAGTGCGAAGGCTGGTATTTATGGGGTCGTTTCGATCCGACCAAAAACAAAAGGTCTTGTCATTAGCAAGTTTCGCATCGCTTTCAAGAATCAATACGCTCAATTCGGACAATATTCCGCGCTCCTCTAGTGCTAAAAGCAGTAGACTGTTGGAAGCTCCCAAACCGATGAGCGCGATATCGTATTTCATGATTAAATGTACTTTCGACCTTTTATAATTATCTAAACAAACAAGCCTTGCCTTTGTTCATATGAATAGTACTTATCACCCTTTTCGCTCTTGATTGCGTGCATTTTAGGGAATTATTGAGTTTTTATACTCAATTTTTAAACTGCTTTGAACAAAATCTATTAGCGTAAGTTAAGTGGTAGTTATAACCTTTAATTTTTTAACACCATGTCACTATTTCTAGAGGTAATGAATGTTGATGCTGCAGATCCAGTATCATTTACATTCTTCACTGGCTACATGGCAATGTTTGCCGCGTCAGTATTCTTTTTCTTCGAGCGCAGTCGCGTATCGGATGAATGGAAAACATCGCTACTTGTTAGTGGTTTGATTACGGGTATTGCAGCCGTACACTACTACTACATGCGCGATTATTATCAAGCAACTGGGGACAACCCAACTGCTTTGCGTTACATCGATTGGACGTTGACCGTTCCATTGATGTGTGTGGAATTCTATTTAATAACCAAGAAAGCGGGTGGTACTATGAACTTGCTATGGAAACTGATCATTGCTTCAGTTGCTATGCTTGTTTTGGGTTACATCGGAGAAGCCTTCCACCAAGATGATTCATCATCATGGATTTGGGGAGCCCTATCAGGTGCAGCTTACTTCTACATCGTATGGTTGGTTGTTGCTGGTGATGTTGCCAAATTGGCTAACAACGCTGGTGGTCAGGTTGCGAAAGCGAACGGAATGTTGGCGAAATTCGTAATCATCGGTTGGGCAATCTACCCAATCGGGTACATCTTAGGTACTAAAGGTGGTCTTTTCGGATACGATTTCGGAATGGACGCTAGCTACATGGACCTATTGTACAACATCGCAGATGCGATAAACAAGATTGGATTTGGTCTTGTAGTGTACTCTTTGGCAATTAGCAAAGACAACGCTGCGGCTTAATCATAGTTTCAGAGTGTTGGTTAGCCCCGCGACAATGTCGCGGGGCTTCCTGTTTTTATACCCCTGGGCAACCGTTTGATCGCAGCCGTCGTCTATGTGAATGAACCATTATCTTTATTCCATAAATCTATCATCATGGCCACACGTTTGAAACTACTCTGCGCCCTTTTACTTCCTTTGTTCGCCTTCGCACAGAAGACTGGAGCACACGTATATTCTCTAGACCTCGTAAATGTTGTTGATGATCGCGTCCGAGTAACCGTCGATGCCACGAAAATGAATTTCGGTGATGATGTCGCAGGCGTAGAATTCAATTTCCCAGCTACCATACCCGGTACTTACGCGACGCTAGATTATGGCCGATTTATAGAAGACTTTAAAGCCTACGACAAAGAGAACAAACCTTTAAAGGTGAAGCAGCAAGGGAATACCTTCATCATCAAAGGATCACCTAGAAAAATTGAGTATTGGGTGGACGATTCCTTTGATTCTAAGATTCGCAAAAATAAAATCTTCGAACCTGCGGGAACCAACAATCAAGCGGGTCAGAATTTCTTAATCAATGCTGCCGGCTACCTCGGTTTTTTCAAAGGCGCCGAAGAGATGCCAGTTAACCTTGAAGTCATTAAGAGTCCTACCCTTTATGGACTCAGCGCGATGGACGGTTATACCTATGGAAATACCCAAAATTTCTTTGCAAAAGATTATCACCAGCTTTTGGACTGCCCCATAATGTTCGCCAAACCAGATACGACTTCCTTCCGTTTGGGGGAAACGAAGGTTACCATTGGCGTGTTTAGTGAAAGTGGTCGCGAATTATCTGCTGATATTTACAATCAAGTGAAGTTGAGCATGGAAGCAATTGAGGCCTTTCTCGACGGCAACCTGCCTGTGAAGAAATATGCGTTCATCTTTTACATCAAAGACTACAGCGAATTTCAAGGACTTGTAGAAGGGACAGAAATCAAATTAGGAACGATCATCAGGGCGATTAGACAATTGGCCGGGCAAGGTTTTGGAGCATTAGAACACGGCAATAGTTCGGTTTATTACCTGCCCGATTTTGGCAACCATATGGTCCTAGACCAAATGGCAGATGTCTGTATTCATGAGTTCTTCCACATTCTTACTCCCTTAGGTCTACACAGCGAGGAAATAGGCAACTTCAACTATATCGACCCGCAGATGAGTAAACACCTTTGGTTGTATGAAGGCATTACGGAATATTTTGCGGGAATAAGCCAAGTCAAAGGGGGTGTGATCACGCGAGATGAATACATTCGTTCCGTATTGCGCCAAAAAATCGTCACCGCAGATCGCTATCCTACTGAAAAAATGCCGTTCACTGAGATGAGCGAAAACGTCTTGCACAAGCCCTATAAAAAGCAATACATGCAGGTCTATGGGCGAGGTGCACTAATGGGGGCGTTACTAGATATCCGAATCATGGAGCTCACCCAAGGAGAGAAAGACTTGCTGGACATCGTCCTAGAACTACGCGATACTTATGGTCCAAACAAAAGTTTCAAGGACGATGAGTTTATCGAGGAGTTTGTAGCCCTAGTACATCCCGATTTACAACAATTCTTTGACGATTACGTCAGTGGAACAAAGCCGCTGCCTATTCAAGAGTATCTCGCTAAAGTTGGCATACTATATGACCGCAATTACGTAGGACCTTTGGTAGCAGATCCCCTAAGGGATTACGGGATCAAATACCGTCGCATTCGAGGAACGAACACCTTGGTAATTAAAAAAATTGGAACTGAAAATCCTTTGAAATTGGCAGAAGGAGACATCATAGCGCTGTATGACGCTCAGCTCCAAAATGAATTCGGTGGACCAGAAGAAGGCACCGTCATTATTCTTCAATCGACTCGAAATGGGGAAACCAAAGAAATTCCATATACAGTACAGTACAAGGAGGGCTCCAAAGGGCATTACATTCGAATGAAACGAGACCCTTCCGAACCAGAACGTGGTCTGCAAGAAAAATGGTTGAGCAATTAATTCTTCGCAACGAAAAAGCCCGATTTTACGCAGTCTTGAACTTAATACAGGACAAAAAAAAACCGGCGTCTCTCCAGACACCGGTAATATAAGAAACCTACAAGTCGTGATTTCCGTCGTTAACTCAATGCAAATGTGCACCAAGTGATGGAAAGTACCATACGTCCAGTTTGGACAAAGGCTGGACAGGTTTAAAGTTCTTGCAAATATTGATCTAAAGACTCCTCCTTTTCTAGGCCTATCTTCTTTTTCAAACGATACTTCGCTTTTTCTACAGCAGCAGGACTGACATTTAACACCGTTGCAATTTCTTTATTGTTCATCTTTTGTCGAACCAAATAGCTTAATCGTATTTCCCCTTTCGTCAGATTGGGATGTCGCTCCACCAAAGCTTCCGAAAATGCATCATGGAGATCTCTATAGTTACGCTCGAAGTGGTCCCAGTAATTTTCGCTTTGAAGTTCTCTATTCAAGTCTCGTATAAGACTCTGAAGAAACGTTCCAACCTCATTAGTTTTTCCTCGCTCACTGCGCTCTTTTTGAAGCCGGTCGCGGAAGGCTTGCATCAATTCAATTCGCGAAGAGGTCTTAAGTAATTGGAAATTCAATTCATCGCTTTTTTGCTTTGCCTTCGCCTCCATCTCTCCTGCTTTGGCCGCTAAAAGCTCGCGCTCAGTCTCCAATAGTTTGACTCGTGTTGCTCGCAGCTTGCGGTCTTGGTAGACCGCAACCGCAACCCCGATCAAAATAAATACAATGATTAAAACTAACGCCCTGAACCAAGTACGTTGCCATATATATGACTCTACGACCCAAGGCATAGCCAAAGTGCGCTCCACCTCACCCACTTCATTAATCAAGCGCAATTGAAGCGTATAGGAACCTGGAAGCAAGTTGTTGAATGTTAAGCTTCTTAGGTTTGAATTTAACGACATCCAATCTGAATGGATTCCCTTCACGAAATATTCGACTTTCTTGCCCGATCTATCTTGTAAAGACATGATTTCAAAATAGAATTGGACCGATCGCGTCCCAGGAGAGAGGCGAACCGCGTCAATGGCGCCCGTTTTAGTTAAAGTAAACGGCAAATCTGTATTGTCAGCCTTAAGGCCTACAATCAAGAGTTCCGACGGCGCAACCACGCGCTGGGTATTAAACTGTACCACTCCACCAGCACCGCCTATCCAAAGCGAGTTTCCTATTTCTGCTAAGGCTTTTCGATTGAACAACGCCAACTGAGTTTCCGTTAACGTCGCAGCGTTTGAAAAACGCCAACCATCATCTGTTTTAACGCCTTCCAACAACCCATTATTTGTGGTCGCAAAAATTCGGTCCGATTGGACGTTAATAGCGTATACCGTCAATAATGGAATGTCAAGGATCTGGGTGATTTCTCCATCCTTGACCTCATACATTCCACCACCTTCTGTCGCTATTAGCAGGAGGCCTGAATGGTGCAGTGCTAAATCAAGAATAGGATGTTCCAGTGTGAAATGCGAAATCAACCCCTCCTGTATCTTGTACAAACCCATGAATTCTGAACCTACCCATAAAGCATCACCATCTCGTTGAAGGTCCATGATGTTTCGACCTACGGCCCAAGGCTCTTGCCATGGTTGCAGGAATTTGGTTCCGTCCCAAAGTTGAAGTCCCCCTAAGGTTCCTACCCATAAACTATCGCCACCGGCATCTTCAAGAGACCAAATGTTGTTGTTCGAGAGACCTTTACTAAAACTTGTAAAGGCCATATACCTGTTTAAAATTCTTCCCTCGGCATCCAACTCCAATAAGCCATCATTGAACGTTCCGACCCAGAGCGTTCCTCGGGATGAAGCGTGTAAACTCGTTACCACCTTAGGATAGTCATATGTACCATTGTCGAGCATCGCAACAGGAGCCCAAACACCGTCATTCAACGTGTAGCGCACCAATCCATCCCCGTCAAACCCAACCCAAATGTCTGAGCCCAGGCGTTCCATGCATAGCGCACTCTGTATACTGGTATACGTAAAGGACTCCGGGTTTCGCAACTTTCCTACGGCCTTATCCTCGCGAGGAAGGATGCTGATCCCATCATTGAAAGACCCTATCCAAAAATCACTTCCGATTGCATAGATGGAGTAGAACTGATCCGTAGCTATCCCCAATTGTGGATCGAGCTTTGTCCAGTGCTTCCATGCGCCATTCGCTTCACGAACATGTATGCCATCGCCGTCCGTACTTACCCAAATCTCCGCTCCATTGAAGGCCACATCCCTAGGGTTAGTGACGGGACATTCGAACGCCGCGAATTTGCCTTGGTATAGCACCCATAGGCCATGTTCAGCTATTCCGAAAAGCACCTGCCCCCCTTGTACATCAACGCTTTTACTGTACGAGGCGAAATCCTCACTTTGCGCAAAAGAATGAACTCGATCATCAGAATAATCGAAGTAAAGAATGTGCTCCCCTGAATTTCCAAGCCATATCGTATCGCCTTGCTCGGCAAAATCGAAAACAAACATCAGTTCTTCGGGCGCATAGGCAAAGGTCTGCTCCTTCCACTCTAAGGCCCCTTTGTCAAGATAGTACAAGCCTTGTCCAGCCGTACCGGCCCACAGACGTCCGTGCGAATCTTCATGGAGTGATTGAACGGTGAGCCCTTCATCCAATAGCGGATAGGCATCCATGTCCAGCGGCTGCATGGTCCGTATATCAAAAGCAATTGCACCTAGCTGTTGCACACCGACCCATAAAGTGGAATCGCTACGAACACATAGGCTCTGAATATTTCTACTTTTTGCTAATGCATTGGGGAGGAAATCAACACTAGTGGCGTTGCCCTCGTTGTAACGATATAAGCCATCTCTTGTACCGATCCATACAAACCCATATGGATCTTGTTCAACAGCATAAACTGTAGGGTGCAACAATCCTTGCGCCGGACCAATTCTGCGCGCAGTTTGCGCCATTACTGTCGTGCCGGACACATACAGGACAAAAAGCAGTAAAATCTTTCTCATGAGAGAAAAATACAACAAAAAAGGGACCCCTCGCGGGGTCCCCTATACTTACTAACCAATTGTAAGCATTAATTCAAAGCGATACGTACAGTTGATTCAGTTGAACCGTTTTGTACACGTACGATGTACATTCCGCGTGGCATTGCAGCAACATCAAGACGAGCCTCTGCATCGAAGCTTTGCTCCAATACTTTAGCACCAGTGATGTTGAACATAGTTACCGTTGAGCGAGCACCTGTTGTGTTCTCGATGATCAAAAGATCAGAAGCTGGGTTTGGCTTCACAGAGAAGTCTGTTGCAAACTCATCAACACCGATACCAGAACATGGACCACACTCTTCCCAACATTGTACATCCAAGGTAGTATCTGCTTGACCGATCGTGATGAAACGGTTAGTGAAGCTACCTGTAGTCAATGTACATACAGAATCTGCAGTAGTTGGGTCGAAGTTTTCTTGAATTGCCCAGTTATCAGCAGTGAACTTGAACTCGTAAGAACCTGGCAACAATGAAAGTGTTACATCGTAAACACCATCACCGTCAGCATCAGTCATTTGATTCGCGTCACCACTCCATCCGTTCATAGTACCTGAAATGTAGGCAGTAGTGAATGATGGGCTGTTTGAACGATCAGACTGGAAAGTAACGTTTACTGGAGTAGCAGGAACTGGACAAGTACCGTCAGTAGTACACTCACCGAAACATGTACGGTAGTGGAAATCTGACATCAAGCCCATAGTTGCAGAGTAACCAACCATATCACGGTCGCTCCACTGACCAGCAGCACATGGCTTACCTACGATGTTCTCTTTAGAACCCCATCCTGGATCGTTTGAAGACAAGAAAGTAAACATGCTGTAGAAACCTGTATCTGCAGGAAGCGTCTTAGAGTATACTGAATCACCAATAGGGTACATTTGGTTTACCCCTGGAGTAGCGAAACCAGTACCACCAGCTAACCATACACCAGTTGTATCCACTGAAGTGTATGACATGTTAACTTGGAATGTCATATACACTTGTCCTGGCATAGCAGCACAAGATTCCCAAGCAACACCTGGAAGAATGGTATCACCATTCAAAACCGCGAAACGGTTTGTGTAAGCACCAGTCGTTTTAGTACAAGAAGTACCAGATGTCAAGTTCTCTTGACCTGTCCAACCGTCCAAAGTGAACTTGTACTCGATAGAGTCAGCCGTCAATGGAAGAGTTGCCGTCCAAATGCTGTCCCCTTCAGGGTCAGACATTGGGTTACAAGAACCACACCAGCTGTTGTAGTCCCCGTTAACGTATACACCGTTGTAAGAACCAGTGTATCCGCGCATGTCAACGATAAACGTGACATCCTTTTGTGCGAAACCCAACATAGGTAAGCACAACATCAATAAAGCGTAGATTTTTTTCATGTTAAGCATTTATTTATGGTTAGTAATTATTGAAATACACGTACATAGTCCACCGCCATAAATTGCGGGAAGATGGTGGATGAATTAATTGGTCCCGGCCAATCGCCTTCTACAGCTATGTTAAAGATGAAGAAGTGTTTGTTATGAAACGCTGAGAGCGTTGAGATGTTTAGGTTGTGGTACAACACGTCATCGACGTACCATTTGATAGAACTTTGATCCCAGATCATCGAGAATACGTGGAACTGGTCCGCAAACTTGCCGTCCGAAAGGGTTTTACTCCCGGTGTGGCTCGCTTGACCGCCGGCATCCCAATGCGCCGTTCCGTGAACTGTTGCATCGTTATTGCCATCACCGCCAATCAACTCCATGATATCCAACTCGCCACAAGTAGGCCAGCCGACCGTCGTGATGTTATCGCCAAGCATCCAAAGTGCAGGCCATAAACCTTGACCGAAAGGCAAACGCGCGCGAATGTCGATACGTCCGTATTTGAACGATTGCTTTCCTTGTGTTGTGAGTCGAGCCGAAGTGAATGGCGCGCCGCCGTAGTTCTCTTGTTTTGCTGTAATGATCAAGTAGCCGTCGGTCACTTCCGCATTGTTTGTTCCAGAGCGGTAGTACTGACTCTCCTGGTTACCCCAACCTGAGGCACCTGTCTCATAGTTCCAATCCGAAGTATTGAGCGCCGTACCGTCAAATTCATCGTTCCATACGAGCGTAAAACCTGGGTAGGTTAATGGTGTGGTATAGCCAGAATCCGATTGCGTGAACGAATTATCATCGTTCTCTAGGGTGATGACATTGAATGGATTTGGAATATCCACGTTTTCACCGTTTTGGTATCCAATCCAGAAGTTCTCCTTCATCTCCGCCTCTTCATCGCCTAAAATTTGGATTGGAATGAGTGCTGAAGATTCGCCTTTCTCGATGGTAATAGAGCCCGAAGTAGCCGTAAAGTCTTCACCTTCTACCGCGGTCAGTTCCGTTGTGGTATAATCAAAACTTAGCGCTCGTGGTGCAGGTTCGCTCAGCATCACCTCGTATTGGTAGGTATAGGTGTCGTCGCCCTCGGCGATAATGACATCGCTACCCTCCAAACGGGGATTCTCTGGCGTTTCACACGACAAGAGTGCTAATGCCAATACTGGAAATAGTATGTAGCTGTTTTTAATCATTATAGTTCGCTGTACAAGGTGAAGCGCCACAACAAGGAAGTACAGTTGCACTGAATCTCCATGTAACGCGCAGTACCGTCGTCGGTCATGCTTAGGATGTCGTAAGTGATGGATCCTACAGGTGAACTTACCTCACCTGAGTTAGCTGCTTTTGGCAAACCAATGAACCCGCCAAGACCGGTAATTTTGATTTGGTCTTCCCCGTTAGGACCTGCTGCTGGCAAGATCTCAAACTGGTGGGTTCCACTTGCCCAAGCTGCCTTAGGACCAGTTAGAACTGATTCTGGCTGACATCCATCTGTAGCAACGCCCATGTAGGTTTCTGCCCAAATATCGCCTTGCGTATCGTAGATCATATCACCTTCAGAGTTGAACGTCCATTCGTCGTCGTAGGCACATGGACGGTCAGTAGCCGCTGTATTGCCAATAGCCCACCAAGTGGTTGACGCATCCGGTGGACCTACCCACAATGAACCCGCCTGAGGAGCGAGTTTCCATGTACGGTCAGTACAATCGGTCATGAATTCGGCAGCACCCGCACAAACAAAGTCTGCATCCTTGAAAATTTCAACTTGACCTTCAGCAGTCGCGTGACCACCTTGGTTTACTACGGTGTGCTTGATGTCGTATACACCCATCTTTGGAATGAATACTTGAGCTACCTCACCATCGTAGGTACCTACACCATCGACTTCCCATTGGTATAGAAATGGATCCCCACTGCTTTGGGTGGTGAGCTCGATGGTGTTTGAATCGATGTACGTCATTGAGTAATCTGCTGTTGGCAGAGCGCCCAATTCCGTTTTTCCTGGTACTGTTGGCTCACAT
>Ga0181574_10003759_pt1 | contig 13325 bp, 9 predicted proteins | sample 101ome_24_FD_145600 | JGI IMG/M metagenome (GOLD analysis project Ga0181574, IMG submission 145600) | Coastal salt marsh microbial communities from the Groves Creek Marsh, Skidaway Island, Georgia - 101410AT metaG (spades assembly) | ecosystem: Environmental > Aquatic > Marine > Intertidal zone... | reverse complement strand
CTAATCCCTCATCCTGAAAAAAATTCGATTTTTTGGGTGCACCCTCTGCCGCACGCTCGCGCGCCGTGACCAGTTGTGACGGGTGGTTGCTATCATAGCCATGCCCGAAAGGCAAGCAGTCAGGCCATGAAAATTTGATGAAATTGCGATGTTTCGTCATGGCAAGCAAGACCGCCAAGCCTAGAGAAAACTATAGGGGTCAATGTCGATCTGCATCCGCACCGATGATGGCAGTTTGATTGTGCCAAGCCAGTCTTGCAAAATATGCTGAATATTCACACTCTTATCGGCACGAATCAGCAATCTGGCGCGGTGTTTTCCCTTTAAAAACCCAATTGGGGCAATGGCTGGCCCATAGATTTGCACCGAGTCAAAATGCGGGCGCGTTGCGGCAAGCTGGCGGATTGCCTCAAAAAGCCGATCTTCATGTGGTGAGGCGATGATAATGGCCGCCAATTGGCCAAAGGGCGGCATTCCGGCGGCCTGCCGCGACGCCGCCTCTTGTGCCAGAAACGCATCGCGATCACCGGCAATCAGGCTTACCAGAACCGGATTCTCAGGCTCTAAAGTTTGCAGCATTGCAGCACCTGGCCGCGATTCGCGTCCGGCACGCCCAGCAACCTGACTCAGCATTTGAAAGGTACGCTCAGCCGCGCGCAAATCACCGCCAGCAAGCCCAAGATCAGCATCAACAACACCAACAAGCGTCAAATGCGGGAAATGATGCCCCTTGGCGGCCATTTGCGTGCCAATAATGATATCAACCTCGCCGTCACTTACCGATTGGATAAACGCCTCGGCCGCTTTTGGCGTGCCAACCGTATCGCTCGACAGCAGCGCAAACCGCGCTTCGGGAAATCTTATCAAGACTTCTTCGGCAAGCCGTTCAACCCCGGGGCCACAAGCCTGCATCTGGTCTTTTGCCCCGCAGGACTTGCAATCATTGCTTGGCCGCGATTCATGACCGCAATGGTGACAGCGCAGACGGCCTGCCAGCCGATGCGCCACCATCCATGAATCGCAATTGGGGCATGTAACCTTGGTACCGCATGCCCCACATAAGGTAAGCGGCGCATAGCCGCGCCGGTTCAAGAATAACAGGCTTTGTTCACCAGCCTTTAGCCGCGACTCGATTGCCTCGACAAGCAGCGGGGCAAGCCATCGTCCGCGTTCAGGCGGGGTGGCGCGAAGATCAATTGCCGAAATATCGGGAAGCTGGGCGCCATGAACGCGTTTGGGCAAGGCCAGATAGCCATAACGTGGCGGCGATCCGGTTTTACCAGCATTCACCCAGCTTTCCAGCGATGGGGTCGCGCTTGCCAGCACCACCGGCACATTATCTAATCGGCCACGCAAAACCGCCATGTCGCGAGCTTGGTAAATCACTTGGTCTTCCTGTTTAAAGGCATGTTCATGCTCTTCATCAACAATAATCAGCCCAAGCCGTGAAAAGGGTAAAAACAGCGCCGATCGCGCGCCAACCACAACCGATGCTCTTGCTTGCAAAACAAAACGCCATGATTTGCGTTTTTGCGCGGCGGATATATCCGAATGCCATTCCACTGGCGGTACACCAAAACGCGCGGTAAACCGCGCCCGCCATGCCGCCGATAGGGCAATTTCGGGAAGCAGAATCAAAACCTGCTGGCCAGCGGCAATCGCCGCTTCAACCGCCTCGAAATAAACCTCGGTCTTGCCCGATCCGGTAACCCCATCAAGAAGACAGGTTTGAAAACCATGGCCAACCGCGCCGCGTAAATGATCAGCGGCTTGCTGTTGATCCGATGTTAAGGTGACATGATCAAGATCATGCCGCGGCAAAGGCGGCGGTTGGTCGGCCGAGACCAATGTGACCTGCAACAGGCCTGCCGTTTCCATGCCATTAATGACCGCCTGACTGGCACCGCAAGCAGCCCTGATCATTGCCGCCGTTACGCCGCCCGTCACGGCCTGATGATCGGGCGCAGCGGATGCCTCGGTTTTAGCAAAATAATCAAGAACATGCTGCCGCGCCGGGGTAAGCCGGGTTTCGCCCGCTAGCACGCCAATCGAATAGTTTTTTTGCTGAGGCGGACGATCAAAGGCGGCTGGCTGGCTAAGCACCATTTTCACCACCGCCCCCAAAGGCGCCATTGTCCAAGCGGCAACGCGTTCGATAAATTGGACAAGCGCATCTGACAGCGGCGGCAAAGTCACCAAGCTTTCAACCGCCTGAAGCTTGGCCACCGGCACATCACCAATCGCCGCGCCCATCACGATGCCCGGTAAATGCCGCCCACCAAACGGAACCATGACAATAGCGCCACGAACCGCGCCAACGGCCGGACCTGCCAGATAATCATAAATCCCGCCAACGGGCGCTGCCACCGCAATGGCAAGCGTCGATTGTGGCACCATGCCAAGAGATTCACTCATGATAAATCTTTATAAACATTGGATCCTGTGAAATTATCCACCATCACAACAAGCTGAATGGCGGTTATTTTAAGATTGTGGATTTGCGCTGTTGCTTCAAGTAAACTTGCGTGGCGCGCAGAAAAAGCGCAAGCGTCAATCCAGTTAAAATATCAATCCAGTGAAAACAGGGTCAATAACATGAAAATTTTCCTCGATAGTGCCGATATTGGCGAAATAACCGCGCTTTGCGATACTGGATTCGTTGATGGGATCACGACAAATCCATCTTTGATTGCCAAATCAGGACGTAACATTCTTGAGACGATTGCTGAAATTTGCAGCCTTGTTGATGGGCCAGTGAGCGCCGAAGTCACGGCGACCGATTTCAAAACAATGCTTACCGAAGGCCAAAAGCTGGCCGCCATCGCCCCCAATGTAACGGTAAAAGTGCCATTGACGCGTGACGGGCTGATGACCTGCCGCGCGCTTAGCGATGCTGGCACCGATGTCAATGTTACTTTGTGCTTTACCGCTGGGCAGGCCTTGCTGGCGGCCAAGGCAGGCGCAAAATTCATTTCCCCCTTTGTTGGACGGCTTGACGATATCGGCCGCGACGGAATGGGGCTGATCGAAGAGATTTGCAGCATCTATGCAAATTATGATTATAATACCGAGGTATTGGTTGCCTCGGTTCGAAGCACCCAGCATGTTGTTGACGCCGCCCTGATGGGCGCCGATGTGGTGACTTTGCCGCCAAAGATTTTGACCGCGCTTTATCATCACCCGCTAACCGATAGTGGCTTAGATGCGTTTCTCAAAGACTGGAAGGCAACTGGCCAATCGATTTTATAGGCGCGATCCAAGCGGGTTTCGCCGCATCGGAAACGCCAAGCAAAGGCAACATTATGGCAGACGATAAATCCAAAAAAACAATCACCGCCAAAGATGTTGCCAGCTTTTTGACCGATAACCCTGCCGAAATGTCGAAATTGCTGGCAACACAACCAGAGCTGCTTGCCGCCTGTATCACCGCGGCGGGCACCTCGATTGGGGCCAATGACAAAATTGACGATAAAGTGGTGAATCTGATTCCGGCACTGGCCGCCAAGGCGCGGCAGGATGCCCGCAAATTAAGCCAAACGCATCAATCACTTTTGCATGTGGCCGCCGAAAATATGCTTAGCTGGACACGGCTTCATCACGCCACATTGGGGCTTCTTGCCAGCACCAATCTTGCTGGCATGTGTCAGGTGATTGCAACCGAATTTCCGGTGATTTTTGACCTGAATCAATGCCAATTGATTAGCGAATCCGAAGCGGCAATTCCGGATGCACTTGATCTGGGGCTGATGGTGCATCCAGCCGACCAGATTGGCCAAGCCACCGAAAACCGTGGGCTGTTTTTGGGGCTGCCAAATGAGGCCGCCCAGACGATGCTGATCAAACCGGCACAAAGCCTTGCCATTATCCGGCTTCCCGATCGGCTTCCCGATCCGGTCTCGCAATGCCTGTTGTTGCTTGGCGGCAAAACCGCCAATAGTTTTCATCCCGATCTTGGCAGTGACCTTCTTGTTCTTCTTGCCGAAATGGTTGGTGTCACCTTGGCGGCAAGGCTGGAATTGCAGGTGAATTCACGATGATTGCGGCGGCACATCGGGACGCATGGCTTCGCTGGCTTGCCAGTGAAAAACGCTATGGGGCAAACACGCTTGATGCTTATGAACACGACCTTGATGATTTTTCCAGCTATCTTAATGCTGGTACAAACTCGGCCAATGCGCCGCTATCGCGCCAAATATTTCGGGGCTGGCTAGCGCATATGGCATCACGCCAGCTTGCGCGAACAACGATTGCAAGGCGGGTATCCTCAGTGCGCAGCTTTTACCGGTTTTGCGGCCGCAACAAGCTTGTTGATGTTCCCGACCTTGGCTGGTTACGCGCACCGCAACCACCGCGCGCCGTGCCAAAATCAATGTCGGTCGATGATGCCCACGCCCTGCTTCAGGCCATTTTCAACCGGCGCGGTGCCGATTGGGTCAAAAAACGCGATTTTGCCGTTTTGATGCTGCTTTATGGTGCCGGATTACGCATTTCTGAGGCGCTTGGCCTTTGCCGTAAAGATGCGCCACTTGGTGACTGGCTAACGATTACCGGCAAGGGCGATAAAATGCGCGATGTGCCGGTTCTAAAGGCGGCCAGCGAAGCGGTTGATGATTATCTTAGGCATTGCCCATTTGATGATGGGGCGCAGGCGCCATTATTTGTCAGCAGCCGTGGCAAGCCACTTGGCGCCCGCGCGGTTCAACGTTTGCTTGAAGGATTGCGGGTCGAACTTGATCTGCCATCGCATGTCACGCCGCATAGTTTGCGCCATGCCTTTGCAACACATCTTCTTGGTAATGGTGGAGATCTTCGCGCCATCCAAGAATTGCTTGGCCATGCCAGCCTGTCAACAACCCAGCGCTATACGCATGTTGACGAAACCCATCTAATCCAAATTCACCGCGACACACATCCACGCGCACAACGCTAAACGCATATCCCCGCAAACGGCATGCTTGGCAGTCAGAGACGACGAGCTAGATATGAATGGCGCGGCCATCAACTGCCAGCGCAGCTTCTTTCACGGCCTCATTCAACGTCGGATGACCATGACAGGTGCGGGCAATATCTTCGGCTGAGGCACCAAAGGCCATGGCGGTGGCGCATTCATGAATCACTGTTCCGGCCTCATGGCCGATAATATGAACGCCAAGAACCTTGTCAGTTTTTGCACAGGCCAGAATTTTCACAAACCCATCGCTATGTCCTTGCGCCCGCGCACGGCTGTTTGCTGAAAACGGAAACACACCCTTGGCAAAATCGACCCCAGCTTCGGTCAACACTTCTTCAGATTTTCCCAAAGTGGCAATTTCCGGCGCGGTATAAACAATGCCCGGTACCAGATCATAATCAACATGACCCGGCTTACCAGCCATCATTTCAACAGCGGCAACCGCATCTTCTTCGGCCTTATGCGCCAGCATCGGCCCGTCAATCACATCACCAATGGCATAGATATCTTCAATACTGGTCTCAAAGCGGGCATCAACCGCAATGCGGCCACGCGGTGTCATGGTAACACCAATCTTTTCCAGCCCAAGCCCGTCTGTTGCCGGATGCCGCCCAACCGAAACAAGCGCAATATCAGCCTTGATGGTTTCTTCATCACCGCCATTGGCCGGGGTGACTGTCAGACTAACGCCACTTTTTCCGGCTTTGGCCGATTTTACCGCGGTGCTGAGACGGAATTTCAAACCCTGCTTTTTGGCAATGGTCATAAATTTCTTGGCGATTTCAGCATCCATGCCAGGCAAGATCCGCGGCAAAAACTCGATGACTTCAACCTCGGCACCAAGGCGCGCCCAAACCGTGCCAAGCTCAAGCCCAATATAGCCTGCGCCAATGACCACCATTTTCTTTGGCAAGGTTTCAAGACTCAAAGCGCCGGTTGAACTGACAATATGTTTTTCATCAATGGTAATGCCAGGAAGGCTGGACGGGTGACTGCCGGTGGCAATCATGATTTTGCCAGCTTTATAATCGCCTTTATCCTTACCATCGACAATGGTCACGCTTCCCGCGCCCGTGATGGTTGCGCTTCCTTCAAGGAGGGTGATTTTGTTTTTCTTGAACAGAAAGTCAATGCCGCCGGTCAGCGTGTCAACAATATCACTTTTCGATTGCATCATCTGTTTCAGATCAAGCGCAACCGATCCAAGCGAGATGCCCAATTTGCCAAGCGTGCCTGATGCCGCGCTGGCAAAATGCTCGGACGCATTCAAAAGCGCCTTTGACGGAATACAGCCAACATTCAAACAGGTGCCGCCAAGCGTTGACCGTTTTTCGATGCAGGCAACATTCATCCCAAGCTGGGAAGCGCGAATCGCCCCAACATAACCGCCTGGGCCAGCACCAATAATGATGAGATCAAAGCTGTTATTCTGCATCTGTCTTTCCTTTTTGCCGGCAATTTTTATAAAGCGGTTTTGCATTGCTGTTTGGCAATGCGTGCCGTTAGACGCCCATTAACAAGCGGCGCGGGTCTTCGACCATTTCCTTGATCCGTGCCAGAAATGATACGGCCTCGCGACCATCAATAATACGATGGTCATATGATAGGGCCAAATACATCATCGGGCGAATCACAATCTGGTCATCAATCACAACAGCGCGCTTTTCGATCTTATGCATGCCAAGAATGCCACTTTGTGGCGGGTTCAAAATTGGCGTTGACATCATTGACCCGTAAACACCGCCATTCGAAATGGTGAAAGTGCCGCCAGCCATATCATCAGGCGCAATTTTGCCATCGCGCGCCCGAAGGCCAAAATCCGAGATTGCGCGTTCGGTATCGGCCAAACTCATTTCACCAGCATCTTTGATGACGGGTACAACAAGCCCTTGCGGCGTGCCAACAGCAACCCCGATATTATAGTAATTCTTATAGATAATATCAGTGCCATCAATTTCGGCATTTACCGCCGGAAATTCACGAAGCGCCTGAATGGCTGCCTGCACAAACACACCCATAAAACCAAGCCGGACTTCATGCGCGGCTTCGAATGCGTCTTTATAATCAGCCCGCAATTTCATCAGCGACGACATATTCACCTCGTTAAAGGTCGTCAGCATCGCCGCGCTATTTTGCGCCGCTTTCAGCCGTGTGGCAATGACCTGCCGCAATTTCGACATGCGAACACGCTCTTCACGCGCCGCATCAACCGCCCGCGGCGTTGCCCGTGGTGGTGTTGGCGCGTTTACCGTTGTTATGACGCTTTGCGCTGGTGCCGCCTGCGGCTTGTTGATCGCCGCCAAAACATCAGCCTTGGTCAAACGCCCGCCAACACCAGTTGCCACGATATTTGCCGGATTGAGTTTATGTTCATCAACCAGCCGCCGCACTGCAGGTGACAGGTCAGAATTGTCAATTGCCGCTGGCGCAGATGCCGCCGCCGCAACCGGGGCAGGGGTTTCATCGGCCGCTTTTGCTGGCGCTGATTTTGGTGCCTCTTGTTTTGGCACTTGTTGTTTCGGAGCTGGTTTAGCACCTGCCGCGCCTTCTTCAACTCGCGCCAAAAGCGCACCAACTTCAACCGTTTCACCTTCGGCAGCGATGATTTCGCCAAGCTTGCCAGCAACCGGTGACGGCACTTCCAATGTCACCTTATCCGTTTCCAGCTCAACAATCGGCTCATCTGCAGCGACCGCGTCGCCAGCCTTTTTTATCCAACGGGCAATCGTTGCATCGCTGACTGATTCGCCAAGTGTTGGAACATTAATATCAATTGACATTGTAAGCACCCTCCTACGGTACCTTGTCTAAAAGCTTGTAAAAAACAGGCGTTGTCTATTTTTTTGTCGGATCAGCTTTTCGCGATGCAGCCACCATTGGGCCGAGAGCCTCTGCTACAAGTTGCTTCTGTTCTTTCACATGACGAGCAAAAGAGCCGGTAGCTGGCGACGCAGCTGCAGGGCGGCCAGCATATTTCAACCGACTTTGCTTCATGCTAGCCGCTTGCATTGCATCTTCAATAAAGTCACGTACAAATGTCCACCCACCCATATTTTTAGGCTCTTCTTGGCACCATATAACTTCAGCATTAGGCGTCTTAGATAACAACTCAAAAGTAGTTTTTGATGGAAATGGATATAATTGCTCAACACGCAAAATTTCAATATCCCACGCTTCTGCAGCGTCACGAGCGTCTGCCAAGTCATAGTAGATCTTGCCTGAACACATAACAATGCGTTTAGCTTCACCATGTTTTACGTTACAGTCACGCTCGTCAAGCAACCGGTGAAATGTTGTGCCTGGACCTAGATCTCGTAAACTTGAAACAGCAGAGCGATGACGCAATAAGGATTTTGGTGTCATCGCAACAAGAGGTTTTCTAAAGTCTCTCCGAAGCTGACGGCGCAAGACATGAAAATGGTTCGCTGGGGTAGTGCAATTGACTACCTGCATATTATCCTCTGCACAAAGCTGCAAATAACGCTCAAGCCGAGCAGATGAATGTTCTGGGCCCTGTCCCTCGTAACCATGGGGCAGCAGCAAGACCAAACCACTCATCCGAAGCCATTTGGCTTCGCCTGATGAAATAAACTGATCGATTACAACCTGCGCACCATTTGCAAAATCGCCGAATTGCGCTTCCCACATCACAAGGGCATTTGGTTCGGCTTGGGAAAAGCCATATTCAAATCCCATGACAGACGCCTCAGAGAGAGGAGAGTCAATAACTTCAAACATTGCCTGTTCTGGGTCAAGGTTAGCAAGTGGGATGTAACGCTCTTCAGTAACCTGGTCTACAAAAACGGAGTGACGCTGGCTAAAGGTGCCGCGTCCCGAATCTTGACCAGAGAGACGCACAGGGTTTCCTTCAAGCAACAATGAGCCAAAAGCCAAGTGCTCAGCCGTTGCCCAATCAATATTTTGACCAGAACTAATGCTTTCAGCCCGGCCTTTTAATATGCGTAATAGCTTTGAATTGAGTTGTAAATTTTCAGGCGGAGTTGTTATGGTTTTGCCTATACGGCTAAGCAACTCTAGGCTAACCGCTGTATCTCCACGCCTATCTTCGCCATGCGCTGAAACCATACCAGCCCATTTTCCCTCAAGCCAGTCAGCTTTGTTTGAAATATAACTGGTTCCAGCATCAAACTCTTCGTCAAGATAGGCAATGCGATCATCTATAACTTTTTGAGCGCCTTCAGAGGTAAAAACACCCTCATGAACAAGTTGTTCAGCGTAGATTTGTTTGACTGATTTGTGGTCCCTTATTTTTTTATACATTAGAGGCTGGGTGAACATAGGTTCATCACCCTCATTATGACCAAACCTCCTGTAACAAAACATATCAATGACTACATCACTACCAAAAGCGTGGCGAAATTCTGTTGCAATTCTGGCAACATGTACAACCGCTTCTGGGTCATCTCCATTTACGTGAAAGATTGGCGCCATTACCATTTTGGCAACGTCGGTTGGATAGGGAGACGAGCGCGAATAATGCGGGCTGGTAGTAAAGCCAATTTGATTGTTGACTATTATGTGGATTGTTCCGCCAGTTTTATAACCACGCAAATCAGAAAATGCGAATGTCTCAGCAACCACACCTTGGCCGGCAAAAGCAGCATCCCCATGCAATAAAATACCTACGACTTCCCTTCGGTCAGAGCCAGGTCTTTGTTGTTGTTTAGCTCGAACCCTGCCCACTACAATCGGGTCTATGATTTCAAGGTGTGATGGATTTGGGGCCATGGAGAGATGAACTGGAGACTTGTCAAATTCTCGGTCAGCAGAGAAGCCCATGTGATACTTAACATCTCCAGAACCCCCAGCTTGCTCTGGATTAGCAGGGTTTCCTAAAAATTCAGAAACGATGGCGCGGAACGGTTTTTGCAAAAGATTGTGGAGAACATTTAATCTGCCACGATGCGCCATCCCTATAACAGCCTCATTCAACCCAAGCTGGCTGCCTCGTTTTAGGATTTGCTCAAGTGCAGGAATTACAGCCTCACCACCATCCATTCCAAAGCGTTTTGTGCCAGTATATTTTTTATGGAGATAACGCTCAAACTCATCAGCATCAACAAGCCGCTGAAAAATAGCTTGCTTGCCTTTAACCGTAAATTCAGTTTGATTACCGATCGCCTCGATGCGTTCTTGGATCCAGGCTTTTTGCGCCGGATCTTGAACATGCATGAATTCAACACCAATTGTGCCACAATAGGTCTGACGAAGTCGGTCAAGGATTTCGGTTAATGTCGCGGTTTCTAGCCCCAATACATAATCAATGAAGATTGGTCGATCCCAATCATCCTCACCAAAGCCATAGCTTGCCGGATCAAGCTCAGGGTGAAGTGGCTTTTCTTCAAGCGCCAATGGATCAAGATTTGCCAGAAGATGGCCGCGAATACGATAGGCTCGGATCAGCATCACCGCGCGCAGCGAATCCAAAGTTGCGGCGCGCATATCGCCAGCATTGATATTGCTTCCCGATTTATGCGCCTGTGCCACTGCCTTGATCGATGCATCAGCATCAACCGCGCCAACAACACGGCTTTGCGGCCGACCCCAGCTTGGCCCAGCTTCGGTATCAGCGCCAAAATCAGCCGCTTTGCCAAGCTGCTCGAAATAGGCTGCCCAATGCCGATCGACCGATGACGGATTATCCCGCCACGCCCTGTTCATTTCAGCTATGAATGTGGCATTTGCGCCAGAAAGCAGGCTGAAATCAATCTCAGTGGCGGCTGCCACATCACCAACATTAGAAGCAATATCATCCATGGAACAATTCACATTTCCTAGCGTATAAAGGCTCAAACACAAGAATTAGTCTATTCGTTAATCCCAGTAATTCAAGTCGTATAAAGATTTACTGCCTTATCACAATCAATTCTGCATGCTTGGGTCAAAATCCACCCCCGCCAGCCCGTCAAAACCGGTTTTCAATCCTCAAACAGAAGGCCAGTTATCACTGGCCCTCTGGTTTGTTAAAAACGTCTCGTGCAAAAGCCAGGTGCCTAGAGATTATCAACAACCTCATTCAGGGCTTTGACCGCCGCAACTGAATTATCAAACATTGCCTGCTCATCAGCATCAAGGGCAATTTCAACAATCCGTTCGACACCATTGGCACCAAGAATAACCGGCACACCAACATAAAGCCCGTTCAGGCCATAAGCGCCATCAACATAAGCCGCACATGGCAAAAGCCGCTTTTTATCTTTTAGATAGGCATCCGCCATATCAATCGCTGATGATGCTGGCGCATAAAAGGCCGACCCGGTTTTCAATAGCCCGACGATTTCAGCGCCACCATCACGGGTGCGCTGAACGATTTCAGCAATTTTCGCATCGGTCGACCAGCCCATCTTGATCAGATCAGGAACCGGAATACCGGCAACCGCCGAATAACGCACAAGTGGCACCATCGTATCGCCATGTCCGCCGAGTACAAAAGCGGTTACATCTTCAACCGACACATCAAATTCTTCAGCCAAGAACAGCCGGAATCGTGCCGAGTCAAGAACACCAGCCATGCCAACAACCTTGTTGGTCGGCAGTCCAGATGCCTTTTGCAAAATACCAACCATCACATCAAGCGGGTTGGTGATACAAATCACAAATGCATCCGGACAATGATCCTTGATGCCAGCGCCAACCTGATGCATCACCTTGGTGTTGATACCAATCAAATCGTCGCGGCTCATGCCTGGTTTGCGTGCCACACCGGCAGTTACAATCACCACATCGCTTCCAGCCAGCGTGGCATAATCATTGGTGCCAGACACATTTGCGTTAAAACCCTCTATCGGGCTTGCCTGCGCAATATCAAGCGCCTTGCCTTGCGGGATGCCTTCGGCAATGTCAAAAAGCACCACATCGCCAAGCTCTTTTAGCCCGGCCAGAAGCGCCAAAGTACCGCCGATATTACCAGCGCCAACAAGAGAGATTTTATTTCGTGCCATATCAATGAATTCCATAAATTGCAGGGTGAAATCGTACCCCGCCATGTTTTGAGGCTATACCGCCCCGCGAAGCACGTATTTTTGGTGTACCTAACTATCAAATAACATACAAGAACAAACCCGAAAAAACAGGCGTTAGAGCAGATAAATCACGGGACTTTGTGACCGGTCTTTACACGCTATCTTGCATCCGGCCACGCTTTGCCATTTCACCAAGCCGTGATGCGGTACGGGCAAATTCAAATTGCCATTGATGGCCTTGATAAAGATTGCCAATTTCGGTATCGGCCGAAGCAATTAAAAACCGGCCACGATCATAAAGCGCATCAATCAACCACATAAAACGGCGGGCGACATTTTCATTGGCATCGGTAAATTTCGGAACATCGCTTACCACAAGACCGGCAAACCGCCCAGCAATGGCAAGATAGTCACGCGCGCCAAGCGGCAAATCACACAGGCTGGCAAAACTGGCAAAGCCAACATCACCCGCCGCGCGTTCGATGGTAATGTCGCGCCCAGCAACGCGAATCGTTTCAGCGGTGATTGCCGAGCCGCCAGCGAGCTTGTCAAAAGCCGATTCCAACTGCGGACGCGCCGTTTGTGAGGGCACATGCCATGCTGGTAAATCAGCCAGAACCGCACCGCGCCAGTCAGTGCCATCATCAAGCTGGCACATCTCGCAGCGCTGTTTCAAAAGATCAATGAAGGGCAAAAACCGGTCGCGGTGAAGCCCGTCTTTATACAGATCATCGGCATGCCGGTTTGAAGTGGCAACAACAATGACACCGCGTTTCAACATGCCCGAAAATAGCCGCGCCAAAATCATCGCATCGGCAATATCGCGCACTTCCATCTCATCGAAACAAATCACCGCACCGCGCCGCGCCAGATCAGCAGCGGCCATTTCAATCGGATCATCAGCACCCTTGCTACGCGCCTCATGAATCACATCTTGTGCCAGAACCATAAAATCATGGAAATGAAGCCGCCAAATGGCAGGCAGATTTGGCCGACCCAGTCCTTGTGCGGCAACCGAGTCATGAAACATATCCATCAGCATAGTTTTGCCGCGGCCAACCCCGCCATAGATATAAAGCCCTTTGACTGGCGCTTGCGCAGGTGGCAAAATCCGGCCAAATATCCTGCCCAAAATCTTGTCCAACATCTGGCGGATCACCATTGGCCATTTACGGCGCGGCAATGCCGCTGTCTGCAATCGGTCAATCAGCTGGTCAAGACGGAGGGCAATGGCTGCCTGTGCCGGATCGGCATGCAGGGTTTTAGCAGCAATCTTTGCGGCCAGTTTCTGGCTTGGATAAAGGTGGTGGTCGTTTTGGCCATTGGTCATGACGATTTACCAGCTTGTGACTTTGACCAAACCCTACGCCGGAAATTACCGTTGCGCCATC
>Ga0181574_10003753_pt1 | contig 13344 bp, 8 predicted proteins | sample 101ome_24_FD_145600 | JGI IMG/M metagenome (GOLD analysis project Ga0181574, IMG submission 145600) | Coastal salt marsh microbial communities from the Groves Creek Marsh, Skidaway Island, Georgia - 101410AT metaG (spades assembly) | ecosystem: Environmental > Aquatic > Marine > Intertidal zone... | reverse complement strand
CGTCATGTTACGGGTTTATTATACCTAATGTCGTCCGTTGGTTTGATCTCGTGTATGCTCCTACATAAGCACAAACCCTAACGTAAATGAGACGTATGCCGCTCATATACCCCTAGCTCGTCAATTGGTCTCATTTCGTGTATCGCCGTGCGGGGCCATACCGATGCAAAATCACCATCGTCGAGGATTGCTTTGGGGTTCTATATGTCTCTGTATCCTCTCGGGATTTCTAGAGATTTGTAAAAATAAAAAAAATATTTTTTACTATTTCTTTTTTCTAAAAAAAGTTTCAAAAATAAAAAAAGTTTTTTTAGAAAATTTATATCCTTTAAAATTTCTATTGAAAATATCTTCCCCATGTCTAAACCAACCGAAACCACGAACGACCGCGTACCGCGTGATATCGTACGCTTCGGGAAACACACAAGACTGTTGGGAAGCGTACACGGACTATAGGGAAGCGTACACAGACTGTTGGGAAGCGTACACGGACTGGTGGGAAGCGTACACAGACTGTTGGGAAGCGTACACGGACTGGTGGGAAGCGTACACGGACTGGTGGGAAGCGTACGGAAGCGTGGGGAAGCGTACACGGACTGTCGGGAAGCGTGGGGAGGGGGACACGGAAGCGTGGGGGGGTTAGGTGAAATTGGGTGCGCATACCATAATAGCTTTACTAGAAGGCCCTTTGCCTGCCATTATGTATCTTCCATCAGATGATAAAGAGGCGGCATACGATGCATCACAAGGCACGGTGTCCGTATGACTCCACCACGTAGTACCCTTCTCAAAAATATAAATTACATCATTGCCATGTATTATGAATTTATTGCCATCGTGTGACATTGATAAGCTATACGCACTTACATATTCCCATGTGGTTACATAAAAGCCAGGGGTATAAATTTTTTGATACATTGGCCAATTATTATTGGCATCCCTAACATGTATACGCATGAAAAATTCCCCGGAGGAAGTTGTAGTAAGACTATCCTTAAATTTACGCGTTACAATTATACTTCCATCATAAGATATATCACATGTCAACCCAAAATAGGTATACCAAGCACGATAACTTGAATCAAATCCGTCAATATAATATGTAAGGGTCCATGTACTATTACTTCTAGTAAATACTGAAATCCCACCAGAATAGTAAACGTTAGTACCATAATCAGTATTATTCGAATCAGTGTTTGGTTGTCCACCTATTATAGTATTACCATCACCAGATACACGTACATTCATTATATAATCATAGTTGCCAGTTGCGGCTGATGTACCCGGTGCGGCCAATAAAGTTTGCTGATGAGACCACGTGCCATTATTTCTTACGTACACAAATATGTCACCCCCACCAGTAATTGCTAAAGTGTTACCATCATTTGACATCGATATATATCTACCAAAATTAAACGTATTAATCATACCATTTAATGCAAATGTAGCTCCGCCAGGATAACTAATTTTAGCCTCTTCGGACCAAGTACTAGTACTCTGATTCAATGTAAACACGGAAACAAAAGCAGCGCTTGTGTTTGACGGTGACGGAGCACCCACAGCTATGGTATCACAAGTACCAGAACCAGTTACACTATACCCAAAATAATCACCATTTGAAGGACTGGACGGATAAATCTTTTGTTGCAAAGACCACGTATTACTTGTGCTACTCTTAAAATATATTTCCGCCGAACCTTGATCTGTACCATTCGTTGAATCGCTAGGCGAACCGGTTATAGAAATACTACCCGTATTAGATGTGTATACAGTAGTTCCAAACCCAGTACCACTAGACGTATTCGTTGGAACGAGTTCAACCCCATCACCATCGTATTCTCCCCTCACCCGAACTTCTCTAGTTACACTGGATTGATTACCAATTGCATCTGAACTTGTATAAACTGCATCATAGTCCCCATATGAGTTAAAATTTATACCACTTGTATCAACTGTATATGTTTCTCCACCATCTGTTGTAGCACCAAATTCAGTATACGTACCACCAATTTCAATTATATATGGATCCGCACCAACTAATGTTATCACTGGTGGAGTGGTATCCACTACCGTCACTGTTCTAATGAGAGTTGTGTTACTCACGTCATCTCCCAAATCATAAATAATGTCAAACGTAGAATTATGCGGGAGTGTGTTATCTACATTACTCAAATCAACGCCGGCTATGTAACTACCTTGATCGAGGTTAATAACACCCGGTACCGGATCGCTGTACACACCAAACCTTTCAAGAGTAAAGGATGGGTTATTTATGTCACCACTTGGCGGAGTTGTATCCACAACTGTCACTGTACGAATGAGAGTCGTATTACTCACGCCATCACCCAAATCATAAATCACGTCGAACGTAGAATTATGTGGAAGTGTGTTATCCACATTACTCAAATCAACGCCAGCTATGTAGCTGCCTTGATCGAGGTTAATAACACCCGGTACCGGATCGCTGTACACACCAAACCTTTCAAGAGTAAAGGATGGGTTATTTATGTCACCACTTGGCGGAGTTGTATCCACAACTGTCACCGTTCGAATGAGAGTCGTATTACTCACATCATCACCCAAATCATAAATCACATCAAATGTCGAATTATGTGGGAGTGTGTTGTCCACATTACTAGTATCTGTTCCAGCTAAATACGTACCAGCATCAAGATTTTCTACACCTGGGTCATTGAATATAGCAAATCGTTCAAGTTGATACGATGGATTTACTATACTACCACTCGGTGCATTTGTATCAACTACGGTAACAGTTCTAGTTAAATATGTATTATTCACACCATCACCCAAATCATAAATCACATCAAACGTAGAATTATGCGGGAGTGTGTTATCCACATTAGTCAAATCAACACCGGCTATGTAACTACCTTGATCGAGGTTAATAACACCTGGCACTGGATCATTGTACACACCGAATCTCTCGAGTGTGAAAGATGGGTTATTGATTGTACCAGTTGGTGGAGTGGTATCAACTATAGTTACTGTTCTAGTTAAATACGCATTGTTTACATCGTCACCTAAATCATAAATCACATCGAACGTAGATCCAGCTGCAAGTGTGTTATCCACATTAGTCAAATCAATTCCAGCTATGTAGCTGCCTTGATCGAGGTTAATAACACCCGGTACCGGATCACTGTACACATCAAATCTCTCGAGTGTGAAAGATGGGTTATTGATTGTACCAGTTGGTGGAGTTGTATCAACTATAGTTACTGTTCTAGTTAAATATGTATTATTCACACCATCACCCAAATCATAAATCACATCGAACGTAGATCCAGCTGCAAGTGTGTTATCCACATTAGTCAAATCAACACCGGCTATGTAACTACCTTGATCGAGGTTAATAACACCTGGCACTGGATCATTGTACACACCGAATCTCTCGAGTGTGAAAGATGGGTTATTGATTGTACCAGTTGGTGGAGTTGTATCAACCACTGTGACCGACCTACTTATAGTATTACTATTTACACCATCCGTTAGATGGTAAGTTACCAATTGGCCACCAGTCGTAGTGTTATCAAAACCACTCACGTAATCAAGGTAAGAACCTTCATCATAATTAGTGAGCCCTGGATCTACATCTTCCCAAACAGAAAATCTTTCAACTGTAATAGAATTTGGACCCAAAAGAGAAGCCACCGGAAGTTTTGTATCCACAACTGTCACTGTACGAATGAGAGTCGTATTACTCACACCATCACCCAAATCATAAATAATGTCAAACGTAGAATTATGCGGGAGTGTGTTATCTACATTACTCAAATCAACGCCAGCTATGTAACTACCTTGATCGAGGTTAATAACACCCGGTACTGGATCGCTGTAGACATTAAATCTCTCAAGTCTTAAAGATGGGTTATTTATGTCACCACTTGGCGGAGTTGTATCCACAACTGTCACCGTTCGAATGAGAATCGTATTACTCGCACCGTCACCCAAATCATAAATAATGTCAAACGTAGAATTATGCGGGAGTGTGTTGTCCACATTGCTAATATCTGTGCCAGCTAAATACGTACCAGCATCAAGATTTTCTACACCTGGGTCATTGAATACAGCAAATCGTTCAAGTTGATACGATGGGTTCGCTATACTACCACTCGGTGCATTTGTATCAACTACGGTAACAGTTCTAGTTAAATATGTATTATTCACACCATCACCCAAATCATAAATCACATCAAACGTAGAATTATGCGGGAGTGTGTTATCCACATTAGTCAAATCAACACCGGCTATGTAACTACCTTGATCGAGGTTAATAACACCTGGCACTGGATCATTGTACACACCGAATCTCTCGAGTGTGAAAGATGGGTTATTGATTGTACCAGTTGGTGGAGTGGTATCCACAACTGTCACTGTTCGGATGAGAGTCGTATTATTTGTATCATCACCCAAATCATAAATAATGTCAAACGTAGAATTATGTGGGAGTGTGTTATCTACATTACTCAAATCAACACCAGCTATGTAACTACCTTGATCGAGGTTAATAACACCTGGTACTGGATCGCTGTACACACCAAACCTTTCAAGAGTAAAGGATGGATTATTTATGTCACCACTTGGTGGTGTGGTATCCACAACTGTCACTGTACGAATGAGAATCGTATTACTCGTACCATCACCTAAATCATAAATCACGTCGAACGTAGAATTATGTGGAAGTGTGTTATCCACATTACTAGTATCTGTTCCAGCTAAATAAGTACCAGCATCAAGATTTTCTACACCTGGGTCATTGAATATATCTAATCTTCCAAGTTGATACGATGGATTAGCTATACTGCCAACGGGTGCAACTGTATCTACGACATCTATGATTCGTTCTCTATTAATAGTAGTATTTGTTCCGTCCTTCACCGTGTAAGTAACAACTTGAGGACCCGAAGTCGCGTTATCAACAGTAACTGAATACAAATATGAACCTCTATCAACTGTTACACCTGGATCTATCTCTGACCAGTCGCCATAACGTTCGAGTGTATAAGACACAGATTCATTATTAAGAGTCACCACTGGTGGCACAGTATCTTGTACCACAACCTCGCGCGTGATCACATTCGCATTGTTTTGGTCATCCACTACATTATACGTAACTGTGTACGTACCTTGTGTGGTATTATCGAGTTGAGATGTATCCACAGATACGAGACTACCCGGGGCTTCTATTTCAACCCCCTCATCTATATCTGCGAAAACACCGTACCGTTCAAGGGTCACGGAACTCCCACCATTTAAGGTGACTATGGGCGCCGTCGTATCTACCACATTTACGATTCTCTGTGCGGTCGTATTTGAGTTAGTCGGAATATCATCTGTCGCCACATATGTCACCGTGTAACTCCCAACTGCTGTGTTATTTATATTATTTGTTATACTCACGAAACGAGAACCCGCTTCGGTATCCGTAGTTGCACCCGGGTCCACATACTCCGCGTAACGCTCGAGTGTGTATGGATTATCACCTATAATTGTAACTACAGGAGGCAAAGTATCGGCCACCGCAACTCGTCGTGAAACGACTGTATCTGGATTTACACCATCACTCGCTCTATACCAGACATAGAAAACACTGTTATCAGTGGTTACCACATTTGAATAATCGATACTGACCGATGTACCCAAATCAACTTCATATAATGGATCTACATCTCTAAAATCGACGCCTGGTTGCATTTCATATGGATTATCACCTAAAAGTGTGATCACAGGTGGCTTTGTATCGACAACATTAACCGTTCTCGTTTGAGTGACATCGTGCAGAGTGTTACCATCCGTAGCGGAGTATGTGACTACAAATGAACTTCCGTGTGAAAGTATATTGTTTACAGCCGTGAGATCTGTCGTAAGAATAGACCCCCTATCGACAGTTGCACCCATATCCACGTACGGATCAAAACGTTCGAGTGTGTATGGATTATCACCGAGTATTGTGATAACGGGTGGAACAGTATCTACCACATTTACGGTACGCGTTGCGGTTACAGTTGTATTACCGTCGTATGCAGTGTACACTACATCAAAAGTACCAATATTTGTATTTTGAACGTTAGCCAAATCAATATTTGTAAGTTCTGAACCTAAATCAACGGTCGCACCTGGATCGGTGTACACATCGAAGCGTTCTAGGGTGTATGGATTATCACCATTTATAGTTATGACGGGTGGTACAGTATCATCTACATACACAGTTCTAGAAAACACTTCAGTAAACGCTGGATTTGATACAGAATAGTTTACTGTATACGTACCAACTTCTATATTATTTACTGTACTCGTAGTAGTAATAAGAGACGAATTAGAATCATTTACAGTAATTCCAGGATCCGTGTATACATCAAATTTTTCTAATTTATAAGGGTTGTCACCATTTATAGTGACATCTGGTCTTAAACCAACCTTAACTGTCCGGTAAACAACGGTATCATCATTTATACCATCAGAAGCCGTATATGTGACTTTGTAAATACCAAATACATTATCATCTACTGTAGAAACAGTAGAAGTCAGTGTAGAACCATAATCATCTATTTCTACACCTTCATCTGTGTAAGGTGTACCCACTATATGTGATACTGGGTTTTCACCGAGTATACGAACAACCGGCGAATAGAAATCGAGATTTGTTAATTGTGTTATAGTAGCTTGGTATTCTCTTTGTATTTGCGGATAAAGAGAATAATGAAGTCGGTTATTGGGCTTTTTATCTGGGTCAGTTAAGCTTCGTAATGTGCTCACATTCTTTGCCAACTTTCTGTATCGGTTAGTTGGTTTACCCACGAGTGTACTCAAAACACTACTCTGTGAATAATCTTCCCTAACCATGATCGTTTAATAATAAAGAAGAAATTAGTCTACGTATAAAACACGTCCCATACCATCTTTTATCTTAAGAATATTATAGTTCACAGCATATATGGATCTATTAATATTTTCTGTGCAGTGAATCGTACACGAATCTATTCTACTGAAATTAAGTGTACCCGTCGGCTGATATCTAGACGTAACCAAACAAAATGGATACACAAACATACCTTCAGAGTTAGAGGCTGAAAATTCGGTGTTGTAATAACATGGCACAGACGTATAGTATGGCACACTTACCTTATAGTCATCTATATCTGAACCATTTACCTGAATTTTTACTTTATTTGTGCGAGACACAAGATTGTTCGATGCACTCACGTTACTACTCGCAATAAATTTGACCGGGTGATTAAACGTGAGTTGTTGCACGGTTTCATTCAGTGGTTTATTTTTCTGAACTTGATAAATGAGCATATTGTGTTCTGAAAGAGCGACCTTATTACGTTCGTGTTCATCCAAACACGCGTATCGAGCGTTGAGATGACATGAGTAATTCTCATTAAGGTTACTCGACCATATAATTTTCAATTCAATATCATGATACTGAAGGGCAACGATTGGCAAACTCGATTGCCACGATTCACAAAAGAAAAATCGTAGTGGATAAAAGAAAGAGCTCGAACCGAGACCGCCGTGAAGACTCGCTGAATAGCTCTTGGAGTAAGTAGAAGCTAATAAATCAATCGCGATATCTTCCGAAAACTCAGAATCTTGACAGTCTACCAACTGTCCACCTATGTACAACTCTACACACTCGATTATGTCTCTCCAATCTTCAATCAATTGAGCGACCCCATTTAGCTTTACGTCTATGTATGCGTGCCCCAACAAATCACCCGATCTTTTAAAGACAACGCGAGATGTACCACCTGCTTTGGGTATACCCTCTATGGTTTGCTCCTGAGTAAATGTTGAAAAATTACTGTGCCTTTTGTACGAAGAATTGAAAAATGTTATCTGCGGACTTCCAGTGATGTGTTCATCCTGTTTACCCCTAGAAACCAACTGAGCGACAGCTCCGTTAGACATATCTAATAATACTTATTATTTTATTGCTAACGATAATTCCACGAGCTCCTTCAAAGAATTCACGAGTTTTTCATGACACGAACTTAACATGTGTTCGGGGTTCTTCGTGAGTTCCATGATTCTAGCGTTATCATCAGGCTGAGAAGGCTCTTCGAACTTACGTATGTAATCGGCGACCGTGTACACGATGGCGTCTAGGTACTCCTCCATCGCCATCTCTATCCACGAATTTTTGGGGGTTCCCCACGTCGTGGTATCCATGTGTGTGCGAACACCGTGACCATACTTCTCTTTACCTAGATTAAGCCTTTCTGAAACCAACTCAATCATCTTATGATAAATATTAGAGTCTATTTTTTAAATCCTTTCGAAAAAAAAATAATTTTTTCTAATTCTTTTTTCGAAAGAAAGTTTCTAAAAAAATATTTTTTTATTTTTACTTTCCAAATTTTATGATTCTCAAAACACTGTCTACCAAACACAAACCATTACCAAAAATAGCGGTGTTTCGGATGAAGTCTTCGAGAGACACCATAATGTCTACTTAGATTTCTTCCTGGGAGGTGAAAACCGTTCCGTGTTACTCATGTTAGAACCCGGTGAACGAGGACCAGCAAATCTAGATACAGGTGTACCCGACCTCGCGCGTCTACCGCGTGGTGAATTAGGAGAATTGGGTGTTCCGAGTCTTGAATACACGCTCAAAGCCGATCTCGTAAACCGGGACCCAGTTCCGACGGAACTACGAGGTGAATTCACATTAGAAGACGATGAGGCCGAAGGAGATGCAGAGTACGAACCACCCACGTTAACCTCTGCTCTCACCAAAGCACTCGACATAACGTTTCTAAATCTATCACCCACAGACACGTTGCGCGGAGACGCGATAAAGTTGCGGGTCGCGTTACGCATTTCGTCTGTGATTCGAATTCGCATATTTGGGTAGTTCTGTGGAAGTCTCGAGAGTCTCATGACACTTTGTGCGAAAACGCGATTTTGTGTACCCGTGATCACGCGCGCGATGGCGGCGTACCCGATGGTCTGTTGAGTCGAGATTCGTTCCAAGCCTCTACAAATTGGACACTGTGTTCTGGGGTTACCGTGTATACACTCGCGTGTCATTCTTACTTTTTACCGGTATTTTTATTCTTGCTAGCCTTAGCTTTAGACTTTGCGATGTTCACGTTAGAACTTATTTGATTCCATACCTTCTTTATGTTTGCGCTAATCATAGCGCTTCTCACAACCTTTGCGCTCTGAGCGATGGATTTATCCGCAAAATTCAACGCACGTCTCACCTGTTTAGCGCGTCTCTCTGGAGAAGACACGGTAGTGGTCATCCTAGATAAAGCACTCGTGACGGCCCTGGTCTTGGGGGTCATGAGTACCTTTTTACGCGGTGTATTCGGAGAAGATGGCGCCTTTCTCTTTGGAGTGGATGGAGGAGTCGCCATTTATTATAGGTAAATTTTTTAGTTGGAGGAGAGCATATCATGGAATCGCTCACAAAAGTTTTTGAGTTTTGGTAAAATCATATCGTTCCAACGTTCCTTTTCACGCGGGATATAGTGCGACATTCGCTTGGAATCACACTGTTCGATGAGAGTACACGCGTGTAAATCGAGCATTTCCATGTATGTTTGACACTGGATTTCCTCGTATTCACGAACGGACCTGAAGAGACCTCTCGCGCGGTTCTTGATTTCTACGATAGATCTCGACCCATCTTCGTTTTCACGAATCCTATCTATCCGTCCCACGATTTGATAGGTCGTACCCGCAAGCGTACACACGTCATACTTATAGAAGGTTCTGTCTTCCACGAGATTTTCGTAGTGGTCTGCTGTCGTGTCTTCGTGTCTCGTCCCGTGATTGGTATACAGGGTCTTTCGTATGTGATCTTTGGCGGCGGCGAGTTCGTCATTCTTGAGTCCGGATGTCTTTTCGAGCTGGTTAGAAACAGCCCTAAATTTCTGTTCAACACTCGTACTGTTCGTAGACTTGAACTGCTCTGCATTTTTTAAGAGGTCTTTGGCGACCTGAGACGTTTCGATGGCTTGCATGGCCACTTGTTCTTTCGTGCGCCCCTCAAAGGTTTCGGGCATGTACTTACTCCACAATTCATCGGCGATTTCGAGTGGTGTTTTATACATGTTCTTTCCAATCATACCCGCGACTTCAGACGCTTTAAGAATGACCTTTGGAATGCCGAGTGGTTTGAGATTGGGTTTTTTATCGCGAAGAATTGGATACACGCGACCACACGCACGCGAATCATTCAAAGCATCGTGTGCACCTTCGAGCTCTTCATTGAAAAGCTTTTGGTACAACACACCCAATTTCATGTTACGCAAAAACACTTCTCGAGTCATGTCTAACGTACACACAAAACGAATGCGTCTGAAAGGTTCAACGCTTAAACCACGTCTGTAACACTCAGAAAACAAGACATCTTCGTCGAACTTTGAATTGTGTGCGACTAGTATGTCTACACCACGCATAGTTTCGAGAAACGTATCGTAGATTTCCTTAAAGGGTTTACCCACAGATTTTGCATGTTCGGGTGTTATTCCGTGTATTTCGGTTGCTTTCACATCAAATGTGTCTGGATACACTATCCCGTGATAGGAAGAAACTTCCCTACCACTCGACGTGTATTTCACGAGGGCCAAGGACAACATACGACAGTGTTTGAAATTATCTATGTTATCTGGGGTTGCCCGAGTCCGGGCCATGGGAAGACCCGTAGTTTCGGTGTCCCATGCTATGTAACTCATTATTAAGTAGATGGAGTTTTATCTTTATCTCTTTTTCTTTTTATTGAAAAAGTCAACTTGCTTCTTGATGATAGCTCTGACTTCTTCGCGCGTTTTACCACCGAAAGTTTGCTTGATATATTTTTCACTTAAGGCTTCATAAAAGTTTATAATCTTCTTTTCTGTATCACTTGAAACTTTCATTTTTTTAATTACCCTGTCAATGAGTTCAATGACGTGTTTCTTACGTTGACCACCAGTGGTGGGTGTTCTCATAACAGGTATGACAGGGGTCCTCGGGACTTTTGTCTTATCGATTATTTCCTTCCTGAATTTTTTAGATGTAGATTTTGCTATGTTTCTTATCACAGATTCGGGTTTTCTCGAAAAAAGAGGCTTTCCATCTTTTTTATTTTTTGGGTAAAAAGAACCAAACAAAGAATATTTAGGTCCACTTTCTTTCTTATTTATGAGTGGTTTTAGCAATTCAGCTATGTTTGATTTAGTGAGTTGTTGCGCGGCGGGTGTTCTGGGTTTATCAAGTTTTTCAACGAGTTTATTAAAATCTGCCTTTGTTATGTAGTTTTTAAGTTCGAGTTTTACTTGTTTTTCAAATTTTTTACTATTTGGAAACAATTCTCTCTTTGCTTTTGGAGTAGCTTTTTCAATTTTATTGACTCTGGAACTCAGATTTTTAATCATTTTTGTACCATATTCTCGAACTTTTCTAATTTCGTTATTCCTCTCACGAAATTTACGTTTTTCCTCTTCACGTTTGATTGCCAAATTTCTACTGTGTTCCTCAATCGTTTTTTTGCGTGCATTACGTACTGGCGTTTTATATGCACGTACTGGCGTTTTATAAAGTCTTAAAACTTCTTCCACTGTAAGCGCGGGCCTAACTCCAGCTTTAGTATGTGTTTTAGGTGTTCCCCTTTTTTGTGACAGTCTAAATGTTCCACTACTTGTTGGTTTCATACTTTCTGACCTACCTAAAGTGTACTCAGTTTTCTGACTCATATCTACTATTAATTTACATTTTTATCATGTCGTAGACAATCTTCCCATCGATAATTTCGTCTCTGATGAGAATGTCTTTGAGTGCTACGAGGTCTGTCTTACGCGAAGATAACATATCTAGTACCTCCGAATAACACTCGTCTGTGATCCTGTGGACCTCGAGGTCCACGAGATATGCCGTCTGCTGTGAAAGTGCACTGACGTCCACGTTGATCTTACCGACGGCTTCAGACATGCCGTACGTCGTCACCATTTCACGTGCGATGGCGTGTACTTGGGCGAAATCACTGCTCGCACCTGTGGTGACACTGTCCTTCCCGTACATGAGTTCTTCGGCGGCGTGTCCACCCAACGCGACTTTTATTTGGGACAAAAGATACTCTTTCGTGTACATGCCTCGTTCATCACTCGATGGTTGGAAGAACGTGACACCACCTGCATCACCTCTTGGAATGATACTGACCTTACGAACTTCATCGTACGAAGGCATCAACACACCTATGATGGCGTGTCCCGCTTCGTGGTAGGCCACGAGTTTCTTACGTTCATCGGATATGGGCGCGCCACCCTTCGCACCCACGACAACGCGTTGATACACGTCTTCTATGATTGGAGGAGTTATAACATTGGTACCTTCTTTCACGGAACGAATGGCACACTCGTTCATGAGGTTTTCGAGGTCCGCACCAGAGAATCCAGTCGTTTGTCTCGCGACATCCATGAGACTGACTTCCGGGGAAAGGTTCTTGTTTTTCGAATGAACTTGTAAAATCTTTTCGCGTCCATACACGTCTGGAAGGCCAACCTGTATCTTACGATCGAAACGACCTGGCCTGAGAAGTGCATCATCGAGAATGTCTACTCGGTTTGTAGCGGCAATGACAACTATTTGTGAGTCATTATCGAAACCGTCCATTTCGGTCAACAATTGATTGATGGTTTGTTCGCGCTCATCGTTCGCTGCAAACCCATTCATGGAACGCTTCTTGCCGATCGCGTCTATTTCATCGATAAACACGATACACGGTTGATTCTTGCGCGCCATTTCAAATACGTCACGCACACGCTTCGCGCCCACACCGACGAACATCTCGACAAATGAGGAACCGGAACACTGAATGAACGGAACGGACGATTCACCCGCTATCGCGCGAGCCAACAGTGTTTTACCTGTACCAGGCTTACCGGTAAGTAAAGCACCTTTTGGAATCTTTGCGCCACTCACAATGTATTGGGTTGGGTCACGAAGGAAACCAACGATTTCCTGGAGTTCATCTTTTGCGCTATCGATACCCTGAACGTCATCGAATCTCGTCGTGATTTCATCCTCGACATCGAGCGGCTTTTCACCCATATTGAATGGGTTCGCACCCCCTCCACCACCCATGCCGCCGATAAACATGCGGAAGAGGGCGATGGACAAGAGTATGGTAAAACCAATGGACGTGATGTCACCGAAAGACATGGACGAAGACAAATCCGTTTGGATGTTTGCGTCGCTTTCCATGAGCATTTCCCAAAATGGGTTCGATGGAATGTAGTTTGCGAAGGACGTTTCCCCGTCGTCATTCATGTAATACACGAGGCCTTCACTCGGCTTAATCAAGACATCGTGTACTTCATTCTTTTTGAC
>Ga0181574_10003751_pt1 | contig 13347 bp, 8 predicted proteins | sample 101ome_24_FD_145600 | JGI IMG/M metagenome (GOLD analysis project Ga0181574, IMG submission 145600) | Coastal salt marsh microbial communities from the Groves Creek Marsh, Skidaway Island, Georgia - 101410AT metaG (spades assembly) | ecosystem: Environmental > Aquatic > Marine > Intertidal zone... | reverse complement strand
ACGCTTGGACATCTTCGTTTCCGCATCCTCAAAACTCTCAAAGGCGATCTCCCGGCTTTCGCGCTGTGGCAAATTCAGTTGCGATTGTTTAAACGCCCACACCAGGGAGGAGCTGAATACGCCGAACACCACACCGGCGGTCACCGCGGTGATGCGCGGCCAGCGGGAAAGGTCCCGCGATTTCACCGGCGAGACAAAGCCCTCTTCGGTGGCTGTCTGCACCGATTGCTCTTCCATGTGGTGCACGGATGCCCGCTCGTGAATGTGACTATCCAGCCGACTCGCGGCGAGAAACAGCTGCCGCATCTCCTCGTCCGCCTTGAGCAAGGCATCCAGCCGGGCGACTTCGGCCTCGTCGGCCATGCCGGTGAGGTAGCGATCGATCAGCTCTTCGTGTTCCTGTGACTGTGATCTATCCATGAGATTCTCCTGCAATCTGCAATTCCCGCTGGACGCACTCGCGCAACGCAGCGCGAAGCCGTCCAACAAGTTTGTAGAGGCTGTTAGCCGTCCGGTTTGACGCCTCGGCCAATTCCTTCACACCTCCATCGCGCATGCTGGCGGCAAAAACCAGTTCCCGTTGTTTTTCGCCCATCTTCTTCAGACAGCAATTCAACGCCTTCCGCTCTTCCTCCAAGTCATCCGGTGTGACAGCCATGGCCTGACTGGCGAGAAGATCCAGCGTTTCCTCACTCAATACCAACCGGTCCCGGGCCGCATTGCGCCGGGCCCTCAAAGCCTCATAGCGAACAATCACCCGGGCCCAGATGAAAAAGTCCTCTTCCCGCTCCAATTGATGCAACTTCTTCCACATCACGACACTGGCTTCCTGCAGAACAGCATCCACCGCGGGCCAATTCGGCAACATCGTGCGGGCAAACACCCGAAGATTCCGTTCGTGCCGTACGAACAGGCGCATGAAATCAGACTGGTCTAGGAGAGAATCAGGCATCAGGTTTAACGTATAAAGATAGACGTCCGAGTGTACGCCAACCTGCCACTTTTTTTTATCTTTTAGTGCTAATGGCGACGAAAAAACACGGTATTTTCAGGGTCCTATACCCAGCAAGAGCAAATTGGAAAGCTCAGGGATCGTCGATAGAGCGATATCTCACTCGCAATTCGGCAATCGGTCATTTCCAGAATTGGTTGCATCCGCACCAGGCACAACAAGATCACCGGTGGTGAGGACTTCAACGCTTAAATCGGCACGTCCACAGGGTGTTTTACTCGACTCCTTTCCGGATAGGTGTTCTCCTCCCAGCGCACCATCTGCGAAGTTTACTCGAATGAAGCGCATGCAAAAAAATAGAATCCGACCCGGACATCGGGCGACATGATCATGAGAGTACAGACCGCATGCCTTGCCTTGTTATTTTCGCTGTTACCTGGAATTGGATCTGCCGCAACGGATCATAAAAACCAACGCTGGACGCCCACGAATGGTGATACCATTGACGGTGTTCATATTAACGTTGGGGAGTTCATCATTCCAAAGGGTAGTACAATCACCGTTAAACCAGGCACCCGCCTCGTGGTTACGGCATCGACCGTCCGCGTTGAAGGAACCCTTTCGGCAGATAGTGCGGGTGTCAAACCAAACACCCATACGCCGGGTACTGGCGGTAAAGGCGGAGATAACCGGGGCGCCGGCGGTGGCGGATACGGGGGGGCCGGAGGAGACGGAAACGTGGCCAAAGGTGGGCCTGCCTGGGGCGTACCGAATACGACCATTGAAGAAAAACATCCCCGGCAACTCGGCTCACCCGGTGGCACGGCTCACAGCACCGCCGGTGGACCAGGCGGTGGCTCTATCAAACTTTTCGCTCGAGGCAGCTTCACACTCAACGGGAAGATTTCCGCAGACGGCGGCGAAGGACGTGGTCATGACGATGGATCTGGAGGTGGATCGGGCGGCAGCATCTGGCTGGAATGCGCCACTTTTGCGGGAACCGGCACCATGACTGCTCGAGGCGGAAAAGGACAGCTCAGCAACGGCAAAGGTGGCGGAGGCGGCGGAGGCCGAGTAGCTATTCATAGCGTACAAAATACATTTACAGGGACCTGCGATGTCGAAGGTGGAAGCGGACACACCCCCGGGGGTAAAGGGACCTTTTGGCTGGCTACCCGAATTGCGGACACCTACCCCCTGGAAGGTAAGATTGGAGTCTCCCGCACATGGCACACCGGACGCGGCCAGCGTCTGGTGGCCAGTTTGGTGTCCGCACGCAAGAACGAGGTCGTTCTTCAGACGTCCCAGAAGCAAGTAAAGCTTCCGGTAACCTTACTGGTGGATTCCGACCAATCATACCTCCTCCAACCCCTGTTCGGTTTAAAAGGAGATTTCATGGATCTGTCCCTGTTCCTGGGCGACACTGAAATTCCAAATACAAAGAACCTCGAACTCGATGACGAGTTTGCGATTGGTGATACGCGGTTCCGTGCGGAACGACTACGTCTGGAGGATAATACCCTCGTACTGAAGATTCACTCCCTGCGAACAAAGAAGGCATATGGCCCTGTGAAACCAGCACCTGATGCAGAAATCGTGGTCGGGGGTGTGCGACTGGTGTTTCGCCAAAAGTAAAATGAACGACTGCGATGCCTCACTGAAACGAGAGGCCGTACGTCGAGTGCACCCTACTTCTCGAATTTCCAGAGACTTTTATGCGTACGCAGATAAACGGCGTCGTTTGCAAAAGCAAGTGATCCGTTCGTCATCACCTCTTCGGTTTCGTTGACACTGACAACCTCAAATTTTTTCGGATTGGGCTTAAAGACCGTAGTAATCGCAGCCTTATCTACCAGGTATATCAGATCACCCACCAGCATGGGCGAGGCCCAGGTCTCCGTTCTGGAGAAGCGGGCCTTCCACGTTTCGTTTCCAGTCTTCAATTCGTGACAACTGATAAAGTTTCCACCTGTTCGATAAAAATGATCACCAACAATTACCGGAGTACTGACTGTATTAAGATTTTTTTCATGCTGCCACAATCGATGGGTTGCGGTTACATCACCCGCTCCGCCCATCTCGGCCGCTATGGATTCATACAAGTAACCACCAAGGGCCACTACGATGTTATCTTTCACCGCCGGAGATCCATGCATATTGTAGTCTGTTCCACCACACCGCCAGATCTCTTTCCCTGTTGCCGGATCCAGACTGATAATATAGCCCGGGAAAGTCGTGATCATCTCAACGACACCTCTTTTGTTCGGTGCAAAGACCGGGGTGGCATAGGTGCCCTGAATCGGACGATCGCCGTAACGCTGCCGATCAACTGTTACCGGAATCCGCCACTTTTCCTTTCCAGTTTCCAGATCCAAGGCAACCACGAAAATATGCTTACCCGGACCGAAGTTCAGGTATACCGTTCCCTTGTAGACAACGGGCGACGTACCATAGCCGAACACATGCTCAATCGGTCCGAGGGGTGTGTTCCAAAGCTGCTTACCATCGAGGGTCCAGGCAAAGACTCCGGAATTGCCCAACCAAGCAACCACGCGGTCCCCTTCCACAAATGCCGACGCGGAGCAATACGGATTGGTTTTGTGCGTCGTTTCGTCCACATCCTGAGCAACGAATTGCTCCCAAAGTTTCCTTCCATCCTTTGCGCTGTAACAGATGATCCCACGCCTCTTTCCCTCGGTGATGGCCTGAGTCACAAATATGCGGTCACCCTTCACTACTGGCGTTGAGTTGCCCGCCTCCGGCAAGTCAATTTTCCAACTGACATTTTCGGTGGCCGACCAGGTAACCGGATAGTCGCCCCCCGGGATGGCATTGTTCCCCTCGACCGGACGCCAGGCAAGTGAATCGGTTCCGCCCTCTTCAGCGTGGACACTCGGGTTAACAGACGAAAGCGAAAGCACTGCAACGGGTAGACATAATAAAATATCAGTATATTTCATGGATCATTTATTCCTTCTGAAATCAGGGGTGACACATTCACAACCCAAGGTACTACCACGGGTATCTCGTCATCGAAAAGAGGTTTTTGAGATTCGTCACCATCTCAACGATACAACCCAACTCTTCCAACGGGCATTTTGCCCGTCCTTAACTCACTTTTTTTTCTTCTTCGTTTTTCCCGCGGGCTTAAAGTTCCACTTCTGTACACCGCTGGGTTGGCGATGCGCCTCAAGCACCCGCACCAATTCCTGCAACTTTTCCGGCTGAACGCTGGCTAGATTTTTTGTCTCCGATATATCCTTGGCCAAATCATACAATTCGTATGCAGGCGGATTAAATTTGTTTCGATCGACGCCGACCACCTTCCAATCTCCTTTCCGAAGGGCTACTTTTCCACCTCTTTCGTGAAACTCCCAATAGAGGTAGTCGTGCGCGGCTTGCTTCTTCCCGAGCAAGGTGGGCAGGTACGACAGACCTTGTAAACCCGTCGGCGTTTCCACTCCGGCCAACTCACATGCGGTAGGCAAAAAATCCCAGAACGCGGAAGGGTGATCGGTCACACGCCCGCCCTTGATCTTCCCCGGCCAACGCACCAGAAAAGGTACCCGGATTCCGCCCTCGTAAAGATCACGCTTCCCACCACGGAAGATGCTGTTTGAATCGAAATAGTCGTAGTGATACCCGCCGGCCAAAGTGGGTCCATTGTCACTGGTAAAACTAACGATGGTATTTTCATCCACCCCGGCATCTTTGATAGCCGCCAATAATTTCCCCATATTTTTATCCAGATTTGCCACCATTCCAGCGTAATTTGCCTTAATCGTTTGGGTACCCTTGTAATGACCACCCTTGTAGGCCACCTCGGGTAGGTACTTACCCAGAAAGGGCTGAACATCTTCTGCCGGTGCATCAATATCGGCATGCGGCGTACTGTATGACAGCAACAGAAAAAATGGACGTTCCTTGTTTTCCTGAACAAATTCGATCGCCTTTTCGGTGTAGCGATTCTGAATAAAAACCTCGCCATTTTTCCCATGATTCCCCGGTATATCTACGGGCTTCCCATTTTCGAAAATACGCCCGGGCCAGTGGTGATGCGCCGTACGATGATCGAGCGTCCCATAGTAGGTATCAAAGCCACATTCCAGCGGACACTTTGAATCTTTCGTATTCCCGGTCACGCAGGATTTTCCGATCATGGTCGTGGTATAGCCCGCTTGTTTCAGCAGTTCTGCAATCGTCACATCCTCGGGTAACAACTGGTATTCACCATTGCCTCGAATGCGGGTATGCCCCTGATCCTGTCCCGTCATGAGACTGCTGCGCGAGGGGGCACACACCGTACTCCCCGAATAGTGCGCCATAAACTTGATACCCTCGTCAGCCAATCGGTCAATATGCGGCGTGGTCCAGGACTTTTGACCGTAGCAGGACAAATCTCCATACCCCATATCATCCACTATGACATAGACTATATTGGGTTGAGCCGCTGCCCACCCCATTGTTGTACCGAACACGATCCAATAAACCAGGAGTAGGCCTCGCATACATTTATTCATAACGTCCTCTTTTCTAGAGTAAGTGATTTTATGTACGGCCTTTTGACCGTAACCCGCATATCAACAATTTTTCAGCTTGCAGTTGAACACGCCTTTTTATCCGATCAGAATGTCTTCCGCCACTATTCAAATATCTGCGCTCTACTCAAGATATTTGATCCATTGGACCAATGCCGCCCGTTCTACCGGAGTGACATTGAGCGCCGGCATCGCCGGCGGATAGCCAACCGGCGCTTCGCGTAGTGGATGAGAGATGGCGCGATCAAGATACGCCTCGTCGACGGTGACCGATACGATATTTCCATCACGAACCACCTTCTGCCGACGGCCAAACAACCCTTTGAAAGAGGGCCCGGCGAGACGCGACCCATCAAGCGAATGGCAGGCCGCACAGATTGCTCCGTGTTGGACCTTTGCATAACCAATCGGATCACTTTCGGGGTCTAAACCCGCTGTAATCGCAGCCCTAGCCCCACCACCCTGATGGCGGATCATGGTGTACCAACCGGCCGACTGGTACAGCGACAGCTCATTGATTTTAAGTTCAACAACCCAACCAACATTTTCATTGCTGTAATTCCGATGGGTTACGAAAGGCGGAGCGTTATCCCGCAAGCCGGGAATGGCCAACTTCAGACGTCTACCGTCATTACTCAGCGTGCGCTTGGTAGCCTGCAATGATTCCATACCGAAGGGGCGACCACCATAGCCACTGGTCGGGATGTAGGTCCACTGGCGAAGATCAATAACTGCGCGATTGAGTTCGGCAGTCGTAATACTTTTGAAAAATTCCACTTCAAGCCCACCGGGAATATCACGGATAGCGACCATCTCGTTGAAGTTCTCCGGAATACTCTCCGCCCCCACGAAGGACAGGCGCTGCAGGCCAAAGTGGGGCTTCGGCCGTTCACCGGGAGCCGGCAGAAAACGCCAGAGACCTCCATGGCCGATATGACCAATGTAATAGTTACCATCCGGGCCTTCTACAATGCGGTTGGGGCCAGCAGTAAATCCGGCCTCGCCATCGGCATCGTGCCCTCCCGAGTGGAGAAAGACCGCCCCCTGCCAGATACCCTCAACCTCCTCGACAAATACGCGATTAAGGCGCCCAAGAGTCACATCACCCACCAACCATTGGCCGTTATAGGCGGCAAGCGGGCCCTTGAGATTGTTGAGCGGGACCGGTTGGGTCGGTGACCGGTTAACCTTGCCCTGCGGAAGATGAACCGTGGGCGGCGCCTGGTAGCGGGAACCACCGACCTTCGAGTCGACGCCTTCGGGTTGGAACGCGGCGATGTTGGCACCCTCTTTTTTGAGCAGGTAGTGACCGTAGAAGGCACCCGGAGTCAACCGAATGAACTCGTTTGAAGGGTTAAAGACACCCTGGTTATCGGTAACAACCATCTCGCCATCAGCTCCGAGGGCAAAACCATTCGGCGTGCGGTAACCGCCAGCGACATAGGACATGCTGACGGCATCGGGAGACTCGGAGCCCGTGATCGGTCCGAGTAGAAAGGTTGAACCCCGTTTGGTTTTGGGGTTGATGGTGCGGTTAATATCGCGTGAGCCGCCAATTCGGATCGAGGTCGTCAGATTTCCCGCGAGGTACGTTGCCCCATCACGCTCGATCACTCCAAAGCCGACCGTGTACGTGTGAAAGTTCGGTTGCGACAACCCATCGATGAGCACAACCTTTTCGTCTTCCGTATAAATTCCATCCCCGTTGCGATCCTCGAGACGCGAAATCTTATCCTTCTCACCGACGTAGAGCTTGCCCGCATGAATCGCTATCGCCGTCGGTTCGTAGAGGTCGCCCATCAATCTATGCGCTTTGATTCCCGCACGATCCCCATGCCCGATCAAGCCTGTAACCTTGAATATCTCGCCCTCTTTAAACGGCGCCTTATTCTGCCGATCCGGGGTAAAAACGGTCAGATACAGATCGGACTCATGAAACGCCATCGCCGACACCTTGAGTTCGACGTCTTGATCCGGATAGACGTTTTCGAGCCGGCAAAGGGGATGCAACCGATCTCCGAGCGTCCCCTTATCGAGCTTCGGATCGAATGCCTTAACCGGGGCAATCAATAACAGGAGGAATAAAGGTACGAAAATGCGCACGTGATCGACGCTCCGATTTAAACAGCTTTACTTACCAATGGCTTTTTGAGGTCTGCAGACCTGCCAGCCTGACGAACACTCATGCCTGCTGCCTCACGGAATCTTCACCCCTTTAGGAAGAAACGTGATCTCGCGATCATTGGGGATCTTGGCACCCGGGGTGCAACGGCCGTTATCCACTTCAGTTTGCAGGAGCTTGATGAGTCCCCGAACACGTTCAGGATGTGTCTCAAGAAGGTTTTTCTTTTCGGCTTTATCCTCGGCGAGGTTAAATAGCTGCATGGGCGGAAGGCCCTTTTTTGCCGCATCCCGTTCCCGGGGCACACTCCAGCCACCGCTGCCGGCAGCCAGCAAGAGTTTCCAGTCGCCCTGACGGATTGCGAAGTGGCCACTGATCGAGTGACTGATCAGCGTGGTGCGTCCCGAAGTGGAGGACTCACCCTTTAAAACCGGGACGAGGTTGTAGCCGTCTTCACCGCCAACATCTTGACGTTTCTGACCAGTGATTGCTTCGAGGGTGGAATACAGATCCGTGTGGCAAACCAAGGCATCGGTCTTTTGTCCGCCCTTGATACCTCTGGGCCAACGAACAATGAAAGGAACCCGATGACCACCTTCATAAATGTCGGCCTTATGACCGCGATAGCCACCACTGGGATCGTGACCATGCTCTTTCAGAACACCAAAGTTGCCCTGAGGGGAACAACCATTGTCGGTAGTGAAAACAACCAGGGTATTCTCATCGATGCCGTTTTTCCGCAGCGCAGTAAAAAGTTGCCCCATGTGGTGGTCGCACTGCATGACAAAATCCGCATAGGGATTGATGCCGCTGGCATCCTTGAAAGGTGGTACCGGTACGATCGGCGTGTGCGGCGCAGGTAGCGGCAGATAGAGAAAGAAGGGCGTTCCCTTCTTGGCAGCGGCCGCCTTCTCATTGATATACGTTACCGACTTATCAAACAGGTGAGGAAGTACTTCATCAATCTTGAAGTCGGGGCTGATCGGCCCCTTACGATACCAGCCGTAGGGATCTTCTTTACTGGTCACCCCCTCTTCACGCACGGGAACGGCGGTACAGGTCCCGGTATCGACCCAAACATAGGGCGGCATATCGAGGGAGCCACAATGCCCATAATAACCATCAAAACCATTAATATCCGGCCCATTCTTGACCGGCTTGGTGAAGTCGATCTCCTTGCCATTTTTGTGCCAGTCCCAACCGAGATGCCACTTACCAATCATCTGCGTGGTGTACCCCGCCTTGCGTAACATGTGAGCAATAGTCGGCCGATCGGCAGGAATCAGGTGCTCGCTGGTGCCCTTAAGAACGCCGCTCCCCTTAACGGAGCGCCAGTTGTAGCGACCGGTGAGTAGACCGTAGCGAGTTGGCGTACATACCGCACTGGTACTGTGCGCATCCATAAAGACGATGCCTTCATCCGCCATCTTTTGCAGGTGCGGCGTCTTGATCTTGCAGTCGGGATTACTTGGCGTCATGTCGCCAATACCCATGTCATCAGCCAGAACGATAATGACATTGGGTTTGTCGGCCGCAGTTACCAAAAGCGGCAGGAGGAAAAGTGTTACTAAACGTAAAATCATTCGAGATACTCCTCAGAAGTTTGTGCAAATTACAGATACCGTCCGACACCTTCTTACATGGGAAAGGCAACGCTGCAAGGTTTTCTCCAGCCTATAGAAAACCCACAGCCCGATTATTGATCGAAAACCCGCTTAAAAAACTCCTCAGCATGATCGATCGCCTTTTCCTGAAAAGGGAAGAAATGCAAATAGCCGTGAGGTGCTTGATAGACGAAGAAGTCCGCCTCCCCTGCTTCGTTCTTCTTGATCCACTGCACCGTATCCTTGCCCCAATCGTTGTGGGACCTGCGATGCTTTTCAATATCTTCGTTGACACACAGGAGCGGGGGGAATGTTGCTCCGTTCCTGATATGATGGTCAGGCAGTGCCTCTTTATACGCTATGCGACCCTCCATGTTTTTACCCAACGCCTGCTTGTTGATCCAGCCAAACGGACCATAGAATGAAAGTACGGCATTGATTTCACTGGAAAAACTCAGGTGGTTTGCAGTTCCTTCGAAGCGACGGTCTTCGTTGGTCACAGCAGCCAACGCCGAGAGGTGACCGCCGGCCGAACCACCGGTGATACCGATGGCATCCGCATCAAACTTGTAGGTTTCCGCGTTGGCCCGGACCCAACGTACACAGGCCTTGATGTCGTAGATGGCAGCCGGCACAGGCGCTTCGCCACTCAATCGGTACTCGACGGCAATAGTGAAGAAGCCTCGTTTGGCCAGGTTTATGGCCAGCGACCTGTAGCCCTTGTGCGAACCACGGCCCCAGCCACCACCATGGACCAGTATGATCACCGATCGTTTTTCAGACAAGGTCTTTTCCGGGCCGTAGAGATCCAACAGCATGGCCCGTTTGTCCCAGGCAGCATAAGTGATATCTTCCTCGACGAACATGCCTTCGGTGGATGGATCCGGAACGCGAGTCTTTATGGTCTTGTCTCTCAGCCTGTCCCGAAACTTAGTGACCCTGAATTCTTCAACCTGATTCCGGGCTTTTTGATATTCGGAATCCGCTTTGACATAGAGGCCATCATCCCTCTTGGTAAGCTCGATTACCTGGCCATATTTATATCCATGAATGGGCTTTGAAAGGGGAAAAGGCAGCTCGCTTTTATCCAGCTTTGGCTTTTCAGCTGCGGCGATACCCAGAAGCAGCGTGGAGCATACAAACCAGCATCCGGCAAATGCTGAAGCATCCCCTACCCCCAGATGGAATGCGCCGTGGCGTCAGCGTCGGCAAAGCGGTCGACCCGGACCCCCGCATCCTGTAGCATGGTGGTCCAGAGATTCGCCAGTGGCGTGTTTTCCTTTGGCGCAACCCGATGCTGACCATGGTTCAGTCCTTTAAATCCACCCCCCGTGAGCAGGCAGGGTACACTGGTGTTGCGGTGAGCCGTACGCAGACCGCCCCCGCAATAAACCAAACTGTTGTCGAAGAGGGTACCTCCGTTGGGATCCATGGGGTCCTTGGCAGAACGCAACTGGTCGATAAAGTCGGAGTACAATTCCATCCATTTTCGGGTGCGTCGAAGATTCAACTCATGAAGGGAGACATTGCTTCCGTAATGAGAGAGCGTGTGAGGCGTAGAGGAAATGTCCATGCTTTTGAGAAGACCGGCATCGGGCATGCGGTAGGTGACCACGCGGGTGGAATCGGTTTTCCAGGCCGTAAGAATGAGTTGCTGCATGGTACGAATTGCTTTTTCACCGTGGGAACCGCTGGCCAGAACCTGACTATCATTCGGCGCCTTCATTTCGGCCTTCGGATAGGGTACATCCAGCCATTCTTCTTCGCGGCTGATCGTTCGCTCTATATCACGGATACTGGTGGTGAATTCTTCGAGTTTCTCCCTGTCATCCCGATCGAGGATTCGTTTGGTGGAACGGCTCTCGAATTCCAGTATGTCAAATATGCTCTTACGCTGTTTGAGGGTATGGAGCAGTTCTTCCTTGGAAACATTACCCCCGAATAAGCGCTGATAAACCTCGAGGGGAGAATCAAAGCCAGTCATCGGGCTACCATCTTCCCGATAGGACATGGCCACGCCTCCGTGTCCATTACCGGTGTCACTTTTGGGACAATTAAGCTGCAGGCTTTGATAGCGGGTGTCCCTTCCCAGATGAGCGGCCGCCACCTGGTCGCAAGATATACTGTTGTGCCGGGCTTTTCCGGGGAAACCAATCACATTGGCACAGGTAAGAACCGCTTCACTTCCTTCATGCGGCTGCTTGTTTTGCATGTTGGAAAAATTCGATACCAAAGTGGTGTGACGGAGGTTTTTCTTAATCGGATCCCAGCCTGGTGGCAAAGCAATGTCCGCCAACGAGCCGGATTCTTCCGGATAAAAGTGCTTTTCCATGTGACCATGGCCCATGGACATCCACAACAACCGCTTTGGGGTACTACCGGCAAGGGTCTTCTCGGTGGAGGCCCGGACTGCGGAGGGCAACAGACTGCCAAGAAATGGGAGGGTGATGGCCTTGCCTCCGTTACGGAGAAAGGATCTGCGACTGGAACTGGTAGAGAGGTTCATAGTATTTCTCGAATGTTAGTGATTGTAATATGTCTCTGAAATAAAATTCTTATCAATTGTATTCTAATTATGACCTTGAGAAGGCTTCGCTGAGGACGACTTTTTTGATCATGTCACGGACTGGATATTTTTCTTTTCCAAGTTCGTTCAGGGCTTTTTCAATGATCGGACGATCGGTAAAACTGACATCCCGACCGAGGGCGTAACATAAAAGTCCTTCAAACAGGGAGGCGGCCACCTGTCTCTCCTGTTTCATGAGGGCGGCTTTCAGTCCATGGACATCCTTGAATTTTTCTCCATTGGGCAGTTCCCCGCTGGCATCCACAGGATAAAGTTTTCTCGGAGTGCGCGGGTTATTTAGATGCAGAAACTGCTGGGCATCGGTAACCAATTCTTGATTCCGCCACATGCCAACAGCATCGAAGTTTTCCAATCCCAGACCGATGAAATCAAAGCGGGCGTGGCATGAAGCACATTGGGCTTTTTGTTGATGGAGTTCCACAAGATCGCGGACACTGGGTAAGGGTTCTGCTGCAGAGGCAATCAACTCTGGGACATTCGGCGGGGGAGGAGGAGGCGGATCATTGAGCAGAATCTCTTTCACAAGCGAACCCCGAATGACGGGTGATGTGCGGCTGCCCATTGTTCCTGATGAAAGGAAGGCCGCCTGAGTGATCAGCCCCCCTCGCGGGGAATTGGATGGGATGGATACTTTCTTAAATCCATCTCCTTCGTAGTGTTCAGACAAACCATACTTGGAAGCGAGTACCCCGTTCACCACTACGAAATCGGAGTCGATGAGGTTGGATGCGCTCAGGTTCTCCCTCACAAGGACTTTAAAAAACTCAACGGGCTCCCGTTTTGAGGCATGAATCATACCGTCCGTACGATGCAAAAATAGTTTTGAATCAAGGCCAACCGAGTCAAAACGCTTCAAATGCGCCCATTGAGTCATGAACCCATGAAAGAAATTCTTCGCTTTCGGGCTCTTCAGCATTCGATCAATCTGTTGTTGCATTACTTTCGATTTATGCAGGTCGCCTGCTTCGGCAAGCCGGTTAAGTTCTTCGTCGGGTGTGCTGCTCCAAAGGAAGTATGAAAGACGACTGGCCAGACTGTAGGCGTCGAGTGTTTTTTGTTTTTTCTTTGATTGTTCTTTGCTGGCTACTTGATTTGGAAACGTGGTTTCGCCTCCTTTGCTACGGAGCTCGGTTGGTTGTTTTTGAATGTCATCCGGTTCGCAGAGGTAAAGAAAGCGAGTGGATGTCAGGATCATCGCGAGGGGATTAATGATTGCTTCACGAAATCCGATTTCGGAATTTCGCTGTTGCCGGTAGTATGCAATCAGCTTTTCCAGATACTCTTTGGGAATGGTTCGGTTTCGAAAAGCAACTTTGCCAAACTCCGCTAAAAAATCCTCTGCGGACGAATCGAAATTTTCGTCGGATGCTGACATCACTTGATACTTCTCAATCAGGTTTTCAAACGGTGATTTGGGGCCGTAGAACGGGCCTTCAACTTCCATCCATTTGGCAAAGATTGTATCCTTCGGTGCGTTTGGTTCGATAGGTTTGTAGTGGTGGTAGAACTGTTCAAACCCAGGTCCGCCCCGTTTATCTTCGAGT
>Ga0181574_10003750_pt1 | contig 13347 bp, 14 predicted proteins | sample 101ome_24_FD_145600 | JGI IMG/M metagenome (GOLD analysis project Ga0181574, IMG submission 145600) | Coastal salt marsh microbial communities from the Groves Creek Marsh, Skidaway Island, Georgia - 101410AT metaG (spades assembly) | ecosystem: Environmental > Aquatic > Marine > Intertidal zone... | reverse complement strand
AGGAAACGGTGGTTGTAGCTCAGTTGGTTAGAGCATCGGTTTGTGGTGCCGAGGGTCGCCGGTTCGAATCCGGTCATCCACCCAAAATACAATAAAGGAGTTCTGATCAGAGCTCCTTTTTTTTGTCTCCTTACCTGCCTTCATAGGTTTGACTATCTTTGCTCCAAAGCTTTCGTGATGCAAGAATTGATGTACGTTTTCCCGGTGTTGCTTGGTGCCATAATGATACTTGGTGTGGCGTCTGCGATTGTGCGAAACCTGCAGAAACGAGACAAACCCAGATGGGTTTTAGCGCTGGTAATCACCTTCTTTATTGGTCTAACCTTCGTGATGTTTAAGGTGATTTACAATCCCTACGGCATGTATAAGGGGTACTTTTATCGAGCAGGGCACAAACCATTACCCGCAGATGCTGAGTTTTTGTATGCCGACAGCTGGGATGGAGAACACGAGTTGCAAGCAATTATGCGCATTAAGCTTAATGATGAGGCTCGATTTGCTTTTGAAAGGCGTTTATTTTTGAATGGCTTCAATGATTTTGTTGAAGACGATGTGCGAGCTTTTGAAAAGCTAGATCATAAAATTGCGGCGGTTATGGATGGTCAAAAAGGGTTGATCATTGAACGGGAGTACTTTCAAGTCGAAAACCTTGTTCAAGGCAACGGTCATCTAAGAAAAGATCGAAGGCGCTTAAAATTCTATGTTGGATTCCTCAACGACAAAAGTTTTATCCTTTATGGAATAAGTAATACTATGCTACAACCGGAATCATGAAGACCTCAACAATCCGAGTAGTCATACAGCTTATTGGAATCTATTTACTAGCCAATTACTTGCTCACATCGTTTAGCTGGCTTTGGTTGTCTGTAGATTTTGAGGGATTCGATTTGCTCCGTGTATCATTGGCATTTGCTGCGCATTTCGTGATATTCCGTCAGCTCATTATTAAACCTGATGGTATCATCAACTTTCTTGGACTGGACAACCGGGTTGAACCGGAGACAGGATCTAATCGCTCCACTCAGTTGCTAATTACTGCTGTGGCCTTGATTGGTTTTTTTGTTGTTGTAGAAAATGCCGGACAATTGGTCTCTCAAACGATATTCTACATCGAACGTAAGATTAGTAATAAGATTAATCCACTCGAGTTTTATGGTTACGACCGGCGCTCGTGGGTTTATGCCGGAACCAGCGTGGTTGTTGGAACTAGCATTATAATTAAATCGCGAACAATCGCAAATTGGATACATAAAAACACAGATGAAGATGGAAAAGGAATTGGATTACCTTGAGGTAAACAAGAATGCATGGAATACGAAAACAGATGTACATATAGATTCTGAGTTTTATGACGTTGATGGCTTCTTGGAAGGAGACACATCGTTAAAATCCATTGAGCTTGAGTTGTTAGGTGATATCAAGGGTAAGTCAATTCTTCATCTACAGTGCCATTTTGGTCAGGATTCAATTTCGTTAGCCCGCATGGGAGCAAAAGTTACGGGAGTAGATTTGAGTGATCGCGCCGTTGAAGAGGCAGAAATATTAAATGAGAAAGCAGGAACAGATTGTAGGTTTATTCAGTCTGATGTTTACGATTTAGCGGGTTTACTCAATGAGAAGTTTGATATAGTCTTTACAACCTATGGTACTATAGGTTGGCTGCCTAATATGGACAAATGGGCCGGTGTTATCAGTCACTTCCTTAAACCAGAAGGGAAATTGGTTTTTGCAGAATTTCATCCGGTGGTGTGGATGTTCGATGATCAATTTACTAAGGTTGGTTACAACTATTTCAATAAAGGAGCCATCGTAGAAGAAATTGCCGGATCTTATACCGATCGAGATGCTCCAATTGTAAACGATTATGTGATGTGGAACCACGGACTCGCAGAAGTGATGTCTGCCTTGATTCGAAACGGTTTAAGAATTGATTCATTCAACGAATACGATTACTCTCCGTACGATTGTTTCTTTGGAACTGAAGAATTCGAACCTGGAATGTTCCGTATTCAACACATCGGTAATCAAATACCGATGGTGTACTCGATTGCTGCAACTAAGCATTCGGCTTAGGCATACAACTTGCGTTTTACTGTATATAAATCTGGAGCACGATAGGCAGTGTCGATACCAAATCGGTTGAGCACTTTCAATTGACTGGGCTTCAGGTAGTTTTGTGAATGTGTTACACCGCTTCACAGTGAACTGAAACGATTACGTCATCTCATATGCATCATTTGTCTTCCGTTCTTGGGATACGCTCAAGATATGACGAACAAGAATGGATTTGAGATTAACCAAGATTTTCTAGACTACAATGTTCAGATTCTTGATAGCAAAGTGACGTCTTTTGATTCATCCTTATCACAAAGTGTTCGAATTGCATACAACAGGTACTTAAGTAGAACATGGGAGTTGTCCACCGGTATCAATAACGGTTTCTTGTTCAATCAAACACAAGAAGGTCAGTTAATTCGGAAATCATACCTTTTGGGTATTGATGCTGATGTTCGCTTTAAGTTGTACAACGGAACATTCTTTAAGACGTCTGCTCGCGTTGGGCCTTATTTCTCGTTTGGATATAATGTCAATTACCTCACCAATTAAGAGGCACTCAACATAACACCGTTTGCTGTGACAAACGAATATGGATTTGGACTGAAGATCGCATTGTCCGAGCGGTCCAAGCTGAATGTATCCGTAGCGCTGAACCAGCAATTGAATGGGGATTTTGATACCCATGTCCAATATCGCCTGGGATACAGTCAGACTATTGGCGCCAAACCAAAGAAGAAACCGGATACAAAACCGGAAGGTGATTATGATGGCGATGGAATAGCAGATGCGGACGACGAATGTCCTACAGTGGCAGGAATTGATTCTTTCTCGGGTTGTCCAACGGATCCTTCAATGGCTAATAACCTAGCCGACTCTTTTTACGACCAATTAAATGAGCTTGAGTTGGTAGTCCAGAAACTCAAAGATGACATTGGAAAGCTAGAGCAGGAGCAGATTGTATTGGTCGAATACTACGAATCTGATTCTGCAGAGTTTCGCGAGGATGAGATGAGGCCAACAGTACCAACCACACCGGTTGTTCGTAAAGAAAACACAGGTGATTCAAAAACTGTGGTTGACACGTCCAAAACAGTACCTGGCGTAGAGAAAAAGGATACTAAGGATACAACGGCTATCGCATCAAAAAAGGAGAACAGTGTTGAGCCAAAACTGAATCCAGAGGATTTTGTAAGGCGTACAGGTGATAAAGCATTCTACGTGATTGCAATTTCTACCAAGGATCAAGAGCTAGCCAAATCTGCGGCAAATCGCATATCGGCAGACTATAACATGGTGCATATTCTTCCACAACCAAATGGTTTTTATCGCGTTGGGATTTATGCAACCAAGACAAAGGCCGAGGCCCTTAAGGTGTTATCCTATGCAAAAGCACACGGAATTCCTTCCGGTTGGATATCCTACGAGTAATTTCTCAGAAAGAAACAGGCTTTTTATCGACGCGCTTTAGAGTAACTCATTTACAATAGTACTTTTGCCGCAAATAGAGTTTGTAAATGAACAAGTTAAAATTCAGTACCTTACTTCTTAGCTTACTTTTCTTTGTTTCTCCAACATTCGCACAGTTCGAATTGGTTGAAGATGTGAAGGGAGATCTGTCTAAGAATATTATCCCTTACCAGAAGTACAAACTTACTTCAAACGATTTAACTCTTATCATTCACGAAGATCACAGCGATCCAATCGTACACGTTCAAGTGGCGTACCACGTAGGTTCAGCTCGTGAGAGTATCAGAAACAGTGGTTTCGCTCACTTCTTTGAGCACATGATGTTTCAAGGTTCGAAAAATGTGGAAGACGAAGAGCATTTTAAAATTATCTCTGAAGCAGGGGGGACGAACAACGCTTACACGTCGTTCGACAAAACGGTTTACATCAATACGGCACCGAGTAACCTAACAGAGACACTACTTTGGTTAGAAGCCGACCGAATGGGAACTCACCTAGATGGGTTTACCGAAGAGAAGTTTAATAACCAACGAGACGCTGTGAAAAACGAAAAACGTCAGCGCTACGACAACCAGCCATATGGTATGGTGAATGAAGTGTTATTTAAGAGCCTATATCCGAATCACCCATATGAGTGGACTCCAATCGGTTATGTTGACGACCTAGACATTGCGAGTTTTGATGATTTGCGAAACTTCTTCCTAAGATGGTATGGACCAAACAACGCTACGCTTGTTGTTTCAGGGGATGTAAATCCTGAGTCAGTTAAAACTTGGGTGAACAAGTACTACGGTACCATTTCAAAATGTCCGGACGTAGTAGACCAGCGCCCACAGCGCCCTATATTACCGGTGAACAAGTATGTTCCAATGACCGACAATATCTACCTACCATTGACGACAATGGTTTGGCCAACGGTTGAGGAATACCACAAAGATGAAGCGGCATTAAGCGTTTTGGGACAAATCATGGGTGGAAGCAACAACTCTCCGCTTTACCAAAAATTTGTAAAAACGGAAGACGCTGTTCAAGCAAGCTCATACAACCAGAGTCTTGAACTATCAGGATTCTTCTCTGTACGTGTGCTTGCACGATTTATGGGAATGAGTTTCTCTGAGGTAGAAGAAAGAATCAATGAGATTTTCGAAGAATTCAACAAGACTGGAATCACTGACGATGAGTTAGAGCGTGTTAAGATAGGATACCGATCGTATTTAGTTGACCAAGTAAATTCAGTTGCGAGTAAAGCGACGTTGTTGAGTCAGTGGAATATGATGAAGGGTAACGGGTACAACTTGAATGATGAGATTACACGTTATGAATCGGTTACTAAAGAAGATTTAATGCGTGTTTTCCGTAAATACATCTACAAGAAAAAGGCGGTAATCCTAAACGTTTCTCGCGAGGCGCCAAAAGATACTGATGAGGAGAAGAGCAAGAGCGTTAATCCACACGCCAACGTTGAAAAGAAAGTGGATCCACAATATGTTGGACTAACGTACAATCCACCTAAAGACAACTTCGATCGTTCAGTACAGCCTAAAGCGGCAGCGGTTAAGTCGATCACCATTCCGGAATACTACACCACAACATTTGACAACGGTTTGAAAGTAATCGGGTCTGAAGCCAAAGACATGAAAAAAGTTTACCTCTACATCGACATGGAGGGAGGACACCTGCTTGAGGCAAATAAAAAAGTTGGAAGTGGTACAGCATCACTTACAGCTAGCTTGATGAACGAGGGAACTAAAAATCTTACATCAGAAGAATACAGTGCAGCACTGGAACGTTTGGGAAGTACTATCCGTTACGGAAGTGGTACCACCAGCCATACGGTTTATGTAGAATCGTTTGTTGACAAATTGGATGAGACCTTGAAGCTGTTTAAAGAGACTTTGGAGTCGCCACGTATGGATGCGAAGGATTTTGAGCGTATCAAAAAGCAACGTATTCAATCTATCAATAACAGACGGACTAACCCAACATTCTTGGCATACCACTACTACAACCAGGAGGTTTATGGTAAGTCAATTATGGCAGAGCCATCTTCAGGTACGTTCAAAAGTGTAAATAAAATTGGTGTTGATGATTGTGTAGACTTCTACAACAATTATTACTCTCCAAACCTTGCGAGCTTGTCTATCATCGGGCCGGTTTCACAAGAAGAGATTTTAGGCAAGTTAGACTTCTTGAAATCTTGGAAAAACAAGAATGTTGTTGTTCCTGCTTTACCAGAGCCAACAAAACCTGAGACGACTACCATCCTTCTTGTCGACAAGCCATATGCACCTCAATCAATGATTGTAGCCGGTTACCCATCATTAACCTACGATTGGAATGGCGACTACTTCAAATGTGGCGTTATGAACTTCAGTTTAGGTGGGGCATTCAACAGCCGTATCAACTTAAACCTGCGTGAGGATAAAGGTTATACGTACGGAGCGCGTTCACGTTTCAGTGCGAACAACTACTACGGTAACTATAGCTTCAGTGGAAACATAAAGAAAGAAGCTACAGACAGTTCTATCATGGAGGTTATGAAGGAACTTACTAAGTTCCGCGACAACGGTATCACAGAAGATGAGCTTAAGTTCACAAAGAGCTCAATTCTGTTGAGTCAAGCACTAGATTACGAGACTCCTATCCAGAAGTTGAGTTTCTTGGCGGATATTGTAAGCAATGATTTACCTGAAGGATATAACGACGAGCAAGCTAAAATCATTAATGGTCTTACAAAGACTCAAGTTGACGCACTAGCGAAAGAATACATTCAACCACAACACATGTTGTTTGTGGTTGTAGGTCACGCATACAAAGTGAAGCCGGGTCTAGAGAAACTAGGCTACGGAAAAATCAAAGTGATTAGCGTAGACTAAACAAATTTCGATGAAAGAGAGCCCGGGCATTTATGTCCGGGCTTTTTTATGTTTTGTGAATAGCGCGACTAATTATCGAAAGGTACCAATAAATCGTTCTCATAGCGCATGAGTGACGGATACGCATCAATAGAACAGCAACGCTTCAAATCTTCGTGGTTACCCAATCTACGGAATCGTTTTGCGTGACTAGCATTGTATAGAAACGCTTCTAAGTCATTCATAGCCGTAGTTGCTGCCAAGTGAACCAATTCAACTGCATCGCTCTCCCATGTATGACTTTCTTTCAAGTAATCAACCAGGTAGCCTGCGAAAACACTGTCTTCCAAGTTTACGCGATTCTTCCAGCCGGCACATAAAAGGATGACATCCTTTGCGCTAGATTTTAAATATTCCCCAAGTTTGGAATAGTTGAAGAAGGACCCAATTAATACTTCATCAGCCTGGGTAGATGCCAAAATGCATTTGGTTCCATTGGTTGTTGTGAGAACTAATTGCTTGCGATCAACAACGTCTTTGGTGTACTCGGCTGGTGAGTTGCCAAAATCAAATCCGGTCACTTTCTCACCATTCCGCTCGCCAGCAACCAACCAGTCGCCTCCTTGGTATTTAAGAGCTTCCTCAACGGTAGCAACCGGTTTAATATGGCGAACACCGTTACTCATTGCCGCGCACATAGTTGACGTTGCACGCAATACATCGATTACAACAACTATTTTTCCAGACAAGTCGTATAGTTCCAGTAGATTAGGCGAGAGTACTACGTCAATTTTTGGCTCCATGGCGCAATATTACACAAGCCACTGATTAATTTGGCTTTGTCACAATGATTTCAGCTACTAAAGGACAATGAAGCATTGAATTCGGGTTGCTTGAAAGCGCTTCAAATTCCGCGAGTGCTTTTTGAGCAACATCATGATCCAAAAATCCATCTTCAACGAGTTTTGGGAAGTATACCTTGTAAAACGATCCGGGCCATTGCCAGGTGAAGTCTTTGGGTTGAGTCATTTTTGCCATTGGGCGCACCAACTCTACAGATAGCCCGCATTTTACCGCCATTTCGGGTATTTGCCGTCCTACGTTTATGGTGCCGCCAAAGGATTCGAAGCTATCAAACGCAGCTTTTATGGCGATGTTAAGATTTGAATACTCGGGAACTGTGCTGTGAGTCATCCAGTGGAAGTATTCATGTGCGATAAAATTACCTCCAGGCTTGAGCCATCGCGCAATCTTATCTATAATCGCTTGAGGATTTTTGATCCAAGCTAACGCCCATCTGCAGTACACGCCATCTAATGTGTTTGGTTCCAATTCCAAATCCTCGAATGTTGAGCAAACGCCTCGAAGAGGAAGTTGGTACTTTTCGCTAAGGTGGTTAACCTCCTTGATATAGTTCTGGGATTGATCTACAGCAACAACACTTCCTTCGCTTCCAACAATATACGCAAGTTCGCGACTGCAAAACCCTGGTCCACTGCCTAAGTCCATGAGATGATGCCCTGCAGTAAACCCCGCATTTTCCCAACCTGTTTGAGCCTCGCTGGCCCATACCTGATGTTGTATGCCAAGTCGGTGTAACTCATCAGGGTGAGTTCCTAAAATGTATTCGTTTGACTCCTTCACGCCCAGATTTTATCTCATCAAATTTACACCTGATATTGAATGGATTTAAACTATTTCTCGCAAGATGTGTTGGCGTTGAAATCTTATCTTTGCGCCCAAATCTAGATCATTATGAACAACGTATATGTAGTATCTGCCGTGCGAACTCCAATGGGAAGCTTCAATGGTGTATTCAGCTCAATTTCTGCAACTACATTAGGTGCGACCGCGATTAAAGGCGCGCTATCGAAAGCTGGTGTAAATGCGAGTGAGGTTAATGAAGTATTCATGGGAAATGTTCTTCAGGCAGGGGTTGGTCAGGCTCCGGCAAGACAGGCGGCTATTTATGCGGGCATTAGTGAGGAGGTTCCTTGTACTACAGTAAATAAAGTTTGTGCTAGTGGTATGAAATCAGTGATGTTGGGTGCTCAAAGCATTATGCTAGGTATGAACGATTGTGTGGTTGCCGGTGGTATGGAAAACATGAGTCGTGTACCGCACTATCTCATGAATTCTCGAAAAGGTTATAAATACGGCGACTTTAAGGCAATTGATGGATTGGCATTTGACGGTCTAACCGATGTGTACAACAACTACATGATGGGAAATGCAGCAGAGAATACAGCGAAGGAGATGAACATCAGTCGTGAAGAGCAAGATAATTTTGCTATTGATTCGTACAAACGATCTGCAGATGCTTGGGCGAATGGTCGGTTTAACGACGAAGTTGTTGGGGTAGAAGTACCTCAACGCAAAGGGGATCCAATCGTAGTCACAGAAGACGAAGAATACAAGAATGTAAAATTCGAAAAGATTCCGGCATTACGACCTGTTTTCGATCGTAAAGGAACAGTAACCGCTGCTAACGCAAGTACCATGAACGATGGAGCTGCTGCGCTTGTATTAATGAGTGAAGCTAAAATGAACGAACTTGGTTTGAAGCCGCTTGCGAAGATTACAGGCTTTGCAGATGCTGCACAAAAACCTGAATGGTTTACAACTGCACCGGCAAAGGCGTTGCCAATTGCCATTGAGCGCGCAGGATGCTCGATGTCAGACGTGGATGTATTCGAAGTTAACGAAGCATTCTCGGTTGTGAGCTTAGCGAACAACAAACTGTTGGGTCTTGACCCAACAAAGGTAAATGTAAATGGTGGTGCCGTATCTTTAGGCCACCCATTGGGAGCTTCAGGTGCACGAATCTTGGTTACGTTGATTCATGCCTTGAACCAGAAAAACGGTAAAATCGGAGCTGCCAGCATTTGTAACGGTGGAGGAGGAGCAAGTGCTCTCGTACTTGAAGTCTAATTATACAATATTCGGCATGGGATTTGAGTTACTACAAAAAGTGACAAACCTGCGCCATATATTGATTTGTGTTCTCTTCTTGAGCGTTTTCCAGAACGCCCAAGCCGTTGAACAAGATACTGTCTATCGCGACTCTATTCGGAATATTGAGTATCAGCTGGAAGGATTAAGTCACAACATCATTAACTCGCGTGATATCGAAGAACGAGTTACCAGTTGTTACTACTTCATTCAAACACTAAAAAAGGCGCTACAGGTTCCAACGAGTTTCGACTACGAGTTTGAGCGTTTGAAAACCGTAAGTATTCTGAAACCCGAAGACGAGGCATTCCGCCTGTTTACCTGGAATCTACCATTAGATAGTGGACGGTATGTGTACTTTGGTGCGATGCAAATGAATTCGCCCGACAGTCTGGTGCTGTTCGGTTTATACGATAGTTCACATACATTTAGACAGCCCGAATTTGAGCAAGTAGATCACAAACACTGGATTGGGGCACTCTATTATCAGATTCATACCTACAGTTACAAAGGAGAGAAGCGTTACTTACTGTTTGGTTGGGATGGGCAAGATGGTTTTACTAACCGAAAGATTATAGACGTTCTGCACTTTGACGAGACTGGGAAACCTTGGTTTGGTTTACCCATTTTTGAGGATGATGAAGATGAATACAAACACCGTTTAATACATACCTACGCAAATCAGGCCACAATGATTTGTAGGTATAGCAAGGAAGAGAAGAAGATAGTTTTTGATCACTTGTCTCCAGTTAACCCAATGCTTAAAGGCCAGTATCAGTATTATGTTCCAGATGGGACGTATGACTATATGGTTTTTATTAAGGGGTTTTGGCAAAGACAGGAGTTGTTGTTTGATGATGCAGATGATCAACATAAGTATCGAAAGATGAACGATATCCAGGAACCCGAGCCTCCAAAAGGTGTTAAACCAAAGAAAAAACTTCGAAAGAATAAGAAAGCGTTCAACTAAAAAAAGGTCGATTCACTGAATCGACCTTTTTCGTGGTGTAGTGATAGTTTTATTCTTCAGAACCGAACTTATCCATCACAGCTTCAGAAACTCCAACATTGCTGAACCCTCCATCGTGATACAAGTTCTGCATCGTTACCATTCGGGTAAGATCTGAGAACAAGCTAACACAATATGATGCACAATCGTCTGCTGAGGCATTTCCGAGTGGTGACATTTTCTCTGCATAATCAATAAATGCGTTGAATCCTCCAACCCCGGAACCTGCGGTAGTCATTGTAGGTGACTGAGAAATCGAATTAACTCGCACCTTGCGTTTTACACCATAGTGATATCCAAAGCTACGTGTAATCGACTCGAGCAATGCTTTGCTTTCAGCCATTTCACTGTAGTCAGGGAAAGTTCGCTGTGCTGCGATGTAGGTTAGTCCAATTACTGAACCCCAATCATTAATCGCATCTTTTTCATAACAGGTTTGAAGCAAGCGGTGTAAACTGATGGCGCTGATGTCAAACGTCTTATGCATAAAGTCGTAATTCAACCCGGTGTATGGTTTCTTTTTACGGATGTTAAGGCTCATACCTACGGAATGAAGTATGAAGTCGACCTTGCCAAACTTCTCCATGGCCGCATCGATTAATGCGTTCATGTCGTCGTTGCTGGTTACATCGCAAGCAACCACATCTGAGTTTGTTTTTTCTGCAAGCTCATTAATGGCTCCCATACGAAGCGCAATTGGTGCGTTGGTTAGAATAAATTCTGCACCCGCATCATGGCATTGCTCTGCTACTTTCCACGCGATAGAATTACTGTCTAACGCTCCGAAAATGATTCCTTTTTTACCGGCTAATAACTGATTACTCATTTGTTAAACTTTGCTGCAAGTTTAATCAAAGAAGGACAAACTTACCTCGCAATGTTCTTCCATCGACAAGAATCGTATAATAATAGATTCCCGAAAGGTGTAGACTAAATTCATCTAACATAACGCTTTTGTCACGCGTTGTATGGGTGCGTATACGACTGCCTGTCTTTGAATAAACGGTTATTTCGACAACATCTGCGTTTGGATTATCGAACAACAACGAGCTCTGTGCACTAGCTGGGTTGGGATAGACCAAGCTTCCGGAAGTACCAATTTGCGTAATACGCAGGTGTAGAATTTGAGATTTGCCGAAGACTCCTAAATCAATCTGAAAGAAAATATCCCGATTCACATCAGGCTCGCGCATTATAAAGGTGTAGCTTTTTTCCGATGTATCTGAACCACAGATTCCTGGATATGTGTAAACAGCAGATAGGGCATTCGAATCCGTACCGTAGAGAACATGAATGTCTTCACAAGTAAATCCTGCTCGGGTTGTCCAGGTTACAACTACGTTTCCCTCAACTTCAGATATATTAAAATCCGACAGATACGGTTGCCCCGTAACCTTCTGACTGATCAAAAGAAGAATGGTCCATATGATGGTCGATTTGCGCAACATTGATATCTGTTAGACAGAATTTTGGTCGAAAGAGTTCGCTCTTCCCGACACACAAATATGTAATATTGCCAAAAGAATAATTGTGACAAAGTCTGAAACACTAGCGTATCTAAAGTCAGGAGGAGACTCTTTATTCGTATTAGCCGGTCCGTGTGCCATAGAAGGAGCCGGTATGGCAGATGAGATTGCAGGAGAGTTAAAATCGATTTGTTCTAGGTTGGGTGTCCCGCTGGTTTTTAAGGGGTCGTACCGAAAAGCCAATCGGTCTCGCTTGGACAGTTTTACCGGAATTGGTGATGAGAAAGCTTTGCAGATTTTGGCAGATATTGGGGACAAATACGACGTCCCAACCGTTACAGACATTCACGAGGCTGGAGAAGCTCAACTAGCTGCAGATTATGTTGATGTTTTACAAATTCCAGCATTCTTGTTTAGACAAACGGCTTTGTTGATAGCAGCTGCGCGAACAGGAAAGTTCGTCAATATCAAAAAAGGACAGTTCGCATCCGCTGGTGCTATGAAGTTTGCACTGGATAAGGCTGTGGAAAGCGGAAATTCTAACGTTTTACTTACAGAGCGTGGAAATATGTTTGGTTATGGAGACCTCATTGTTGATTTCAGAAATATCACAGAGATGAAAAGCTTTGGCCATCCTGTTGTTATGGACATAACGCATAGTTTACAACAACCGAACAGTAGTTCCGGAGTAACCGGTGGTAAACCAGAACTCATACGAACTATTGCAAAGGCTGCAATTGCGGTGGGAGCAGACGGGTTATTCATCGAGACCCATCCGAATCCATCCGACGCAAAATCGGATGGGGCTAATATGTTGCCACTTGATCAATTTGAGAGCCTGATGAAAGACCTCATAGCGATTCGAAACGTCGTAAAAGAATAAAGGCCGGATTTCTCCGACCTTTAGACCAAATTAACTAACCAATTAATTCAAATTTACCCTACTTAACCAACGGGACTGTTGTGTCATTATTTTGTCACCCACTAAAAATGACATTTCATTTTGCTCAAAGTGTTAATTCTTTTCCTCGTCTGCTAAATTCGATTCGCTGGTGAATGGCATATCTTCGTACAAAAAAATAACAGGAATGGAACTGAAAGACGTTGTATCAATAGGGGGGAAGCCGGGTTTACATCAGATTGTAGGGCGGAGAACCACAGGATTGATCGTTGAAAGCATTGATGATCGTAAGAAACGCACACCAACAAACCTCACGCAGAAAGTTTCTATCCTAGACGATATAAGCATATATACATACGATGAGGATGTTCGCCTTTCGGAAGTTTTTAAAAAGTTTGATGCGTTGGTAAGTGCCGGTGAATTGGAATTAGTTACCAAAAAAGATGGTGGCGATGCTATTCGCGACTTCTTTACGAAGGTGCTCCCGAACTTTGATCAAGACCAAGTGTACAACTCTGACATTTTAAAGATTTGCAGCTGGTATACAATTCTTAAGGACAAAATAGATTTTCAAGCTGAAGCGTCTGAGTCAAATGATGATGCTAAAGATGACGAAGCCCAAGCGGCTGAGTAGTATCG
>Ga0181574_10003740_pt1 | contig 13382 bp, 10 predicted proteins | sample 101ome_24_FD_145600 | JGI IMG/M metagenome (GOLD analysis project Ga0181574, IMG submission 145600) | Coastal salt marsh microbial communities from the Groves Creek Marsh, Skidaway Island, Georgia - 101410AT metaG (spades assembly) | ecosystem: Environmental > Aquatic > Marine > Intertidal zone... | reverse complement strand
TCGACGCGCGCGACGGACGACGACGGTGGACGACGACGACGACGACGGTGGAGGACGACGGCGGCGCGCGATGAATGACCCCTTACCCTTTGACATGTCCGGGGGTAACCCCGGGGCATCTCGCGGATCCGGCGCGATGGAAGACGGTGGGGCGAACTCCATGGCGAGAGAACTCGAAGCGTTTTGTAGAGCGCCAGAAAACGCCAAAGCGCTGGCGAAACACCAGCGAGAGGAACTGCGAAAAATGGACCGGGTGCAGCACCGGTGCGATGCGATGGATTTTCGAGACGCGGTGCTGAGCGCGGACGAAGAGGCGCAGCGGTGCGTGGCGCCGTTTTTGAGAACGAGGGTGCTGCGAAACATGGTGTCGACGTTTAGACGCGACGAGAGAGGAGATTTTGGAAAGTGGGCGACGAATCCTTTGGTGTTGGAGATGCTCGGGAAGATGCAGAAGGATATCGATGAGGGAAGACGGTCGGAGGAGGAAGTGGAGGAGCTCATCGTGCGGTATTTGCAGGATCCGAAGAATCCTGGACACGAGGAATTCACTCGGGCGACGACGCGACAAGCGGTGCTGGAGACTAAGGATTTGGTCGGCGCACTCAACGAACAAGTCGAGCTTCGATGCCGAGGAAACACGCACTACGCCAATAAAGAGTTTGAAGAAGCGTATAATTGTTACGAGCGCGGACTGAGCATCATGAATCTCGTCAAGGCGGTGCACGCGTCGGATGCAGAGGAGATTAAAAAGAACAAGCTCGCCTGTCTCATGAATCTCGGCGCTGTCTGCATGGCGATGAAACACTTTGGCGAAGCCGTCGAGCACCTCGACGAGGCCGAGAAGCTCCTCCCGAACGACCCTCGACTTTTATGTCGTCGCGGTCGCGCTCAAGTCGGTCGAGGGCATTACAAGCTCGCCAAGGCGGATTTCACGCGGGTTTTACAAATCGATCCGCTCGACGCCGAAGCGCACACCGAAATGTCCAGATTACGCGTAGAGGTGCTTCGCGACCGCGCGCGCGTGAAAAAGCTCTCCAAAAGCATCTTTGCCGCCTAGTTATTAATGTTACACGAAAATTGACGCCGTCCACGTCGCCACAAACGGCATTTGCGATGGATAACCAATTCCATTCCATAGCAATAACAGTAGATTCGACGCACGCAATCATAATTCTCAAACCTCCAAGCCCCGCATAGCCTCACTCATCGCCGCACATGCGACGAAGAACCCTGGCGATTGAACGCATCGCAAAGTTTTGGTGCACCGCCGGCGCGCAATCGTCCACCATGCGCCCCGTGAACGCGAGTCACGCGACGAATGCGTTGAGATTCAGCAGCGGTGCGGCAGCTTTAAATTTTCAGATGCGTTCCGCACGACGTGATCGTCATCGTTCGTGTCAACGGTACCCGACGATCGCGACGCGAGCGGCGAGCGGGGGGTCATCGAAATCATCGTCTAAAACGGCGTACGTGTGCGAAGAGTGCGGGGAGGATTCGCGACAGTGGTACGGACAGTGTCCTTCGTGTAAGACGTGGGATTCCATGAAGGTTGTGAGAATCGCTTCGGAACCGAGCGGCGGGGGCAAAGGGGGAAACTCTGGAGGTGGTGCAGGAGCGCGTGCGGTGCAGAGAATGGCGGAGAATGCAGATTTTCTTCAGACGAACGTCGGGATTAAACAACGCGGGGGTGGTGGTGTGAGTGGTGCGAGAACAAAGGGAGGTTGGGTGGCGGAGACCAACGCGCCAAAGGCTTTGAGAGACGTGTTGAAACCAAAGAATGGGGACGCTCGGGGATCAACCATGCCGAGAATCGCACTCGGAGGGGATCTTGGGAAGGAAATGGAAAGGGTCTTGGGTGGTGGCGTGGTTCCGGGCGGGATGACGCTCGTCGGTGGTGATCCTGGGGTTGGCAAGTCGACGATTTTGTTGCAGCTCGCCGGACTCATGGGCGAAAAGGCGAGAGTGACGGCGACTGAGGACGGCGTGTCGACGGGAGGTGTGCTCTACGCCTCCGGAGAGGAGTCTATCGAGCAAGTGGCTGGACGAGCCGAGCGTATGGGGATCGATTCGGATGGGATTTACTTGTATAGTGCGACGAGATTGGAGAACATTCTCGAAGCGGTGACGAGGTTGAAACCGTCGGCGCTCGTCGTGGACTCGATCCAGACTGTGTTCCTCGAAGACGCCACTGGAAGCCCGGGAAGCGTTGCTCAAGTCAGAGAATGCGCCACGGCTTTGCTACACGCGGCCAAGACGACCGGTATGCCGGTTTTCATCGTCGGTCATGTGACAAAATCTGGCGACATCGCCGGTCCACGAGTTTTGGAGCACATCGTTGACGTTGTCCTCTACCTCGAGGGAGATGCTGATCGCGCCGTGCGCATCCTACGCGGTCACAAGAACCGATACGGTTCTACTGATGAAGTGGGTGTGTTTCAAATGAGTGATGAGGGCATGAAGCCGGTGGCTTCACCCTCGGCGCTCTTCCTTGGCGAGCGCATTTTGAGCCCAGACGTCTCCGCGGCGCCCACCGTCACGGTGCAAGGTTCGCGACCCTTCATGCTCGAGGTCCAAGCCTTGACTGCCGAGCGCGCAGATCCGGGCGAAGGAGGCCCATCGACGCCTCCGATCAGGACCGCGGTAGGTCTCCGATTCGAGCGCATGCAGCTCATCCTCGCGGTGTTGGCCAAGTTTGTCCTCGGTCGACGCGTTCATAAAAACGACGTCTTCATCAACATCGTCGGTGGCATGAAGCTCGAGGATCCGTCCACGGATGTCGCGATCGCTTTAGCCGTCGCGAGCAGCTTTGTAGAGAAGCCTCTGCCTCCGGATATGTGCTTCTTCGGCGAAGTCGGTCTCGGAGGGGAGCTGCGACCGGTGATGCAAGCCGAGCGACGCATCGCCGAAGCAGCGGCTATGGGCTTCAAGCGCGTCCTACTTCCCGAGGTTGGAAGCACCCCAGACATGGGTAAAAAGGCTGGCATCGAAGTCATTCGATGTAACACGCTCGCTGACGCCCTCCAAGCCGCGCTCGAGGTTCGACCGTCGCGATCCGCGCAAAAGACTCAACCCGAAGGATCGTGGCCAAGTAAGTTTCCTAGCAGGAAAATGCGCACCGGTTGATGAAACGCTCGTCATCCGTCAGCCACCATCGGCACAAGTAATCACCATGTAGTTCAAACCTAGATGCGCTTGTGCCAGTATTAGAGGGACTCGGAGCCAGACACGTCGGCTACGGAGTCGCGGCGGCGCACTACGATGTCGTCGGACAGGAAACAGCTCGATAGAGTAGTTGTAAGTAATCTTCATATTAGAATCAAGTCGCGTCATCATCATTTCGTGAGGGATCGAGTGCTACGTCGGGAAGACGGGCGAGACGGCACCGTCTTCTCTTTTTCGCCAGCAGAGAGAAAGTCGGCGAGCTTGGTCGTTTCATCCTTTCTAGGCCTACCTCGCTTGCGCAGCTTGGGAGACTCAGCAGTTTCTTCCTCCTTTTCCTTGGCCGCCTTGGTCTTCGGCGGTCGGCCTCGGCGTCTCGGTGCGTCTTCAGTCGTTTCCATAGTTGTGACGCTTGCCTCGGCGTCCGCTGTCTTTCGCGGTCTTCCGCGGCCTCTCTTTGGCGCCGCGTCGACGGTGGCCTCCACAGACGTCTCTGGAACAGTGATCTCCGTCTCTGTATCCAGACGCGTCGATTTTACTGGTCGACCGCGCTTACGCTTGGGCTCTTCCTCCTCGTCATTTTTTGTCAAAGTGGAAGCCGCTCTCTTCGGTCTAGTCTTCGGAGCTTCCTCGACTTCATCTTCTTCGCCGAGTTTCTTTGGCGCTCGACGCGTACGTCGCGTGGTTTCAGTCGTGAGAGACTCCTCCTTTGTCTCCGTCTTCTTCGAAGACGCCCGCTTGGACTTTTTCGGTTCTTTCACTGGTTTTTCGACGAATGATTCCTCCGCCTTAGGCTCGTCCTCCTCGGGTTCTCGATCCTCGACGGTTTGCTTGATTGGCGTCTGCGACGTTTTCTGCATGAGTGCAAACGCGCCATGCAACTTTTTCGCCGTCTCGGGCTTCGGTGAATCAGCAATCTTCTTATCATCGCTCTTGTATCCGACTGCGTTTTGCAGAGCGTTGAACATACCAACGGCAGCGTTCGTTCTCACAGCTTCAACCTTGGATCCAGACGCCTTGGCTGCAGACGTAGCCTTGTCGACGACGACGGCAAAGAGCGACTTTTCGCTCGACGGCGTCTTTGTCGGAGTTGGCGAGTTCGCCCTCGGGTTGAGTCCCGGCGTGAACACGTACTTTCGAGCGAGATCAGCGAATCGAGAGGTGGTCGGTTGCGGTCCCGGCGTGGTGCCGGCGAGCTCTTTGCCTCGAGAAACTCCCAAGGGAGACTTGGCGGGCGCCTTGGCTTCTGCCTTGGCGACAGCCTTTTCCCGACTGACGCACGCCGACTCTCTCGCCTTGAGCTTGGACAAGCTATCCTTAAGCTCTCTCTCGCGCTCCAAGAATTCAGCCTCCTTCGCCTTGATCGCCGACTCCTTCTTCTCGAGCGCAGTCTCGCGGGTGCTCAACGAGCCGCTCTCCCGAAGCTCAGACTGCAACGCTGCCGACGCAGACTCGGCTTCGCTCAGACGCTTTCGCAACTTTTCAATTTCATCGTCTCTCGCCTTCACTGTTGCGTCGAGCCGATCAATCTGTCTCTGCTGGTTCAGTATCTGACTTTCCATTTTCGTCACGCTCTGCTTCTCGCGTTGCAAGTCTGACCGCAGCTCTTTCACCTGAGACTCACTCGCCTTTAACCTCTCATTTGTCGCCGCAGCTTCATCCTGCAACCAGTCCGCCTTACCTGCCGCAGACTTGGCTTCGTGCGCATGCTTGCGAAGCTCCTTGTTGGACTCCTTCAAAGCGTCTAACTCCGCCGTAAGATCTTCACACTTGCGTCTCAGCGCACCGAGTTGACGCGCATCCGCGCTCTCCCTTTCCTTTGATCCCAACGCCCCAGTTTCCCGAGCCTCTCGCTCAGTCTTGTACTTTCGCTCCGCCTCGGCAAGGGACTGACGAAGTTCCCGCTCAACCTCTGCAAATCTCGCCTTTTCCCGTCTATAATCCTTATCGGCATTATCCACCATTTGCATCACCCTGTCTTCTCTCGCCAAGAGCGTCTGGCGCTCGTTTAAAAGTTCATGAACCTCGTGCCTCGCCCGTTCGAGCTGCGCGCGGACAAACCCACAAATGAAGGAACGCGAGACGAGTTAGTATATCAAAATACGTCAAGTGCTCTTCTCTCGACGCGACGACGCGACAACCGCAAACGAGTGCAAAGTTTCGGGGTTTTCACGAGACCGCGTCGACGCGCGCGGCTACGCAGGCGGGAACACCAACCCGAGCCAGCGCTCGGGGGTACTTCTTCGCTTTGCCGCGTGCCTCACGCATCACCGACTCGATACGAATCCCGAACGAAGAAAACGAAGAAAACGAAGAAGACGAAGAGGGCGAATCGATCATCGCGATGACCACCGCCTCAACGACGACCCGACCCGAAAGCGACGAGAGCAAAGTCAACACGACGGACGCACCTGCACTTCCAACTCTTTCAGCTCCAGCCTCTCCCGGTTCGTGTGTAACGCCTCGCGGTCGAGCGCGCCTTCGGTTCTGTACCTCGCCCAGACGTCTCGCGACGGCGGCGTACCGTCGGGGGCGTGATTCGCGGCGAACATGACTCGGGTCGTGTACGACGACGTGTGTCGTTTCTCACAACAAAAGAGTTTTTTTCAAAGTTTTTTCAGCGTACCGGTGAAATCTCTATTCTCTAATTACAAACCGAACGCGCGAATGATACCTACTAAAGATGTTGATGATGGCGATGATGATGGCCTAAGTTTTAATCTCGACTATTTTTTCTTTTCGTTCGCCGGGCAATCGTCGGCGCGCGTTCCGTGTAAAACATCCATCCAGTCAAACGGAAACGCATAGTTGACATTGTACAATTTGTGATGGTCGTCGTGGAATTTCACCCGGTAGATCCCGAAGGGTGCGTCTAATCGGACGCCAGAGTGATCGAGGACACCGCAGACACCCATGATGACCATGTAGGCGAGAAACGCCGTCGTGGGCATCGGCACGCATACCGCCGGGGCGTACAAGATGCAATAGTAACCAAAAGCCTCGAGCGGGTGGATGAACAAGTCGCACCACACGTTTGGGGATTTGTAGTGATGATGGTACTTGTGCAACGTCTTGTAAAACCATCTCCAGTGCATGAGACGATGCCAGTAGTACTCCAACACGCTTTGCATCGCGACGGCGCGCGCGAGTCCGACACAAAAGCTCGCCGGCGTCGACGTCTCGCTCAGAGTCGACGTTCCTCTAAAGACGCATTCGCCGACCGCTCCCGCGAACGCAGAGGAGAGCGCTAGATTGATCGACGCGAACGCGAGGTGGTACGGATGGAGGTTCGCGTTCGCGTTCCGACGACCGGTGACGAGCTGGTAGAGAGGGAAGCCCCAAGTCCCGTCTCGAGCTGTTGCCACAGGTCCCACTGGTGCATTTTTGGCTTGAACTTTGAAACGGGCGCGTCGACGTGGATCACGGAAGACAACGCGCTCGATGACGGTGGAAAGGAGGACGTATCCAAAGTACTGCGCGAGGAATGCGACCACGGCGACGTGGGAGACCGTCATCGCGCGTCTCGGTCTGACACGATGTCTGATGTTCTTGATGTTCCAGAATTTGAACCAACGCCGCTGCGGGAAATAAAAAATTTTCGGCGCCGCGTCTAGGCGCCGATGGATGTGGAAAAGTGCGCATTTAGTTGCAAACAACGTGTAGAATTTTCACAAATTTTGCTGGAATTTTTAAGAGCCAATCTACTTGGGAATAGCGCGCTTGGGTTCGAGCTTGCCAGTTTCTACGAGATTGTCGAACATTTCCAAGGCGTTGAGAATGGCCTCGTCCATGTTGAAATACTTGTAGCTCGCGAGACGACCGACAAAGGCGACGCCTGGTTCCTTAGCTGCCATCTCGGCGTACTTTTCGTACAGCGCTCGGTTCTCCGGGTTCGGGACCGGATAGTACGGCTCGCCGGTGGCGGACGAGTATTCCCGTGCAATGAGCGTTCCGGGAGCCTCGTGCCTACCCGCCGGCTGGTTCGGCGTGTGCTTGTACTCGACGATGCGAGTGAACGGCACATCCGAAGACGGGTAGTTGACCACCATCGCTTCTTGAAAGAACTCGCCATCCTCAGTCTTTTCGACATATTCCTCCTCGAATCGCAAGGAGCGGTACTCCAACTGAGGCATGCCGAGAGCGGCGTAATAAGAATCAATCTGTCCCGTGTACACCAGAAACTCGTGCTTGGGGAGCGTACCCTTCTTTTTCATTTCGAAAAAATCGCAATCGACGCGGACGGTGATGTTCGGATTGTTGCCAATCATGTTTTCAAAGATGCGCGTGTAACCATGCTTTGGCAACGCCTGCCACGGATCGCTGAAATACCTATCATCCGTCGACGTGCGGCAAGGCAAGCGCATCAACACACTCGCATCGAGCTCTGCCGGGTACTTGTCCCACTGCTTCTTGGTGTAATGCTTAAAGATGGCTTCATAGAGTCTTGGCCCGACGCGCGAGAGCGCAGCCTCTTCTCCATTAGCCAACTCCCCACCGTGCTCCGGGAAAACCCGTTCTTTGGCGTACCACGCCTCCATATCCTCCTCGGACTTGACCCCAGCCCCGAAGAGCGCGTTCACCGTCTCCTGCGTCGGAGGAATCGGCACGAGAAGCTCCTCGGTCGACTCTGGCGTCGGCTTCACCCGTCCTCGCACGCGGTGATCGAATGGCACCCACTCGCTAAACCGCCGCACGTACTCCCAAACTCGCTCGTGTTTCGTGTGAAACAAATGCGCCCCGTACTTGGACGCCCGAATCCCATTCTCTGTGACGTAATCGTAACAGTTCCCCCCGATGTGGTCGCGCTTTTCGATAATCAAGACCTTTTTATCCAACTCTTTGGACAACCGTTCCGCCATCGTCGCCCCGGACAACCCCGCCCCGACGATGATGACGTCGTAGGTTTCTTCACTCAGCCCATCTTCCCCGCGTCCGACCATCGCGAGCGCCTCTTCCGGCGTCGCTTCCGGATCACGACCGTTGGATGTTGCTGACTTCGCGATCGCATCTTCACCCACGGTCGTCTTGACCAGATTCAACTCATCCCACGGCGCATCCGCGCGTCCGACCCCGCTCGTCGATCCGAACGGTCCCGCCGGCATTCCGTCCGTTTGTTTTCTCGCGCCGCGCTCTTCCTTCAGCGCACCCACGCGCGTCGTCGGCTGACTCCGTGTGCGTCAGTGACGTCCGTCTGTCTCGGGGACGGTTTCGCGATTTCTTCGTCACACACCGTCGGTTGGTCGGTCGATCGGTCGAGGACGGTCCGGGACGGCGCGGGCGCGCCACCGAACGAAAGAAAAGAATACGAACGAACGAGTGCGCGCGAGCGGCGCGACGCGACGAACGCGACGAACGCGTCTTCGTCGGTTCGAAACACGCGTTTCAGTTCTAATTCGATTCATGTTGCGAACGACGGTGCGAGTTGTTGATGACGAAGAAGAACACGCCACGACGACGTGGTACGACGTGACGACGGAAACGAATTTACCCGCGTTCGTCGTGCGGCTGCGTCGTCGAGAGGAGAACGGTGACGACGACGAATACCACGACGACAAATACCACGACGACGGGAGTCAACAGAATGCGAAGACGTATACGACGCAAACGCGACGAAGATACACGGAATTCCGGGCGTTGTACGACGTGTTGACGAAGAGTGATGGGAAGTATAACGCGAGGTTGCCGCCGATGCCAAAGAAATCGATTGCGAGGACGCGAGCGGTGGCGGAGGCGAGGCGAGAGGCGTTTGGATTTGTGTTGGATGCGTGCGCGAGGGACTACACGTTGCGGGAGTGCGAGGAGTTTGTGGCGTTTTTGTGTGGGGACGACATCGTCGGTGGGATTGTTGGCTCCTCCGTCGGTGGTTCTGTGGCGTCCGTCGGTGGTGGGACGACGGCGAAGACAGCAGTGAGGGAACAGGAGGAACGAAGGAGACGAAATGCCGCCGCGGATGCCGCTCGGATAGAGGAAGAGGAATCATGGCGACGATACGACGATAGCGTCGCTCTGCCGGCGAGGGAGAACCGAGAAGGCGGGCTGGAGAATTTGTTAGCATCCACCATGCGCGTGCACAGGTCGTCCAAGGCGAAGGAAGATTCTTCAAAGGATATGGAGGCTCATCGGCCGCGTGATGTGAACGACGACATAGGCGTCGTCGTCCTGGCGGAGGAGATGATGAGCGCGCCGACGCCGTCGAAAGGCGCGTTGACGCCGAGTGAAGATGATAATTTGGCCGTCACGCGACTCGATGGTGAAAAGTATGAATTTTCTGGGCGAGGCGCCCGCGAGGCGATCAAGGCGAAAGACGCGGTGGGTCTTGAACGCATTCTCGCCGAGGGCGGCGTCGATCCGAATTATAAGGACAACGTGTCGAATACCCTGCTTCATCTCGCAGCAATATTCAACGTCAAAGACGCGGTGGACGTGCTCTTGCGCCGAGGCGCGGATCCTGAGGCGCAGAATGCCCAAGGGGAGACTCCGATCGCAGTGGCACCGGTTACGTTGTCATTCTTCATCAAGCGCCACGAAGCGCTTCGCCGAAAGGGTTGACGACGACGCAACTTTGGAAAATTCGCGAAAAATCGAAAAAAATTCCTAGACGTGTAAAACAACTTAGAATCGCTAGAACTACTTCAAACCTAACGTTTGCCAAGGCGCAAAGGCGTTTAACGAGCTGTTAGACGACGCGGTGTCGGACGACGCGCCCGCAACCTCACCGCGCAAAGTGGCAATTTCAGTCTCAAACGCTCTTTGAATAATCGGCAACAATTTTTCCTCACCGTCCAGCGCCAAGGCGAGTCTGTGTGAGTCAACTTGGTGGACGATGTGCTTAATTTTACTATGCGGCAGCAGGCTGGCTTGGTGTTTATCGTGATCCCAAGATCCAGTGTGCACAGAGATGTCGGCGGACGCATCTTCCAGGGCAGACGTCATAAATGTCTTGAATCTCTGGAACCACACGTTCGATCTGCTCGGACGAATGGATGCAACGTAAAGGTCCACTTGCGGACAGAACGCAAGCACGCGCGTTGCATGCTTTGCAAACATCAGCGACGCGCTGGCGCCCATTGAATCGCCAATGTACAACACTCGCTCGTATCCTGCGCACACCTCTTCGAGGTACCTACTCCAACGATCAAACTCAGCCTTCTGGTCGACGCTCATGTCATTAGACATGTACCAAGAGCGTTCCACGTCACACACGTACAGAACATCGTAAGAATCTCCCTCTTTGACGTTCTTTTGGAGCTTCTTGAGGAGACCTCCCCAATTGGGCACTCCGGGCGCACTGCCAAAGGAAACGATGAGCACTGGCGCGTTTTGCTTCTCCTCAACATCCGATCCATTCCAACGAACGAGCTTGAAGTACCCATTCGGAGCGTCCTTTGGTATCTCCGAAACTGAGACGAAGGGTGCGCGCGTGCGGACTTGAGCAATCTGGTGCTGATCCACTCCGAGCGTCTTCAAAGTTTTGTGCCCCGTCATCTCTTCGATGAATGCGTCCAACGCTGGTCCTAAATCCTCGTTTCCTTCCACCCAAGCCTGACGAAGAGATGGCATCTTTTTCATCGATAAGGGTAATGACTTGAGTCTGTTAGAATACAACCAAAGAGACGTCAACATCGTCATCTCCGATATCGCGCTCGGTACCTCCTCCAGGGCGTTTTCAGCCAAGTTCAACGCTCTCAACCGCCGCAGCGTAGTGAGACTTTGTGGTATCGACGAAAGCCTGTTTCCTTGGAGACTGAACGTCTCGAGCGCTCGCAATCCTTTCAAATCCTCCGGTAGCTCTTCGATCAAGTTGCCGTGCAAATCAATCTCGCGTAACAGAGGCATCGATCCTAGTTCCGGCAACTTTGACAGCTGATTTCCCGGCGCCGACAGCTCTTCTAAATTTTTCAGCATCGAAATCCCACCCGGAAGCTCTCGCAACCTGTTCCCACCCACCACTAAATTTCTCAAGCTCTCGCATCCGCGGATTTCCTCAGGAAGCGTCTTCAAACAGTTCCCATGAGCCCATATTCCACGCAACGACTTCAAGCCGCCGACGCTCTTTGGCAGCGAGCGCAACCTATTCCCGGCCAATCCCAACCTCTCCAGCTTGGTCAACCGCCCGAGAAAATCCTCTGGAAGCTCGTAAAGGTTGTTATTAGACACCTGGAGCTCTAAGAGCTCGGTGAGCTCGTACGCCTCGTCGGGGATCGATCCGAGTCCGACGCCCGCGAGGTCCAGCCGCTTGGTCTCCTTTGCCTTTTCAATCCTCTTCAACACCTCTTCGTGCGTCACCGCGGAGGCTCTCGGAGCGACGCGCGACGCGCGGCGAATAGAATAACGACGCGTCGTGCGGCGTCGATTCGCCGTGGACGCGCCGACGAGAGCGTCTCGTCGCGAGCGAGCGACGTCCGAACGGCAGGACACCCCGCCGAGAGCAAGGGTGCGCTCTGACATTGCCTTTTCGCGTCTTCGTCGCGCTCGAGTGGAGACTCTCCGAGATTCGACGCCGTCGACGCAACGGAAATAATCCAAGTTTCGTCGCGGAGACGAGTCTCGGATCGAAGGATCTACGATGGAGGCGCAGAGTGGGGTGGGTGAGGAGACCTTTCGGCGCTTTATCCGTCTCCGCAGTTGCGGCGCTTTTTGGCAAGTTTCAATTACAGCGTTTAGAAATTTCGAAATCACTCGGCTTGCTCCACCTTCAACTTTTTCGCGGCGCCTCGTTGGGCCGCGGCAACAATCTTCGCCTTTCGCGCGTAATCCACCCGCGCTTTGGCGTTCTGAGTGAGCCTGCTCACCACTCGCTCGAGTTCGGCGAGCAAATTTTGCTCCTGCTCTACGTAAGAAGCGGTGGGTTCGGGACCGGCGTTATCCGCTCCCCCCACGTGAACTTGTTCATCACACATCAAGTCTTTAATGGGATCCGTCGCCTTGCAGTGCTCGGAAGCAGCGAGTTCGGCCACCGCCGCGACGCCCGACGCTTTACTGGCCACCGACTTTGGCGCCTCTCCATCTTTAAGTCCCCTCTTCGTCTCATCTGCGACGACGAGCAGGATGCGCGCCAGCTCTTCCACCGCGGGTTGTTGCACGAGATTGTGCATCAAAGGCACAGCTCCTCCGCGAGCAGCGTAATACCCAGCCGCGTTTGCCGCCGCCACGCGCGCTGGCGATTTTTTCACCGCAGCCGCAGACGGTCTCCCTGGAGACTTTCCTCGCAACGGTAACAGAGACTCCACACCTCCAACTAATCCGTGTTTTGCCTTCTCCGCGAGTCTTCTGCGCGTGGGTGACGGTGTAACCGCCACGCTCGCGTACTCGTGAAAGTTAGCGTTTGGTCCGTGCATTTGCTTTACGTATTCGTGTGCCTCGCTCCCGTCAAAATTCTTACACTCCACGCATCTGCACGTCTCGAAACAGAAAATCCCAGCCTGGAAGCACTCGCAGTACTTCTTCAAACAACCGCTACGCTTACAATGACACCCTCTGTTGTGTCTCGCCACCACATCCTCCCCGCTTCCGGCGCCACCCGCTCCATTTACCCCCGGGCTCGCCACGACGGCGATTTTTGGCCTAAACGCGTTTGGATTCCTCTCCAACGTCATCTCTATCGCCTCCTGGCGCTCCGCTCGAAAATCTTTGTTATTTTTACACGTCTGACAGTTGCAATTGTCGCAGTACTTTCCGCTCGCAAAGCACTCGCAGTACAGCTTTAAGCACTTTGAATTTTTACAGTTGCACTTCTTACCGCTCGGCGTCCCGAGTTGTGTCGGCTTCAACGGCGTCCCGTGCGGGGTCCCGATCGGGGTCGTCGTCGTCGTCGTCTCCTGAGATAACTGCATCATCACCGTCGCCAATCCACTCTCCCTTTCGTTCGCATTCGCATTCGTCGTCGTCTCCTCCCTGGCAGCCGGCGCTCGCGAAAACGCGCTCCCGGACCCGCTTCCGATGCCCTCGCCGACGCCGCCGACGCCGCCGACGCCCCGAATCATCCTCGACCGCCGTCCGACGTATCAACCGACGTCGTCCGTCCGTCCGTCCGTCCGTCCCGACCGACCGACCGACCGACCGACCGAACTCTCTCTCTCCAGACCAACACGACAGGCGAAGAACCAACTTTAAAAAAAGAAGGGAAATTTCGAATCGAATCAGTGTCGATCGATCGAACGCCCGACCGTGCCCTCGCTCGAATCGATCTATCCGTCGCTTCACACCCCGTCGTCGTCGCTCTC
>Ga0181574_10003739_pt1 | contig 13386 bp, 11 predicted proteins | sample 101ome_24_FD_145600 | JGI IMG/M metagenome (GOLD analysis project Ga0181574, IMG submission 145600) | Coastal salt marsh microbial communities from the Groves Creek Marsh, Skidaway Island, Georgia - 101410AT metaG (spades assembly) | ecosystem: Environmental > Aquatic > Marine > Intertidal zone... | reverse complement strand
TTGAGATCCTTGAGGTATTTCTGCATCCCCGCCGATTCGTATTGGAAGATGCCAATCGTTTCGCCGCGTTGGAAGAGTTCGTAGGTCTTGGTGTCGTCCAGCGGAAAGCTGTCCGGGTCGAGGTCGATGCCGTGGCGGTCCTTCACGTTGCGCACGGCGTCCTTGATGATGGTGAGGGTCTTCAAGCCCAAGAAGTCCATCTTGAGCAGTCCAGCATCTTCGGCAACCGCGTTGTCAAACTGCGTGCAATTCAAGTCGCTGTCCTTTGCAACGGCCACGGGCACGTAATCGGTGATGTCGGACGGCGTGATGATCACACCGCACGCGTGGATGCCGGTATTGCGCAAGCTGCCCTCCAGGACGCGGGCTGTTTGCAGGGTTTGGCCTTCGAGGGTGGCTTTTTTCGCAAGCTCCTTGATGTTGTTGACCATCTGCAAGCCCTCGTTGCCACGAAGTTTTTCCTTTAGGGTTTTGTCGTCGAGGGTGAAGAGCTTTTTGAGGCTGATGTCGGGCATCAACTTGGCAATGCGGTCCGCATCCGGCAACGGCAATTCAAGCACGCGAGCCGTGTCGCGGATGGAGCTTTTGGCCGCCATACTGCCATACGTTATGATTTGGGCGACTTGGTTCGAGCCGTATTTGTCAATGACATAGTCGATGACCTTCCCACGGCCTTCGTCATCGAAGTCAATGTCGATATCGGGCAGGCTCACACGGTCTGGATTGAGGAATCGCTCGAACAGCAAATCATACTCAATGGGGTCGACGTTGGTGATGCCCACGCAGTAAGCCACCGCCGAACCGGCTGCCGAACCCCTTCCAGGCCCGACGCTCACGCCCATCTCGCGCGCCGCAGTGGTGAAGTCCTGGACGATCAGGAAATACCCCGGATACCCGGTGCGCTCGATGGTTTCCAACTCAAAGTCGATGCGTTCCCGTATCTCATCGGTGATTTCGGGGTAACGCTTTTTCGCCCCCTCATACGTCAGGTGGCGCAGATAAGCGTTTTCACCGCGTTTGCCGCCGTCCTGAGCGTCCTCGGGGTGTACGAATTCCGCGGGGATCTCGAACGCCGGCAACAACACATCGCGTTCGAGTTTGTAGCCTTCACAGGAGTCAGCGATGGCCTGGGTGTTTTCGAGTGCATCTGGCAAGTCAGCAAACAGCTTGCGCATTTCGGCCGGCGACTTGAGGTAGAATTCGTCGTTCGGCATGCCGAACCGGAATTCGCGGCCCCGCTTGCCGATGTACTTTTTCGGTTTGCTGACGTTTTGAGCGTCTTTCACGCACAGCAAAATGTCGTGCGCCTCGGCCTGCTTCTTGTAGGTGTAATACGAATTGTTGGCAGCGATGTATTGAACTCCGTGTTTCGCGCAGAATTTCAGCAGCACCTCGTTCACGACTTGTTCTTCTTCCAGGCCGTGGCGGTTGATTTCAGCGTAGAAATTGTCCCCCATGGTTTCTTTCCACCACACAAAAGCCTCTTCCGCCTGCTGCTCACCCACATTGAGAATCAATGAGGGAATTTCGCCGAACAAACCACCCGTGGTGACAATCAAGTCTTCCTTGAACGATTCGACCAACGCCTTGTCGATGCGAGGCACATAATAAAAACCATCGGTGTAGGCCTTTGAACTGAGCTTGGTGAGTTGGTGGTAGCCGTTTTTGTTTTTGGCCAAAAACACGGTCGGATAGCCGTCATCTTTGGTTGAGCGGTCGGTGTGATCTCGACAAACGTTGAGTTCTGCTCCGACGATGGGTTTGATGCCCGCTTTGTTTGCCGCTCGGACAAACTGAAATGCGCCCATCATGTTGCCATGGTCCGAAATCGCCAATGCGTTCATCCCGTGATCTGCGGCCGCCTCGACCAACTCCCCCACGTTACTCACCGCTTGCAAAATGCTGAATTGACTGTGGGTGTGTAGGTGGATGAACGGAACGTCTTCCGAAAGCGCTTTGGCCTTCGAAGGCGTCACAGGTACTTCGGTCGCGGTCGTTGCCGGGGTTGTGGGCGCGTTGAAATTCGCGGCCTCCAACTTTGGAGCCTCATACACGATGGCATCTGCATCCTCGATTTCAGGACGTTGAATGACGCGCAGACGACAGAGTTCGAAGAAGCAGCGGGCGGTAGCATCCACGTCGTACGCAGCATCGTGCGCTTCGTCAAATCCCTTGTTGAAGAGTTTTTGATGGAGCTCGGTGAGCGTAGGCCACTTGAATTGACCGCCTCGTCCGCCGGGAATGGCGCAGAATTCCGTGGCTTCGTTTTTCGAGTCGATGACAGGTTTGTCGGTCAGCTTCTCCACCGGCTGAGCCAATCGGTGGTATTCGGCACCAACGATGTTGACATCGAATTCGATGTTGTGGCCCATAACGTATTTGGCCTGAGCTAAGTCACGGTCAAATTCGGCCAGGACGTCCGACAACGGCAAGCCGTCTGCCTCTGCACGTTCGGTCGTGATGCCGTGAATTTTCGCCGATGTGTAAGGAATCGTGAATCCGTCTGGCTTTACGATGCGGTTTCCACGCGAGACCAACTTCCCCGAGGCGTCGTGCAGTTGCCAAGCGAGTTGCACCAAACGCGGCCAATTCTCGCTGTCGGTCAACGGCGCATTCCAATCCCGCGGCAGTCCCGTCGTCTCCGTATCGTAAATCAAAAACATCCCTCGAAACTACAGCGCGACCCGCATTTTACCCCGTTTTCAGGCCGCCTTTTATTCACGTTTTTTCCTCACTCCCTCTTCACTCCTTCCTCACTCGATATCCCCCTCGAACGGGCGGATCACCACCTCCTCCATCACCGCCTCCGGGGGCAACTGCCAAGCGTGCCAAACCGCTTCCGCGATGTGCCGCGCGTCGAGCAAACGGTCCTCAGGAAATTCAACGCCGTCCCAGGAGGCGCTCCAAGTGGGACCTGGCATCACCGAAGTTACGCGGATGCCCAGCGGGCGCAATTCGTGCCTAAATGCTTCGGTCAACACCCCTTGGGCGTGCTTGGAAATGCTGTACGAAGGCTTCCCCGCGAACAGCTTGCGCGAGGCGACAGAAGCCATGTGAATGAGGTGAGATCCGCGGGGCATTTTCCCATGAAGCGAACGTACTAACTCATGGTGCGACAACACATTAAGCTCCATCATATAACGCAGATTGTTGGCAGGTTCGGTCAGCAATGAACCCGGCAAGTACACCCCGGCGTTGTTGATCAGGACATCCAACGTATCGATCGAACCGACCAGCGCTTTCGCCAAGGCCCTCACCGAATCGGGGTCGCTCAAATCTGCGGGATACGTGTGCACTCGGCAGGGCTCATCCGCTAATGCTTGCTTGAGCGCCTCCAAATCGCGGTCACTGCGGGCCACAAGGTGCAATTCGCCCGCGACAGCGGCAAAGCGTTCCACCAAGGCACGGCCAATCCCTTTGGTCGCGCCTGTGATCAATACCGTTGGGCGTTCCGTCATGATTTTAAATTTTGTTCCAGCCCAAAGAATCGCTTGCGGTGCGGCAACGGATCGGGCCATGCTGTTGGCGGGTCGACGCGAATTTCATCGGCAGGGTCAAATGCTGGGCGATTGACACACAAAATCGTGCGCTCTTCCTCGGATGGATTTTGGTACTCATGGACGAATTCCAAGGGCCAAAAATGCGCCAATCCACCGTCCACCGGCACCCGCTGAAGCAACAAGCCCCGCGACATCACCAGTTCGGCCTCCCCCATTTTTCGATGAATGTGTGCCGGGATGCTGCCACCTGCTGGTATGTGCAGCAAGTACACGCCGCAGTCCTGATTCTCATGCAAGATGTCCACCTTGCCGAAATCATTCCGCTCCAACCCATACTGCATCTCGTGGGCGTACCGCAACACCGTGACTTCCGGGACCGATTTGCCACCGAGCGCGTTGGGTTTGCGGATGCTGATCTCGACGGCTTCCGGTTGAATCGACGGTCGATCGGGCGGCGGCACCATCAGCACCGTCGCGGCCAATGCTTCCACCGCCGTTTCCAGCAATTGGAAGTGAGCCGCCTCCAACACGAATGCCACATCGCCACAGACATAACTGTAGTCTACACTTTCGGCGAGCGAAGCACCGAAATTCCCCGGCTTACGCGGGAAATACAGCTTGATTTGGACAATCAACGGTTGCGGCGTGATGCGCTCGTGCGGATGGATTCCAACCAAGCAGGTCACGCGCAAATCGCGCAATGCGATGATGTCATGGGTCGAGTTATTCATGGTTGAGCTGATCCAATGAGCAAGTCGTACAAATTTGTTTTTTCGCGGGGCTGGGCATCAAAACCCAACGCCGCTTCATACCGCTCGAGAATTTCGAGCCCGGCCGATTCCGTGGCGGCGTATTTGGCCTCGAATTCCACGCAACAAACGCAGCGCTCTCCCCGTCGCGCCTCGTAGTAAACGATTTCGCAGTCCGGGAAATCGAAAACGTGGATGTCCTTAACAATGGGTTGGCCTTCGCCTGCTCCTACCGCGCGCATCCACGCGCGCACTTCGGCCTCTTGAGAAGGCACCGGCCCTAAATTCAAATTGATCTCGGTGCGCACTTCATTGTCGCCCCCGCGGCTTTTGATCGTCAATTGTTGGATTTCTGCATCGATGCGGTGGCGGTAAATATGCTTGGCGCCTTCGCCGGGCAGGTAATACGTGTCGGTCACCTGCAAGGCCTTTTCTCGCTCCGGATTGAGTTGGCGGCAGGCGTTAAGAAACGTGTCCAATGCAAAGTTATCGCCCACCAAGAATTTGTGTTCGATTTCAAGGAACGCGGTATCGTGCTGCGACGGGCTCATGAACGGACAATGTAATGGAGAAAGGCCAAGTCGCCTTCCTGCTGCATCGACTTCAATTCGAAATGAACCGGCGCATCGAGTTCCGGCGCCACCACAGGCACCCCGGTCCCACGTCCCACCACCACCGGACACACCGTCAAGATCAATTCATCAACGCATCCCGCGTCGTAGAATGCACGGTTGATCACGCCGCCGCCGAAGAGCAGCACGCGTTCAAATCCCGCCGCACGGCATTCACGCAGGACAGCCTCGGGCATCGACTCATTTCCATAAACCAACGTTTTTGAGGCTGGACCGCTCCGCTCTTCTGACACCGGTTCCTTCGAAACCAACCATTTCGGCGTGTTCGGGAAATTCCAAATCGCAGCGTCTGCCTCGAAACCGCGATTCGAGCACAACACCCACGTCGGGTACACGCCATCTTCTCGCTGTACCTCCATCACGCCGCCGCTCACATTCACCGAATGCCCACCCACAATCACCGCGTCACATGAACGCAGCAGCGCGCGCAAGTGATTGTGGTCGGCCTCGTTGGTAAAACCGTAGCGTTTTCGATCCGCATCCGACTCGTTGGGATGGGAAGCTATGCGCCCGTCGATGCTGGCGCCCATGACGTTAATCACTCGCATACACGAAGATTACAATAACAGAATGAAAAAGTTGAATCTCATCGCAATTCTCTGCTGTTGTGCCCAATTCCATAAGGGCTGCATATGTCATTATCACGATATCGCTCGACTAGTAAACCCCGACAACAAAAGAATTATTCGTATTTTCGATTCAAACCATTGCCAAATGAATCGCTTGTTTCTCCTCCATTTTGGGATGGTGTCGCTCGTTGCGCACGCCCAAGTTCCCGATTATGTGCCGGCCGAGGGGTTGGTGGCGTGGTACCCATTCAATGGGAATGCCATGAACGAGGTAAATACCGAGGATGAATTCAATGTGATTGGTCCAATTAATACTTCCGATCGCTTCGGAATCCCCGCAAACGCCTATTATTTTGATGGTATTGATGATGAAATCATCGCGAGTAACCCAGGCGCATCAGGCTCAGAAATTTCACTTTCCTTCTGGTATCAATCGGCTCAGGTCGACTATAGTGCATACTTAATTGCATTTGGCGGCCCCGCTTGGGGGACTTACTTCGAGGTGTTAAACAATCATTGGTCGGCTCAAACCCCAGGCCCCTGTTACGGCCCCGCCTTGTCAGGCGGAGGAACCCTTGTCAGTCGTGGAACGGAGTGGATGCCGGACTCATTGGTTTGGCATCACTGCGCTATTATTCTTCCGGAAGGAGCCCTTTCCCTAAATGACGTGCTATTTTACTTTGACGGCTCTATGCTGACGTCAGTGTGTTCATTCGCCAATTACGGTGCGCCTGAACCAAGCATCTCCATTTCAGAGAACATTCTTTTTGGCTCTGGACTCCAGGATCAAGGAAATTGGAGTTCTCATTTTGAGGGGTCAATGGATGATATTGGAATATGGAACCGTGCCCTCACGGAGGAAGAAATTCTAGCTCTTTACAACGCACCTGCACCAGTACCTGGCTGCACCGACCCCACCGCCTGTAACTTCGACGCAGAGGCGACAAGTGACGACGGCAGCTGCATTCCTTCTGGCTGCATGGAGCTAGAGGCATGCAACTACAACGCATTGGCCGAATGCGAGGGCGAGGCATGTGAATACACGTGTTGTCCTGGGCCAGGTTGTTGTTCAGCTGGCATGTACTGGGATTATGACTTGGAGCAATGCATGAATTATGAAACCTGCCAAGACGACCTCGACGGCGACGGTGTCATCGGTGTGAATGACCTCATGCAGCTGCTTTCAAGCTTTGGTACAGATTGCGCGCCAGCAGAGGAGCCTGAAACCACAGAATTCACCTGCGGCGATCCAGTCAGCTACCACGGTTACGATTACGCTACGGTGCAGATTGGTGAGCAGTGTTGGTTTGCGGAGAATTTGAGGACGGAGTTGTACAGCAACGGAGACAGCATTCCTCATCTGATTGACTGTGATTCGTGGTCAAGTGCTCCTAATGGTGCCTACTGCCATTACGACAATGAACCCGACAGCACCAATTCGAGCGGACTACTTTACAATTGGTTCGCAACCAATTTCCCCAATGGGATCTGCCCCAGCGAATGGCATGTACCATCAGATGCCGAATGGATGACCCTTGAAATGGAACTGGGCATGAGCGAATCTGAAGCTAATAGCACCTACTGGCGAGGCACTGATGAAGGCAGCGATGTGAAGAGCAATTTGAATTGGAATGGGTCCAACACGAGTGGGTTTGGGGCAATTCCTGGAGGTACGAGGGGACCCTACAATGGATGCGAATTTGCGGCGATAGAATATGGCACATGGTATTGGACATCAACTGGAAATGGTTCATTGGCTGTAGGAAGGGGCCTTACCACTGAGGAATCCAGGATTGTACGAATGACGAGTTATCAGCTGCGTAACGGCTTCTCCGTCCGCTGCATCAAGGACTAACCCCCTTCCTCCTCGCCTTACTCAGCACCGTCTTAAAGCTGTCGTGACCTCTGTATCTGTGCCTGTTGAAGAAGGTCATGTGATCATACTCCACATCCCAGTAGGCATCCTCCATTGTTCGGTGAGCTGTATCGGCCTTACGACCTCAACTCGAATACCCATTTTCCAGATTCCCACGAAATAATCTGGAAAATTGACGAACACTATTGGAAAGTCAAAAAAGAGCATGTAATTTTGCGCTCCCTTTCGGGGGACAACATACTGACATTAACAACGGGGTTTAGGACCCTTCTAAAACGTTTCTCTCATGGCAACTCGATTGCGACTCCAACGCCACGGTAAAAAAGGCAAACCATTCTACCACGTCGTAGCAGCTGACGCTCGCGCTCCACGCGACGGACGATTCATCGAAAAGGTAGGTACATACAATCCGAACACAAACCCTGCAACCATCGAGATCAATCACGATCGCGCATTGCACTGGTTGCAAGTGGGTGCGGAAATGTCGGATACCGTTCGTGCTTTGATGAAGTACAAAGGTGTGGTGTACCACAACCACTTGCTCAACGGGGTAAAGAAAGGTGCGTTCACGGAAGAAGAGGCGCAGAAGCGTTTCGAAAAGTGGATGGCTGAAAAAGGTGCTAAAGTTCAATCGAAGATTGATGCTTTGGCAAGTGCTAGCGACAAAGACAAAGCGGCTCGATTGAAAGCAGAGCAAGAAGTGAACGCAGCACGAGAGGCCGCGTTGAAAGCATCTGAAGCTGAAGCAGCAGCGGCTGAAGCAGCGGCAGCAGCCGAAGCGGCAGGTGAAGAAGCTCCAGCAGCGGAAGAGGCTCCAGTAGCGGAAGAGGCTCCAGCAGCAGAAGAGGCTCCAGCAGCAGAAGCGGCTCCAGCAGCAGAAGAAGCTCCAGCAGCGGAAGAAGCTCCAGCAGCAGAAGAAGCTCCAGCAGCAGAAGAAGCTCCAGCAGCGGAAGAAGCTCCAGCAGCGGAAGAAGCTCCAGCAGCGGAAGAAGCTCCAGCAGCGGAAGAAGCTCCAGCAGCGGAAGAAGCTCCAGCAGCGGAAGAGGCTCCTGCAGCGGAAGAAGCTCCAGCAGCGGAAGAAACTCCAGCTGAAGAGTCAAACGAAGACGAAGAAAAGAAAGAGGACTGATCCCTCCTTCAATTTCATAAGAAAGGGCTGCACATTCCGTGTCAGCCCTTTTCTTTGCAGTAATCCGCCATGACAGAATCCGATTGCTTCATCCTTGGTAAAATCACCAAGCCCCATGGCTACAAAGGTGAAGTGGTCTTATTCATCGATGCAGATGAACCCGATGCCTACCTCGATTTGGATGCGGTGTGGCTCAAACTAGGTGACCGCTTAATTCCGCATTTTATTGAATCCATTCGTCCTCACAACACGGCCAACAAATTCGTGGTCCGATTCGACGGGGTAGAAACTGAGGAGCAAGCCAAATCCATCGCTGCTTCAGACGTATTGGCTCCATTGGCCTTACTTCCTGAATTGGATGCCACTGAATTTTACCTGCATGAAGTCGATGGCTGGGAGGCCGTGGACGCGGCGACCGATTCGCAGATTGGAACCATCAAACGCGTATTGGATTATGCGATGTATCCCATTTTGGAGGTGGATGCCAACGGTACCGAAGTCTTGATTCCCCTTCCTGCTTCTTTAGATATCAAAGTGAATCGAGAAGCCAAAACACTTACCATCGAACTACCTGAGGGATTGCTGGAGGCCTATTTGGGTGGTGAGTCAGAGGACCGTGACGACGACGACGCGCAGTGACAGTCGGAATGAGTCACTGTAAATCAGCGTATTGCTCGAACTCCATAAATCGATGTTGACAAGTAAAAATTGAACCTCCGAGTTCGTCGATTGGGCATTCTATGTTTGGAACAACCAACCATTGCCGATGACCGCCAACGCGCCCACCTCCACAGCCAACGTGACGCAGACAGCCAGCGCACGCAACGCCAAAACCACCACCAAAACCTTTGTCTTAGACACCAGCGTCCTGCTTTTCGACCACAGCGCGTTGTCTCGATTTGAGGAACATAATGTGGCGATTCCGATTACGGTGTTGGAGGAATTGGACCAATTCAAGGTCGGCAATGAAACCAAGAATTTCGAGGCGCGCGAATGCATCCGCATCATCGATCGGCTGAGCAAGGCGCAGACCCTTCAAGATTGGATCACCATAGACAACGGCGAGGGCGGCAAGTTGAAAATCGTTCTCCACAAGGAAAGTGAGCACAGCGAGGCCAATGAGGTTTTCGGCTCCCGAAGCAACGACCATCGCATCCTTGATGCTGCTTTGAAGCTTCAACAAGAAGATCCAACCACGGCGGTAACCTTGGTCACCAAGGACATCAATTTGCGTCTAAAGGCCAAGGCGTTGCAGCTGCCCGCTGAGGATTATAAAAATGGCCAAGTACGCGATTTGAAGTTGCGCTACACCGGACGTACGCTCATCGAGGACGTTGATGCTGAAGACATTCGCAAGCTTTACGTCCAAGGTTCATCGCGCAAAATCACGATGCTCGATCCCCACCGAGAAAACAACCACTATTACGTCCTCCGCAACGGTTCGGCCAGTGCACTGGGGTATTACAGCGAAAACACCCGATCCATTGAACGGATCGACAAGGACTACGCTTACGGAATCAAGCCGCGCAACGCCGAACAAGCATTCGCTTTGCATGCCATCATGAATCCGCACATTCCATTGGTCACCATCTGTGGGGTGGCGGGCACGGGTAAGACGCTGCTTGCGTTAGCGGGTGCTTTGGAGCAGCGCAATCGGTTTGACCAAATCATTTTGGCCCGCCCTATCGTAGCATTGTCCAACCGTGACCTGGGATTCCTTCCCGGGGACGCCGAAGAAAAAATCAACCCTTACATGCAGCCGTTGTGGGACAATCTGAATTTCATCAAATCCCAATTTGGCGAACACGAACGGAAAAGCCGCGTCATCGACGAATTGAAGGCGCTAGGCAAAATCACCATCTGCCCCCTCGCCTACATCCGCGGTCGCTCCCTCACTAACGCCATTTTCATCATCGATGAAGCGCAAAACCTGACGCCGCACGAGGTCAAAACCATCATCACGCGGGCTGGTGAAAATTGCAAAATCATCCTCACCGGAGACGTGCGGCAGATCGATACGCCGTACCTCGATGAGCAGTCGAACGGTTTGAGTTATGTCATCGACCGCTTGCGTGGCAAAGACCTATACGCGCACATCACCCTTGAAAAAGGCGAGCGGTCTGAATTGGCCAACATGGCGAATTCGTTTTTGTGATTCGAGGGGACGGCGCTTAGCGTCGAATGACTTTACGCGTCACGGACTCACCTTCAGGCAACGTCCACTTCAACAAATACGTGCCCTTCGCATCAGGCAGCTGCAAACGCTGATGGGTCTGGGTCCACCCGGAGGCCACGCGTGAACCTTTGGCGTCGTACAATTCCCAAAGGGATCCAATGGCTCGCGCTGGCACATCCACACGCACCGTTCCGTCGGTCGTTGGATTCGGGAACACACCCCATCGTTCCGAAGCAAAGTCCCCTACCGCGCCAACCGCGTTAATCGTAAACGCCGTATCGGCAACCAATTCAGGAGCCGCACCCTGTGCTTCAAACAGGGCTTGGAACGCCTGAATGGTGCTGTCTTCAAACGCAAACATGGGCTCTAACCAACGCGGAGGCATCGCTTGGTACCAGACCTTGATTTCCATGTCAATGGGACCTGCACTCCAATTTGACGGCGTGGCCATCTCGTATTGTACCGTATGCCGGCCTTGGCCAACATTGAACTGCGGGTCGTTCAACGCCAAGCCTTCCACCCGGGTGGTATCGTACACCGGGTGGTCGTAGCTGAATCCCTTCGGGGTCAAACGGTTGTCTTTTAGCGAGGATGCCGCACGCTCGAGCACATTCGTGGGGTTGCCTTCGACATCGGCAGCGACCAACTCGTAAATCTGCACCTCCATCGGGTCGTCAATGACGCTGTGATGGGGTTCGTAGACACTCAGCCCCGCCTCGTCCACGCCTATGATGTTGCCGTTTTCCCAACCGCCGCTATGCCATAGGATTTCGCCGTTCTGTGTCGCTTTTACCTCAATCCAAGCCCGGCGCGCTGGATAGCCTGATGGGAATTTGTGTCCCGCCTTGTTGGTCAATTGGACTTCACATGTCGCGCCCCAAGCATCGCTCCAATCGCCCATTGTCACTTGAAGGTCAACGGTTTCATTGCGCAGCATATCACGCGTTCGTTGCAATGTGCTATCAAATAACGCAGGGTCTGTTTCCAAGCCAAGCGCTTCCGTGTTGTCTCGCATGATCTCCAACATCTGGGCATTGCCTCCCACCAAGGTGTGCAATCCATAAGGTGTCCGGGGTTCAAGGAATACGTAACCAGAGCTGATTACCACAGGGTCATCAATGCGCGGCATGTGGCAAGTGTTGCAAGTCGCGGGCTCTTCGCCTTCTGGGGCGTATGTGGAATTCAGCCACTCGTGGTAGGTCGCCTGCTCCACATAATCAATTCCCGTGTAGTTGCCTTCCAAATCCGTCGCGTGTGTGACTAGCGTGTGGCAACCGGCACACACCTCTCCATTCGGCACATGTTCGCCGTATAGCGGAGTGTAGAAGGCGTACTGCATCATCGGCAGATCGTAAAGCGGCGGTTCATCTTTTCCTCCGCCGTAGGGACCGTAGGCTTTGTAGGTGTGGACAAACATATCCGCATTGAACTCCAAACTGTCGTCAAATTCGAGGTTGCCGCTGTGGTGTTGGCCTGCAGAAGGAGCCTGCTGATGGCACGCGACACAGCTCACGCCGTCCATGGCGAGGCTATCCTGCAACAACGCCGCCATCGTGTAGTGCGGTTCGCCATCATGATGCGCAGCAAAATGACCAAGAGGCGCATGGCAAGACGTGCATTTGTCCTCCAACTCCAATTGATGTTCTGGATTCACGAGCACTTCGTGACGGACTTTTGCCCGCCAAAACGGGTCGTGCGCAGAGTTGGCCATCAAGGTGCTGCGCCAGTAATCGGTGACGTTCACGTCCCAACCATCGGGCATGGGGACTGCGGGATAAGATTGACCGGCGATGCTGGCAAAGTGATTGGGATCTTTTGCATGGCAGCCCGCGCATTTTCCGCTGCCGGTGAACAAACTGTTCGATGTGTCCGGTAAGCCGCCATAAGCAGAAAGAAACCGCTCCGAATGATACGGACCGTCCCCGTGCCAATGGGCCGGACGCTGATTCGCCCCCATCAACCCGAGCCCCAACAGGGCCGTGGCCATCACCATCCAAATCAAGGACTTCATCTGTGTTCTGCTTTCCTGCACTTCACTACCAACCTCCAAAATACACCAATCGTTGCAACCAGGTCATCATTTTGTCACAACTCGAAAAATTGGGTGCGTGAATGTGCTCAAATTATTGAATCACCAACTCACGCACGAGGATACGACCAAGTTCTTCGTTCAATCGCTCCACCACCTGGCCCTTCGACATTTGCAGCTCTTCTTTCAACGGCCCGCTGTCAAGTTTCACCCAGAGCTTGCCTCCTTCTTGCAGCCTTATGGATCGCGTCTGCCTCTCCACATACGACCCAAAACACGCAGACCAAGCTTGCACTACGTCCACCTCGTCCAAGCGGTTTTGCATCCGATGTGCTCGGATGAACTGCTGAATGGCAGCTTTCAAGGGTTTGGCGTCGTTTCGTTTCATGGTCAATGCTCGAAAGTACGCACTTCGCCGCCATTCACTTCAAAAACCTGGACATCCGCGCCGGTTTCGCGAAACATTTCTGGAATGCGTCCCAAATCGGTATCTGTGATGAACACCTGGCCAAACTCTCCTGATGTCACCCAATGCATGAGCGCTTGCACGCGTTTGTCATCGATTTTGTCGAAAATATCATCTAAGAGCAAGATGGGTTTTACGCCCGTAGCTTCCTCGATGTAAGCCAATTGAGTCAATCGCAACGCAATCAAAAAACTCTTCTGCTGCCCCTGCGAGCCGAACCGTTTCAATGGATAATCGCCCAACTCACAGGCCAAATCATC
>Ga0181574_10003724_pt1 | contig 13421 bp, 14 predicted proteins | sample 101ome_24_FD_145600 | JGI IMG/M metagenome (GOLD analysis project Ga0181574, IMG submission 145600) | Coastal salt marsh microbial communities from the Groves Creek Marsh, Skidaway Island, Georgia - 101410AT metaG (spades assembly) | ecosystem: Environmental > Aquatic > Marine > Intertidal zone... | reverse complement strand
TGGATCAAAAGGAGCTTGGAATGATAAGACGCTATGGAGAAACCCCGCAAACCGATCGCCGCTATCAGATTCGGCGTGGCGTTTATGCGATTTTGCCTTATGGTGACGCGCTTTTACTGACTCATCAGGCGGAACCTGAGCCCGAATTTCAATTGCCGGGCGGCGGTGTTGACTCAGGTGAGCATCCGATCACCGCGCTGCACCGTGAAGTGATGGAGGAAACCGGTTGGAAAATCGCCCGGCCGCGCCATATTGGCGCCTTTCGACGGTTTGTTTTCATGCCTGAATATGACCTCTGGGCTGAAAAGCTATGTTTGGTCTATCGCGCAGATCCTGTGTTGCGCCTTGGCGATCCAACCGAGGCTGGCCATGAGGATCATTTAATACCAATCGAGGAGGCGTTTGAGCTTTTGGCGAATCCTGGAGATCGGGCTTTTACTCAGATGTTTCAGGCCCAGATGCGCCAGCGGCGCGATGCGTGATGATCAGCGCCGACAGGTCATCGACCAGGGGCGTTCGATCGCGGGCGGCGTGTATATTTTCTAAAATATTTTGGGTGAGAGCGGACCCATGCAGATGTTGAACGCGGGCAAAAAGCGGCTGCAACCCTTCTCTTCCAAGCGCGATATTTTGGTCATAGATACCATCGCTAAATCCGTCCGAATAAAGAATCAGACGCTCACCCAAAGCCAGCTGCAAGTGATGATCTTGATAGCGTACCGTTTGCGAAATGCCGATTGGCAGGCTGTCACGGCCAATATGGTGAAACATGCCCTCTTTTGCCTGCAGAATTGGGTAAGGGTGACCAGCCTGGGCAAAACAAAGGCGCCCCGAGGTTAAATCTAGCAGTCCCGATATCATGGTCAGGTAATGATCTGTTGTAACATCCTTGAGCATGATTTGATTTATGCTTTGTAAAATATCATGCGGTTGCCGCGGGCAGATTTGCCCTGTTTTAAGGCGCTTTACGGCGATATTTTGGCCGAAAGCCTCGGCTGAAAAAAAACTTGCAATGCGCACCGTCAGCATTGCTGCGCTGATATCATGCCCTGAAACATCGGCAATATAAAACCCTATATGCGTTGCTCCTATGGTAAAAAACCCCGCCAAATCCCCTCCAACAGGGCCTGTATTTTCCACCAGGGCTGCAATGTCGAATCGACCAAAGCGGCGATGCCTATTATGGATAAGCGCGGTTTGAAGCTGCTGCGCGGCAAGCAGATCTTTATCCATTGCGGCATTCAAAGCTTGGGTTTTGCGCAGCGCCGCTTTGATCTGTCGGTTTTTGAGTTTCAACTTCCGCTGGGTGTCAAGAAGCCGCGCCGCTGCTGTGACGCGGGCGTGAAGTTCGATCGCCGCGATCGGCTTGCTGAGAAAATCATCAGCGCCCTGTTGAAAGGCGTGCAGCATCTCGGCTTTGGTCGAGCGCGAGGTAAGCAAAATAAAATAAATATACAGGTCTGGGGTAATTTGGCGCAGCGTGTCGCATAAATCGAGCCCGTTCATTTTCGGCATCATCCAATCGCTTAGAATGATGTTGGGGCGATGTTTCTTAAATAAGCGAATTGCTGCCTTGGCGCTGCTGGCTTGCAGGCTGTGAAGCCCCCAACCGGTCAGAAAACCTGCCACGATGCGCCTTTGCGCAGCGCTGTCATCAACGATCAACACCGTTTTGATCGCGCGCAAAACCGGTGGTGGTCTGCTGGCCTTAAGCTTCGGATATGGCTGACACATTGCAAGCGCCCCTCGTGTTGGGCGGTTGTAAACCCTAAGCGCTTAATCGGCTGTGAAAGACTAAAATTAGGCCTTTTAAAATTTTAGATATTCACTCCTAGTTTAATGTTTTGCTCAATCATAATGCTGGGATGGGAGTGAGAGCATGATAGATTGGGAGCGTATCGAAGATCTGCGCCGAGAGGTGGGACAAAAAGATTTTGCCGATGTGGTAGGGTTGTTTTTTGAAGAAATTGACTGCAGTTTACCGGAAGTATTTGAGCTTACAGAGCCGGATGAGATCCGCGATCTGTTACATTTCATTCGCGGTAGTGCGTTGAATTTGGGGTTTTTTGAACTGGCTCGGCTGTGTGAGCCCGATTTTTTTACATTGGAAACGGGCTTATCTGCCGAAAAAATTCGGTCCTATTTCGAACGTTTGCAGCGCTCTTATGAACGGGCCAAGGCGGTTTTTTTTCAGAATATCGCATTGTAGGTTCAAGTTTAAATGACAAATTGCGCCAGCGTTTCATCATTTGTTATGTCAGAATAAGTGTAGCCGGCGGCCTCGAGGCTGGCAAAAAAAGCTTCAAAACCATCGGTGTTTTTGGTTTCCAATCCGATCAAAATTGATCCAAAGTTTCGCGCAGATTTTTTCAGATATTCAAAACGCGTGATATCATCATCCGGGCCCAGCAAATTCAAAAACTCCTTCAACGCACCGGGGCGCTGCGGCATTCTTAAAATCAAGTATTTTTTAACGCCCGCAAAGCGTTGTGCGCGTTCTTTCACCTCTGGAAGCCGTTCAAAGTCAAAATTTCCCCCCGAAGAGACGCAAACCACTTTGCGACCACGGATCATTTGACCGAGATCTTTCAGCGCATCGATGGCCAAGGCGCCAGCTGGCTCCAACACAATGCCTTCGATATTCAGCATTTCAAGCATGGTGATACAGATCCGATCTTCGGGAATCCGCAGCACATTGGCCAATCCGATAGTTTTTAAGCATTCGAACGTACGCTGGCCGATTTGGCCCACCGCAGCGCCATCGGCAAACGTATCCACCTTATCCAGCTTGACCGGTTTGCCCGCGATCAAAGCGGCCCAAAGGCAGGCTCCACCCAACGGCTCGACCAAAGTAAATTGGCTTGTGGTGCCAAAATAGCTGAGCAGACCTGAGGACAAGCCGCCCCCGCCCACAGGCAGGACAATATGATCCGGGGTGCTGCCCAGTTGCCGTTCGATCTCTACGGCCACAGAGGCTTGGCCCTCGATCACATCCGCATCATCAAAGGGTGATAGAAAATGCGCGCCTTGTTCTTGACAGAAATTTTGCGCGGCTTTCAAACAATCGTCAAAATAATCACCCACCAATTGAATTGACACGTTTTCGCCGCCAAAAATCTTTGTTTTCTGAATTTTTTGCTGCGGCGTTGTGACTGGCATGAAAATCGTGCCGGCCACATCAAAATGCCGGCACATATAAGCCACGCCCTGCGCATGATTTCCTGCGCTGGCGCAAACAAAACTGCGTTGATCTGGGCGTTTGCGCATTGCATTAAACGCGCCGCGCAGCTTGTAGGAGCGCACCGGAGAAAGGTCTTCGCGTTTCAGCCAAATATCGGCGTCAAATATAGCCGAGAGATGCTCGTTTTTTTGCAGCGGTGTTTCGGCAAATACGTGGCGCATTTCGGCTTCGGCGGCGCGGGCAAGAGATTGAAAATCGGTCATTTGTTAGTCTTGCGGCAGATTTTGCGCTTGCGCAAGCCCAAGGCTCCCTTGCTCCTTTCGTCAAAACCCGATATCGCCCCGATCAAAACCGCAAAGGACTATGCTATGAGTGCGCCCAAAAAAGTTGTATTGGCCTATTCCGGTGGCCTCGATACCTCGATCATTTTGAAATGGTTGCAGGTTGAATATGGCTGTGAAGTGGTGACGTTCACGGCTGATTTGGGGCAAGGTGAAGAGCTGGACCCGGCGCGTAAAAAGGCCGAGCTTTTGGGGATCGCTCCGGAAAATATTTTTATCGAGGATCTGCGCGAAGAATTTGTACGCGATTTTGTGTTTCCGATGTTTCGCGCCAATGCGCTGTATGAGGGGCTCTATTTGCTGGGCACGTCCATTGCGCGCCCGTTGATTTCCAAACGCTTGGTTGAAATTGCCGCCGCGACGGGCGCCGATGCGGTGTCGCATGGCGCAACCGGCAAGGGCAATGACCAGGTGCGCTTTGAATTGGCGGCTTATGCGCTGAACCCTGATATCAAAGTGATTGCGCCTTGGCGCGAATGGGATTTATCAAGCCGCACAAAACTGATCGCCTTTGCCGAAGAGAACCAAATCCCCATCGCTAAAGACAAGCGCGGCGAGGCACCCTTTAGCGTGGATGCCAACCTGCTACATACCTCATCGGAGGGCAAGGTTTTGGAAGATCCCGCCTTGGATGCGCCGGATTACGTCTATCAGCGGACGGTCAATCCTGAAGATGCACCCGATAAACCCGAATTTGTTGAAATTGGTTTTACGGGGGGAGATGCGGTTTCGATAAATGGCGAAACGCTGTCGCCAGCGCAGCTGCTCACGCGGCTGAATGCGCTGGGCGGCGCGCATGGCATTGGTAGGTTGGATCTGGTCGAGGGGCGCTTTGTTGGCATGAAATCGCGCGGCATTTACGAAACCCCGGGCGGTACAATTTTGCTGGAAGCGCATCGTGGTATCGAGCAAATCACCTTGGATCGCGGCGCGGCGCATTTGAAAGATGAGCTGATGCCCAAATATGCCGAGCTGATTTATAATGGGTTTTGGTACAGCCCCGAGCGTGAAATGCTGCAGGCTTTGATTGATAAAAGCCAAGAACATGTCACCGGCACGGTGCGTCTAAAGCTTTACAAAGGCTCGGTGCGCACGGTTGGCCGTTGGTCAGAACACTCGCTTTATTCCGAGGCGCATGTGACCTTTGAAGAGGATGCTGGCGCCTATGATCAAAGCGACGCGGCCGGATTTATTCAGCTGAATGCGCTGCGCTTGAAGCTACTTGCTGCCCGCAAGCGTCGTTTGGGCTAAAAGCCTATTTTTAAAGTTGTTTTTGGGGCGGCGCTGTTAGGCTTTTGGCTATTGTTCAAAGGTGTATTTGGTATGTTGGGGCTTCGGTTATTTACTTTTTCAATTTTACTAATTTTGGGTAATTGAGGCGCTATTTGCGGCTCACCGCGCCGGTATTTGCCGTTTATGCGCTGTTATAAATCGTGATGATTTGGATAATCATTGGACCAGTATTGCAAGAGGAACGCGCAAATTCTCTAAATCTGATGGATAATATAGGGCCTTTCGTCTTCTTTTTAGTTGCCACTTTTTACTGGCAGTGATTGGGGTGCTCTGGCACCGCTATCTTATGCGCGGCGTTAAAGGGCCGATTTTCAATCGGTCAGTCATTTGGCTTTATATTATCAAAGTTATAAAAATTACGCTTATCTTTATCGCCGTGACATTTATTTTATTGATTTTCATCTGAAATTTTATCGATCCGCAAGGCTTGGATGGTTTCCATAAATTACTAGCGCTCGTTTTTATGGAGCTTCAAGATCCCATTGCGATCACGGCGCTTAACCCCCTTTTATGGCTTGTTTGGTTTGCAAAATCTGTTTTTTTTATTTGGCTTGGGCATCGGATCAGCCTGTGCCTGCCTGCCGCTGCCATTGGCAAATATTTAAGCCTGCGCGAAAGTTGGCGGAAAACCAGCGAGATAAAGGGCCAGATATTGCTGTTAGCCGGGGTTGAAGTGCTGGTGTATTTCGGCATTTCTGCCGCAGATTCCTGGGGTTCAGCTTTGATCGGCGCTGTAGTCCCCGCGATGATCCTTGGTTTGCTACAAACTTGGATCTTCACCCTATATGGCGCCAGCATTCTGAGCACGCTTTACGGATATCTTATTGAAAAACGGCCGTTGCAGGGCGCAAGCCACTCATAACCCGGTTTCCGCGGCGATCTCTTTGCGGCTTTTGCGGGCCCGCTCGGTGGCCGATTTTAACTGTCCACAGGCCGCCATAATATCCTCGCCGCGCGGGCGCCGGATCGGGCTGGCATAGCCAGCATTGAAAATAATATCCGAAAACGCTTTGATCCGCGCGCGGTCCGAGCGTTGATAGGGCGCGCCGGGCCATTCGTTGAACGGGATCAGGTTGATCTTCGCCGGAATTCCTTTGATCAGCTTTAGCAATCGGCGGGCATCAGCATCGCTGTCATTCACACCCTTTAGCATCACGTATTCAAAAGTGATACGCTCTGAATTGGACAGTTTCGGATAGGCGCGCAATTCGCTGAGCAATGTTTCGATATTCCATTTCTTGTTGATCGGCACCAATTTATCGCGCACCTCATCGGTCGTGGCGTGAAAGGACACTGCAAGCAGACAGCCGATTTCCTCGGCGGTTTTGGCAATTTCGGGCACCACACCAGATGTTGACAGCGTGATCCGGCGCCGCGATAGGCAAATGCCTTCTGGATCCATTGCGATTTTCATCGCATCGCGCACATTGTCAAAATTATACAGCGGCTCGCCCATGCCCATCAGCACGATATTGGACAAAAGGCGCACAGGGTTGGGCGGATCTCCTGGTTCCGGCCACTCGCCCAGATCATCGCGGGCCACCAAGACTTGGCCAATGATTTCTCCGGCGGATAGATTGCGCACCAGCTTTTGCGTACCAGTATGGCAAAAAGAGCAGGTGAGCGTGCAGCCCACTTGGCTGCTAATGCACAAAGTGCCGCGATCTTCTTCGGGAATATAAACGATCTCTACCTCATGCCCGCCAGCTATGCGCACCAGATATTTGCGCGTGCCATCGCTGGAGATTTGTCGCGTGATCACTTCGGGCACCTCAAGCACGAAGGTTTCGGCGAGTTTGGCACGATAGTCTTTTGACAGATTGGTCATCTGCGAAAAATCACGGCAGCCTTTGGCGTAAATCCATTGCCAAATCTGCCCGGCGCGCATTTTGGCCTGTTTATCGGGCGTGCCCTTCGCAATCAAAGCCTCGCGCAAGGCGGCGCGGGTGAGCCCAATCAAATTAAGAGGGCCCTCTGGCAGTTTGCGGGGCAGGGTCAATACGTCTTGGGTGATCGGAGCCTTGACCGACATCAGCTATAACTTTCCAACAGTTTCCCGGCCCGCATAGCCTATTTCTACGGTTAGGCAAAGGCCGGGGTTTTGGAAATTATTCGCTACAGTTCTTTTTTGCCGCGTCGCTGGCGGCGGTAAAGCCTTTTAGCGAAAACGTATCAACAGTCTGGGTGCCGCGTTTGGAGATTGCTGTTAACGTTGCCGTGCCCCCCGCTTTCATGGCTTTGACCAGTTGTGCATCCTCTTCAGAAGAGCCGGCCCAGGCCCATTCGCCTTGGATCAGTGACAATTTGAATGACTTATCATCCACTTTCAGCTTGATCACTTTGTCCTCTGCGAAAGGATATCCTCCGGTGAAGGTCACCTGTTCGGATACTTTTCCTGCAGGGCTGAAGAATACAAACAATAAAATATCACTGCGTTTTACCGAAACGGTCCGACCGCCGCGCGTGTTGACGCTTTTCTTGGGCAGCGACACGCTCCAACATTCTCTTGGGCTTTTATCCACAAACACAGCCCAATCTCCATGTTCTGAGACGCGGGTTGCCTTACCCTCGGCTGTCCAACCCGCACCAGCAAAGCCCAAAAGGCTGGCGGCCAACACGGCGGTTCTTAACAGGCTCTTCATTTTTTGCCTCCGTCACAAGCCGGTCGCACCGGCCCTTTGGTTCTATGGTGCTTAATGACCATTTACGGGAAAATCCGATTACATTCTCGACAAAATCACATTAGCCTTAAACTGTGTTTTAGCGAAAGCCCTCTTGGCAAGATTTTGCTGAAAAAATCATTATCTGGAGAGAAAAATGCCAGCCCCTGAAGCTTTATGTGAAATCTGGCGCGGATCATTTTTGGAAAGCCTACATATGGGCCACGCTGTGATCTGTGATGATACCGGTCAAATTGTAAAATCATGGGGGGATCCCGACGCGGTTATTTTGCCGCGCTCTTCTGCCAAAATGATTCAAGCCTTGCCTTTGCTCAGCTCAGGCGCGGGCGATCACTATGGGCTTGCAGAGCAAGATTTGGCGCTGGCTTGCGCGTCGCATCAAGGTGGACAGATTCATACCAGCCGGGTCAGCGCCTGGTTACAGGCATTGGGATATGACCAAACAGCTTTGCGATGCGGCGCCCAGCCACCCCGAGACCGGGATGAAAAGCGGCGCGTGCAAGCGGCGCAGGAAGCACCCTGTCAAATTCATAATAATTGCTCGGGAAAGCATACTGGGTTTTTAACGCTGGGTCGGTTTCTAAAAGGCGATGATGCCTATACTGACATTGCGCATCCGGTGCAGCGCGCCTGCTTAGAAGCTTTTGAGCAGGTGACAGATGCGGCCAGCCCGGGGCACGCGATTGATGGATGTTCTGCGCCCAATTTTGCCACTTCATTGCTGGGATTGGCGCGGGCAATGGCTTGGTTCGCCAGCGCTGAGGCGCGCATTGATGGTGCTTCACAGGCGGCTTTACGATTGCGCGGCGCGATGGCGCAGTATCCGGATTTGGTGGCGGGTGAGGGCCGCGCCTGCACTGAATTGATGCAAGCCATGCAGGGCGGCACGGTGGTCAAAACGGGCGCCGAAGGCGTTTTCGTCGCCATTATCCCCCAAAAGCGCTTTGGCATCGCGGTAAAAATATTGGATGGCAGCACCCGTGCCAGTGAATGCGCGATTGCGGCTCTGCTCTGTGCTTTGGGGGCCTTGCCGCCCGCGCATCCTGCAACGCTGAAACGCATGCATGCGCCCATCGTCAATTGGAGCGGGCTGCACACTGGCGAGATCCGCCCCGCGCCAGGATTGACCCTGTGATCATTCTATTCAACAAACCTTATAATGTGCTGTCGCAATTTACCGATAAGGGCAACGCGGGCAGTGATCGAAAGACGCTGTCAGCTTTTATCGATATCCCGTTTGTCTATCCTGCGGGGCGGCTTGATCGGGACAGCGAAGGTTTGTTGATTTTGACCGATGATGGCAAGCTGCAGGCGCGGATTTCCAACCCGAAACATAAAATGACCAAAACCTATTGGGTGCAAGTGGAAGGGGCGCCGCAGCAATCAGATCTTGAGCGGTTTGAACAAGGCATCCTGTTGAAAGATGGAAAGACCTTGCCTGCGCAGGCGCGCTTGATCGACCCGCCGGCTGATCTTTGGCCAAGAACCCCGCCGGTTCGGTTTCGCAAAACAGTGCCGGAGGCGTGGTTGGAGGTAAGTCTGCGCGAGGGGCGCAATCGTCAGATACGCCGGATGACTGCTGCGCTGGGCTTTCCGACGCTGCGCTTAATTCGGGCGCAAATTGGACCTTGGCAGTTGGGGGGGTTGCAACCGGGTCGGTTTGAAAAAATCCTGAACCCGACCGCAAGCCCGCGCGATTGAGTTATAAATTGGCAAAGCCTTGGTCTAGAGCCTTGATAATGCCATCCACCTCTGCCTCTGTAATCACCAAAGGGGGAGACATCAGCACATTATGCATGCCCAAACGCACCAATGCGCCGGCCTCAAACGTGGCTTGATGCAGCCGCGCCATCGTTGCACCATCCATCGGCGTTTTCTTGGCTTTATCGCTAACGATTTCAATGCCGACCATCAACCCTTCGCCGCCGCGTATATCGCCAATAATATCGTATTTATCGGCGAGCTTTTTCACCCCTTCAAATAATTGAGTGCCGCGCGCTGCCGCGTTGGTTTTTGTATCGAGACGCAGGGTTTCCTGCAGGCAGGCCACCACGGCTGCGGCCCCGACCGGATGCGCTGAATAGGTATAGCCATGATAAATACCTGCCTCGCCCGTTCTGTCCTTTTCGAACACCTCGGCGACCTTCTCGCTCATCAATGCAGCGCCTACGGGAAAATAGGCGCTGGTAATGCCTTTGGCCAAACACATCATATCAGGCTTTACGCCCCAATGGCGCGCACCCGACCAATCGCCGGTACGGCCAAAGCCCGTAATCACCTCATCTGAAATCATCAAAATTCCATATTTGTCACAGATGTCGCGCATCAGCTTCATGAATGAGGCATCCGGCACAATCACACCGCCAGCGCCTTGGATTGGCTCCATGATAAAGGCGGCGATGGTCTGCGCGCCTTGGAAAAGGATTTCATCCTCAAAACTGGCGGCGATTTTCTGTGCCAAAACCGCTGGATCCGTTTCGTCGAAGGGATTGCGATAAGTATAAGGGCTGGGCAAATGAAAGCAGCCTGGCATCAGCGGTTCGTAATTGATCCGAAAACGGTTATTGCCATTGACTGAGGCGCCCCCGAAATGCGTGCCGTGATACCCTTTTTTCAACGAGAGGAATTTGGTGCGGGTGGGTTCGTTGCGCAGTCGGTGATATTGGCGCGATAGGCGTAGCGCGGTTTCTACTGAGTCAGAACCGCCCGAGGTGAAAAAAACCCGCGCCATCCCATCTTCGGCAAACATATTGCGTACCGCCAGTGAGGCCTCAATCGCGCATGGGTTGGTTGAGCCGGCAAAATTTGAGGAATAGGGCAGATCGTAAAGCTGTTTGGCGATCGCGTCTTTGATTGGGTTGTTGGAATAACCTAGATTAACGCACCATAGGCCTCCAACGGCATCAATCGCGGAATGCCCGTCAATATCATGCACATAAACGCCCTGCGCCCCGGTGATGATACGCGGCGGCGTTTCCAGCGAGTCGCCCGGATGGCCCATCGGGTGCCATAAATGGCGGGCGTTATTTTCTTTCAGAAAATTATCATCTTTCATGCTGCGTATCTTTCTGGTTTGAAGAGGGGCTGGCGGGTGACCGCTGCGTAGATCCATCTTGCTGATAAACGGTTCAAGGTCTAGTTTTTTCTACTGACGTAAACAGCGCATGCGCGATCGGGCGCCATAATTTTAGACAGTTTGGGCACCAGCCCATAGACAGAGAAGCTGTGGCCGTGTATCTGGCCATGCCATGGCAAATTCCAAATCTGACCCGAATTATAAAGTGATCGCTGAAAACCGTCGCGCGCGTTTTGATTATGCGATTGAGGGTGATTTGGAATGTGGTGTGATGCTTTTGGGCTCTGAGGTGAAATCACTGCGGGTAAACAGCGCCAATATTGCCGAAAGCTATGCAGGCGTGGATGCTGGCGAGTTGTGGTTGGTGAATTCTTATATTGCCCCTTATGAGCAGGCCAAGACCTTTGGACATGAAGAACGGCGGCGGCGCAAATTGCTGGTCAGCCGCAAAGAGCTGGCACGGCTATGGGCCGATACCCAGCGAAAAGGCCTGACTTTGGTGCCTTTGGTGATGTATTTTAACCATCGTGGCAAAGTGAAGCTGAAAATTGGTATCGCCAAAGGCAAAAAGAATCATGACAAGCGCGCCGATCAGGCCAAACGGGATTGGGGGCGCCAAAAACAGCGTTTGCTGCGCCATAGCGAGTAGCGTCGCGGAGCAATCGGTTTATTATAAAAGGGACAATTGCCGAACCGGCTCTTGCCCCTGTATAGAGACAGTAGTAGGCAAAAACAAACGCAATAAGTGAGGTTTATTATGACCCGCGACGACCCCAAAACCCTTGTCTCAACGCAATGGCTGGCCGCGCATTTAAAAGATCCTGATTTAAGGGTTTTGGATGCGTCGTGGTATTTGCCCGGCTCCGAGCGCGACCCTTTTGCCGAGTATCAGCGCGCGCATATTCCGGGTGCGCGTTTCTTTGATCTTGATGATGTCAGCGACCACCGCTCAGATTTGCCGCATATGGTTCCACCGGTAGAAAAATTTATGTCGCGTATGCGTGCCATAGGCGTGGGTGATGGGCATCAAATAGTTGTTTATGACGGTTCTGGATTGTTTTCCGCGCCGCGGGTGTGGTGGTTGTTCAAATTGATGGGCCAAATGGATATTGCCGTGCTTGATGGCGGTTTTCCCAAATGGCAGGCAGAGGGCCATCCGGTGGAAGATTTGCCGCCTATTTTGCGCGACCGCCATATGATGGTGCGGCGCCAAAACCATATGGTTAAGGATGTCACGCAAGTTTCGGCGGCCTCAAAACTGGGAGAGTCTGAGATCGTGGATGCGCGCTCGCCGGGCCGGTTTTACGGCACAGACCCCGAGCCCCGCCCGGGTTTGCGCGCCGGTCATATTCCGGGGTCAAAAAATGTGTTCTACAAAGATTTGCTGAAGGCAGATGATACGATGAAATCACCGGATGAGATGCGGCAGGTTTTTGTGGAAGCCGGTGTCGATTTGGACAAACCAGTGATTACCAGCTGCGGTTCGGGCGTGACGGCTGCAATTCTCAGTTTAGGATTAACCCGTATGGGCAAAACAGACCATTCCCTATATGACGGCAGCTGGACCGAATGGGGCATGTTTCCAACCTTGCCCATAGCCACAGGAAAGACATAATGTTTCAAGACCTCGTAGAACAACCGGCCGATAAGATTCTGGCCTTGGTGCAAGCGTATAAAGAAGATCCGCGCGATCAAAAAATTGATCTTGGGGTTGGCGTTTATAAAAATGCCGAGGGGATCACGCCGGTGATGCGGGCGGTTAAAACCGCAGAACATCAGCTGTGGCAGCAAGAAACAACGAAATCTTACGTTGGCCTTTTGGGGGATCCACGCTTTTCCGACGTGATGGTTGATCTGGTGCTGGGCGATACGGTGCCAAGAGCCAGCGTGGCGGCGGCCGCAACCCCGGGGGGCACAGGCGCTGTCAGACAGGCTTTTGAACTGATTAAAATGGCGCATCCTAAGGCGCGCATTTTTGTGTCAGACCCGACCTGGCCAAACCATTTGTCTATTCTAAAATTCCTTGGCATGCCGGTGATGCCTTACCGGTATTTTGATAGCGAGACGCGCGGTGTGGATTTTGAGGCCATGCTACAGGATCTTTCGGCGGCCAAACCAGGGGATGTGATTTTGCTGCATGGTTGTTGCCACAACCCGACAGGGGCAAATCTGAACGCGGTGCAATGGCAGGCGGTGATCGATCTGCTGCATAAAACCGGTGCCACGCCAATGGTGGATATCGCCTATCAAGGCTTTGGTGATGGTCTGGAAGAGGATGCCGCTGGCACGCGCCTTTTGGCGCAATCGGTGCCCGAAACGATCATTGCCGCCAGCTGCTCAAAAAACTTTGGGATTTATCGCGAGCGCACGGGCCTGTTGATGGTGGTTTCACATGATCAAGCGGCGCGGGGGCTCAATCAGGGCACGCTCGCCTATTTAAACCGGCAAAATTTTTCATTCCCGCCGGATCATGGCGCAAGGTTGGTGACCATGGTCCTGAGCGATCCTGATCTGCGCGCAGATTGGGCCGCCGAATTGGAAGAGGTGCGCTTGTCGATGTTGGGGCTGCGCGAACAGTTATCCGAAGAGCTTCAGCGCCTGTCGGGCTCTGATCGGTTTGGGTTTTTAGCCCAGCATCGTGGGATGTTTTCGCGTTTGGGAACCACCCCGGATAAAGTGGCCCGGCTACGCGAGGAACATGCGATTTACATGGTGGGTGACAGCCGTTTGAATATCGCCGGCCTCAATCAAAAAACCGTACCCATCTTGGCCAAGGCGATCGTCGATTGTGGCGTTTAAGCGATAGGCTTAAACGCTGAGCGTCGCTTGAACCGCGGTTTTCCAACGGG
>Ga0181574_10003723_pt1 | contig 13421 bp, 10 predicted proteins | sample 101ome_24_FD_145600 | JGI IMG/M metagenome (GOLD analysis project Ga0181574, IMG submission 145600) | Coastal salt marsh microbial communities from the Groves Creek Marsh, Skidaway Island, Georgia - 101410AT metaG (spades assembly) | ecosystem: Environmental > Aquatic > Marine > Intertidal zone... | reverse complement strand
AGCAATGTTGCGTCTCAGTACTTTGCGACTCATGATCAATACGAGCCCGAGGACGCGCGCTATCTCACCAACCATCGGGGCCACCTCATGTTTGTTCGTCCCGATGAGACGCATCTCACTCCAGAACTGGTGCAGGCGACGACGATGAGTGGCACAAGTGATGAACTGGTTGAGCGACTGATCGGACTAAAAGAAGCGGGTTATCAGGAGCTGACAATTCAGTTGGTTCACGGACACGAGACTGCGCTCGAAGAGTGGGCCGAGGTGTTTGCCAGGGTTGTCTAAAGAGATGATTGCATGCTGCTTTTGTGATCCTGGTGGGTGCTAAAGCGTGAGGTGAGGATGTGACTCACTGCGCGCTAAGTGTTTGAATTTCGCGACCCAAGGCTTGCCGTGCTGGTTAGCGGCGTTTTGGGCCGGTGGCCTCGCACAACAAATGGGATGGAGTGAGTCTAAAAGACAGTGTGGAAAGCGCCAGACTTCGGTGAAACTGTTGAGAAGCGACAGGAAGCGACAGGAAGCGACAGGAATTGATAGGAAGTGCAGTTAGGGTAGGACGAGTTACAGCGTGCTCTGCGCGTTAGGACTCAAAGGACAAACGCAAAGTCTTTACCGATGTGCCAGTCAGCACTTTTTGAAAGACAGCAAATAAACAAGCGACAGACAGCGAAGCGAAAGCAAATGATAGAGGGGGTAGGACAGTGGGTTATCACCATTTAGCGTTAGCTGCAAAAGACATGCAGGCGATTCATCACTTCTATGAGGAAGTGATGCGGTTCGAACTCGTCAAAGTTGAAGTGGGTCCCTCACCGCAAGGCGGTTGGGCCAAGCACTTCTTTTATCGTATGGAGGATGACTCAAAATTCATCGCCTTTTGGGAAATGCATGAAATGCCAGGCGTCACCGATGATTTTGAAACGAACCTCTCCAAAGCGGCGGGGTTGCCCGATCATATCAATCACATCTCGTTTGATGTTCATAGCAAGGCTGAACTCGATGAACGCAGGCAGCGCTGGCAAGCCGCCGGTTACGATGTGATGGAAATTGATCACAACTGGTGCCATTCGATTTACACGAAGGACCCCAACGATAATTTGGTGGAGTTTTGCTTGACCACTGGGCGCTTCACCGAAGAGGACCGCACGTATGCACTGGCTCAGTTGTCCACAGAAACACCGACCTTCTCAAAGCCTCCCGCCAGTGTGACGAATCACGCTGCCAATGATGAAGCAACGAAAGGCGGTCGAGCGGAGTTTGCTTCGCTTGGGCGTAGGGACAGTTAGTGCCTCAATGAGGCGTGGCCAGTGAGGCCATCGGGGTTAGTGAGATCAGGAAGCCATTCAGGGTGATTAAGCATGGAATCTTGCTTGCTGACGCTATGGCGCTGACCCATGCGAATAAACCGTCGAGCGAGGTTCGTTTGACTAAAGCCGAACTCCGGGTAAACCAAACTTCACCAAGAGAACAAAGAGGAAATCATTATGTTCAGTCATGTCATGGTCGGCGCTGACGACGTCGCTGCTTCCAAGCAATTTTATGATGCAATTCTAGGAGCGCTCGGGCACGCACCTGGAAATATGGATGACAAAGGCCGCTGCTTTTATTTCACTCCATCGGGCATCTTTGCCATCACGCCACCCATCAATGGGGAGCCTGCTTGCGGTGCAAACGGCGGGACGATTGGCTTTGCGGCGGCTAGTCCAGCAGAAGCGGACGCCTGGCACCAGGCGGGCATTGAAAATGGTGGCACAACACTGGAGGACCCACCCGGCGAGCGACCAGGCTCCGGGTTGTACTTGGCGTATCTGAAAGATCCAGCTGGTAATAAGGTGTGCGCGCTCCACAGACTGGGGTAGCCTCGCATACAGTGGCTGGGTGATCCTAACCGAGAGGCATCACCCAGCTCACTTAATCAATGATATGGATCTAGATAGTAGCTGCGCTAGGACGATGTCATAGCGTCCAACACGATCAGTGTTCGGTCTACAAGATCACCTAGCTCAAGATTAGCCTGGCCGGCAAGGCTAACGCCGACTTGCCCCTGCCATGGATCAGTCCAGTGATTAGGGATGGGCTTATCTTGCAAACCCCACAGCCCGCCGACGGTCGCGCCGTTGCAATCGGTGTCGAGACCAGCCGTAACCACTTCGCCAATGGCTGCGTCAAAGTCATCGGGATAGGTCAGCATCGCCCAGACGACGAGTGCAAGGTTGTTTAGTGTGTGGACAGCGCTCATGTCGCCATAGTGCTTAACGATGGCCTCGCCGCCACCGGTGTCGCCTGCGAGTGACTCACCCAACTCGATCGCCTCCATCGCAACGGGGCAATCATCGAGAAACGGTTTGGCGGCGGTGAGCGCCTCAGCGACGTTTAGGTGGGAAGGAATCAGTGAACCCCAGGCAGCGACGACCTGAGCGCCTGCGATGCCCGCGCCTTGGTGAGAAAGCTTGGCGTCCTCAGTCACGAGTTGCACAGCGAGACGAGGATTACCCGGACAGACCCAGCCATAAACATCGGCTCTGATTTGCGCGCCAATCCAGTCGTTATAGGGATTGTTCGCGCATTCGGCGATATCAAACCCTGCCTCGCCGCGCTCAGGGAACCACTCCTCGCCATGAACGAGCAAGGTCCGATAGGCCGCTCTCTCGGCGGTATAAGTCGATGCCAGTGGGAGGTGCTTCAACCAGTATTGCGCCACTTGGGTGGTCGTCAATGCTTTGCCGTGCTGCTCCAGCATCATGAGTGCCAGCACAGCATAATTGATATCGTCATCTGGCTCGCTGCGAGTGATATGGCCCAAACAGCACGCCGATTGAGAGGAAATCATTGGGTCTGTGCCCGCATCAGGGACGTAGTTCCTGAGCGGGAGCGCATCGGCAAGTTTCAGTTGTTCGAGTAAGACCTCTGGGCCTTTGCGCATAGAAAGGCCCTCAACTGGCTTGCCAAGCATGCATCCGGAGATGCGGCCTTCCCAGGCCCTCTGAATTCTTGAGCTCGATGGATGCATAGGGACCCCCTTTTTTTCTCGTACCTAGTGATCGCGGTTACTTGTCGCCTGAAGGCTTTGCGCTCAATTAGGATGGCCGCGCTTAGCAGTTAGCGCTAAGCGCTTAGAGTAGACCAATTGCCCGCTAGTCTGCATCTTTTGCAGAGGGTGCCAGACTAAGTAGAGCCCCTCATGAACAGGTGAACCAGGTGCGCTCTCGTGGTGCAGTCCCTTGTAGTGCATTGAATGCATGATGAATGTTGACCACCAAGCGCTCGCCTAATGAATCCCTTGGCTCGCTAGAAATTCTGGGGATAAGCTAGCGTCGGCGGCATTAATCGTATCGCTCCAATCCCGCCACATATTCTCCTGGGGTGGGTCGAGCCTTTGCTTGTCGAGATCCACATGATTGTAGTCAAACAAGAGCGCTTGGCGGATTGAGGCCTCGGTGCCTCGGTGATGGCCCGCCATATGACCTAGCCGGTGATGCCAGAGCACGACGTCGCCCTGGGATCCCCAGCAATCGACAGGCTGGATCGAAGACTCGACAGCTTTCACGGCATCCAAGTAAGCCTCTGGATGAATGATGCCTTTGTGGCTGGGCAAGTGTTCATAAAATGGAATACGCGCTTGATCGTATTGCATCGGGAAAAGGGGATAAAACTGTCGATGACTGCCAGGCCAGACTTTGAAGGCGCCACTATCAGGGGCACAGTCCTCTAGCAGACATACAGCGCCGAAATGAAAGGGGTGGCCATCTGTATGTAATTGATCGGGCAGGGATGCTGTTTCAGTGTCTGGGAGCGTGGCATAGATCCCGCGAGCGCCCTCAGTGAGTTGAGGGTCAACCGGTCCACCCGGCCAGGCTGGTCCTGCATGGCCCATCGGTAGGCCATGCTCGGTGGGTGGGCGCACATTGGACTGCCCTAAGAGCTGTTCTGCCCAGTTCCACATAGGTGTGTCGGTCATTGTCCGTAAAACACTCGGATGGGTGCTGATCGAGCGGTATTGCCATTTGTTCCGCGACACAACGTAAGTCGCATCGCTCGAATGGGCGGTCTCGGGGATAGGCCCCCAAGTGTCAGGGTTATCTCGCTCGATACCGTCCGGTGCCGAAGTCCACATGAGATCTAGCAGCGTCTCACAATGATTAGCGGATAGAACACTCCGTTTAATCAAATAGCCATACTGTTTGAAAAACGTGAGTTCTTCTGTTGATAAGAATTGGTTGGATGCTTGGCTCATGTGCCTCAAACCTAAGGGTTGCCACCATGGACATTGAAGATTGAAAAAATAGCCTTTATCACCTGTTTGAAGCAACTCACGTGGCGCATGCGTTAGCGCCCGGATGGTCACTTGCAGCGCTCCCCTTGGCGGAGAGCTGATGATTTGGTGATGTGATGTTTTGTAAAACCCTTCGGTTTGAAGACAAGCAGCGACGGATGGATCAGAAACAAATGATGAGACATGCGGAGAAGGCGCATGACACAATCCCTAAACCCGCTACGAGATGAGGCAATGCTGTGGTGATGAAATTAACGTCTAATGAGCGAGCCGGTCTTCGTTCACCGGTGAGTTCGGCCAGGACCCTGCCGCCTAGAGCCTATACCGAATCAGAGGTGTTCGAGGCTGAGAAACACCGCTTGTTTTACTCTGAATGGAATTGTGTTGGTCGTATCGAGCAGTTTCAGGAAGTGGGTGATTACCGAACAGTTTGGCTGCTTGATCAACCCATCATCCTTGTTCGGCGAGAAACGGGGCTGGCAGCGATGTCGGCGATTTGTCCGCATCGACAAATGCTGGTCATCGAGGGTGATGGGCAGACGGGGTCATTCTCGTGCCCGTACCATCTTTGGAAATTCTCACTGGAGGGCAAGCTGATTAGCGCGCCGCTAGCGGGTGAGCATCAAGCGCGAGATAACGACTGTGATTTACCGTCGATACGTTTGGAGCAGTGGCAGGGGTTTGTGTTCGTGACCTTAAATCCAGATGCGGAGCCGATCGCTACCCGCCTGGCTGGATTGACGCCGCACATTGAAGGTTACGATATGGCTGCCATGCGAATTGGTCATAGTCAGACCTTCGATTCCCCCTGGAATTGGAAGCTCTTGGTCGAAAACTTTATGGAGGCCTATCATCACATTGGCCCTCACAGGGAAAGTATTCAGCCTCAACAACCAGCCCATCTTTCGTTCTCAAGCGGCGATGCATTAAAGGGATGGGCCGTTTTGAACATGCCGGACGATCCAAAGCGTGAATCGTCTAGCAGGCTGCCGCTCATTCCTTCATTGAAGGAGGGTCAAGACCGGCAGGCACTCGCATCGGTTGTTCTACCTGCGTTTTGTTGGATCAATACGCCCTCAGTAGCGTTTTGGTACCAGATCGAGCCCTCCGCACATGACGCCTTCACACTCACTATTCACACATTACTGCCTAGGCCCTTACTCGAATCGCCAGATGGCGCGTCCGTCGCTGCATCCGTTGGTGGAATCATCGAAGCGATTCATCTTGAGGATGTCCCAGCGAATGCCGGACCGTGGCAGGCGCTCAAGGCACCATTTGCGCAGGCGGGGTGGCTGACCCCGCTCGAAGAGGCAATCTGGCTCGTCAACCAGTGGTGGTTAGACCGAATGGATGACGAGTGCGAGGCCCATAGCGCGAATTAACGGATGACGCGCCCCGGCCGGGCGCCCGTGTCTTGATCGTTTTCTCGAGTCTTCACGCCGTTAACAAAGGTATTTAAGTAACCCTCCGCGGACTGCAAAATTCGCGAGCCACCGGCGGGCAAGTCGTGATTGACGGACAAGGGTCCGAGCTTCAGGCGGCTGAGGTCAAACAGATTGATGTCGGCGCGTTTCCCCACTTCCAAACTCCCTCGGTCAGTCAGGCCAAAGAGCTCGGCGTTGGTGTGGGTTTGCTTTTGAACGAGTAGTTCAATGGGGAACCGGCGGCCTTTTGCTCGGTCCCTCGCCCAATGAGTCAGCTGATAGGTCGGGCCCACAGCGTCGAAAATGAGATTCACATGCGCGCCTGCGTCCGATAATCCGATGGTGGTATGTGGATGCTCAATCATGGTTTCCATGACACTGAAGGTGCCATCAACAAAATTAGCGCCCAACAAAATAGCAAACTGATCACCCTCTCCACTGACGAGGTAGTCATACATCACTTCGGCAATGTCGACGCCCTCTGCTGCCGCGCGGGCACCGAGAGACTCACTCGGATCTGGCTCATAATTGATGGGCATCGTAATGGGGAACATCGCTGGTGCGGCCGCCGCCAGGAGGCCATATACATTTGCCATGACGCCGGGTTGATCGGGTGGCACGTCTTCATCGCTCAAGATCGCCGCACGAACATCACTTTGACGCATGGCATTTAACTTCTCTGCAAAGGGGAGGTGCTCAAGGCTTAAGTAGGTCTTGCGACGCATGAACATGTGATAAGACTGAAGGCTTGTAACAAATCCAATGGGTCTCGTTGCGATTTGTGGAACGATGTTAAGGCCTTGGTTCTGTGCCTGCTCGACAAGATCAAGGCAGCTGCGCCATTGATCGGGCCGACTGCCATTTTGCGCAAGAGTGAATGTGCATTTGACGCCACAGGTGCGGGCAATGTCTGTAAATAGCTCGACTTCTTGCTCAGTTGTCCAATGTTCTGGACCAGCAATATCTCCGACCACGCCTGCGGGTACCGCTTGAAATAAACCGCGCCCGGCGGCTTTGATGGCGTGCCCGATGGTCAGTAGTTCTTCTTTTTCAGCGAAGGTCCCTGGAATGGGTTCGCCCAAAACAGATCGATGCCCAATGGTGCGGCTGGTTGAAAAACCGAGTGCCCCTGCCTCTAGCGCACCTTGCACAATGGCTGCCATGGCGGATAGGTCTTCGGCAGTTGCATCTTCATGCCGAAGCGCTCGCTCGCCCATGACGTAGTTCCGAACGGCGCTGTGCGGGACTTGGGTGCCGATATCAAGGGTGTACGCTCGAGTGCCGAGATAATCAATGTACTCAGGGAATGTTTCCCAACGGCCCCACTCAATTCCTTCGTAGAGGGCTGTTCCCGGAATGTCTTCAACGCCCTCCATGAGCTCGATCATGCGTTGCTCGCCTCCTGGCGGGCAGGGGGCGAAACCAACTCCGCAATTTCCCATGACGACACTGGTTACGCCGTGGCTGAACGATGGGTCCATGACATCATCCCAACTGACCTGGCCGTCATAGTGAGTGTGCACGTCGACCCATCCGGGTGCAGCGTAAGCCCCTTCGGCATTAATGGTCTCCTTGGCTTGACCGGAGATGGCACCGATCTCTGCGATCACGCCATCTTTGATGGCAAGGTCGCCGGCTTTGGGCGCACCGCCTAGTCCATCGACTAGCGTGGCATTTTTGATAAGGTAATCGAACATAGGGTGCTCCGTGGGCGGTCTAATTCCAGTCAATGGAGAGTACTTGGTTGCCGCCAGCATGCCAATACGGGGCGCAGTGCGCCGCGAGCCCCGTGCCGAGGAGACAGCGCTCTAAGGTCAGGAGAGATGTCTCGGGTTGGCGCGCACGGCTCGGTCGTAGACACAGTGTGGTACCAAGGGTTCTTAAGCAGAGTTCCTCCTGACGTTTTCTCCTGCGGCTTCTTTTTAACGCGCTTTGAGAAGCGCTTTTTATTGGGTATTTCTTCCGACATATCGAGCTAAATTTTTTCAGGACAGTCGATCGTCTGCGACGGCGAACACCCTCCCCCAGTCATCGAGAGGAATGATTTACCTTCCGTTCTCATAGCTAAGCTACACTGAAGTGCTCGAATAGCAGTTAATTGATGGTTAGCACCATGTCCCTTCGGCAGCGGTACTTACAACTTGCACTGATCAGCGTTGCCGGTGGCGCGATCTACCCACTGGTATATATGCGCCAGAATTTTGAGCTGAGTATGCTCGAGGCATTCGGCATCAGCGCTGCTGAGTTGCAGTCCTGCTATGCGTTACTTGGTGCGCTGTTTGTACTGACCTACTTGCCGAGTGGTTGGTTAGCGGACCGGTTTCGGCTTCGCTATCTCATTGCCGGTTCACTAATAGCGACTGGGCTGATCGGAATCTGGTTTGCGACCTTCCCGACGCTCGGTCAGGTTCGATTGATTTTTATCGGTTGGGGCCTCTCATCTGGGCTCACCTTTTGGGCAGCCATGATTAAAGCTGTATCGCTTGTTGCGCCGCTATCCGCTCAAGGGAGATTCTTCGGGTGGCTCGAGGGCGGCAGAGGCGCGGTTGAAGCACTTTTGGCGTCGCTGGCAGTCGCACTGTTTGCGCTGCTCCTGGCGGGACCGGAGATGCTCGTTGGCTCGGCGCTCCAGGTCGTGATTTGGCTTTACGCTGGGTTTTCTATAGCCGTCGCCTGGCCAGTCTTCAACTGGCTGAATGATGACGCGCCTTCCACCCAGTCGGCTAAAGAGAAGGCGCCGCGTGCGCTGATGGCGGACCTTGGCCTGCTAGCCCGCAACCCTAGTCTGTGGTTAGCCGGTTTGGTGATGTTGTCGGGTTATCAACTGTTTTGGACGACCTATAGTTTTTCCGCGTTCATCCAAATTGCGCTGGGTTTATCTGCGCTCAGCGCCGGCGCGATCACCGTTGGTAGGCTTTGGATGCGGCCTATCGGTGCCATTGTCGCGGGTTATCTAAGTGATTGGACGAGCCGCCAATTGGTCTTGGCAGCGCTGCTTATGTTGGGCGCGACGCTGCTACTTTTGTTTGGTGGGTTAGGCATCCCCTGGTCTGGGGCGCCGGTCGTCGGGTTAGTCCTCGTAATCGGGCTAATTACGTATGGCGCGCGCGGGGTGTTCTGGGCAACGTTGGCAGATTGCGATGTGCCTGACCGGGTCAAAGGACTCGCCATCGGGAGCCTTAGTCTGATTTGCTATGCGCCGGATGTGATTCAGCCTTTGATCGAGGCGAGCCTCCTTGGCGACTCGCCAAGCGCAGACGGCTATCAATCGTATTACCGGTGGGCGGCCATGGTTGCGCTGCTCGGTTCAGGGCTCGCGCTTTGGTTACACCAAAGAGTTCGGGGTAGGCAAGCTGATTTTTAAGCGCCCGCTATCGAGCGACGCGCGCTGATATGAGTTCAGCATTAAATAACGCCCTTACTTTTAAGCGCCTCGATATCGTCGGCACCAAACCCTAGCTCACCTAAGATGTCTTCATTGTGCTGACCCAAGCCAGGGGCATGTTTGGCGCCGACCTTCTTCACGCCTCGAACGTTCACTGGATCGTTGATGATCTGAGGAATGCCAATGTCGTCGACGGGAGGTGCAACAACGCCATTCATAGCAAGGTGTTCGTCGTGTAAGAGATCAGAGAAAGTGGCTACTCGCTCAATGGGCAGTCCGTGGTCGTGCTTGAGCAGCTTTAGCCATTCATCGCTGTGCTTTTGTTTGAAAATCTCCCGGAGCAGTATTGTGAGTGCGTCAGCATGCTCCATGCGAGATTCTGGCGTGGCGAAGCGTTCATCGGTCAGCATGTCAATGGCTTCTAGCGCGACCACCATCTGGTCGAATAGCTCCTCCGTTCGGATCATGTTGAGCTGCATCCACCGGCCATCTGCGGTCTCGTACAGTGCAGCCATGGATCGCTGAGGGGGCATGCTCGAAAAGTCCGCACCCGCGAACTCTGCCTGAGCCAGGCAAGACGCAGACCAAACGCCATTGGCCAGTAATGATGTATGCGCAAACCCGCCCTTGCCGGTTCGTTCACGGCGTAGCAGAGCGGTCACAATTGACGCATACATGGAAACGGCGGTTGGATGGTCACCCATGCCAGCAATGGCTTGCACGGGTTCGTGTGCCGGTGAGCGCATCTTGTCCATTAACCCTGACCGATTCCAATACGCCACCAAGTCGAAGGCTTCGTTATCCCGGTCAGATCCCTCCTCGCCGTAGGGCGTTAAGGATGCATAGACCATGGATTCGTTCAGGTGCGCGATGTCGTCATAGCAGAGTTGCAACTGACGCCGCAGCGACAGCGGCATGTTGGTGATGTAAACATCGCAGGTCCCGATAAGTCGATGCAAAATGCTGATGCCTTCATCGGTTTTTAGATTCAGTGACAAGGAGCGCTTGTTGCGCGCGTCCATCGCCCAGGTGTAATTCACATCGGCATTTGGCGTGAAGGGAAAAGCGGCATACTGGCGATAGCCATCGCCCATCTCGGGCACTTCAACTTTGATCACTTCAGCGCCGCGATCGGCAAGCATGGTCCCGGCAACAGGGCCCGCGATCCAGCTCCCCACGTCTAGTACCTTTAGTCCCTCAAATAAAAGCGAATCATCTGTCATGGTTGCCCCCTCCTTGATGATTCGAAGGTATCACAGTGTGACTATCTGCATGTAGCGCCAACACGACCAGCGCTTGATTGAGAGTTGGACTCGACAGGGAGCGTCAAGGTATGGGTTACTTGGTGAAAACGACCATGACTAGACGTCAACAAAAGGAGTGATTCGTGTCCTTGCAGGAGCAGATCGACAGCAGTAAGTGGCGAAGCGTAGAAGGACTCGACGTGGCCTACATGCTTGAGCACTGGGCAAGTCGCGAACCTGATAAGGCGTTGATGGTCTGGGAGCCCTTCGAGGGTGCGTCCAGGCAATGGTCCTATAAGCGCGTCTCAGAGGATGCGAGACGGATTGCCTTGGGCCTTTCAGATCGCGGAGTGAAACCCGGTGATTTCGTAATCCTGCACCTGGAAAATAGCCCGGAGTTCGTGCTCGCTTGGTTTGCGTGTGCGTATTTGGGTGCGGTTGCCGTGTCAACGAATACCCGGTCGGTTGCGCGGGATCTCAGTTACTTCGCCGAGCATACGGAGGCCGTTTGTGCGATCACGCAGCCCCAGTTCGCTGAGTTAATCGCCTCGGCTTGCCCGGACCTTGGTTGGCTTGCGGTTACCGACAATGACGCTGGGAAGCCAGCGGGTAACCTGTCGACAGAGGCGGTGTCTTTCGATGACTTGTATGCGGACGAACCGATTGCCCTCCGCTCACCCGATCCCACAGCCAATCTGTCGGTTCAATTCACCAGCGGTACTACCTCTCGACCTAAAGCGGTGCTTTGGACCCATGCTAACGGACTGTGGGCGGCGAAGATTGGTGCTGCGCATTTGCGACTTCGAGCGGATGACCGGACGCTGATCTTCATGCCGCTCTTTCATACGAACGCTCAAGGGTGGTCGATGTTGCCTACGGTATGGAGTGGTGGCACGTTCGTTCTGCAGCCCAAATTTTCGGCCTCGAGGTTTTGGGATCTGTCGCTGAAATACGCGCTCACCTGGTTGTCCATCATCCCGTTCGCCTCCAAGGCTATTTTGAATCAACCCGTGCCGGATCACTCTTATCGGATCTGGGGTTTGGGTGCACAGGCTGAATCGCTGGCGAAGCATTTTAAGGTAACGGTATTGGGCTGGTGGGGCATGACAGAGACCTTGACCCAGGGAATTATCTCCGACTGTGATCATCCTGGCCCAAACGGCAGCATGGGGCGAGTGGCACCCGAATACGACATTGAAATTCGTCACGAAGAAGGACGGCTGGCACAGCCTGGCGAGCGCGGCGTACTTCACATCCGCGGCGTTCGGGGGGTGTCGCTGTTCAAAGAGTACTACCGAAATTTCGAAGCAAATGAGCAAGCGTTTGATGACAACGGTTGGTTCAACACCGGCGACATCGTCCGCATCGATGAGGCAGGGTACCTATACTTCAGTGACCGTGATAAAGACATGCTCAAAGTGGGTGCTGAAAACGTGGCAGCTTCTGAAATAGAGGTCGTGATTATGCAAACCGGCCTTGCCAGCGAATGTGCGGTGGTTGCACAAAAGCACTATATGTTGGATGAGGTCCCTGTCGCTTTTGTGATTCCTTCTGGAGCAGGAACTGACCAGGACCGGGACGCGATTTTGGACCGCTGTCGATTGGATCTTGCTGACTTCAAGGTGCCGCGTGATGTCTTGTTTGTTGATGAGTTACCAAGGTCGACGCTGGAGAAGGTCGCTAAAGCCGAGTTGCGGGCACGTCTCGCGCCGATTGAGAGTTGAGAGGGCTTTATATATATCGCATTAAGAAAAGCGTTAGCGTGGCGTACGCTGAGGCGGGCACGTGGCCTAGTCGCTAAAACATCTTGAGGAACGGAACAGAGAGGAGGTTTTGCAACATGAGTTATGAACACGTACGGCTGGAATTTCGCAACCAGGTGGCGGTGCTCACGCTGAATGCGCCCCAATATTTGAATGCTTTATCGGCAACTATGGTGCAGGAAGTGAATGCCGCGGTCATGGAGGCCGAGAAAAGCGACGCACGATGCCTGCTAATGACAGGAGAGGGCCGGGCGTTCAGCGCAGGTGCCAATCTGCAAGTGCGGCAGCAGGCTGACGCGCTACCGCCCACGGGTTCAGTACTTGAGACCCACTACCATCCGCTGATGACTCGACTTCGCCAGATGGATATGACATTTGTCACGGCGATCAACGGGCCAGCTGTGGGTGTCGGCATGAGCCTTGCCATTATGTCGGACTATGCCGTGGCATCAGACAACGCGTATTTCTTGCAAGCATTCGCCAATATTGGGCTCGTCCCTGATGGTGGGGTGACCTATGTGCTCCCCCGGATTGTTGGTTGGCGGCGAGCGATGGAGCTCTCCATGATGGCAGAGCGGTTCCCTGCCGATCAGGCTCTAGAGTGGGGATTAATCAACAAAGTGGTTGGTGCTGATTCCCTGATGGATGAGGCAATGACAGTGGCCGAGCGGTTTGCGAGCGGTCCCAGGTCGCTGACGCTAATCCGTAAAGCGTATTGGGAGAGTCTAAATAACGGCTACGATGAGCAATTCAAATTAGAAGTCGCATTACAAAATATCGCGCACCAAAGTAACGACAACAAAGAAGGTGTGGCCGCGTTCTTAGAGAAGCGCGAGGCGAAGTTCACTGGAACCTAATCTTTGTACGGTGAAAGGTTTGCTATGAACAAGTCTAGTCCCTATCGATACTGCGTCGGCAGGTTGGTGTGAGTAATCCCGCGACTCTGCCAGACGTCAGAATGCCTCTGGAGATGGGCGTTGACAGCCGGGGCATCCTAGCGCTGCTCGATGCCTTAGAAGCAGATCCTGCGATTGAGCCCCACGGCATCATTATTCAGCGAAGCGGCGCGCGCATTGCCGAAGGCTATTGGTCGCCCCGTCAATCCATTGATCAGCGTTTGCTTTACTCGGTGAGCAAATCATTCACTGGCACTGCTCTCGGGTTAATGATTGGTGAGGGTAAGTTGTCGTTGGATGATTTGGTGATCGATCACCTGCCCGAATATTTTGCTGATGCTGATCCTGCGTTCGACACTTTGACGATTCGTCACATTGCCTCCATGGCGACGGGTCATATGGCTGAGACTTTGGGACTTGCAAGAAAGGCGTGCCCTGA
>Ga0181574_10003712_pt1 | contig 13444 bp, 6 predicted proteins | sample 101ome_24_FD_145600 | JGI IMG/M metagenome (GOLD analysis project Ga0181574, IMG submission 145600) | Coastal salt marsh microbial communities from the Groves Creek Marsh, Skidaway Island, Georgia - 101410AT metaG (spades assembly) | ecosystem: Environmental > Aquatic > Marine > Intertidal zone... | reverse complement strand
GCACGGACGCTTGCACGGGTTGCCCTGAGAACACGTACTCACCCACTCAAAGTGACGATGTAACCGACTGTGTGTGCAATGCTGGTTATACCGGACCAGACGGGCTGGCGTGCTTGGCATGTGGCACGGGTAAGTACAAACCCCTGACAGGATCTGGAACGTGTACCGCATGCCCTAGTTATTCAGCGTCACCTGCAGCATCCACGGCTGAGACCGACTGTGTGTGTAATGCTGGTTATGGTGGAGATGATGGTGGTCCTTGTATTCTATGCTTGGCCAAGACGTATGAAGACACTGCATCCAACACATGTCTAAGTTGCCCGGCCAATACAAACTCAAATCCAGGGAGTGACGAACTCACCGATTGCACCTGTGTTAAGGGATACACAGGTCCCGATGGCACAGAATGTACTGCATGTGGTGTCAATCATTACAAAGACACGACAGGCTCAGCCGGGTGTACGGAATGTACAGATTTCAGTTCATCTCCCACAGCCAGTGATGACGTGAGTGATTGTGTCTGCAATTCAGGGTACCACCACGCGGGTGACGGATCGTGTGACCTGGAGTGTGCTGCGGGCTACGAAGCTGGGCCCCACGAGCTGCAATGTCTGCAGTGTGCAAATGGAAAATACAAGACCACTGTCGGCGACCACAGCTGCGTCAATTGTATGGATAATTCCCATCACACCGAGCTCGCAGCCACAAGTATCGATGCCTGTATCTGTAATCACGGCTTCTATAAAAGCTTGGACGGCCTGTCGTGCAATGCGTGCGAAATTGGCAAGTTCAATAACCAAGCAGGCGAAGGCCAGTGCTTTGATTGCTTCTCAGATACAAGCGGATCGTGTGTTTCCGCCACCGGCACGCAAACTGAGTGCCCGGACCTTTGCCAAGCCCCAGCGGGGTACCAAGTGACGGCGAGCGGTGTGAATTTGGAACCCTGTCCGGCAAATACGTATAATGATGGATCACTCACAACCTGCCAATCGTGCCCGTCTCCGAGCACCTACACGTCCGCCACGGGCAGCACGAGTGTATCAGATTGTATTTGTCAGCCAGGTTATTACCGAGATAATGGAGTTTGTACCGCGTGTGGACAGGGATCATATAAATCGGACACTGGAGATGCCGTATGTGATTTATGTACTGCCACGGACACCAACACCAACACTCTCGCTACAGCATCTACAAGTGTGAGTGACTGCCTGTGTGTTGCCAACTATGAACTCCGTGATGGGTCCTGTCAGACCTGTCTTGCCGGTGGTGCCAAACACATCATCGGCAACGACGCTTGCATTGACTGCACTGACTTTGCTACACTGGCGGACAATGGCGTGCATGCAGCCTCCAGTTGTCTCTGTGATCCGGGATACACGGGCAATCACCTGACCTGCTCGTCTTGTTTGGTTGGCCAATATAAACCCACTTCAGGCCCAGACTTATGTTCGGACTGTGTCGATCACGCTACATCACCCGCGGCATCCGACAGCATCTCCGACTGCTACTGCCCACCCCCTCTCTGGGAGGACGGCGACCCAGGGCCCACCGACCCATCTGGTTCTTGTGTGAGTTCCTGTGACCCCGGCACCTTCAAGGGCGAGAGTGCCTGCGAAAACTGTATCGAAGGCACCTACAAACCAGATAGAGGACCACATGCGTGCACGCCCTGCTCTTTACCGCGCAACGCCTCCGCAGCAGGCTCGGACTCTGTGGACGACTGCAGCTGTGGAGCCGGAGAGATGGGGTTGGCAGGAGAGCACACGGTGATCCAGAGCATCGGGGCCTTGTCAGAAGCAGGCTTGGACGTGCAGACTTTTACCTCGTCCTCTACAATCCCCGACACCAACAAGCGCTACAAGTCGCTACAGCTCACCAGTGCCTTCGACGTCACCGTCTCTATTGCTGGTGTCGTCCTCTTCCGATGCACGATTGACTGTGGTACTTTTGGAGTCATTCCTCTCTATAACCTCCCCGGCCAGCTCCAGCTCACCATGACCAGCGGCACCGCCACCATCACACAGTATACGCGGCGCGAGTTGGTCGTTACCCACACACCAAGTTGGTACAATGCCGCGGCGGCGGAGGCGCTGGCTCTACAAGACAATCTGCAAGTCGGTGATTTCCTCTTCAACCCCACCACCGCAGTGTTCTCAACCACAGTGTGTGTGACATGTGCGCCGGGAGTGGTGTGTAAGCCATTTATTTGAATCTAAATAAAGAAAATATTTAGTCCATAAACGACCAAAGTGTTTGCCACTGTTTGCGCACCCGCTTGTACATATAATCTTTCATTTTTTCCCACCACGACCGCCTGACATGCACGCGCTTAGGGCGGATCACAATTCGATCATGTTCAAAGGTTGCTTCGTAAACCATCTTGCGGGGTTGCGAGTGTTCTCTGTCCGACGGCTCCAATCGCCGCTTGCAAATGATAGGCACCTCGTATCGTAGCGCTTTGAGTTCTGGTGGTAAGCTTGTCTTTTGACACATTGTGGGTGAGAAACCAAACACGACAGTACAGCTAGCAAGAATGAGCGCAGCACGAATCATGGGGTGTTCAGTCACGCGTGGTCTTTTTATATGATTTAAGATATTGTTATTAAGTTTCATGTCTCTGTCGTCGTCGACCCCTCCTCCGCACGCTCCACCTCCACGCTCCGCACCGTGCAGAAGCGCGGCACAATGAATAGCAAACACGACCACACGGTTAGTACCCCGAGGAAAAAAATAATCGCTGTCAACACCGTGAACTCCATGATACCCCACGCTCCAGCACGGTAAATACGCGCGCCGTGTCAGGACTCCAAACGCGGCGTCACATGGAGCTGTAGATGCGGAAACTCGTACTGAAAGGACGTCTGCATTTGCTGGAGGATCGTCTCCGGTGTGCTCACGAGCGGCACCACGACATCACCCACGTCCCGTAGCGCGTACCGCATGGCCTCAAACATCGCGTCGACGTCCTCGATCTGGTACAGGCTTGCCGAATGCCGTTTCTTGGTCAGCACACGCGCCTTCTTCCGGGACTTGTCCGCCTTGCAGCCGTCCATATTCTGTGTTAGAGTGTTAGTATTAAATATGTATACCCACGCACATCACCTTTTCCGGGGGTTGCAGCACAACGCACCAGAATGCGGTGCGACATGCGCATCTTCTCCTGCATCAAGCGAATGGGAATGCGGAGCTTCTTGGTGCCGTCCTGCAGCACCTCCAGGTTGACAAAGTTCTTGGTCAGCCGGACGTGCCGGAAGATGGCCTTCTCTAGTTTCAAGTTGAGAGCGTAGAATACATCGTTGATATTGACGCACGCCACTTGTGTCTTGACGTCACCCCCCGTCGGTTGAAACCAGTAAATGTACTCCTCATTGCGCTCCATGAGCGAGATAATGTCTGGAATTCGCAGAGGCAGCGGCGACTCACACCGCATACCCTGCTTGATCATCGTCATCGACTTGACGTCGATGGTGCGCATCGCTGAGAGGGGTACTGAGCTGCCCTGCGCGCATGTACGCTATTTTTTGTTACGCGCGTACTCACATCCGAAACCGCATGCCTGACCACACTGGCACTACCGCCTCCTGTCCGCTCTCGTACTGAATATGACGGGCTGCACGCGGTTCTAACTTTGTTGTTGGTGCTGGCAGCAGGCGCTCACTCTCCCCATCAGGCACCTCCTCCACATTCTGCGTCACCATCACAAAGATCAGAATGGAGATGCTAATCACAATAATACTCACGTACAAGTTCTTTTGAAACTCGCACATCGGCGTGCGGATCCGCAGCTTGCTCGTCGCGTCATTGTACTCCAGAAACGGGTGCTTGTCGCTCGCGTCCTGCTTCCTCGGCACAAACCGCGCCACCAGCGACATCGCTAGCAACTGGGCTAGCTCCCCACTATCCCCATCCTGTACCACCATCACCACCTCCGTCCCGCTCGTGCTCAGATTCGCAAACGCCTGCATCTCCTGCACCAGAATCCGGATCTGGCTCTTCTCAATACACTGCGCCGCATCCGCACACTTCCACGTCGACCCCGTCTCGCTCGACACGTACTGCCCTAACGCGTCCCACAGCACGCAGCAGGGAATGCGGACGTCCACGGCAGTGGTCGCGGGGGCACACAGGACAACTATCAAAAGCAACGTAATCTGGATCGTGGTGTGCAAACTACACTGCATTGGGTGTGGGGTGCTCTGTCTTATATGGAATCAATAATCGAGTATGTTGTTGACTGTGTGTATTCAAAACACTACAGAGGGGGCGGCCGTCGTTTTGACTGACAGGCCGCCCCATTGCACTCAGTGCCCGGCATGGGACTCGTCAGAGTCAGACTGAGGAGCTTTTAGGCGTCTTCTCTTACCCTCTGACGAAGAAAATCCAGCCGCTGCAGGGGCATTGCTTTCCAAAGCTTTGCCTTCCAGAGCTTTGGCTTGATTTCGTTTTCTGCGTTCATCAGCTTTTCTTGCTTTGGTACTTTGATGAGCCTCAATCCACTTGTTGATCTTGGCAACAAAATGGTTGGGTTCTATCTCCATCTCCAATGTTGACAAAACCATTGTCATCCAAAAGGATTTGTGAGAGAAAACCGCTGCCAAAAATTCGTCCATAAATTTCTTTATAGTAGCTGGACTATGTGTGTTGTGTTTTACTTGAAACATAAGTTTTGCCGATTGAAATTTCTTGGCTTGCCAAACCATCTCTGCCAAGAGTTCTGTCGTAAGATCTGATTGCTCAAAGACATCAAATTGTGACATGGCAGCCTTTAGATAATATACAGCAAGAGACTTGAATCTTTCAACTCCCGGCTTTCCGCAGAATCCATGTAGGTCGAGTTCCTTAGGAGATTTATATATCTTGTCTCCATCGGCCTTGACAATCAACTTATGGGATTCTTTTGTAAAACCGATTTCCATTCTGTTTCCACGGTCCAGTACCAGTTCCGGAACGACTGCATTGACATTGACTTGCTCCTCCGGTGGATAAGACGCCACAACAGTGGCCACAGCCTGGACCACAGGCGGATCATGTGTAATAACAAGAGTGCCCTTTTGACCAGCAGCAGCGCCGCCCGCAGGGCCCCCAGCAGGAGCACCAGCAGGTGTGATAGTAGCAGCGCCAGCAGGAGCACCAGCAGGTGTGACAGGAGCAGCAGCGTCAACAGCAGCGTCAACAGCAGCGTCAACAGCAGCGTCAACAGCAGCGTCAGCAGCAGCGTCAGCAGCAGCGTCAGCAGCAGCGTCAGCAGCAGCGTCAGCAGCAGCGTCACCAACACCCCTACCAGGTGTCATGACAGTTGAGTGTTTGCCACACTCTTCGTCAATCATCTGCTGAATACGCACGGTGACATGGTCATCAAGTCCATGTTTCTTGACTTCCTCTGATTCTGAAAGCTGTACAAGCCGCGTCAGGTCTACCACCGTTTCGATTTCACGTCTCAGCTCCATTTTTCGTGCAGAATCACGAATACGCTCTTCATAGACGGATTTGTCAATTTTGAGCATATCAATGACATCTGACTTCATCATGTCCTGGAGTTTCTTCGAATCTGTTTCGGCGTCCAGCGTGGCTTTGATCGTTGTGGCAAATTCTTGCAATCGAGCATCAATACGATGTACGGACGTCAACACATTTCTTTGCACCATAATTCCTCGGAGGACTTGCAGTTTCTGGGCTGACTTGTACAAGTCTGCAAAGTCCTTCTCTGCAACTGAAGACATGTTTGCAACTAAACGCATAAATAGAATGTAACTCTTAAATATGTAAACAATTATTTTATGTGTATATGTTTTTGACGTTTACTGTCAATACAAAAAACACTACACGTACACTCATAAGGATGCTATTACGGATCCTCTTCAGATGACAGAGGGTCGTCAGATGGCACTTCTTCACCGCGTGCAAGAATTTTAGCTCTCAACTCTTCTTCACGTCTGATACTTTCTTGTTCTCGAGCTTGCACCTTTGCAAGTACACTCTCAGTCTCTTCGTTGAATCGTTTCTCTTGGACCAAAACTTGGTTCCCAAATCCACCATACAGGCCAACAGAATTGCCATCGCCTTGCTGATGGGGGTCGTCGTAAGAAGTTGCTGCAGCTTTGCCATTCGGCTTGAATTGTTTGGCGCTTGCTTCCCGCGCTCCAGTTGCAGCACGTTTGCGTCGCTCTGTATTGGACGTTGTGGCTACAGCGTCTTTCCAAACGGTAAGTTTCACTTTACGTGATCCAAGCAACTTGTAGTCGCCATGAGCAGTTTTTGCAAATCGCGTACGATCTTTTGTAGGGTCGTAAGCTTTATCCTCGCGTTTTGGCTGTTCACGGTGATGCCACTTTAGGAAATTGTTAAACTCTTTCCTAGTTGCTTCATTTGCCGGTTGATACTCTTCATCGCTCGAATTCGAGTCCGGATTCTCCGAAGACGTAGCACTCATTTCCAACTCTGCTTTGTCGACTTCTTGAAAGCGGGACTCTTTGTTCGTAAGATATTGAATCTCTTTTCGCGAGCCTGGGCATTGCCCACAGCCATTCCCGTAAAGTTGCGTTTTTCCAGTGCGTGTGGACTTCTTGCCCGTGAAACCACCCAAAAAGGCAGTTGGGTTTTTGACACAGCCTCTGAATCCTGCGTACCTGCGCTTGATTGAAACTGAAATATTATCCGCATTCCGCAATGCTTCCTGAAATTCATCGGGATTTGCAAAATAACACAAAGATTTATCACAATGAGGACACTTGACAAATGCCCTTCCAATTTTATCGTCTGGGTCAATTTCGTGAAGTAGGCCAATAGTCATTCCACATGGAAGCTTCTCACCCAAATAACCGTTCTCCGTCAATTTCCACTGTCTACCGACCGTGACTCCCTTTTCATGAGGAGCCCTGATACGAGTGCCACAGCATTGCATATCCGGTCTACAGGTCATACAATATCCTTGCTTTCTGACTGCTTCCACCGACTGACCGTTACCACCATATCGCTTTCGATGAGTACTGCCTGCCAATGCGTCGTAAGGACAATACACGCACGTCATAAGACTACATACTATACATGCAAAAAGTCCCTCTGTTTGTGGACAAGTCGAACACGTCTCCGCATCGTCATTCACAATCTCGGGTGTAGGTGACGCCTGTTGCGCTGTAGGATCCATAGTGTATCAAAACAAATAGAAGGATATCTTAAATATCATTTGATTACAATTTATTCTACCGTCACAAACGCAAAGTTAACCCACAGAAACGCAGTCACAGGGAGAGCACTGGCGTCGGCCCACTGGTTGAAGAGGGCGTCGTTGAGGAACCGCTGGGTGTGCACGAGCACGGCGACGGCGTTGTGGGACGGTTGGAGGGCGATTTTGTCGCAGATAGCGTCGACGTGTCCGCCGTCGTGGATGACACCGTACTCGGTGGTGATCCAAGCGCGGGCGGCGTCCTTGGCAGCGGCGGAGCAATCTGGGATTGTGTGGACGTGGTTGTAGGCGGCGTTTTTGGTGAAGTACTCGTAGGTGCAGTGGTTGTTGGTGATGGCGTTTTGCTGCCGGCAGAGGTGGCGGAAGTCGTAGGTGAAGTCGAGTTTACCGTAGACCATGCGGGTGGTGTTGGTGTAAGAGCGGATGGTGTGAGTGGCTTGAGAGCCCATGGTGTAGGCGGCGAGGAGGTTCTGAATGGAGATGGTGGTGGGGACGTCGTTGAGGGCCTGGGCGATAAAGGTGGTGAGTGTACCGAGTTCGCCTGTGGTGGTGTGGTTGGCGGCCGGGAGCCAGTTCATCTGGTACACGGCGTCGCGCCCGAGGCCGGAGCCGGACGCCACGTGGCCGAGGTCGAAGCGCTGGGTGTATGTGTCCTCGACGCAGAGGGGTTCACTGCCGGTCATGTTGCGAACGACGGCGATGTCCTGGTCATTGTCGGTGCCCATGTGGAGGCTGTAGTAGGCCAAGACCTGGTCCGAGCTTCCGAGCCAGTACGTGATAATACCCGGGCCACCTGGAGTTAGCACGGCAGTATCACTGGTAATGGTGTTGTTCTGGAAGTGAGCTCTGGCACAGTCGCGCACGTTTTCCTGTGTCACCTGCGTCATCCCCGTGACGCGGAGCGTGGCGGAGAGCACGGGGCCGGTGAGGTGGGACTTGATCAAGTACACAATGTCACCGGTCTGTGTGGTGTACGCGCGGAACACGTCAACGGTGAAGGAGTCCAGGGGGATGTATTGGTTTGACCCTGCAAAGGCCGCGTCGTGTCCGGCGCGGGTGGTGTGGATGACAAGGGTTTCGGAGGTGACTCCCCACTGCAGGGTGTCGATGAGCGAGACGGTGAGCTTGCATGTCTGGGTGGCGTTGTTGATGGAGCAGTCGGCGATTTGAGTGAGCTGGGTGTCGGGGATGCTAAAGGTGAGGGTAGTGGGGTCGATGTACGTGGACGTCAGCTCAGGTTGTTGGGAGCAGTCATCAGTGACCGCGTGGGTGGGAAACCCAGCTTGCCGCAGCAGAGACACGCGCCAGTGCTGGGCGTAGCAGCAGCCGCGCACGGTTTTACAGTTTTGGGGTTCATTGCTGCCAACCACGACCAGGAACCGACTGTGGTTGGTGTGGACGACGGTGAGGAGCGAGCCCGTGGCATCGCGTTCGAGGTTGGTAATTTGCACTGCGTGTGTGAATGAATTTACAGTTGATGCAGACAGCGCTGGCGTCACACAGTCCTCAGTTCCGTCCACCCGCGTAATGCGCTCATAGTCACCCTTGCAGGTAAACGAGCAGTTAACCTGGTGACCGTCCGCGTTGTCAGATACAGAGAACGTTTTAAGGAGCACATTGCCCGTCTCGCAGCTCACACACCCTGCCGAATGGTTGTTGACGTCCCGGAGCTTGGAATGTCCGAGACACTGCACGAGACACGAGTGCGGGTCATTGTATGTTTGGCCGTGCGTTTTGGCCACGTGCATCGTGTACCCGAGATATGGCGTGTCCTGGTATTGACACGGAGCACAGAAACTCTGGCTCGTCTGCGTGTGCTGGCCGCGGTAGAACCCGGCCGCTCCATTCTCGGGACAGGCAGGGTCGAAGTTGATGAGCTGGCAGACGGTGTTATCCGTCGGCACACAAGCGTGCTCGCGCCACTGCACATTGTAGTCACACACGCTACACTCTGAGCACACGGCGTTGGTCATGTCCGTGCAGGCTTGGGACACGTAGTACTCGCCCGTCGACCAATCGGTACATGTCTCACAGGCATCGCACAGAGCGTTGGCGGTGTACACACAGGCTTCTTTCTGGTACTGAAACGATGGAGCTGCGGCGGTGCATACGGTACAAGCCTCACACTGCCCCGGACCCGCGTAGTCTTTGTACGTGCTGCCGTCCACACACTGCTCACATGTGAGGCTGGGCCAGGACGCGTTGGCGTAACCAACCTTGCATTGGCAGTCGAAGAGTTGCGTTGAATGTGTTTGGGCCTCGCTGTCGTCAGGACAATCATTTTGAGTGTTGTCTCCAATACAGAAATGATTCTGGGGACAGGTTTGACACACGCCCTGGATGTCCTCGAACGAACCCGGGCGACACAGGCAATCCTCGGGTTCGTCCTGGCGTGTTTGGTTAAACGTCCAGCGGTCCGCAGCACACGGGAAACGGGTGCCATTAGTGCAGTAGCTATCAATAGGACATTCATAGCAATGCTGGTCATTTTCGGAATTAAACCATCCATCAATACACAGACAGTGCGTAATCGACGACGAGCCCGCCTGCGCCACCTGCCTATCGTCGGGGCAATCGTACGCGGAGTTGTTAAAGCAAAAGTCGTCCGGGGCACAGAGCTGGCATGTGAAAGTGGTATCGGTCGCGTCAACTCGATGATACCCATGCAAACAGTTGCAATCCAGCACGTGTGTTCCACCTTCATAGTTATTGATTGAGTGCTGTGGGCATGCGGTAAGAACACCATCTGGACAATAATGATCTCGTGGACAGATTTGACAACCATCCACAGTACTGTGAAATCCAGCTTCGCATCGGCAATCCAGAAAAGCGCTTGATCCTGCATCACTGAAGCTGTTTACTCCACAGGAAAAGCGAACACCGTCCACACAATAATGGCTTGACTCACATTCAGTGCAAACACTATCACTGCGATCGTTGTTGTAGTGCACGCCACAGGTCGTGTCGGTTGTGCTACTGTCATTGGAACGGGAGTAGTACCCGGTTTGACAGGGCGTGCAGTCGGAACACACGATCGATGACGTGGGTGTGCATTCTGCTGTAACATATTGCTCCACCCCATCCACCGCCGGGCAGTTGGGCTCGCAGTCGTCGCATTCGGTCATGGCTGTGTTGAGAGCTTTTTTGCCTGTTTTACACGTCTGGCAAGGAATACTGTTGTTGGAGCTGGTGCTCTTGTACTTGCCGATCTCACAAGCTACGCATGCGTCATTGGCTTCGTCAGCTTCATACCCTGCATTGCAATAGCAAAAAGTAGAAGTTTCGTCACCATACGGCAAATTGCTATTGGCTTGACATTCCTGACAAACTCTATCTTGTGTGGGAGTGCATTCAAGGTCAACACGTATGTTCATGGTTTTGCAACTATTACATTCTGTACACGTTTGTGTGTTGATGACGTCAATGCGGTATTCATTGTCGGGACACGTTTCACAAGACCCAATATTTGAGCTGCACTCGCATATCTGAATGTAACTATATTTGCGTTCATAGCAACCAATGGTCATTTCTGTCCCCCCACCTGCCCACGTAGATGGATCACATGCGTCCTCACCTTCTCCGACACTGTACACAGATGCTCTGCCTCGCCCCCCCGTACATGTACGGCCAAAGGATTCGCAGTATGCAGCACAAGTTTGATACTTACTATCAAACAACACTTGTGGATCACCAACACGACCCACCAGGACCTCACACCCACCACATTGTGTGTTCACGTCAGGCCAGGTTGAGGTGTCGCACTGATACGCAAACTCCATCCCAGCCACACATGAGCATTGGGTGTTGCCGGAGCTGCCATGCGTAGACTCATTTGCTAGACAGGGTAAACATTCCGTTGCCGCACTGTTAGCGTCCGGCATAAAGGTGTCGGAAGGGCAGAACGTGCAGGCGTCGTTGCTGACGTTGGACTTCGTGGATCCAGGGGCACATTCAACACACACACCAGCAGAGAGGTACCACCCAGGCTGGCACTGGCATTGAATTTCTTCTGTTGATCCAATCCCAGCCACACTGTTGTTCCGGCACGCAGTACACGCCGTGGCGTTGCTGATGACATCTTTGAAGGTGTTGACCGGACAGGCAGTGCAAGAGTCTGTGACAGAGTCACCGTCCAAAAAGTGTCCGGGAGGGCATATGCAATCATTCACCGAAGTTGATCCTGTCGTAAGGGTGGTAAATCCGTCAGCACAAGCCGTGCACGTTGTAGCATCTCCTGCCACGTCTTTAAACGATCCCACCTGACACGGCTCACATACAATGTCACTCACATGGTAATGCCCAACCTGGCAATGACAGTCTTGGTGTGTTGTGTCTGTAGCGACTCTGCCGGCCGATCTGACTTTCTCCGCTAATGGTGCAATGTATCCACAGTCACATACCATGGAACCTTGCAGGGTATCACAACCAATTGAACCACCAGATGCACAGCTTCCCCAGCTGCCAATGTGAGTGGCGTCTTCACACAACAAACCATGATTTGAACAATACTCACGACACGTGAGTGAATTGCCATAATACAGTCTAATGGAGCATGAATCTTCTGCACAGAAATGATCGTTATGATGTTGTTTTGTCAAGATACCATCACATACCTTGGGCGGCTGACATACGTCACACGGACCCCCCAACGCCCCGTAAAAGTCAGCGTCACAGGAACAGCTTTCAATGCCAATATTTGGGTTAGACGGATTTGCAGACTGTAATGTACCACTATTCTCAGGGCAATGCTGACAATCTGAAGCTGTGATCCCTGAGCAGGGCGCGTCGTCGTACTGGTCGTCGGGGCACAACACACAGTCCTGACAATCGTCTTGGGAGTCAATTGGTACGACGGGAGTGTACTTGTAATCACCCGCACACACTGTACATATAGTAGCGTCGAGAGTAGAGCTAAACGTTCCAGCAGCACAGGGCTCGCAGACGTGATCACTAGCCTCATAGTAGGCAGCGGAACACTGACAGTCATCCTGGTGGTCACTTGCCTCCAGGCTCTGTGAATGATTCTGGCAAGCAGAGCACGCCGAGCGGTACCCGGGTGTGTCCGCAAATGTGTTGGTGTCGCAGGGGATGCAATCTCCGCTGGGACAGGTTACGAGTCCACCATTACACTTGTAGCCAACGTCACACTGACAAGACACATGCGGGGCAATATACGAAGCCGAGTTGTCGGGGCATGTCAAGCACGCGGTCATTCCATACTCATTTGAATACGTCCCTCCCGTGCAATTCTCACATCCACTTGCACCAGCAAACTTGCCTGGAGCACAGCTGCTACATTCTGGCTCCAGTTCAGTTCCTACGCGTACGTGTCCCGCATCGCATACACAGTCATCTACGTGATCACTCTCGATGGGCGAGGTCGACGCAGGCATACAGTCAAAGCATACGGTCGAGGCGGTAGCGTTGGCAAACGTGTTCTCGGCACAGGACTCACAAGCGGCATCGCCTGTTACATCCTTGAACTTGCCGAGCTCACAAGCAGCACATGCCTGGCCATCTGCTCCCGTAAACCCAATGTTACACGAGCAATCCGTAATGTCGTCACTGGTCGCGGGTGAATTCGAATCCGCTGGGCAGTCAAAGCAGCTCCCCTCGAGATCAACTGTATTTTTGTACTTACCCTCGGCACACGACACACACTCCAACGCATAGTTTCCTGTCGTCTCAAAGTAGTACCCAACATTACACAAGCAATCATTCGGTGAATCGGAGCCTGCTGGTGATTGTGAGAAATCTCTGCAAGCCTCACATTCGATGTTGCCTCCAGTAGCAAAAGTGTTAGCCGGACATTCCAAACACTCCAAACTCCCCGTCACATTCGTAAAGAACCCACCCGCACAGGGCGTACACGTCTCGTTGCCATGTGTTTCTTTGAACGTACCTTTGGCACAGATCACACACACTCCATTGACCAACCCATACCCCTCCCTGCACACACAGTCCTGCGACGACGACGCTAAATTAGTCAGCGTCAGCATGTGCGCCGGGCACTGTTTCTGTATACCATCCTCGTAATAATACGGCGGCACACCGACCTCACACACATCCCCCACCCTTTTGAACCCACCTTCACACACACAATCTCCAATCTCTGACGGGTACTGCTGCGGGTCCGTCACACTGTTCGCCGGACACGCCAGCTGCTGGCCACCCGTGCAATAGCTCGTACTACTACACAAAACACACATCGTGTCCTCCACGTGCTCGCCGTGGAAGAGCAGCGAGCGGGGCTGAGCGGTG
>Ga0181574_10003711_pt1 | contig 13444 bp, 9 predicted proteins | sample 101ome_24_FD_145600 | JGI IMG/M metagenome (GOLD analysis project Ga0181574, IMG submission 145600) | Coastal salt marsh microbial communities from the Groves Creek Marsh, Skidaway Island, Georgia - 101410AT metaG (spades assembly) | ecosystem: Environmental > Aquatic > Marine > Intertidal zone... | reverse complement strand
ATCAAGTAGTCCTGCCTCACCCTCAAAGAGCCTAATGTGACATGGCCTTTAAGAATTTCCTGCGTTCGAGGGTCGCGAACGCTTGAGCCATAAGACCAGCCTCGGGTAGATCGGTGAACCCATTGAATGACGTTGTATCGCACATCCATAGGATCCACATCCTCGGGCAACACCTTGACCTGAAAACCGTTGATATAGCCAGCAGCCTCAAAGGCCTGATTCCACCATAGTGCCCCTTCGATAAGTGCGGTCTTTACCGGCTCGGGCGCACCTGGATCTACCCAATAAATAATGGGCTCTACCGCTTCACTGAACGCTGCATTGGGATCGACTTTCTCTAGCCGATGTCGTCGCGCAAAGGCTGATTTTATAGGTGCATCAATAGGACTGGCGTAGTCATAAACCAAACTATCCTCACCGCTGTCGATGTAGCCCGCCCGTGGATCAAACGGGAGCGGTTCGTAACCGTCATCGGGGAGTCGCACGAAAGAGTGATGACTGTGAACGGTAATGGCGCTGGCATCGGGAGCAACTGTGCGCAAAATTGAACCCTTAGGGCTACCCGCGTAGGTTAGCCTTGCATCGATTTCTGTGTTGTCAGGAAATGACTTTGTCTTGGGCGCATGAATAGCCGAGCGGGAGCTGTCAATCGTATAACTACCCTCGCCTCTGGCGGCTAGGAGTCGCGACAGATCCGTCGCGTCGCTCAATGCAAAGTCAGTGAGGTCAATCAAGGTCATGCCCTCTGACTGCTCAGCGACCTCAAACCCCCAGATAATTGATTGCGCAAAAGCCTCGTCTACCGCGCGCCGCTCGGCCGCATTGTCGGATCGAGCCGTATATTTTGTGTTGACCGCGGTCAGGAAAACTTTTTTACCCACCCGATCGAGGGTGACAAGGTGAGTGTCAGCCAAGCGCCCGCGATCTAGCCCCAAATCGTTAGAGCCAACACCGTGCGACAAGCCGTTGTAATAAATAAACGGACCAGTGAGGTCGTCAATATCTCCATAGAGCCTTCCCTCGTCCGCATCCCAATACAGCGGCATGAAGCCGGGCATAAAGATGCTTCGCTCTGAGATTGAAGGGCCTTCCTCCGGCACAAGACCATCATCCGTTGCCAATGCCGTGCCGCTTAGGCACAGCAACATCCATAGTCTCAAGAAAATACGCATGGGAGTCTCCTTTCTATGCCGAGACGTTAGCATGCGAGATACCTGACAAAAAGCGGCGCGGCTTTCTAGGCGGCGGATGGACCAACCAGTGTCTTAGAAACGAGCGATTCAGAGATGCAAGGTGATCGTCGGAACCTGCGATGCACGCAATAAATCGTTGGTACGACTACCTAGAAACAAACTGCGCCAAGGTGAGTGACTGTAAGCCCCCATGATCAACAGATCGGCTTCTCGTTCGGCAATGGCGCGGGTGACAACCTGCTCTGGGTCACCGGGAATAAATGACGCATCCACGCTGAAATTAGCTGTTTTCAGTGTCTGCTCAGCCCACTCAACATGGCGAGCTGAGTCAGCACCGCGCTTACCCGACATCACCACGTGAATAGGCAGGTCCCGCATGTTGGGATTCGATGCTAGTAGTTCGATGCCTCGGCGCGTCATTCGACCACCATCGTAGGCTACCAATACACTTTTAGGTGCTTTGAAGTCATCGGTCACCGTCATGATGGGTCGACGAATTTGACGACAAATCGCCTCCACATGGCGGCCCAAGTCGCGACGTGTATGCGACGCTGACTCGCCTCTTCGGCCAAGAACGTACATGGCCACCGACGACTCCTGCTCCTTTAGGGTCGCGAGCAGTTGCCCATAACGTTGCCGCGTATCGGTCTGAAGTCCCGTGTGAGTCTCACAGCGTGTCCGTAACTGATTCAGGAACACACGACCTTGCTCCCTGATGACTTTACTGCGCTCACCCTCTTCCTGAGACAGCCGCTCAAGCAAGTTCTCTTGCGCATCAACACCGATCGAGCCACTCCTATCAACATCCGCCGCGATCTCAGGGTGACGATCGATCACGTGCAGTAGCTCAATGGGCGCAGACAGTCTGGCCGCGGCCCAAGCGGCATAGTCTGCAACATGTGCGGCGTAGTCCGATTTATCGACGCAGGCCAATACCTTTTTTTCGTGCCGCATACGCTAGATCCTAGTGATCAAGGAGCATGTCTTCCGCTCCATCCTTATCGTGAATCGCAAACTTGTCGACCAGTGTCGCACTTGCTTCGTTCATGCCGATGACCTCAACCTCGGTGCCTTCACGCCGAAACTTGATCACAATCTTATCCAGTGCGCTGACCGCCGTAATGTCCCAGAAATGTGCTCTGCTCACGTCGATGTAAACCTTGTCGATGACCTCCTGGTAATCAAAGACCTTTGAGAAGCGATCGGCACTCGCGAAAAATACCTGCCCGTACACCGTGTATCGACGTGCCCTACCCTCATCGCAAGCAGCGGAGGTAACGCTCAAGATCCGGCCTACTTTGTGCGCAAAGAAAAAGCCCGATAATAAGACACCGGTGAGTACGCCTTGCGCGAGGTCATGCGTAGCAACGGTGACCGCAACGGTCGCCAGCATCACTACACTCGAACTCTTAGGATGTGTCCTAAGACTCCGAATGGAATCCCAGTTAAACGTGCCGATCGATACCATGATCATCACCGCGACTAGCGCCGCCATCGGTATTTGACTCACCCATTCACCCGCAAAAACGACCATGATCAAAAGTAAAAGTCCTGCCACCAACGTCGACAGACGTCCACGACCGCCCGACTTCACGTTGATCACCGACTGACCAATCATGGCGCAACCGGCCATACCACCGATAAAGCCCGTAGCGACATTCGCAACGCCCTGCCCCACACACTCTCTGTTCTTGTTACTCAATGTATCGGTTAGATCATCGACGATGGTCGCGGTCATGAGCGACTCAAGAAGCCCAACCACCATCAACGTAGCCGAGTAAGGAAAAATGATAGTGAAGGTTTCCCAGGTCATCGGCACATCAGGCACAAAGAATTGGGGGAGGCTGTCGGGTAACTCACCCATATCGCCCACGGTTCGGATATCGAGGTCCAATGCAATAGCAACCAAGGTGAGGACAACAATGGTGATCAGCGGAGACGGAACGGCCGTGGTCAAGCGTGGCAAGCCGTAAATGATGCCCAAACCCGCTGCCGTCATGGCGTAGACCTCCCATGTGACATTCGTCAACTCGGGAAGCTGCGCCATAAAAATCAAAATAGCGAGCGCGTTGACGAACCCTGTCACGACAGACCGCGAAACAAAACGCATCAGTTCGCCTAGTCGAACCCAGCCGGCGATAATCTGCAGGACACCGGTCAGCACAGTCGCTGCAAACAAGTACTGCAAACCGTGCTCTTTCACGAGAGTCACCATCAGCAGAGCCATAGCGCCCGTCGCAGCCGATATCATCCCCGGGCGACCACCGGTAAAGGCAATGATCACTGCGATAGAAAACGAGGCGTACAGGCCCACTTTTGGATCAACGCCGGCAATGATCGAAAACGCTATGGCTTCTGGAATCAGTGCAAGTGCAACGACTAGCCCAGCTAAAACGTCGTTTCGAGTGTTGGAAAACCATTCTTGGCGGATCGTATCCATGGATCTGTACTTTTTTGTTGATTGCCGAGCAGTACGTGCGGGAGCCAACGCCGGATTCGAATCTGCGCCGTGCACACAGATAGCCGATGAGATGCAAGCATGGTTTACCCAAGGTGGCGGCGTTACCATGAGCAAGCGCCATGTTGGAGAGACCTTATGACCACCGATGTATTACTCGTTGCAAACGACGATGACGAGTGGCCAGCCGGCGTCATAGAGCTGGTGGGTCAACGTCTCTCCGTTGCACGTGTCAATGCTTCCGAGGTGTCCACAATTGAGATTGACTGCAGCTCGGTTCGAATTTTAGTCGGTGGTCCATCAAACCTTGTTCCATGGATCAACCGTTGCCCCAAGCTTAAGTGGATACAGAGCACCTGGGCGGGCGTTGATGCGCTGGCGGGACAGATTCCGACTGGCGTTGTCGTAACACCCCTCAAGCATGTCTTCGGTCAGTCAATGTCTGAGTTCGTATTGGGCTGGATACTGGCGCTGGAACGTCGCATCCTCGATCGAGCACAAGCTTCGATCTGGGATGACACGCCCGAGATGGGCGTATTTGGAAAAACCATGGGCATACTAGGCACGGGCAGCATTGGGGCTGCCGTTGCCAAAACAGCCCAACACTTTGGTATCCAATGCCGCGGTTTGAATTCTGACGGACGCGCAGTGGACGGTTTTGAGACGTGCTTTAAAGCCGGCGATCATCGTTTTTTCGATGATCTTGACTATGTTGTCTCGGTATTACCCAAAACCCCTCACACCGAGAATGTTGTCAACACCGACGCTCTCCAGCGACTGCGTCCAAGTAGCATTCTGATCAACATTGGGCGCGGCAACGCGATTGATGATGAAGCCTTGCTCGCTGCACTTACTCGTGGGGCTGTCGGGGCGGCCGTTTTGGACGTATTTCGTGAGGAGCCGCTATCCAAATCACACCCCTACTGGCAGCAACACAACGTTTACATTACCTCTCACACCTCGGCTCCGACACTCGAACGGTTCGTAGCGCAGGCAATGGCACCCAACTTAGCGCGTTTTTTGGCTGGAGATAATCTCTTGGGAACGTTCGACGCTAGTCGAGGTTATTGAGCCCCCACTGGGCTAGGCGCGACCGCGACGATTATCTCGTTGCGACGCATAAAGGGTGGTGTCCAAGGCGGGTTGTATTGGTTCAGTGTGGGATCACCGAGGGGCTGAATGCCTTGCTCTTTCAAAAACGCGACGAGGGTCTGCCAGTAACGCTCAGCTTTTTTGTCATTAACCCAACCACTGAATCGGATGACAGCGGCGCGGTAAGCTGGCTCTTCTCTAAATTGAACGCGAGTGTCGTCAGGTACGGGCAACTCGTCCATCGAATATTCGCGTGGCACAACAAAGGCCATTTCTGAATCTTCTGCGCCGGGCATCGTGCGCTGAACAGGCGCTGTCATCGCAATCTCCTGTTCCCTTTCATTGCCACCGAAAATGTAGCCGGCCAACACTCGAAATCCTGAGTTCTGTCCCTCGTTCATTTGTGTCGTTGCCAAAATACGAGCGTCATAATCGCGAATTTCAATATCGGGATCGTCCCACGCGGTAACCAGTGAGTAGGTGGGTTCTTCAATTGCGGACACCTTGTCAGACATGAACAGAACAACCGCACACACCCAGACACTCATCCAAACTGCGAGCTTCGACATCGTAAAGCTTCCCCTTTATCGACAAGACTTAGATACGCGAAAGGAAGGTCTCAGATCACAACACGTCTCGACGAAAGGTGGTCAAAACACCGATGCATTCGTATTCACAACAAAAGAACCTCAACGTCTAAACATCTATTGGCATCGCGGTACTTAGGTGCTTACAAGTTGCGGCATTGCATCGACACACGCTTGCCACCCTCAAGTACGCGTTGACCGTGCTCGACAAATCCTCGTTTGCTATGAAAGTGCAACGAGTGTGTATTGGGCGGCTCGATATCCATCTCGGCGGTCATGACCTTGCACCCATCAGCAAGCGCCATGGTGGAGAGTTCGTCATACAGTTGGTGCCCCAGACCCTGCCCCCGCGTGTCCGCAGCCAGCACAATGCGATCCACATAGACCATGTTTCGCACACGCTTTTCAAACCACTGATAGTTCCCGTTGTCGTAGGGCGCCTCATTGCGCATCGCAATAACAAAACCGAGTAAGCGCTCCCCGTCGTCAACCACAAGGCAATAGCTGCAAAGGTCAAACAGTTGGAGAAATCGCTGCGCATCCATAGGGCTAGTGACTGCAACAAACGCCTCGTTTAACTCGGCAATTTGCGATGCATCAGTGGGGTTGGCTGACCTAATTTTCATGAATTAATGATCTCGTCTTGTTGCATATCAATCTGAGCTCCATCGGCACGCACGATGATCCTAAGATACTGTTTTCTCGCATTGTCCGATTAGTTTCAGGAGGAGAATTTAGGCGTATCTATTAGCCTGAAAACAACCGCATTTTCCGGCTTATCGCATCTCCCATGAGGGTCCGGGCAAATCCCTTGACCTCTACCCCACGGTACTCGATACTCATCGGCGCTTGCTGTTTTGCCAAGCGCCCTCTGGGGGGGGGCTACAGAATAAAAACTTGGAGACACACCGGATGTTAGAACAACTGTACTCGGCGCCACCAATTCTGGGATTGGTCGGTCTCGCCATTGCTTTCTTTATTTACACGGTCATGTCACGCCGGGAGATCCCGGATGGTAAAGTTCAGAAAATCGGCGAACAGATCCATTTGGGCGCCATGGTTTTCATGAAACGTGAATACACGTACCTGCTCATTTTTGCGGCTGTATTACTAGTCCTGATTCTGGTGTCAGACCTAGGTAACGATACCGCCCTGTCGTTCGTTGTTGGCGCGTCGTCTTCCGCCCTCGCTGGCTGGCTGGGGATGTACGCGGCCACGAAGGCTAACGTTCGAACGGCCGTTGCAGCAAACGACGAAGGTGCATCTAGCGCGCTCTCTGTTGCGTTTTACGGTGGCTCTATCATGGGTCTCTGTGTCGCCTCATTGGGTCTCATTGGTCTGGGTAGTTTGTACTTCTACTTTGGTGGCGATCCTAAGACCGCGCATGCCATCCATGGTTTCGGTATGGGCGCATCGGTGGTCGCACTCTTCTCGCGCGTTGGCGGCGGCATCTTCACAAAGAGTGCTGATGTAGGCGCCGACTTGGTGGGTAAGATCGAAGCAGGGATTCCTGAAGACGACCCCCGCAACCCCGGCGTTATTGCCGACAACGTGGGTGACAATGTTGGCGACATTGCAGGCATGGGTTCTGACATTTTCGAGAGCTACTGCGGCTCCATGATCGCTTGTATGGCAATTGCAGCAACGATGAGCATTGATTCTCAGGCAGGACTGATGTTCCTCCCACTCGCTCTCGCAAGTGTGGGTTTGGCGTCATCCATCATCGGCATTTTGATTGTCCGGTCTCGCTCGTCGTCCGAGCCAGCCACCGCGCTTCGCTACGGTACGTTTGCGGCGCCTATCATCTTCGTGGGCTTGGCCTACATGCTGGTGCAAGAGCTTGGGGTTGATACTTCCGTTTGGTACGCCGTGGTTGCAGGCGCCATTGGTGGCGTAGCCATTGGTCTGATCACCGAGTACTACACAGGCGGCAAGCCCGTCAGAACTATCGCAGGCTCGGGTGAAACAGGCCCTGCCACGGTCATGATTACGGGCCTCGCGGTGGGTATGCAGTCAGTTGTGCTTCCAGTCTTGGTACTTGCAGCCATTATTTTTGCCTCTACGCAGCTCGCGGGTCTCTACGGTGTGGGTATAGCAGCCGTTGGTATGCTCGCTACTGTCGGTATCACAATGGCAATCGATGCCTACGGCCCTGTTGCGGACAACGCGGGCGGTATTGCTGAGATGGCTGGTATGGGCGAAGAAACCCGCGCGATCACTGATGGACTGGATGAGGTGGGCAACACCACTGCGGCCATTGGTAAAGGCTTTGCAATTGGCGCTGCGGCATTGGCGGCGTTGGCCATTATCGCGGCATTTGTTGAGACCGTTTCAGCAAACAATCCGGGCTTCTCGCTGGAGCTGTCGAACCCCACTGTGCTGGTCGGTATGTTCATTGGCGGCACCATTCCATTCCTGATTGCTGCGATCACCATGACGGCGGTCGGCGAAGCTGCATTCGACATGATCAATGAGATCCGTCGCCAGTTTAAGGAGATTCCTGGACTCCTCGAGGGTACTGCAGATCCTGACACAGCACGATGTGTTGATATCGCAACCACAGCGGCACTTAAGCGCATGGTGTTACCTGGCGTTATCGCTGTGGCATCTCCCGTGGCAGTAGGTTTCCTACTCGGTGCCGCATCGCTGGGCGGCATGCTCGCAGGTGCACTTCTCGGCTGTGTTCTCATGGCATTGATGATGGCTAACGCCGGTGGTGCTTGGGATAACGCGAAGAAGTATGTTGAGAAAGGTAACCTGGGTGGTAAGGGCTCCGACACACACTCTGCGGTTGTTGTAGGCGACACCGTTGGTGATCCCTTCAAGGACACTTCAGGCCCCTCGATGAATATCCTGATCAACGTAATGGCAATCGTAAGCTTGGTGATCGCACCACTGCTTTGATCTGGTCTCGATCGACAGAAGTAACCGTGAAGAGGAGCCTAGCTCCTCTTTTTTTGTTCAATCATGTGACTCACCCATCAGAAAAACATGGGATTAATGTCTTCGTAACAATCAGGTATTAACCTCTTAAGGTGTTAACAGCGTAATTGTCGCGACCACGCCTCCAACAAATTTGTAACCCAAGTGCTTAACGAACGTGACGATCGGTTGGTTAATCGATGTCGCACAACCGTTTGTCTCTGAAAAGAAAACAAGGCATTCGGTTTTGAGTACTGCCAGACGTAATCACACTATGTATAAAGTTCGAACCTACAACGCTATCTCCTCCAAGGGGCTCGATCGGTTGAGCCGCGATTGCTTCGAAGTCAGTAGCGACATCAATGCACCCAACGCCCTGCTTCTGCGAAGCCATAAACTGTCAGATGCCGACATTGACACCTCTGTGTCAGCCATTGCACGGGCTGGCGCCGGTGTAAATAACATCCCCATCGAGTACTGCACCGAACGCGGTATCGTTGTGTTCAATACACCCGGTGCGAATGCCAATGCAGTCAAGGAGCTCGTTGCGGCAGGGATGCTTCTCGCTTCACGCGATATCGTAGGCGGCATGCGTTTTATCAACGAACTCGATCCATCCTTGTCTGCGGAGGACATGGGCCCCGTACTCGAAGCCAACAAGAAACAATTTGCTGGTTCTGAACTGCAGGGGAAAACGCTGGGCGTCCTTGGTCTGGGAGCAATCGGAAGCTTGATCGCGCGACTCGGGCTCGATCTGGGAATGGAAGTTGTTGGCTACGACCCGGCGATCTCTGTTGAAGCAGCCTGGCGCTTGCCGAGCTCGGTCAAGAAAATGGACAACATGCAGTCGCTTTTTGCGCGGTCAGACTATGTATCTCTTCACATTCCGGTACTAGACAGCACCCGCGGTCTTATCAATGCAGATACCTTGTCTTACTTCAAAAAAGACGCCTGCCTACTCAACTTCGCCCGAGACCAAATTGTAAGCACCAATGCTGTTATTGATGCGCTGGACAAAGGTCAGCTTCGCACCTACGTCACGGACTTTCCCCATCCTACGCTGCGAAATCGGGCAGATACCATTCTCATGCCGCATATTGGGGCAAGCACCGCCGAAGCTGAAGAAAACTGTGCCGTCATGGCGGCCGATCAGATCAAAGCGTTCCTCGATCATGGAAACATTAAAAACTCGGTTAATTTCCCTGCCATCGAGTTAGAGCGGACCACCGAGTCACGGCTCACTGTCACCAACCGCAACGCTCCCGGCACCTTGAGCCATATTCTGAACGTATTGGGTGATGCCAACCTGAACGTTGCTGACCTTCTTAACAAAAGCCGGGGCGACATTGCCTACAACCTGATCGACCTAAATTCTGAACCGAGCCTCGATGTACTTGATAAGGTTCGTGCCTTGGAGGGCGTTATCAACGTTCGTCATCTAGGGAAACCTTGTTCGATCTGATGCGATTGGCACCTCGAGAGCTGGGGCGAATTAAAAAAAGATGGAGCGTGGCGAACGTCGCGCTTACCCAATCTATTTTTTGCATTGCAGGTCTATTCCTGATGTTTCCTCAACACAGTTTGCGTTACATTCTAGCGTCGCGTTTAAGGCTTTGACCTTCGCAATCTAGATAATCACTGTGGTTTGGAGAAAAACATCATGCCTCACACTCAACTCAAGTCGTTGACGGTCGCACTGTCGCTATCCAGTTCGCTTTTCATTGCCACCGCAAGCGCGGCTCCCATTGTGCAGCCTGGCGCCCCGGGCGCTAGCGGGCGCATTTTATCTGCCGAAGAAGCGGTCCAGATTACCGATACCAGTTACTCGCCTGCGGATGTGAGCTTCATGCAAATGATGATTCCACACCACCAGCAAGCGCTGGAAATGGCCGATTTGGTGGAAGGTCGGACTAACCGGCCTGAACTTGTCGAGATCGCAGGGCGGATCAAAGCATCGCAAAGCGATGAGATCGGCTTCATGGAAGGTTGGCTTAATGACAGAGGCGAGTCGGCGATGGAGCACGCGCATCACATGCTCAGCGCTCATCACAAAATGGAAATGGGCATGGCCACCGATCAGCAAATGGCCGCACTGGGTGATTCGCAGTCAGTGGGTTTTGACCGTCAGTTTTTACAGCTGATGATTCGGCACCACGAGGGCGCGGTGGATATGGTAGAGGATTTGCTCGATAAGCCAGGTTCAGCCTATGACCCGTTACTCTTCGAGTTTGTCGGTGACGTTAAAAACGACCAGATGGTGGAAATAGAGCGAATGAATGCTCTACTCGTCACACTGTCAGACGATCCGCGCGCCAACCTGAAGCCCGGTCTTACCGATGCCGGTATCGCGATCAAAAATATGACTCTGGTGGCGTCACTGTCGAAGCCTGCGGGTTTTGTCGATCCAAACAATCCAGGAGAGATTCCCGCAGGACCCGCAAAGGAAGAAAATGAAGATGATGAGGAAGCTGAAGAGAAAAAAGCCTCTCCTATTGAGGGCGGATCTCGCAAGCGCTCTCCACTGCTTAGCTTCTCGAACACGGACATGGCGTTCTCGGGTAATACACTCGTTGCGGGGAGTTACCACGGCTTCAACGTGTACGACTTACAAGAGGACGGCATTCCCGAACTGTTGAGTTCTGTCGTCTGCCCGGGTGGTCAAGGTGACGTGAGCATTGTGGGTGATCTCTTGATCATGTCAGCACAGGAAACCCGTGGACGTCTCGACTGTGGTCTTCAGGGCATCTCAGAGGATGTCAGCGACGAGCGCTTCCGTGGGTTACGTATCTTTGACATCAGCGATCTAGAGGCACCGGTTCAGGTAGGCGCCGTACAGACCTGCCGTGGCTCTCACACCCATTCCGTGGTGTCGGGTCCAGGCGACGATGGGAAGATAGTCGTCTACAACTCAGGCACCTCGAGTATTCGGGAGCGCGAGGAGATGGAGAGCTGCTTCGATGCCTCTCCTGGCGATCCCAGAACTGCGCTCTTTAGGATCGATGTTATTGAAATTCCGGTCGATAATCCTGGCGCGTCGAGAATCGTTCACAGCCCTACCGTTTTTGCTGATGAAGAGACGGGCGCTATTGCTGGATTATGGCGTGGTGGCGATCACGGTGATGACACACAGGAAACCCGTCGAACGGATCAGTGTCATGACATCACCGTTTTCCCCTCGAAGAACATTGCGGCAGGAGCCTGCTCAGGTAACGGCATTCTCTTCGACATCACTGATCCCAGAGATCCAAAGCGAATCGATGTCGTGACAGACGCCGGGTTCGCCTACTGGCACTCCGCGACATTCAACAACGATGGCACCAAGATTCTGTTTACGGATGAATGGGGTGGCGGTGGTCGTGCGCGCTGCCGTGCATTCGACCCTCTCGATTGGGGCGCCGATGCCATCTACGACATTGTTGACGGAAAGCTTGAGTATCGCAGCCACTTCAAAATGCCGGCCCCACAGCGTGAGTTTGAGAATTGCGTCGCGCATAACGGCTCAATTGTGCCCGTACCGGGTCGGGATATTTTTGTACAAGCCTGGTACCAAGGTGGCATCTCCGTTATCGACTTCACTGACTCGAGTAATCCTGTCGAGATTGCTTATTTCGACCGTGGACCTATCGACGCTGAAGAGCTGGTAACAGGTGGCTTCTGGTCAACCTACTGGTATGGCAACCACATTTACGGCACTGAGATCATTCGCGGTCTGGACGTACTAACGCTCGAGGCGAGTGAGCACATTACTGCTAATGAAATCGCAGCTGCTGGGCTCGCTGATTACGATGGTGTGCTAAATCCGCAGCAACAACTACCAGTGACATGGCCGGATCACCCAGTAGTAGCGCTGGCACTGCTCGACCAGCTGGCTCGCAGGGGCGCTGCCGATGCTGAAACGGTAAAAGCCGCCAGTGATGCAATGGAAGCTGCCCGCGCAAGCTTTGATGCCGGCGAATCGAATCGACGGTCTGCCCGCTCGATTGAAGGACTGGCCGCCAAGCTAGCGTCGTCGGATGACGGTAAGCCGGCTGCAGAGGTAATGCGAGCCGTGGCGGCAACGCTGCGGGAACCCCAAATCTCTAGCAATGGCGCTGACTAATGTGATGACACAGTTGCCCACTCTACGTGCGCTCTGGTGGGCGATGCTGATTCTCGGCGGCGGCATGTTTGCCGCTGCCCTGTATTGGCAATACTCACTGGGTGAGGACCCCTGTCAGGTGTGTATTCACGCCCGCTTATGGGTGGTCGCAATCGCTCTCATTGGTGCGATTATGTTGCTCCTGCCCGATAACACCGGCATAGGTTCGGGAGGTCTAATCCTCTTACTGGTATCCAGTATCGGACTTGGCGAACGATCGTATTACTTATATGAGATCGAAAACTTTAGGGGCGATGGCAGTTGCCAATTTACCCTAGGAATGCCCGACTGGTTCGCCGTGGATCGGTGGTTTCCTGCACTTTTCGAAGTCCGCAATATTTGCTCATACACACCCGAAATTGCCTTTGGTATTAGCATGGCCGAGGCGCTCCTGGGGATATCGATTCTGATCGCAACAATCAGTGTGATCGGGGGTTGGAAGCTCGCGACTACCAAGGCATCCGGCTTGGCGTCTCAAAATGCTTAACGCGGCTCGCTAAACGCCGCGTCGATGATTGCCTCACAATGAATGGTCGTTGTGTCAAACACCGGAAGGGGTGTGTTGTTCTCATTCAATAATAGGCCAACTTCAGTGCAACCGAGGATCAGGCTATCTGCTCCGTCGAAGGCTAAATCGGCAGCTACCTTCATGTACATGGCCCGACTCTCTTCAGTCACAGCTCCTTTGCAGAGCTCATCGAAAATGATGTCATTAACCACGTCGCGCGTATCCGCTGCGGGAACCAGTGTCTTCAGGCCGTTCGCTGAAAGACGACCTGTATAAAAAGACTGCTCCATGGTGAATTTGGTCGCAATGAGGCCGGGCCTTTGATGCCCATTCGAGACCAGAGAAGCTGCTGTGGCCTCGGCGATATGCAGAAGCGATACGGTGAGATGATCCTGAATGCGATCCGCCACCTTGTGCATCGTATTCGTGGCAAGCGCAATTACCTCGGCACCTGCACGCTCTAGCATTTTGGCTTCCCGAATCAATAGATCACTAATCGCATCCCACTCACCCTCGCGCATCCACTGCTCAATCGGGGCGAAGTCT
>Ga0181574_10003707_pt1 | contig 13453 bp, 14 predicted proteins | sample 101ome_24_FD_145600 | JGI IMG/M metagenome (GOLD analysis project Ga0181574, IMG submission 145600) | Coastal salt marsh microbial communities from the Groves Creek Marsh, Skidaway Island, Georgia - 101410AT metaG (spades assembly) | ecosystem: Environmental > Aquatic > Marine > Intertidal zone... | reverse complement strand
CCGCAACCACCGTGTTCCCAATCGCAAGCAAAGCCCCTACCTGCGGCACTGCCAACGAGGTGAATGCCAGCTCACCCTGTTGCTCGCTCGTCATGTCCTGCTCTAACTGCCTCAGCGCCTCATTGAAGGTCGCAACGAGATCCTCCAAAAATGGCCCGTTGAGGGCGATCAATGCAAGCCCACCTAACATCGCCAGCGGCACGCTAGCGATCAAGGCCAGGGACAAGCTCACTGTCTCTCGTAATATCACCGACAGACAGAAGGCAACGAGCAATAGCATGACGCTGCCCATGTCACCGCTCATAGCGGCGACAATGGCGGCGGGCAGCATTGCCCACAGGACCAACCAGCCGCCGGAGGCTGTCCCCTTTCTCAGGGTAACCAGCGCGATGGCTGCCGCGCTGATCCAGCCAAACAGCAGGCTTCCCGACCCCAGTACTGCAACGGCCAGTGCCTGCCACCGGCCGCGCATGATGAATTCAGCGAGGCCGCGCATTGCGAATACTTATTTGTGTGCGTCTGTGTAAGGCAACAAGGCAAGATAACGCGCGCGTTTTACGGCGGTCGCCAACTGGCGCTGATACTTGGCCTTTGTGCCCGTAATTCGGCTTGGCACGATCTTGCCCGTTTCCGATATGTACTGCTTGAGTGTGTCGAGATCCTTGTAATCGATCTCTGTCACGCCCTCAGCTGTGAATCGGCAGAATTTTCTTCGGCGAAAAAAACGTGACATAACTTATTCCTCGGTTGCGTCTTCGGAATCTTCCGAAGCGTCATCATCGCTATCCGTTTCAGCGTCGTCATCAGATTCAGCGGCAAGACGTGCGTCGCTGTCCTGACGCTCCTGATATCGCGCCTTGCGCTCTTTGTCTTCACGCTCGGCCTTCATGATCAACGACTCATCGAGCACTGGCTCATCACGGCGGATGACCATGTTGCGAATCACGGCATCGTTATAACGGAAGGTTGTCGTGAGCTCTTCCATGGCTTCATTGGAGGCCTCAACGTTCATCAGCACATAATGTGCCTTGTGAATCTTGTTGATGTGGTAAGCCAACTGTCGTCGGCCCCAGTCTTCCAATCGATGCACGGTACCGCCATCTTTAGTGATGACGTTGGTATATCGCTCAATCATGCCTGGGACTTGTTCGGACTGGTCCGGATGGACCATGAACACAACTTCGTAGTGTCGCACTCGCGTACTCCCTATGGTTTAAAGCCACCCGTCACGCGGTGTGGCAAGGAGGATGGACCCGTATCAGGTCCGGCCAAATTTTTGAGGGGCGGAGTCTACAAAGGCGGGCGCCGCTTTGCAATGGTCAAGTTTGACGTTAGCCGGCGCGGAAAAAGGCTTAGCGCGGACGCCGCTGGCGTACCGCCTCAAATAAGCAAACACCGGCTGCAACCGACACGTTCAAACTGGAAACAGCGCCCGACATAGGCAGCTTAATAACGAAATCGCAGAGATCGCGAGTTAACCGGCGCATGCCCGCACCCTCAGAACCCATGACCAATGCGCACGCGCCAGTGAGGTCCTGGTCGTATAAGGTCTCTTCGGCATTACCGTCGGTGCCAATAATCCAAACGCCAGCCTGCTTGAGTGCCTCGATCGACCGAGCCAAATTGGTGACTCGCACCCACGGCACGGTGTCGGCTGCGCCACTGGCCACTTTCCGGGCCGCTTCGTTTACCTCGGCGCTCTTGTCCTTTGGAAAGATCACTGCCGTCACCCCTGCCGCGTCGGCACTGCGCAAACACGCGCCCAGATTGTGAGGATCGGTTACACCGTCGAGAATCAATAAAAGTGGCGCGCTTGCTTCTGTTACGCGCTCGATAAGCTCCATCTCACTGATCATGCCGGTGCTGGCGAGCCTGCTGGCGGGGTCGATTAGGGCAACAACACCCTGATGACGACCGGTGACCAACGCATCCAATTCCGATTTCGCACAAAAGACCAACGACACCCCTTGGTTGCGCGCCAATTCACACAAAGCCTGCATCCGTTTGTCCCGGCGGTCCGCCAACAGGTGCAACGCAGTGACGCGATGAGGTTCCCGGCGGATCAGGCTCTCGACTGCGTGATAACCCATGACAACCTCCGTCACGGGCTATCGCCTTCGCTTGCGAGTTGCCCCGCTTTTTGTAGAGCCCGACTTGCGCCGACCCGTTGATTTTTCCCTGCGCGGCGCATCAGAGGACGCCGAGGACGACGCTCGTTTTTTATTGGTTTCGTTTTTGGGTTGGCTCGGTTTGGGCTTTTTCGAAGCCTTTGATTTTCGATGAGTAGAAGGAGCTGCCTTGGCTGACGGACGACCCGCCAACTCGAGATCAATCTTCCGGTCATCCAGATCGACTCTGGCAACTCTGACCGTGACCGCACCGCCCAACTTGAATATCTGGCGAGTCCGCTCGCCGACCAATCGCTGCTTGGCTTGATCAAAATGATAATAGTCACCAGGCAATGCGCTCACGTGTATCAGGCCTTCGATATACAGGTCGCTGAGCTCCACAAACACGCCGAAATTGGTCACCGCTGCAATCACCCCATCAAATTCCTCGTCAATCCGATCTTTGAGGAATTCACATTTAAGCCAGGCATCGACTTCACGGGTCGCATCATCGGCTCGGCGCTCCGTCATCGAGCACTGCTCGCCCAGCGCCACCATCGTGGCGGTATCGTAGGGATAAATGTCATCGCGCCTCAGCTTGGAAGCACCAGACAGGCGCTGCACGTGAGGGTTTTTTGCTGCACTCCTGATGACAGCGCGAATGGCGCGATGTACCAGTAGATCCGGATAACGCCGAATAGGCGAAGTGAAGTGCGCATAAGCATCGAAATGAAGCCCGAAGTGCCCGGCATTCTCAGGCTGATAGACAGCTTGGGAGAGAGAGCGTAGCAACATTGTTTGGATAATGTGCGCATCTTCACGCGCATCAACCGTTTTCAACAACGATTGATAATGCGCTGGCGTGGGCTTTATTCCACCAGCCAGATCCAGTGACAGCTCTCCCAGAAAGGCTCTCAGATTCTCGAGCTTTTCAGCGCTAGGGCCCTCGTGCACTCGAAAGAGTACGGGGCGATCTAGCGCCTCCAAAAAACGCGCCGTCGCCACATTGGCAATCAGCATGCACTCCTCGATCAGTTTGTGGGCGTCGTTGCGATACACCGGTTTGATTGATGCAATTTTGCGGTGCTCATCAAATACGATTCGCGTCTCTTGCGTCTCAAAGTCCAGCGCACCACGACGCTCGCGCGCAGCCCGCAGCACCCGATACAGCGCCTGCAATCTGTGAATCTCCGCTATACGCTCGGCCGGCACCCGCGGACTGTGACCGTGTTCGATCACCTCGCCCACATCGGTATAAGTCAATCTGGCGTGCGAATGAATCACCGCCTCATAAAAGGCGTAATCCTGCAGTTCTCCGTTTTCATCGATCTGCATCTCACAGACCATGGCCAGGCGGTCTACATGGGGCTTGAGCGAACACAGACCGTTGGAGAGCACCTCGGGAAACATTGGCACCACCCGCTCAGGGAAATACACCGAGTTCCCCCTGATCCCAGCTTCTTCATCCAGCGCCGAGGACACGGGGACGTAGTGCGACACATCGGCGATGGCAACGCGTAGCTTGAATGCTTTGCCGTCCTGCTCACACCAAACCGCATCATCAAAGTCTCTGGCGTCCTCTCCGTCGATAGTGATAAACGGCGTCGTGCGCAAGTCGACTCGATGCGCTTTGTCGGCCTCGGCAGGCTCTTCACCGAGTGCGCCGGCTTCACGGAGCACCTCGTCGGGCCATTCCCAAGGAATGCCATGAGCGCGAATCGCGACGTCGATCTCGAGACCCGGATCGAGGTGATCACCCAACACTTCTTCGACCCTGCCTTTAGCTCCCAGCGTGGCCGAGGGATAGTCTGTCAGAGTTGCCGACACCAATTGACCATGTCGGGCACCCCCCTTTGCCTTGGGCGGAATGAGAATATGATTTTTTATCCGGGTGTTATGGGGTAATAGAAACCCGATGCCGCTCTCTTCCATGTAGCGACCCACGACTTGAGTGTGGGCGCGAACCAAGACCTCAACGATCTGGCCCTCAGCCCGTCCCCGCCGATCCAGGCCCGCTAACGCCACCAATACCTCGTCGCCATCGAAAACCTGGTACATCTCTCTCGCGGAGAGGAATAGATCATCGCCTCCCTCAAGCGGACGAGCGAAGCCGTAGCCATCTCGATGGCCCATCACCCGACAACGCAATAGGTCCATTCGTTCCGGCACCCCATACGCGCCTCGTCTCCCTGAAATCAACTGACCCGCTCGCTGCATGGCACGCAATCGCTTACCCAGTGCCTCGAGGTCCCGCTCATCGCTTAAACCCAGTTGTTCCGCGATAGCCTGAAACGCAAGTGGCGCGTCTGCCCTCTCGAGCATGTCGAGAATGACTTCGCGGCTCGGTATGGGGTGCGCATAGCGCTCTTGCTCCCGCTTGGCGTGGGGATCGGCGAGGGGAAGGGGGTCTGTTTTTTTGCGGCGTGGCGCCAAGAGAACATCCAATGGCTGAGTCAGCCAGCCGGAAATAGAACGGTCATTATACGCGCGAAACCTCGCGGACAACGACACAACATGGCCTAGGGCACAGACAAGGTCTGAAATTGACAGCGCGAGTGCGAGGCAGTAGTCTGCGCGCCCTCTGATTATTCAGAGATTTCCCGCTGCCCAGGTGGTGAAATTGGTAGACACGCTAGCTTCAGGTGCTAGTGCTCGCAAGGGCGTGGAGGTTCAAGTCCTCTCCTGGGCACCATTCTGGACTCCCTCCGTAAATCGCTCGGCAAGATTGCGAAATCTGCCCTAATCGCTGTCAGAGAATGCGGGCAGTTGCTCTATGAACGGCTCGCGCCAATCAGGGTCGGCGTCGGCGAAACGCTCATTCCGATTGCTGTACATCAATATGGCTTTTCCTGTGCCGCCTCGCCAGGTGTCGAATCGAGGCGAAGCATGCGTGTCGAAGAAGGCATTCAGGTCCCTATCAAGGCGACTCATCACATCGCGATGCTCGGGATCGTGGATCAAGTTCATGGTCTCATTAGGGTCTTGAGCCAAGTGGTAAAGTTCCGCTGGCTCGCCGAAGAGGCGCTTGACGTATTTCCAGTCGCCATCAACGACCGCTCGCACCGTGATGTACTCGAAATAGGCTTTGTCGCTCCACGGCGATGATTGCTGCGTGAGCAAAGGCGTGAAATCTCGCCCCGCACTGTTATCGATCGTTTTATTCAAACCAGTCAAGGCGAGCAGTGTCGGGAACACATCGACTTGGCTCACTACGCGTCCGGTTGAGGATCCGGCTCGAACCCTTCCGGGGTAACGCACGATCAGCGGCACCTGCATGTGCTCCTTGTAAACGGGGTGAGGTCGTGCCCATGAGCTATTGCCCCAGAGGCCATGTTGTCCGTAGGCGCTACTCTGATCAGAGGTAAATACAACAATGGTGTTATCCGCCAACCCCCGCTCTTGCAACGCTGCCAGGACCCGCCCAACTCCGTCGTCGATCATGGTCATTTCCGAAGCCAGATTAATCATGGCCGTCTTATTGTTTAGGGCATCGATCGTCTGCCAGCCATAGGACAACTCCGGCCTTGCCCCTTCGGCACCCGTGGACTCGGCATCATCCACGCCCCATTCCCGGTTTTCCTTTTGCTCACGCTGCACGTCTTCTACGCTGGACTCCTCGATTGCCGCGTTGCGCAGAAAGGGATGCACCGGCTCCTGTGGGAACGTCGGCACATTTTCAGCGTAGTAAGCCGCGTGACGATTACGGGGCTCACGATTCACCAGAGGTGGTAGGTTGTAGGGTCCGTTGTAGGCGAGATAAAGGAAAAACGGCCGCTCAGCGGATTGCCGCGCGATGTAATCCACCGCCTGTCTGGACCAGAAATCGGTCAGGTGTTCATCCTGAAGCCTGTAGCGACTGCCGTTGTCGATGATCTCTACTTCGTGGAACGAGGTTGTGTGCCCGGTGGGAAAGGTCACCCAATGTTGAAAGCCCATCTGCGCGGTAGACGGCGCGCCAAGGTGATACTTGCCGATGAGTCCGGTCGCATAACCCGCCTCAGCCAGTGTTTGCGGCAAACTGCGAAACTCAGCCACCGCCGACCAATCGGGAATATCAAAGACAGATGGCAAGCCATTGTGTACCCCGTGCTGTGACGGCATCAGGCCAGTCATGAGCGACGCCCGTGTTGGCGAACACACACCACTGGTCGCATAAAACCTATCGAACTTCATGCCATCGCGAGCGAGCGTGTCGATGTTGGGTGTCAGGACTTCTGTATTGCCATAAGCTCCCAACAGTTGCTCGCTTTGGTTGTCAGTCACGATGAGCAGGATATTGGGCCTATCTGCCGCCCACGAAAGCCCGGGTAGCAACAGGAAAAATAGCAACATGCTGGGTAACGGTCCGCTCATCCTCTCATCTCCCTGAGTACGCCTAACGGCTCATATCGCGACGTGCGCTAGCACGCTTGGTGTAGGGCCCTACACACTGAATCCGGCCTTGCTAAATGGCAGCTCCCGAACCCGCTCACCACAGGCCGCAAATACGGCGTTACCGACCGCTGGCGCCAAGGGTGGCAACGCCGGCTCCCCGGCACCGGTTGGCGCATACCCCGACGCCAACATCTGCACGTGTACCCGCGGTGCCTGGGGCATGCGCAGCAGGGGGTATTGATCGAAGTTGGTTTCCTGAATCCGACCCTCGCGAATGGTGATGCGCTGGTTGGCCAGCGCGCTCAATCCATCAATAACGGAACCCTCGATCTGATTCTCGACGCCGCTGAGGTTGATCACTTGACCCACGTCCGCGGCCACCCAGACATCGTGGACTGTTATTTTCTTGTCCTGATCAACACTCACCTCGGCCACCTCAGCAACGTGGCCCGCGTGACTGAAGAAAAAAGCGAGCCCCAATCCCCGCCCCTCGGGTAGCACTCGATCCCACCCAGCAGCAGCACAGGCGGCATTCACAACTCCTTTGGCCCGGGCGGTATTCAACGCATTACGGCCCCCCTCTGTAAACCACTCGTCCTCTCCCAATAAATCGAGCAAGAAGTCGCGGTAGTCCCGATCGGCAGCGACAGCCAGCTCGCAAAGAAACGACTGCTCGGCAAACGCGTAAATGTTGGAGAACGGTGCGCGCCAGGCCCCCGTTGGTGTTTGCGACGCGATCAATGTTGTCGCGATGTCGTAGTGCGGCACCCGGCGTTCCGGGAAATCGCGCTCTCGATAAGTCCCACCGTAGTTCGCTTTCTCCTGGTCCGCAGACCCCGCAATGACATGAAGCTTCCATGCCGATACCCGACCGTCTCCCGACAACCCCGCCTCCAGATCCAGATAAAGTGCCGAGCGAAAGTAATCAAACGCCATGTCATCTTCCCGCGACCACTGCACTTTCACCGGCAACCCTACACGCTGAGAGATGAGTGCTGCCTCAAAGACGTATTCATTAGACAAGCGGCGTCCAAAACCACCCCCACCGCGAACGGAATGCACCGTCACAGCCTCTGGGGGAAGCGAGAGCAGACCCGGTAACAACTGGTCTACCGCAGAGGGAGTTTGGCTGGATGTCCAGACTTCTGCTGATTGCGCCGTCACCCACGCCACACAGCTCTGCGGTTCCAACTGGGCGTGAGAGACAAAGTCCGCACTATAAAAAGCCTTTGACCGCGTCTTAGCATCGAGCAGTGCCTGGTTGATATCACCGGTTGAGGTAATGGTCTTGGCTTGCTCGCGTCGGCCCGCCGCCGCCTTGGCCGCTGAGGCAATCTGCTCGCTGTCGTCCGAGGAGGCTGACTGGGTATCCCACTGCACCTTGAGCAGTTTCCGAGCCCGCATTGCCGCCCAGGTGTCGCGGGCCACAATGGCCACACCCGGTGACACCTGCGTAGCATTCCTGATATCAAACCGGTAGGGACCCGCTTCGCCCTCGACGATGAAGGCATCAATCACACCGCGTTGAGCCTTGATTTCATCGAGGTTCGCAGAAACCGGCCGCCCTCCAATGTGAGGGCACTTTACGTAGCTGGCGTGCACCATGTCGGGAACTTGTACGTCGATGCCGAAAAGTGGCTTTCCCTGCGCGATGGCGGCCGCCGATGCGTTGGTAATGCGCGTGCCCAGTAATCGATACTGTTCAGCCTGCTTCATTACCAAATCATCTGTGTCGGGGAGAGGCAACTGCGAGGCACCAAGAGCCAGTTCGGCGTAAGTAAGACTCCGGCCGGACTCCTGGTGCGTGACTCGAGAGTCTTGCGTACTCAATTCCGCCGTAGGAACTTCCATTGCTTCCGAGGCCGCCCGAAGCAGCATCGCTCTGGCGGTTGCGCCCACCCGGCGCAGTTCGTCCCACCGCATTGGAATCGATAGAGAGCCTCCCGCAAATTGGGCACCAAATTGCGTGGCATCAACCGGGGTACTCACGACCTGCACGTCACTCCATGCAGCATCCATCTCTTCGGCAATAATCATGGGCAACGACGTGTTGACTCCCTGACCGACCTCCGGGTTGGGAGCCCCGATGATGATCACACCGTCGTCTCTCACAGTGATATAGGCGCTTAGCCGAGAGGTGCCAGAATGATCCTCGGCTGACACCTGCACCACACGACCACTGGCGGTCAGGGCCAATCCCAGCCCGGAAAACTGAAGGAATTGTCGTCTGTTTAGGCGGGCTTTGATGTCGTCGGCGCTCATGATCTCACCCCCCTTGAATCGACTGGGTTGACCGATAATTCAGATTCGCCGGGATCAAAAAATCTCACGCCGCTCTGCAGCACTGAGGAGGCGCTTTTAATCGCTTTTCTGATGCGCACATAGGTTCCGCAGCGGCAAATGTTACCCGCCATTGCCACGTTGATTTGCTCGTCAGAGGGGTCTGGATGCTTTGCCAATAGCGCCGCGGCCGCCATGATCTGTCCCGCCTGGCAATATCCGCACTGAGCGACATCCTCTTCAATCCAGGCGCGCTGCACAGCGTGCAGGCCATCACCCGCCAAGCCCTCTATGGTAGTGATGCTGGCATCGCCCAAGGTCCCCACAGTCAGCTGACAGGAGCGGACCGGCGCGCCGTTCAACCAAACCGTGCAGGCACCGCACTGCGCGATACCGCACCCATATTTAGTGCCGACCAAGCTCAGATGGTCGCGCAATGCCCAGAGCAATGGTGTGTCCGGGTCAATACCGCTAAGGTCAGTCTGTATCCCATTAATGGTTAGCGTCATGGTCGTCTCCCCTAAAGCGATGCAGCCAGTGTATTCGAAACGGTTGTGCCGAGGCATACCCAATCGAATTTGCAAGCTGCGTATCCCAAGGATACGGTCACTTATGGCAAAAAATCGCTTACAAGATCACGACACCTACTGTCCTTGCGGCGGCAAGACAGATTTTGACGAGTGCTGCGGCCCCTACCTGCGTGGTCGCAAAGCGCCCACGACGGCCGAACAGCTGATGCGGTCACGCTACTGCGGATATGTAATGTGCAACGAGCAGTACCTGCTCGACACTTGGCATGCCGATACGCGACCCAGCAGAATCAGTTTTGATCCCAAGCAACGATGGCTGGGACTCAGTGTGCGCGCGACGGAATCAGGAACGTCGGAAGATATGCTCGGTTCAGTGGAATATGTCGCGCGCTACAAGATAGATGGCAAAGGCTTTCGCCTCCATGAAATCAGCCGCTTCTCCAAAGTGGATGGCCGTTGGTACTACATTGACGGACAACACCTCTAGCGGGAGCAACATGCCAACCCCAATCTGAATTGCACGGTGTTCACGTGTTTTTGGGGCGCAACAGGTCACCCTTCAGCTTGTCGAGTCTCCCATCTCTTCAAATTTTGCGAGCCCTTGGTCTACCTGACACCACCCGGGTGCACTGTCGCTAAAGTAATTTAGCCGAGGAATAAATCGATCCGCTTCATCCAACGTCATAGCATTCACTGATGCCACACCCAATGCGTCGGACTGCACCATAATCTGGGTGCCACAGGTGCCGCAAAAATATCGGGTTACTTCGCGACCAGAACCGGGATCGTAGGTATATCCGGTCAAAGTGCCTTGGAGCAGATGAAAATCGGACGGGGTAACGGCGTAGGAAGTCCAGTGGGAACTGCCACCTACCCGCTGACAGTCGGTGCAGTAACACAGCCCCTGCATCTGTGATTCGCTCATCAATTCGTACTGTACGGCCTGACAAAAGCACGATCCCGAAATGGTCCCCATTTGATGCTCCTTGCTTCGCTTAAATGATGGGTTTAGTACACGGTAATGCCTGGGCTGTCTGCGACAGAGCACTAAACGCCAAACAAAACGCTATGCATGACACGCCCGGGCCACAGCGTGAATACGCCGGTTACGAGCAGAGCCAGGAGATAAAGTAGCACCATCCAGATCTTATGTTGCCAGATGTCGCCTTGACGGACGTGGTATACCGCCATCATCAGAGAGATTAGCGTCCAAGCACTAAGCAGGTGGATCGGGCTAAAAGCGCCCCACATTTTGATTTTACTAATGAGAAAAGAAGACGCGGCCACATAGGCCATCAGAGCCACCCACATCCAACCGAGGATGCGATGCTGTGCTGTTCCTTTCGCACGGCTCAGTTGTAGCCCACCCAGCAAGACCGCCAATCAGGCCACCAGCGTGTGGCTGGGAATGGGTGCGGCCTCGTGAAACAAGATTTCCATGCAAAACCTCGGCGCGCGGCCTTAAATTAAGTGTTACTGTTTTAGGATCGTATCAACGGCTGTCGCGTGACAGCCCCTTAACTTGAATCCGGATATCAGCATGAGATCAGCGATAATTTTGTTTGTCACCTCGCTCTCGATCGCGGCAACCAGCCAGCAGGCGGGTGCGAGCTATTACAGCGCCAAAGGAGTAGTCGCCAATTGCTCTAGCGAACTCGCGTATGACACGGGTTGGTGTGCGGGGTATCTCGGTGCTTGGGCAGATGCAGATATTGATCGAATGCGAAGAAAGGCCTGCATTCCCGCTAACACTGGCCTGGGTGTTCTAAAGCAGGTTGTCATGGAGTATGCCGAGGCAAATACTGGCCAGATCGAGTCCATGACCGGAGGCGAACTGCTACAACGCGCGTTCAGCAGAAGGTGGCCCACCGAATCCAAAGACGACACAGTGTCTGAGATATACAGAAAGACCTGTTAGGGCTTGTTGCAGGCGATCATACGCAGCATCCGATCGGCATGGCGCTCAAGCCTCATTAATTCACGCCTCGATTCATCAAGCTGACAAACGAGCCTGGAAGAGGCTTGAGGGTAGAGTCTGATTACCTCCGCTACCTGCTCTGTAGGGGGCTCCTCGGAGACCCTCCGGCCCGACCTTACTGCATCACCTCGCTCCGACATGACTCGCGTCCAATCACACTCATTAGGAGTGTTATCGGCCATTAGCCGTCAGATTTGACCCCTGCTGAACTTTGACCCCTGCTGAACACAGCGCAGCTCGCGCCTCAGCAGGTAGCAGAGGAGGGTGTTTTACGCTATTGGGATGCCCACTTGTTGAAGTGTTTCATTCACTATCTGGGTACCAGACACAGCACCTCTACCTGCGCGGTCTGATCGAAACGATTTTTCAGGCAACTTCCGTCCGCAGGAAGAAACATTTTGACCTCCGCGTCTTCGGTCACCGCATAACGCGAATTCGTCGCAATCTTCGCTCCTGAGACATAGGGACCCAGACTATGGGCCAGCATCATTTCGATTTTACTGGGTAACCGCCCCCCCAGCGCCGCACAGAAATCTGCCGCTTCGGTAAGACGAATCGTTGTTGCAACGCCATCTTTGGCGCCACCGGCCCATGAGTATTCCGTAAAGGGATTCGTTACACCCTGCGAACCCGGAAACTGGAATGCGTCGAATATCTTCATGGCAAGCGACTTGATCGCCGGCAGCGGCTCCCCCGCTGATACAAAGGTTCTGGATTCACCGTCGCTCAGCCGAACCAGCTTCAGCGTGACAGATATGGCCTCTTCACCAATATAGGTATAGGTGCCGTAAGCGGCATAGCCTATGGAACTCGCACCATCGTCGCCTGAGTGAGTCGCGAAGTAAATCCTCCGACCCCGAGTATTGGTTTGAAAATAAAGTGAATCCAGCTCACCCATCAATCTTTCAGAGATGAGACGGCCAATATCTTCCGACGCAGCCTCCAACATGAAACCATAGTATTTATTGAGGAAGTCCAAGTAGCCCTCAACCTCTTTCAAAGAGGCCTCTGCACTCTTTGCCACATCCGGGGTCATGGCGAAGAGCTCTTCGATCGTTACCAATCTCTCCAGATCGTTGGTAACAAGAAAATCTCTCAGGTTGCCGGCGGTGGTGACTGGGATGTTGGCGTATATTCGAGCGGGCACACCTTCCTGCGAGCAAAAATCATCTTGTGCCCATACCGGCGGGGTCATTAGAAAGATGGCACAGAACACCAAACCCATCAGTGAACGTATTTGCATCGTCAATGTCATACCAAGCTCCTTTTTTCACCGGCTACCCAAGGTTTCACCGGCTGCCCAAGGCCTGAACGCGCCAGCAGCGGCACTGTAATAATGGGACCACGCAAGACCTCTGAATCCACGCGCCTCTCTGCAGAAGGAGAATACCATGTCGTTTCCCAGTCGATATTCTGGGGTCGCTAACACACCCAAAAATGCCGCCTAAATTGCATATTGCAATATCTTTCGCGTATTGCTACATTTGCGCAAATTAAAGGAGGGAAAGTCATGGAACGACTGTCTCAACCGGTTTTCCTATCCAAGGAAGAGCGCGCCGCGCTGGACGCTGCAATTATCGACTTGCATCAATGGAATGTGGCGGAGTGCGAACGCCCCACGCTGATCGGCCTTGGGACCACAGCAGCGGTCCACAGTCGCTGGGCTGTTCTCGCGTTCGGCGTTTTGATGGTGACGCTCTCTCAAATAATCAACCCGATTCGCTAGCCTCTGAGTTGTCACCGCGGGCATCTTTGCCTCCACCCACTGTTTCCGCTTGTTGTTAAAGAAACTGGTGATATTTGGGCTTACATCTCCAACGGGATCACGCGTAGTCTTCGTTATTCATCAACATATTGTGGTGTGTGTTTCTGATCACAACTATATGAGGTAGTCAGTCATGTTGGCGGAATCCATTCAAGTATCCGAAAAAAGAGCATCTCTCAGAAACCTGTGTTCCGACCTAGACCGCATAGAAGCGCGGCTAATGATCACAAACAAGCAGTTCATACAGAGTAGACCCAACGCGTGGAAGCGCGCGCGCGCCACAACCGCCATTTATCTGGCGAATATCAGAATTCAAAGCCGCTTCAAATTTTGGCTACTGCCTGACAAGGAATGAACGCCGATCCCCTTTTCGTTCTGACCATTACCCCGACAAGGCAGCGACGACCTCAAAGCGCGC
>Ga0181574_10003701_pt1 | contig 13465 bp, 8 predicted proteins | sample 101ome_24_FD_145600 | JGI IMG/M metagenome (GOLD analysis project Ga0181574, IMG submission 145600) | Coastal salt marsh microbial communities from the Groves Creek Marsh, Skidaway Island, Georgia - 101410AT metaG (spades assembly) | ecosystem: Environmental > Aquatic > Marine > Intertidal zone... | reverse complement strand
GTTCGCACACAACCCGGGAATGACCTTTGCGGCTAACAGGCTGGGTGGATACGATATCGATAACCTGCCCACCTGTGGCGTGTTCGGGTTACAGTTTGAGACAGAAATGTGGGCGGAAGTTGGATTCGCAAGTACGACCCAACTGTTTTTAGATTATCCCAAAAATCGATGACCGTGATGGTTCTTTGGTCCTCGTATGGATTGTTGAACCGAAAGAGTGCATGGTCCTTTGAAGAGGTTGGTTTACTCTATGCGTTCAATATCTGCGCCAAGGCTTCGCAATCGTTCGTCGATGTTCTCGTATCCACGATCGATCATTTGTGCATTATCAATGGTGCTCTCCCCTTTTGCGCACAATGCTGCGATGATCAACGCCATGCCCGCACGAATATCGGGGCTGGTCAGGAGGCTTCCCTGCAGGGCGCGGGGTCCAACGACCATGACTCGATGGGGGTCGCATTGTACAATGCCGGCACCCATTTCAATAAGGCGATCGACGAAATACATACGGCTTTCGAACATTTTTTCGAAAAACAAAATACTGCCATTGACCTGGGTGGCGAGTACAATGGCCACGCTCATTAAGTCTGAGGGAAATGAGGGCCAGGTGCCATCTTCCAGTTTAGGTACGGCGGCATGTAGATCCTGATTTACGGCCATCGTTTGCTTTGCCGGAAGCTTCCAGGTATTTTTGTCGACGGTCCACGCGACGCCCAGTCGCTCGAAACCGTGCTTTATCACCGGATTCACTCCGCGTTGGCTCATACCATGCACGTTTAGTGAGCCGCCCGTAGCTGCTGCGGCCGCCAGATAGCTGCCGGCCTCGATGTAATCGGGGCTAATGGTATGGGTGGCTCCCTTTAGCTTTTTGACTCCATGTACAGAAATAAAATTGGTGCCGATACCCTCAATTCTCGCGCCCATTTTGACTAATAGTTGGCAGAGGTCCTGGACATGTGGTTCGCAGGCTGCGTTAAATATCGTGGTCTTACCCTTGGCGACTGTTGCAGCCATTACAATATTTTCGGTTGCAGTGACGCTTGCTTCATCGAGTAAAATGTCCGTGCCGATCAACTCTTTGCGCGTCAGGGTATGTGAGTGTTGGCTGTTTATTCGGGCACCCAGCTTATGCAGTCCGTAAAAGTGGGTGTCGATGCGCCGGCGACCGATAACATCCCCGCCAGGTGGAGCGAGCGCAACTTTTTGGAAACGGGTTAACAGCGGGCCGGCAAATAGAATACTGCCCCTGACGCGCCGGCATCGCTCGGGGTCCAGTTTGGCCGTTTTGAGGTTGGCCGCACAAAGAATGACGGTATTTTTACGCTGGGAAACTTCGACCCCGAGTTTCTCCAGTAATTCGAGCATCACCCGCACGTCGTTGATCTGTGGCAAATTGCGAAGAGTTACGGGTTCTTCGGTAAGTAGACAAGCCGCTAACATGGGTAGCGCCGCATTTTTATTTCCTACCGGGGTAATATCTCCGCTGAGCGCACGTTGTCCCCGAATTACGAATTTTGACATGTTGGTGGTATAGCACACAGGAGTAGGCGTGGCCAACCGATCTTATGGCAATGTCGTGGTGTGGTTGAACGCGTGGAGTACGACGTACTCACCGTGCTGACGAGTGCTTGGTTGTAGGATCCGTTTCGGCTCGGAAGGCGTTACTCCACGGTCACACTTTTTGCCAGATTCCGGGGTTTATCGATATCTGTACCGCGAGCTTGGGCGGCGTAATAGGCGAGGAGTTGTAGAGCCACCACATTGATCAACGGGGAGAATACCTCCACAGTTTCGGGAACGTGGATGATATCCTCGGCAAAGTCTTTGACGACGCTATCGTTATCGTTCACCACGGCGATGATGCGCCCGTTACGCGCTTCCACTTCTCTCATGTTGGAGACCATTTTCTCGTAGGTGTCGTCCTCTGTTGCGGTGCATATGCAAATTACGGGCAGATATTCGCTGATTAGAGCGATGGGCCCGTGCTTCATCTCACCAGCCGCGTAGGCTTCGGCGTGCTGATAGGAGATCTCCTTATTCTTCAATGCGCCTTCGAGTGCAGTGGGGTAGTTGAAGCGGCGGCCGAGATAGAGAGCACTGGGGCCATCATGGTGCTCATCCGCGATGGGTTTGATACGTTCTTTGCGTTCTATCACATAATGAATGCTGTCGGGAATATTCTTGAGTTGACCAATCAGCTCACGACTTTTTTCTATGGATAAACTCTCTCGCACTCTACCCAGATATAGGGCAAGCAGCGCGAAACACAGTAGTTGGGCGGTGTAGGCCTTGGTAGAGGCGACCCCTATTTCGAGGCCTGCCTCGGTGAATAGTACGCTGTCGCTCTCGCGCACCAGGCTACTTCCCGGTACGTTGCAGAGGGACAGAATTTTACACCCCATCTCGCGAGCGAGTTTGATTGAGGCGAGTGTGTCGGCGGTTTCCCCTGACTGAGAAACCGCAATAACCAGAGTTCCTGCTCGCACATTCGGAGAGCGATAGCGAAATTCACTGGCTACGTCGGTTTCCACCGGGATGTCGGTAAACTGTTCTATGATCAGTCGGCCGTACATCCCCGCGTAATACGCTGTGCCGCAACTGACGATAATGATGCGTTCGAGGTTTTTCAGGTATTCGTCTTCAAGTTCCACGTCGCGAAGCTCAATATCGTTGAGATTGTTGGTATGTTTTCGCAGCAGGGCACGCAGCACGCGTGGTTGCTCATGCACCTCTTTAAGCATGTAGGTTTCGAAACCTGCTTTGTCTGCGGCCTCATCCTCCAATTCGATCTGTTGGACCTTGGCATCGACGGGGTTACCCTCCAGGTCGAACACGTTGACGGAATCTTTTTGGAGAATCGCGTATTCACCATCATCAAGGTAAATGACCTTGTTCACACGGTTGAGTATTGCGGGTACGTCACTGGCAATGTAGTTTTCACCGTCGCCGATACCAATGATCAGGGGGCTTCCCAGCCTTGCTGCGTAGACCGTATCCGGATCCTCGCGATTTATTACCCCCAGCGCATATGCTCCCCGGGCTTGTTTCAGGGCTTTACGAAATGCATGGGCAAAGTCACTGGCGCCGTTTTTCAGTTCACTTTCAATGAGTCGGGGAATGACCTCCGTGTCGGTTTCTGATGTGAAGGTCTGACCTTCTTCGTGCAGACGTTTACGGAGCTCCTGGTAATTTTCAATGATGCCGTTGTGGACGACCGCAATGGACGCCTCGGTGTTGGTATGTGGGTGGCAGTTGATCTGTGAAGGTTCGCCATGGGTGGCCCAACGAGTATGGCCAATGCCAGACAGACTGTGCCCGGGGTGGTTGGAGAGAATATGCTCGAGATTAGCCAGTCGGCCTACGCTTTTGGGGAGCTGCAGTGCCTTATTGTCCTCTGAAAATAAAGCGAGGCCGGCCGAATCGTAGCCGCGATATTCCAGTCGGCTCAGGCCGTCCAACAGCAGGGGGATGGCATTCCGGTTTCCGATATATCCAACGATTCCGCACATTCTTTCTATTTCCTTTACATGAACCCAAGTGGACCCGGTCGGTGGCGTTGAACATACGAAGTATGACTCGCAACCTTTTCCATACCATAAAAAAACGGCCCTCGATCAAGCGAGGGCCGTTGTCGATACGCTGTTGCCAGCGTTGGGTCAAGCGGTAGTTTTACTCGCTGTTTCCTTCTCCGGGGAGAATGATGTCATTCTCGCGGGAGGTCGGGTTGAAGTTGTTCACGGTACCGGGAGCGGTAAGGTTTTTCTTTTTGATGATGACACCAGAGCCACCTTTGGTGATGACCACTACGGCCTTTTCCTGAAACTTCAAGAACTTGGAGTCGGTGAGTTCTTCTTCCGGGGTGATGAACTCGATCAGGGCCTGAGTGCCTTCTTCACCGCCTTTGGGGAGTGTATTCTGCCTGTCCACGTTACGGGAGAACAGGAACGGCAGACTGGCATTCTTATTGGCCACGTCGAGGGTGACTCCCCAGGCGTTGTGACGTTGGGTAAAGTCGACATCGTTAGTACTTTTGAGCTTCAACATGCCCGGACCGGAGAAAATACCGAAATCCGATTCGATAAATTCGTTGGTCACCAGATGAACGAAGTATTCGGTTGACGTGCTCCACGCTTCTTCGTCGTTCTTGCTTGGCCATACAACGGTGTTTCCGCCAAATACCGGGTCGTCAGCGTCTGCTGCGAAAATTGATTTGTAGATACCTACGCCTGTGTCACGCATGTTGGCGATCTTGGCATCATCTAAGGCGCTGGTTACTACCGGAATGAGGATCGAGGCGAGAATCGCAATAATCGCAATAACTACCAAGAGCTCAATCAGGGTAAATCCCTTGTTGATTTTTAGCTTCTTCATGTTTTGTCTGACTCCTAATTTACGTAATGGTCGTTGTTAATTCTTTCATCCACACCGCCGATAGGTCAACGGGTATCCCTGAGGCTATCCTATGTTGAGCCACAGCATTCCCTGGGCAGGCAACAAGCGCGTACCTATTCGGTTGAGTTATGCACCAAATTTTAAGATCAAGTCAAACACTTACAGAACTTCCGCATGTGTTTAACTGTCAAATATTAATATAGGTGGTAAAGCACTGTTTGTGTATATTTAATAGTGAAAACACGGTCTTTTTTTTATGATTTGCCGCGTGATCTCATCGCTCAATCGCCGGCGAGACGTCGAGAGTATGCGCGGATGATGGTAATTGATCGCGCAACGGGAACGATTGGGCATCATCGCTTTGATGATCTGCCTGATTTCCTGGCTGCGGAGGACCTCGTGGTAGTGAATGACACCCGGGTGATCCCAGCGCGTGTGTATGGTCGGAAAGAAGATACCGGGGGGCGGGTCGAACTCTTTTTTCTGGAAGAAAAACAGGATAAACATTGGGAAATATTGCTTCGCGCCTCCAAGCGCCCCAAGCCCGGGCAGCGAATCCTGTTTGGTGAGGATGACGAAGCCATCGCAACTCTGGTTGAGGATTTGGATCGAGGCCGGTGCCGGGTGGCCGTTGAAAGTGAGCGGCCGGTCGTCGCCGTGTTGGAACGCGCCGGGGAACCTCCACTCCCTCCTTACATCGAGCGGGCGGAGCTGCAAGGTGAGGACCGTGATCGATACCAGACCGTGTTTGCTCGTGAGCCGGGCGCGGTGGCTGCACCGACTGCAGGGTTGCATTTCACCCCAGAGATTTTTGCCGCGTTAAACGCGAAGAACGTGCGGCAGGCCGCGGTTACCTTGCATGTGGGCCTTGGTACCTTTCGTCCGGTTATGGTGGAGAATCTCGAAGACCATGAAATGGAGGCAGAACGGTATCGGCTTGAGGCTGATTGCGCAGATCGCATCAATGCCTGTCGCGACGCGGGGGGCAAAATCCTCGCCGTAGGGAGCACCAGTTTACGAACCCTGGAAACGGTGGCTCCGCAGGGTTTTCCGGTGCAACCTGCAGAGGGCCGGAGTGACTTGTACATCTTCCCGCCGTATACTTTTGGGTTGGTTGATCGGCTTCTTACAAATTTTCACTTGCCAGAATCTACTTTGATCATGTTGGTATGCGCGTTCGGTGGCACCGAGCTCATTATGGAAGCGTATCAAAAAGCGATTGAACAAAAATACCGGTTCTACAGTTATGGCGATTGTATGCTGGTCCTCTAAGTTTCGGCCGCTCCTGATGATGTGGACCCAGCCGCGCATGATTGCCTGGTTGGTAGTCACTGTGCTCATGGTTCTGCTTCCGAGGCTGATTTTTTCCGGCGCCTATGTGGTGCCGTATGTGATCCCATTTGACCCTGGATTGGCCTTTGTTCCCGTCTCCGCCATTTTTTTTGGACCTGCCGGTGTCTGGGGTTCAGCGATGGCGTGCGTCTTGGGTGATCTGCTGACGGGTACTTGGGGGGGCTTACGGGTTTTTCGCGCGGTGGGCTGGTTTTTGGCGGCTTGGCTGGTTAGTCAACTTGGCCGCTCTTTGCGGGAAAAGCCTTCCCTCGGAGAGTTTTCGAGCTGGGTAAAATTTGTCTGGGTGACGGTTTTGGCAGCAATCATTGCGTCGGCCTGGAATGCATTGGGGGCAGAAACGACCCGACTCTACCCGTTCAGTTATACATTCTTGGTCAGCATACTGCATCACTTGGTGTTTCTCTGCGGGTTTGGGTTTCTGGTTTTTCAGTTTATGGCGCCGGGTATGAAGGATCGAGATATTGAATGGGAGTCTGCCTTGTATTTTACGGATCGGGTACTGCCGCCGTTCAGCCTGATGTTCATCATATTGTTTGGTTCCAGTGCACTGCTTTGCTCTGGGGCTTGGGGTCTTGCCTTGATGTATGGATATCACCCGTTGCATCCGGTACCGGTGGGGGGCCATCTCGGTGCTTGGATGGAATCGCTGGCCATACCCTGTATGGTGCTTCAGGTGGTCGCCGTATTTTGGCCGAATGTCCGGTTGCCCCCGGAGAGTGCGGGGCAACTCGGGGATCGTGAGTATGCGTGGAGCAGCTTGATTCGATGACGACCTCGAATGCCCTGCTTTAGCGGGTCTGCAGGTTATTGCCGTTTGGGTGAAAATGCCCGCTGGAGCATGCGCTCGAAATTCGTATGCGCAGCTCGCTTGGCCGGTTGTTCGATCCGAGCTATGCGCTCGCGAAGGGCCATAATTTTCTGTTGCTGAGGGGGGGAAGCGTTGCCGGTTGACTCGGCCAGTAGTTTTTTTGCGTGATCGATCACTACCCCGGCCTGTTGGTACTTCTGTTGCATGTTGAGGGTGGATACAAGCGACAGGGAGTAGTTGATCAAGGTCAACTGATAGGCGGGGGGATTGGCCTCATACCAGGGCAGGAGGCGCTTTATGCTGCGATCAATATGAACAAAAGCCCTCTGGGTCTGCCGCTGGTCGAGGTAGTATGTGCCAGTGGCATGATCAAGCGCGGCTGCGGTAGTTTCAATTTTCTCGGGGTTAAGGTGCGGGGTTTTATCAACTTTTTCCAGGGCATCCATGAGGTAAGTATGAGCCTCTTCATAGTCGTTCATCATGTTGTGATAAACCGCCTGGACAACTCGAGCTTTCACATATTCATCGAGAAACCGCGCTGGGTTGGTTTTGTATAAACTCTCTGTGATGGGGATGAGACGTTCTACGTCACCCCGGAGTTCGGTAGTGCGTCGCATGGCTGCATTGCACTTTGCCCTGCCATGCATCGACCAGGCTTTGTACATTTTGCGATCTTCCGCTTCAAGGAGTGTGAGTTGGTCGATCAATTGAAAGTTCTCGGTAAATTGGATGAGTGCATTGTCGTACTTGGCGGTATTTTGTTGCACACGACCCCAGAGGTGGAGGATGCGGATGCGCAAGTGTTCATTGGCCGCGGTGGGTTGTGTGCGGAAGGCTTGCTGCAGATTCATGGCCTGTCTCAGCCACTTTTCCGCTTCTGGAAAGGCCGATTGGGCTTCTGCGAGGCGGGCCTGGGTGTAATAGGATTCGGTGATGATGGGACCGGTATCACGCTCAAGTAATTGTTGATTGGCGTGGATAATGATTCCCACCTTTTTCAGGTGCTCGGCCGCTTGTCTTACCTCGCTCTGCTCCATATGCAAACGGGCGAGTCCGTTGAGCGCTCGCGTGTAGATCAATACCTTTGCATCATTGTTTACATAGCTCAAATTTGGTCGCGATGCCGATTCTGCTGATTTGAAAAAGGTCATGGCTTGAGGAATCAGATTAAAACGTGGGGGGAAACGCTCCCCGGTTTTTAAGGCCACATGAGCGGCGAAATGATGCAATATACGCGTGGGATCGGCGGAAGAACGACTTGCCAGTCCGGCAAGGATCTCGCTGGAGACGGAGTGGTACGCAGGAATGCTGTTTTGTCTGAAGAAATATTCGCAGAGTTGCTCGCGAGCTACGGCGGGGAGGAGCTGAACGAGAGCCTGGTGCATGTCGAGTGCAGTTATCTGCTCTGGACCGTGTGGTTTAGTATAATAGAGGTCCTCAAGAAAGGTGCCAATGATACCCAGCGCGAAGGGGTTGGTATAATACGGGTCCGTTTTGTAGCGTGGAAAAGGGCGTAATAGGCCGGTCACTTTCAATGCCAAAGCAAATTCTTCCTTGGTACGCTCCGGAGCATCGCTGAACGGCAAGTGCGCGGCGTAGAGGATCTGGTTAGCAGCGAGCAAAGCAGCAATGGCATCGTTTTCCGCATAGAGGTCACGACATTGTTTTACAGCCCGCAGCGCGTGGGCGCTGACATTTTTAAGCTGCGAATCGTGTAGAGTGATCGTTGCCAGATGTGCTGAAACCATAGCTTGGATATGTGCCGGCGGGTTCATGCCGCGTACTTTTTCGAGCAGAGGCGCTGCTTCCTTATGGCGGTTCTGCAAGCTCAAGAATAAAGCAAGGGTGTAGGGGACTCGGTAGTCGTTGGTGTTGCCCGTGGCCTTGGCAAGGGTTTGTTCGGCCAGCGAGAATTCCATGACTGCAAACTTGAGCATGGCGTCGAGTAGAGGGTGAGCGAAAACCGCCTGCTTGATCGTTGTGCGGGCGGCATCTGCATGACCAAGGTCGATAGCGTTCAAGGCTTTCTGTGCGGCGACATCGTTCTGGCTGAGTGGATCACCACTCAGGATCCATGCCGTATTCGGTAAGCTCATCAGGACGGGTACAGTCCAGTTTTCCCGGCCGGTGGTGTGTCGTTCAGCTCCCTCCAGGCGTTCGGCCAATTCCTGACTGGAGATCTCGCGCAAGACAGAAAGGATGTGGAGGTAGCGTGCGTTCCGTGTACGTTCCTGGTCGGTCATCACCAAGTGAATGAGTGACTCTGTACTATGAGTTGGAGCGATAATGGGTGGTTGGCTGTAGATCGCTTGCCAGCCGCGTTTATCGAGTTGGAGTGGCATTGAGTTTGCCGAGGTAAGTTTAAGGGTGAAGGCTCCGTCCCCGTCTGTAATGGTTTGATGTTCGCCGATGCGTATTTTTACCCCGGACAGGGGCGCGCCCTCGCGGTGCTCGGCGTGCACCCAGCCCCTTAACTCGGTGCCTTCACATAGGCACCCAAGGGTGGTGATGGCGATCAAAAGCCACGGTTTTATCCTGTTTCGGAGATAGGTCACGGAGCTGAGCATAACCTACATGGGCGGCGTGGTAAAATGCCAAGTCGCGATTGAGCGCTGAGATTCGAATCTTGCTTTTACACAGGGGGAGGGCTAAAGCGCCCCTTTAATCACTAGGAAAGAAGACATTCATGGCCTCAAAAAAGAAAAAAATCGAAGAGATTTCCGGTAACATGCTGATCGCGCAGAGTGGTGGGCCTACGGTGGTGATTAATCAGAGCCTGATTGGTGCCGTTCTGGAAGGTAAGGCCCAGCCATGTATAAAAAAAATATACGGGGCCAAGCACGGGATTCAGGGCATTCTTGATGAGGACTTCGTTGAGCTTCAAAAGGAAACCAAGGCCAACCTCGAGTTGGTGGGCTTGACGCCCTCTTCCGGTCTGGGTTCGGTACGAAAAAAGCCAACCTCCGAAGACTGTAAAAAAATATTTTCCGTTTTACAGAAGCATGATGTGCGATACTTCTTCTATATCGGGGGTAACGACACCGCGGAGACCACTCACATCATCAATGAGGAAGCGCGCAAGTCGAAGTATATGTTCCGATGCTTCCATATTTGTAAGACCATTGATAACGACTTGCGGCAGAACGATCATACTCCGGGTTTTGGTAGCAGTGGTAAATTCGTGGCTCAGGCCTTTCAGGGAGACAATCTGGATAACCGCGCACTGGGAGGTGTAAAGATTAATGTGATCATGGGGCGTCATGCCGGCTTTCTGACTGCGACCGCGGCACTGGGGAGAGTTTATCCTGACGATGGACCCCACCTGATCTATCTCCCGGAGCGTCCATTTACACCGTCGAAATTCATTCGCGATGTAAAAGATGCCAACAAAAAGTATGGTCGCTGCCTGATCGCGGTTTCGGAGGGAATCTGTGATGCGAGAGGTACGCCAATTATTTCACGGGTGGTGAAAGAGGTTGATGCGCATGGAAATGCTCAACTGGGTGGAACGGGAGCGTTGGGAGACATTCTCGCCAACCTGATTAAGGAGAAGACGAACATAAAGCGCGTGCGTGCAGATACATTTGGGTATCTTCAGCGTTCATTTCCTTCTGTGTACTCAGAGACGGATATGAAAGAGGCTCGCGAAGTGGGCCTCCGGGCCGTACGATACGCGGCAACAGAACACGCTAACGGCTCCGTGGCGATTAAACGGAAACCCGGCAAGAAATATAGTATTTACTATCAGCGGGTTCCGTTAAAAAGTGTGGCTCGGGAAACCCGCCATATGCCGGACAGGTTTATTAACAAGGCTGGCAATGACGTCACCCAGGCGTTTATCGATTACGCCTCTCCCATTGTAGGGCCGCTTCCTAAAATGGGTCGCCTGAAGGGAATCTAGATTGCCGGTTCCGGGGGTGGGCGAAACTTTGTATGCGCTCAGGTATCCGTTGATGGGCGTAGACGGTTTCATTGCTGCGACTGAGCCGTGAACTTAAGTCAGGTGGTCGATGATTAGAATGAAATGGTTACCGTGGCTTTTTATGGTGCACATCGTTGTTGTTGCCTCCGGTCGCGCTCCCAATATTATCGTATTGCTCTGTGATAATTTAGGCTACGGTGATACGCAGCCGTTCTGGTCGGAAACTCCGCATCGTACGCCCTGCTTGAATAGGATGGCTGAAGAGGGTACCCGGTTTACCCATTTCTATGTCACAGCCGGTGTATGCACTCCCTCGCGGGCAAGTATAATGACGGGCAAGTATGCCCAGCGAGTTGGATTGGCCAAAATACCCGTAGACGATCATGTGCTGCGCCCGGTATCGCCTTATGGCTTACATCCTGATGAGCTTACCATTGCTGAAGTACTCAAACAACAGGGGTATGTTACCTCGCTCATCGGAAAATGGCATCTTGGTGACCAACCAGAATTCCTGCCGACCCGCCAGGGCTTTGATACCTATTTTGGTATTCCCTATAGCGATGACATGACTGGCCCGCGCGCCTGGAATGAGCGAAAATGGCCGCCCTTGCCTTTGATGGAGGGGGAAAAAGTGGTCGAAGCACCAGCAGATCGTAACACGCTCACGCGGCGGTATACCGAACGCGCAATCCAATTCATTCGGGCGTGCGAAGATCAGCCATTTTTCCTGTTTCTATCACATGCCACGCCGGGGAGCACGCGGACGCCACAAAGTAGTGATTCATTCCGTGGGCGGAGCGCTAATGGTTCGTGGGGCGATGCCGTGGAAGAAATTGACTGGTCCACCGGTCAGATCCTTGATGTGGTGCGACAATTGAAGCTGGATAAAAATACCCTCGTGCTCTGGACTTCAGATAATGGGGCTCCGAATAATGCCAATGATCTCAAGCGAGGCAGCAATCGGCCATTGTTCGGAAGGGGTTACACCACGGCGGAAGGGGGCATGCGGGTACCGTTGATTGCGTGGTGGCCAGGAAGAGTTGCCGCGGGTTCGACCAACTCGGAACTCGTGACAACGTTAGATTGGTTGCCTACATTCGCCGCGCTATCCGAGTTCGATTCGCGTAAATTACCCGACCTTGATGGATGGGATATTTCGAACTTGCTGTTTGGTGATCCGAAAGCAAAGAGCCCAACCGAAGCTCTTTATTACTACCAACGCGATCAATTGCAGGCGGTGCGTAGCGGCCCATGGAAATATTTTGTCCGACTGAAAAGGGGAATTCGTCATCCGCGGATGCATCAGGGGCATACCGCGGCGATGCTTTTCCATCTGTATGAGGATCCGGGATGCGAGCAGAACGTGGCTGATCACCATCCGGATGTGGTAAAGCGGTTGGAAGAGCTGATCGATCGCGCTCGAAAGCGGCTGGGCGACCAGGGCGTTGCTGGAGACGGAGTCGGTCAGCGCGGAGTTGTAAATCAACCGAAGGCGCAAACACGGTGAGCCGAATTATCTGGCCGATATTCCGTTTCGTTTTCATTTTCAAAGGGAACACATTGGCTATATTGTGCGGCTATGCAAATTCGCGATAGTCTTGTCAGCTTGCTGGTAGTACTGGGTGTTCCGGTAGCCGAAGCGGAAATCGATTTTAATCGTCAGATTCGACCAATTTTGTCGCAGAATTGTTTTTTTTGCCATGGCTTCGATCGTCATGAAAGAAAGGCGGGTCTTCGGCTGGACACCGCAGAAGGAGCGTACAAAGAGGCGATTGTTCCAGGCAAGCCGAGCGAAAGTGAGGTGGTGGTTCGCATTCTTTCCAACGATCCGGATGACATCATGCCCCCGCCGGATTCGCATAAAAGACTCAAGCCCGAAGAAATTGCCCTGCTGGAGCAATGGATTGCTGAGGGTGCGCGGTATGCGGAGGCCTGGAGTTATGTGCCACCCAGAAAGCACACATTGCCCAAGGTCAAAGATGGGAAGTGGCCGTTGAACTACATTGATCACTTTGTACTAGCGCGGTTGGAGCGAGAACAGTTGATGCCGGCAGAAGATGCAGACAACGTCACCTTATTGCGTCGCCTGTTTTTTGATCTGACCGGTTTGCCCCCTCCAGTTCAGGTGGTAGAAGCGTTTTCATCAGGTAATGACCCGAATGCTTATGAGAAGATTGTAGATGCCTTGCTGGCGTCCGATCAATACGGCGAGCGCATGGCGATGTACTGGCTCGATCTCGTACGTTTTGCCGATACCGTGGGTTATCACGGAGATCAGACGCACAACGCTTCGCCCTATCGAGATTACGTGATGGATGCGTTTAACGACAACATGCCTTTCGACCAGTTCACGCGCGAGCAGGTCGCTGGTGACTTGCTGCCCAACGCGACAATTGATCAAAAAATAGCGTCATGCTACAACCGATTGTTGCAGACGTCTCATGAAGGTGGCGTTCAGGCAAAGGAGTATATCGCGATCTATCAGGCCGATCGTGTGCGCAACCTATCTGCGGTATGGATGGGAGCAACGATTGGCTGTGCGCAGTGTCATGATCACAAATATGATCCTTACACCATCAAGGATCATTACGCGCTGGCGGCTTTTTTTGCTGATGTAGATGATACTCAGCACTTGAAGAAGGGTACTAATGCAAATCCTACCTGGCGTGGGCCGGAGTTGGATGTAAACACCAGGCGCGAGCGTGCTTTACCTGAAGCCGAACGACCTAAGCCGCGTCGAGTCATGATCACCCGGGCGCTGGAAAAACCGCGCACGGTGCGTGTGCTGGCTCGTGGAAATTGGCAAGACGATAGCGGCGAAATCGTAACGCCCGCAGTGCCTGAATTCCTGCCGCAAATTAAATCCGAGGGGCGGGCTTCACGTCTTGATCTCGCGAATTGGTTGTGTGACGTGGAAAATGGAATTGGTGGATTCACCGCCCGGGTCATGGCGAATCGTTTCTGGTACCTGTTGCTGGGTAAGGGCATCT
>Ga0181574_10003696_pt1 | contig 13476 bp, 10 predicted proteins | sample 101ome_24_FD_145600 | JGI IMG/M metagenome (GOLD analysis project Ga0181574, IMG submission 145600) | Coastal salt marsh microbial communities from the Groves Creek Marsh, Skidaway Island, Georgia - 101410AT metaG (spades assembly) | ecosystem: Environmental > Aquatic > Marine > Intertidal zone... | reverse complement strand
GGTGCCGCCGACGGTGAGGCTGGTGACCCGCAGGGTCGGGGTGCCATCACCGACCGGAACACCCTGACCGTCCTTGCCGCACGTTCCGGGCGAACCCATCTTGAAATCGTCGCCGAGCATGTCGATCCGGGTGAGCACCTCGGGTCCATTCCCGATCAGGTTGCCCTCCCGGATCGGTTCTGCGATCTCCCCATTTTCGATGAGATACGCCTCGGTCATACCGAACACGAAATCGCCGGTGGCGGTATTCACCTGCCCACCGCCCAGTTGGGCGACGTAGACGCCGTGATCGGTGGCCGCAATGATGTCGGCCGGATCATCGTGGCCGGCAGTGATGTAGGTGTTGGTCATCCGAACCATCGGCAGGTGCTGATAGCTCTGCCGCCGACCATTCCCCGAGCTCGGACGCCCCTGCTTGCGGGCCCGAAGCTGATCCCACATGTAGTCCGTGAGCACGCCGTCTTGGATCAACACATTGTGGGCTGCCGGTCGCCCTTCGTCGTCGATGGCGAAGTGGCCCCACTCGCCGGCCATGGTGCCGTCGTCGATGAGTGTGACCAGCGGCGACGCAACCTCGTCACCGATGCGATTCGCAAAGACTGATGCCCCCTTGGCGATGAGGTCGGCTTCCAGTCCGTGCCCGCACGCCTCGTGGAACAGGACGCCGCCTCCACCGGGGCCGACCACGACCGGGATGGCTCCGGAGGGTGCTGGACGAGCCGCCAGTTTCGTGATGGCGCGCTGGGCGGCACGACGACCCATGTCTTCGACATCGGTTTCCTCGAAGAGTTCGAAGCCGACGGTGCGGCCCGTCGACTCGCGACCGGTCTGCAATCCGGTGTCGCCGGTGGCGACGCACGAGACACTGAACAGGGTTCGAACCTGGTCGTCCTCGGCAAGCAGCCCGTCGCTGTTCGCGACGAGAATTCGGCGTCGCGAATCGCCGTAACGGGCCGACACCTGCGAGATGGCGGCTCCTTCGCTGCGAGCGGCCTCGTTCGCCAGCGTCAACAGACCGACCTTCGTCGCCTTGGCGACATCTTCGGGCGGGATGCGAGCCGGTGCACTGCGAGCGACATCGATCGGAGAAACGGCAATCGTCTTGGCGCCGCCTCCACCGCCGCGGGCAGCTGTCGCCGCCGCCTCGGCCGCACTGCGCAGGCCTGCCTCGCTGAGATCGGCGGTGTGCGCGAATCCGGTTGTGTCGCCGACGACGACCCGGACACCGGCACCTCGGTCGCGGCCACTGGTGAGTTCTTCGACCCGCCCGTCGTCGAGCACCGCCGACGACGAGCGCTTGTCTTCGACGAACACTTCGGCGAAGTCACCGCCGGTGCTCATCGCAGTGGACAACGTACGGTTGATCAGCTCGTGGTCGAGCACTGGGCCTCCCGGGTCTGCGAGCCATCATCGTATCGGCCCGGTGACCGCTCGCCCGATCGGTCACCAGTGCGGGTCGCCGACCCCGATCCGCCAGACATCTGCGGCCTCACCGTCCGGAGTGATCATGCGCTGGCGCGCAACGGTGACGCCATTCGACATCTCGATCGAGCCCCCCGTTTCGCGAAGCTCGTCGAACATCCGCTGCAACTGCTCGATCGAAGCCTCGAGGGCGGCGCCGGAACGAATCTCGTCGGTGATCACCTCCTCGACACGCTCGGCGGATCCCGACCCGACGATTCGGACGTGACCGACGCCGTTCGTCCAGACGAAACGCAATTCGACGACGACCTCGAGCGGGTCAGCCGAGGGAAGCTCCGAGACGACCGTCAGAGTTCGGATCAGCCAACCGCGATCACCGAAGTGCACGATCGGCAGCTCACGTTCACCTGTCGACAGCGCAGGCGGACCGCTGTCGAGGGGCGCTGAGTTCCGGGGCGCGAGATCCGAACCGATCCGGTTCGCACCAACGACAACAACAGCAGCGAGGACCACGACACCAACGAGGACCACACGGACACCTGGCCTCGACACCACTCACCTCCCGGGGGGAACCACGTCGGAAGGCGGAGCCCGTCGCACCGCAAGACACCGATGACCGTAGCGGGCACCGGGGTACGATCGGCGGTCGATGTCGGAGCAGCAGGCACCGCCGTCCGATCCCCCGTCGGTCTCGGTCGAAACCAGCCAACGTCACGCGCCCCTGCGCTGGTGGGTCGAGATCCTGCTGACCATCGCCTTTTATGCGGTGTACTCGGCAATCCGAAACCAGTTCGGCTCGGCGCTCGGCCAGTCGATCAAGGATGACGCCTTCGACAATGCTCGACGCATCATCGACCTCGAACGTGCGATGGGGCTGTACCACGAAGAGTGGATTCACAACCGTTTCGTGGATTGGGACGGGTTCATCATCTTCTGGAACCTGTTCTACGGCTCGCTTCATTTCGTGGTCACGATCGCAACGATGATCTTTCTCTTTCGCCACTGGCCGAACCGGTACGCGTTCATGCGGTCGACGCTGTGCGCGATGACCGGAATCGCACTGCTCGGCTTCGCCTTCTTCCCGCTGATGCCGCCGCGGTTGCTCTCGAACTGCACGTCACCATTCGGGGCCTGTGTGCCCGGATTCGACTATGTGGACACCCTCGTCGAATCGGGCGGACTGTGGTCGTTCGAGTCGGGCACGATGGAAGTGATCAGCAACCAGTACGCGGCAATGCCGAGCCTGCACATCGGCTGGGCGGTCTGGTGCACCATCGGGCTCTACCCGACCCTGCGTCGTCGCTGGACCCGCATCGCCATCGTGACCTACCCGATCTTGACCTTCTTCGCGATCATCGTGACCGCCAACCACTACTGGCTCGACGCCGTCGGAGGCCTGATCGCTCTGGCCATCGGCCTTCGCATTGCACCGTCCCTGACCCGTCTTCTCCCAGGTCCGAACGGTACGCTCAACCCCTGATGTTGCTCGATGCGCTTTCGGGTCCCGACGATCTCCGCGGTCGGTCGTACGCCGAACTCGAGGATCTCGCCGACCAGATTCGGCGGCTGATCATCGACTCGGTCAACGAACACGGCGGCCACCTCGGCTCGAACCTCGGTGCGGTCGAGCTCACGATCGCGCTGCACCGGGTCTTCCGCTCACCCCACGACCTCATCCTGTGGGACACGGGCCACCAAGCGTACGTGCACAAGATGCTCACCGGCCGTGCCGCCGACTTCTCGTCGCTGCGCGAGTCGGGCGGGCTTTCCGGGTACCCGAGTCGGGCCGAATCCGAGCACGACTGGATCGAGAACAGCCATGCCTCCACCGTGCTCAGCTATGCGCACGGACTGGCCACTGCATTCCGGGCAACCGATGCGCGGCGTCGCATCGTGGCGGTCATCGGTGATGGTGCGATGACCGGCGGCATGGCCTTCGAAGGTCTCAACAACCTCGGCCACGCAGGAAGCGACGTCACCATCGTGCTCAACGACAACGGTCGCTCCTACGCCCCCACCGTCTCTCGCCTGTCGGAGAGCCTGATCAAGATCCGCAACAACCCCACCTACATGAACCGCCAAGCCAAGGTGGAGGAGATCGCAGGTCGGATTCCCTGGGTCGGAGATCAGATCAGTCGCGGCGTCCGCATGTCGAAAGCTGCCGTACGCGAGATGTGGGAACCGCCAGCGTTTTTCGAGGATCTCGGCGTTCGCTACATGGGGCCGTTCGATGGCCACGACATCGCCTCGGTCGAAGAAGCTCTCGACAACGCGGCCGAATTCGACGGACCCGTCGTCGTCCACGTCCTGACCCAGAAGGGCCGGGGCTACGAACCAGCCGAGCAAGATCACGTCAAGAACATGCACGATGCAAAGCCGGGGCTGCGTGAAACCGGCAGCGCGCTCAAGGAGGGCTCCTACACCGCCGCCTTCAGCGAGACACTCGTCAAGCTCGGCGACCAATATCCCGAACTTGTGGCGATCACGGCTGCAATGCCGGACTCCACCGGCCTGCTGCCGTTCCGCGAGCGTTTTCCCGATCGATGCTTCGACGTGGGGATCGCCGAGCAGCACGCAGTCACCGCCGCCGCCGGCATGGCGATGGGTGGGCTGCGTCCGTTGATTGCGGTCTACGCCACGTTCCTGACCCGTGCGATCGATCAGGTCAATCTCGATGTCGGTCTCCACGGCCAGCCGGTGATCTTCTGCCTCGATCGTGCCGGCATCACCGGCCCCGACGGTGCCAGCCACCACGGCGTCCTCGATCTGGTCCTCCTCACCAAGGTTCCCGGTATGACCGTCTTCGCGCCGTCGAGTTACCAGGAACTGCAGCAGATGATGGTGGACACCATGGACCTGACCGGCGGGCCTGTCGCCATCCGCTGGAGCCGAGGGGCGGCACCCCATGTCGGCCACGGCGAGGTCGGCGCTGGCCTGAGCGCTCGAAAACTCTGCTCAGGTGACGGCCGCGTGGCCCTGCTCGGGTTCGGGCAGATGCTCACCGCTGCCAGCGATGCTGCTGCCCTGCTCGCAAAGCAGGGCATCGACTGCACCCTGTACGACCCGCGCGTCGTGCAGCCCCTCGATCCGGCGATGATCGAGGACATCGCCGACCACGACCTCGTGGTCACGATCGAAGACGGTCTTCGTATCGGCGGTGCTGGTGCCGGTGTGCGTGACGCACTCGGCGAGCGCGGCGCCGACTGTCGGGTCAAGGTGCTCGGTGTGCCCACCGAATACATCCCCCACGGAAACCCCGACCTGATCCACGCAGCGTTCGGCCTCGACGGTCCCGGCATCGCCTCGAGCGTGCACGAACTGCTCGACTGACCGGTGGGGGCGCGTCGGCGTCTCCACTGCCAAACTCTTCACCATGCAGCGATGGTCCAACTGGTCCGGAAAGGTGACGGCAAGGCCCGCAGCGATCCATTTCGTGAAGTCCGAGATCGACGCCGTTGCCCTTGCCGCCGCAACCGCCCGTGCCGGCTCGACCATCCGATCGGTGGGCACCGCTCACAGCCACTATCCGCTGGTGCCGACGGACGGCACGATCGTCGACGTGTCGGGGCTCAGCGGCGTGATCTCGATCGATGCGGACGCCAAGCGGGCCCGGGTCCGGGCCGGCACCGCAATCCATGCGCTCGGACTGCCACTGCTCGACGCTGGACTCGGCCTGCTCAACCAGGGCGACATCGACAGGCAGACGATCGCCGGCGCCACCGCAACCGGCACGCACGGCACGGGAGTGACTCTGCAGAACTTCAGCGCGACGGTGACGGGACTCAGCATCGCCACCGCCGACGGAGACCTCGTCCGAGCGTCCGAAGACGACAAGCGGGAGGTGTGGACCGCAGCTCGCCATCACCTCGGCGCCTTCGGGATCGTCACCGATCTCGAACTGCAGCTTCGTGATGCCTACCGGGTTCGTGAGACCGGCTGGAACGCAACACTCGACGAGACACTCGAGACGCTGGCCGAGAGCGTTCACGCTCACCGTCACTTCGAGTTCTTCTGGTTCCCAACGGCCGACAATGCTGTGATCAAGAATGCTGTGATCAAGGCCACCGACGAGACCGACGACCCGGCCGAGTATCCGATCGCCGACGAGGGCAACCGATGCGGCTGGTCCCACGAGGTGCTGTCGAACAGTCGTACCTGGCCCCACTCCGAGATGGAATACGCGGTCCCGCTCGAGGCCGGCCCCGACTGCCTCGCTGCGATTCGCGATCTCCTCCGGCGCGAGGTTCCCGAGATGCCTTTTCCGCTCGAGTACCGGACGCTGGCAGCCGACGACGTCTGGCTGTCGGTTGCATACGAGCGACCGACAGCCACGATCTCGTTGCACATGGACGCTCGTGAGGACGACGAGCCGTTGTTTCGCGCTGCCGAGGCCGTCTTTGCCGATTTCGACGGGCGTCCCCACTGGGGCAAAGTCCATTACCGCAGCGGTGCTGAGATGGCGTCGCTGCACCCCCGGTGGGACGACTGGTGGGACGTTCGCGACACACTCGACCCCAACGGGGTGTTTCTCAACGATGCACTGCGGAACCTTCGCGACCGCTGAGGCTCAGCTGTAGTACGGATTTTCACCCTGATCGTGATCGGTGGTGTCGACCACTTCGGTGATCTCGGGGATCGCTTCGAGGATCGCTTTGGTGATGCCCTCGCGAAGCGTCGCTGCACTCATGGCACAACCCTGGCAACCTCCACCCATCGTGACGAAGGCCCTGTCGTCTTCGACACCGACCAGTTCGGCAAAGCCACCATGTGCTGCCAACGCCGGGTTGATGCGTTCGGCGAGCAACACCCGGACCTTGTCGGCAGCGTCGCCGGTGAGCTCGAGTTGACCCATGTCACCGAGTGGATTGGGGCGGTTCGGATTGCGAATCACCAGGCCGCCCTGCCCGGCAACGGAAGGAAGGTCGAGGGTGGCACCCCGCATGGAGTCGACCGAGTTGGCAGGAATGATCACGGCCAAACCGTCGGTCATGTGCACATGATCGTCGTCGGCCGCCTCGGCAACCGGTTCGAGCGACAGGTCGTAGGTGTAGTCGACACCGGAGATTCCGGTGACTTCGACACGCAAGCCCAGACCGTCGGCATCGTCTTCCTTGGCACGGATCTCCAGAACGGTCTCCCGGGCGGCATCGGTGACGATCATCACCTCTCCGATGTCGGTCGTTTCCGCGGTGTCGGTCATGCTTCAGAGGCTAACGGCACCGGGCCTCGGTGCCTGCCCGCGTTTGGGGCCGGTCAGGCGTGTCCGTCGATCTCGTCGAGTTCGGTGGTGCGCTCCAGCCAGACCTCTTCGAGCGCAACGAGTTCGGCCTCGCGGGTCGCCAATGCAGCTCCGACCCGGGCAAGTTCGAGATGGTCGGCGGCGGCTGCAAGCGCCTGACGAAGTTCCTCGACGTCTCGCTCCGCCTTGGCGATGTCGTTCTCCACCACTTTGAGCTCATGGCGAACCGTGGAGCGAGACCGGCCGGATGTGGAGCCGGATCGCTCCACGCTGGTGGAGGAAGGACGAACAGAGGCCGACGAGCCAAGGGTTCGTGCTGATGCGGGTGCCCGTTGCGCCAACCAGCCGGCGTACCCACCAGGCCAGCGTTGGGCTCGACCATCGTCGATGACGATTACATCGTCGACGGTCCGATCGAGGAAGGAACGGTCGTGACTGATGACGACGACGGCGCCGGGCCAATCCTCGAGAAAGTCCTCGAGCGCACGAAGGGTGTCGAGATCGAGATCGTTGGTCGGCTCGTCGAGCAGCAGAACGTTGGGTTTGGCGGCCAATGTCACGACGAGCTGGAGCCGTCGGCGCTCGCCTCCGGACAGCAGCTCGATCGGCGCCCACTGGGCATCGGTGTCGAACCAGAACCGCTCGAGCAAGGCAATGTCCCACCAGTCGGGCTCGGCGCCATCGCCGGCCACGGTCTGGCGAACCCGCAGCTTCGGATCGAGCGCACGCCCCTGCTGATCGTGGAGTCCCACGCGAACCGTCGAACCCTCGACTCTCGATCCGGCGAGTGGATCTCGACGCCCGGCGATCACGTCGAGCAATGTCGACTTGCCCGAACCGTTTGCACCGACGATCCCGAGCCGTTCACGCCGATCGAGGAGCAGATCCAGGCCCTCGATCAAGGGGGCGTCCGGGTCGAACCCGATGACGACGTCGTGCAACTCGATCACCTGGTCACCAAGCCGAGGCGTGCCGTCGTGAAGTGCGGCAAGGTCGAGGTCACCCGCCCTTGCCGCGGCCTGTGGTCGGGAGGTGACGATATCGGTCGCTCGTTCGACCCGAGCTCGACTCTTGCTGGTGCGAGCTTTCGGGCCGCGCCGCAGCCATGCGAGCTCGCGACGTGCGAGATTCTGACGGGTCTTCTCGTGAGCGGCCGCGCGCTCCTCACGAGCCGCTCGGCCCTCGAGGTAGCCGGCGTAGCCGCCGTCGTGGGTGTAGGCCGATCCCCGGTCGAGTTCGAGAACTCTCGTTGCGAGCCGATCGAGCACGGCGCGGTCGTGGGTGACGACCACGAGCCCACCGCTGAACTGAGCCAACTCGTTCTCGAGCCACTCGATTGCATCGACGTCGAGATGATTGGTCGGCTCGTCCAACACCAACAGGTCAGCATCGGCCACGAGCGCCCTTGCCAGTGCCACTCGCTTCTCCTGACCGCCCGACAGCTCCTCGGTAGGACGATCCTGACCGCCCGACAGCTCCTCGGTAGGACGATCAATCACATCGGCGAGACCGAGCCGATCGATCACTGCTTCGCCTCGCCAGTCAGCACCAACCGCGCTGCGCACCGAACCCGACGGGAGGGCGGTTACCTGATCAACAGCTGCGACGGTGACACCGCGCCCGCGACGCACGTCACCGCCTTCGGGCTCACAGGTTCCGGCAATGATCGACAGCAAGGTCGACTTGCCGGTTCCGTTGATGCCGACCACCCCCAGCCGGTCACCGCTGGCTACCGTGACCGATACGTCGGAAAAGAGCGGACGGTTCGGTCTGCTCATGCTGACGCTCTCGACGTCGACGAGGATCACGTGGCGCAGACTACGAGCCAACCCATCACCTTGCGGCACCCGATCGCCGATGCCCTCGCAGCTCGCGGTCCATGGCAGCCCGCTCCACTCACCCGACTGCTGACCAACGTCAGCGGAGCGGTCCGTTCCGTGTCTGCTGCGATCGACGGGATCGAGCGAACATGGCACGACCTCGCAGTCGAGTCGCTCGAGGACACGGGCGCAATCCCCTACCGACCCGAGGTCACGCAACCGACGACTCCGCCGGCCGACCGACCTCCGATCTGGGTCGTACTCGGAGATTCGACGGCGCAGGGAATCGGTGCCTCGACGCTCGACCACGGCTGGGTCTCGCGAATCGAAACTGCGCTCGCTGCTGCTGGACGTCGCCATGCGGTCATCAATCTCAGCCGCAGTGGAGCCGACAGCACCCACGTCATCGACGAGCAATTGCCGCTCCTTGCCTTCTTGCCGTATGCACCATCGCTGGTGACCATCTGTGCCGGTGCAAACGACCTGATGCGCAATCCGTACCCGCCCCGGTTGGCCCGTCGTCTCGAGCGCATGGCCGCAGCTGCGCCACGCGGCACCGTCATCGCCTCCCTTCCCGCGCCGCGATTCAGTCCAGCCGGTATCCACGTCAATCGAGCGCTTCGCCGGGCCGCAGCCGCACACGGACACCTCGTCGCAGAACTCGGACCACACCTGGTCAGCCCGTTGAAGGGGCTTTCCATCGACCGTTTCCATCCAAACGACACCGGGTACGGCGCATGGGTCCGAGCATTCGCCGCAACGCTCGGCATCGATGCCGAGCTCGTTCCCGCGCACGGCACGTTCACTTCTGTTGTACGCGCCCCTGCAATGCGCGGAACGACAGCGTCTGACTGACGGCGGCGAGTCCGACGATGGCAAGCAGCGCCTTGCCCAGCTCGCCCCATTGCCACGAGACGAAAAGCGACCGAAGACCGGCGAGCAGGTACGTGACCGGGTTGTAACCGGCGATCGCACCGAGCCATCCGGTCATGTTCTCGATCGGAAGGTAGGCGGTGGTGAGAAAGGCGAACGGAAAAAACAAGAGGAACGAGGAATTGACTGCGCCGGGGTTGCCGGTCTTCAGCGCAATGGCGTACGGGATGCCGGTGTAGGCCAGGCCCCACGACGCGCCGATCAAGATGAAGGCCGCCACCCCGAACGGACCGGTCGGGAAGCGGACCCCGATGACGAAACCCAGGCTCAACACGGGAACGATGAGCGCCACGACCAGCACGAAGTCGGCCAGCATGTGACCGAGGAGAAGCGCTCGACGCGACACCGGAGTCGTCATCAACCGATCGAAGTAGCCGTTCTGGATGTCGAGAACAAGCGCCGGTGCACGACTGACGCCAGTCACTGCAAACACGATCGCAACCGGCAGTTGGAACGCCTTGTAACTGATCTGGATCGAGGTGAACGCTGCAGCCGACTGCAGCGAGCCGATGTTCACCACCAGAAAGAACAGCGGGATCATCAGCGCCGGGACAACGGTGGGCAGGTCGCGGGGCAACTGGCGGATAGAGCGGCGTGCGATCGCCCACACATCCTCGACGAACGTTGCCTTTCGGGCTCGGATCTCGGCAGTACCGGTCATGTCGAGCCTCCCTCGAGGTGAGTGCCGGTGACGTCGAGAAAGACATCGTCGAGCGTCGGGGTCCGCAAGCTCAGTTCGCGAACGTGCACCCCAGCCCCGGCAAGCGCGAGCGCCACTGGAGAGAGCGCCCGACTGCCATTATCGGTGCTCACGCGAATCTCGTCGCCGAAGACATCGACCGAGTCGAGCCCGTCGACCTCGTCGAGCACGCTTTTCGCAATCGCTGGGTCACCCTCGACGATGGCGGTGACCACATCGGTACCGATCGAGCGCTTGAGTTCGGCCGGGGTTCCTTCGGCCACGAGTCGGCCTGCATTGATGATGCCGACCCGATCAGCCAGCTCATCGGCCTCCTCGAGGTACTGCGTGGTGAGAAACAAGGTGAGTCCGACCTCGCGATTGAGACGACGAACCTCTTCCCACACTCGGAGCCGTCCCGGCGGGTCGAGGCCTGTCGTCGGTTCGTCGAGGAACAACACCGACGGGTTGTGCATCAGCGCAGCAGCGAGATCGAGCCGTCGGGCCATCCCGCCGCTGTAGGTACCGACCAGTCGGTCGAGCGCACGCATGTCGAGGATGGGAGCCAGCTCCTCGATACGGGCATCGATCTGCGCACGAGCCAGACCGAACAGTCGACCTTGCGTGACGAGGATTTCGCGACCGGTCATGTTTGCGTCGAGTCCGACCTCCTGGAGCGCAACACCGATCACGAGGCGGACGGCGTCGGGCGATTGCTGCACGTCGAGACCACCAACCCAGGCGCGACCACCCGACGGGGTGAGAAGCGTGGTGAGCATGCGCACGACGGTTGACTTGCCCGCCCCGTTCGGGCCGAGGAACCCGTAAATCTCCCCGGCCCGGACCTCCAGATCGATGCCATCGACCGCCGTGAGATCGCCGAACGTTCGGCGAAGGCCCTCGAGTCGAACAGCGATGGCTTCGGAGGTCATGGGGCGCAAGCTAGTCGGGCCGGGTGCCACGGAGCGTTGAATCCATCGATCAGTGGCCGCCCGTCTGTCCGTAGACTGACCTCAGTGGCCCGTGCGCCCGAAACGAGGAATCCATGGCCGAGCATGTCAACCAGATCGATGCTGTCGAGTTCTACTGGCGACCCGGCTGCGGCTTTTGCATGATGCTCGAGCGGAACCTCGACAGGGCCGGGATCCCACTGTCGAAACACAACATCTGGGAGGACCCGTCACACGCCGGCGTGGTGCGATCGCATGCAAACGGCAACGAGACGGTCCCGACACTCGTGATCGGCGACACGGCGTTGGTGAACCCGTCGGCCGACGACGTCCTCGCAGTGCTCGCCGACAAGGCGCCACACCTCGTGCCCCGGGTGTGAACGGCGTCTCGGCCCTCTCGATTCGGAACGGCGAGCGGCTGCAGCCTCGCTGAAGAAGCGGCTCTACTCGAGGAAGCGGCCACAGACGGGCCATGGCTGCGGGCCACGACGGGCATAGAGCTCACGCGCCCTGGCATCCTGTTCCTCCGGCGAGGCGAGTGCAGGATCACCGGTTCCACCCACGGTTTTCCACGTCGGCAGGTCGAACTGGTACGCCCCCCGATACAGGCCGGAAGGACTGATCGCCTGATAGTCATGCGTCGACTCGCAGAGGCGGAGTTTCTCCCACTTCTCTGCCGGGGCAATGCCGTACTGGCCGCTGGCGATCGCGATGGCAGCCCGATCCCATGCCTCTGCCAGCGGCAGGACGGCCAAGATCTCCGCTTCACGGTCAGCCAGGCCCTCGAGAACCCGCTCATGGACGCCGATCTCGAACCGGAGGCTCGTTGCGACCTCGATGGTCTCGATGACCGACGAGTCGGCAAGGCCCCGCAGCGCACGCAACCGATCGATTGCAATCTTCGACGAGCCTGCGTGCGAACGAACCAAGGTTCGGCGCCAAACAACATCGTTGGCATCGCCGACCGCCGCAAGGTACTCGAGCGATCCTGTGTCGCCACCAGTGATGAACGTCTCCACGGCGAGCCGCTCGAGGTTCACGGTTGCAGCCTCGATCTCGGCAGCCAACCGGCGCTGATCGTCACCGAGCGCGTCACGGTCGGACAGCACCTCGGCCAACTGCGCTTCCGCCGACGTAAGCGCCACCAGCCGCGCCGCTCGTTCGGCTGCGATCCCGGTCAGCTCGGCTCGCAACGCATCACCGGTTGCGATGTCACCGCGCAGATCCTCGACCGTCTCTGCCGAGGCGGCCAGCGCATACATGCCACTGAGCACCCCGAGCACGGCAAGCAACCCGACGAAGACCCGCAATCGGGGCGGACGGCGCTCGGGGATGTCAAAGCGATCGTGGAACTCCGACCGCGCCGCATCGAGGGAACCGCCGGATCGGATGTCGTCCGGTGCAACTGAACGCAGAAAGGTCTTCATGGCGCATCGAGAGCGGGAGCACCCCTGGACGCGCCTGCGCCCGGTCGAACCTCCACCCGACGAATCGGGAATCTATCGACTGTCCTCGGGAACGAAAAGGGGGAGGCAGATCCCGGCGCCGGCAGCTGGTGGTGACCACGCCGAGGGTGACGGGACCCAAAGGCATACAGTCCAAGATGTGACCGTGCCCTACGACGCTGTTCTTCTTGTCAGCTTCGGTGGCCCTGAGGGTCCCGACGACGTCATCCCGTTCCTCGAGAACGTCACCGCGGGACGCAACATTCCCCGCGAACGTCTCGCCGTCGTCGGGGAACAATACGACCACTTCGGTGGGGTGAGTCCGCTGAACGAGCAGTGCCGGCGCCAGCGAGCGGGACTCGAGGAAGAACTCGCCGGACGCGGACTCGACCTGCCGGTGTACTGGGGAAATCGCAACTGGGCGCCGTATCTCGCCGACACGATCCAAGAGATGACCAACGACGGTGTACAGCGCGCGCTTGCGGTCTTCACCTCGGCCTATTCGTCGTACTCCGGCTGCCGCCAATACCGCGAGAACATCCAGGCTGCTCGAGCCGAGGTCGCCGGTGCGCCACAGATCGACAAAGTTCGCGCGTTCTACGACCACCCTGGCTTCATCGAGCCGTTTGCCGCGGCAACCGATGTCGCCGTTCGTGATCTCGGAGCGGACACCGAGCCGACGATCATCTTCACTGCACACTCGATCCCGACGTCGATGGCGGCTGGCTGCGACTACGAGGCGCAGTTGCTCGAGGCTTGTCGGCTCGTGATCGAACGAATCGATCGTCCACTGCCCTGGCGACTTGCCTGGCAATCCCGGTCCGGACCGCCACAGGTACCGTGGCTCGAGCCCGATGTGAACGATGAGATCGCCTCGCTGGCTGCCGGCGGTGTGGAGGCAGTTGTGATCGTCCCGATCGGTTTCGTGAGCGACCACATGGAAGTCGCGTGGGACCTCGACATCCAGGCCACGGCGACGGCGAACGAC
>Ga0181574_10003695_pt1 | contig 13477 bp, 12 predicted proteins | sample 101ome_24_FD_145600 | JGI IMG/M metagenome (GOLD analysis project Ga0181574, IMG submission 145600) | Coastal salt marsh microbial communities from the Groves Creek Marsh, Skidaway Island, Georgia - 101410AT metaG (spades assembly) | ecosystem: Environmental > Aquatic > Marine > Intertidal zone... | reverse complement strand
GATAATTTCCTCATCCGTTGACTTTCAGCTCCGCGCGACGCGGGCTGAACAGGTCAGGATGCCGGGGATTGCGGTGGGATGTTAAGATTGCAGCCCGCTGCTTCAAACCCGGGCTGGAGCCCGCCTAGCGAAACCACCCGGGCGCAAAGGCCACCGCTACAGCGGGCGTCCCAATCAACGTCAGCGTTGCACCATGCACCCGCAGCCAACCCGGGAAGACGGCATGGTATCGCGGCATGCAGATCGTAGGCTCAACCCAACTGCGCTCTACGAGGTGATTCAAAATGGCATGATTTGCCGGGTATAGGCCACCATGAACATATAAACCAAACAAGCTAACGCACCGATTAAACCCAGATGTTTCTTGAGACCCGTGCCGCGTAAAGTTAAAACGCCCAACCCAATATACAAAAGCAGCGCGACCAACTTCGCAGCCAACCAACCCTGCCAGGGTCCCTCTACGAGCCGCAATGCAAGGCCTACACCCAATGTCAGCAACAGTGTATCCACAACATGCGGTGCGATACGCACCCATTTTTGTGCCAGCAAATCTGAACCGGCATAAGACCAACCAGCCCGTATGACAAACCCTGCCGCGGTCAGGCAAGCTAAAGCAAAGTGCAACGTTTCAATCATGGGTGCATTCCATCTGGGAAAACCGCACTATAACCTGACATGACCATCACCGCCCAAAGCCAATCCGCTCCCCCAACGCTCGATGCTGTGATCGATGGCTGGGTGCGCCCAATTGCCGACGCTACTTCCAGCTTCATTTTCTATTCCGTGGAGGTGTTCGGAACGCCGATTCCGCTCATCGTCGTGTGGCTCATTGGCGGCGGGTTATTTTTTACGGTTTATCTGCGTTTCATAAACTTGCGGGGCTTCAAACACGCGGTGAACATTGTGCGAGGGAAATATGTACATGCCGACGACCCCGGTCAGATCAGTCAATTTCAGGCACTAGCGACGGCTGTGTCAGGCACCGTCGGGATCGGCAATATCGCCGGAGTTGCCGTTGCCATCTCCGTTGGTGGCCCGGGTGCTACGTTCTGGCTAATCGTTGCCGGCTTATTGGGCATGTCGACCAAACTGGCTGAATGTACGTTGGGGGTGATGTTTAGAAAATACGAAAATGGCGTCGTCTCAGGCGGCCCGATGTACTATCTCGAACAGGGCCTCAAACAACGTAACTGGCCAAAACTCGGCCGCGCTCTGGGCATCTTTTATGCGGCCAGCATGGTCATCGGCTGTCTGGGTATCGGTAACATGTTTCAGTCGAACCAGGCAGCCGCGATCTTGATCAACGTCACCGGCGGACCTGCCAGTTTTTTTGCCGACCAGAGCTGGCTAATCGGACTGATACTGGCCGTCGCAGTGGGCGTAGTCATCATCGGCGGCATTCAAAGTATAGCCGCGACCACGATCAAATTAGTGCCGGGCATGGCCCTGCTCTACATGGTTACCGCGCTTTTAGTGCTGGCCCTCAACTACCAAAATATACCCGCCGCGCTGATCGCGATCTGGGATGGCGCTTTTGACCCACAGGGCGTCAGCGGAGGCATCATCGGCGTGATGATCATCGGGTTTAGACGGGCGGTGTTTTCCAATGAGGCCGGCTTGGGCTCAGCCGCCATTGCGCACGCCACTGCGCGCACGCGGGAGCCCGTAAGCGAAGGGCTGGTGGCACTCCTTGAGCCCTTTATTGATACTGTGGTGATTTGTACGCTCACCGCGCTGGTGATCATTACAACGGTGTACGAACCCGAACTGGCGGGACAATCCATTGTCGGTATTGAGTTGACAACCCGCGCATTCGCCAGCACTTTGACATGGTCACCCTTGCCACTATCGTTGGCCGCGTTTTTATTTGCTTATTCAACCATCATCGCCTGGTCCTATTACGGGCTCAAGGCGTTTACCTACTTGTTCGGTCACCACGCCAGCACAGAGGTTGGGTTCAAGCTATTCTTCCTGTGTTTTGTGGTGCTGGGCAGTAGCATCGAGTTGTCATCTTTGATCGATTTGTCAGACGCACTCGTGTTTATTGTAGCCATACCTAATTTACTGGGCCTTTACCTGCTCGCGCCGCTGATCAAATCAGAATTGCTCACCTACGAGCGCAAATATCTGTAAACCGGGCCAACAGGCGCATTCGCCTGCGCAGGCTGACGCGCCAATGGGCAGCGCACCCCACTTGAGCCGAGGGGATGTCTATATTATGTCTAAATAAAATTATCTTTAATTCGCATCTATCCGGTTTTGTATAAATATTTAACGTTATTCACATCTATTTCACCTTTCTGCGTCTAACTTCGTGACTCAACTTTGGAGTTACACGATGCAAGCACGACAAATTTTCCTAATCAGCCGCGTAGCCACCTTCGCATTTCTACTCGCCGCTGCTGGTGCCACGTCCCTAACCGTTGCTACAGCCAGCCTCGAGACAGGCGCGCCGACCATCGCGCTGGACCTCACCGACAACGCTGCAGCACCTGTCGCATCGACCACGTATCTCCTTTAGCGCTGAACATCGACCGCATTCAAAGCATTCGACGAGCGCGCCGGACGATCATCAGGCGCGCTCGTGGAACCCCCATCACTAACGTCCACTTCTCGTCGACGGGGCGGCCCGCCGCTTTCGCACGACAGGACGACGAACACGCAGCACTGCCAAGCGTTACCGGGGTATAATGGCGTTTTCCCTCGCTGAGAACAGCACGCATGCTCGGACCTACCTCACACACCTACTTTTCACAACGCCTACGCTTACACTACGTAGATTGGGGTAACCCCGACGCCCCACCTATGATTCTAATTCACGGCGGTCGCGACCACTGTCGCAACTGGGATTGGATTGCGGATGCTTTTCGTAACGACTACCACATCATTGCACCCGATCTGCGCGGCCACGGGGACAGCGAATGGATGCGAGGTGGTTCCTACAACCAGATCGACTACGTTTACGACATCGCACAGCTGCTCAACCAAAAGAACATGGCGCCGGTAACCGTGGTTGGCCACTCACTAGGCGGATCCATCGCATTGCTTTACACCGCCCTATTTCCAGACCGGGTGGACAGATTGGTCGCCATTGAGGGCATGGGCCCCCCGCCCGAAATGATCGCAGAACGAATCAACCAACCGACCGCTAAACGCTTGCATGACTGGATGGCTGATTTACGCAAACTTTCGGGACGCCTGGTACGTCGCTATGACAATCTGGAAGAAGCTTTTCAACGGATGCAGAACGAAAACCCCCACCTGTCGGCTGAGCAAGCACGCCATTTAACTATCCATGGCAGCAATCAAAACGAAGATGGCACATTTTCATGGAAATTTGACAACTACGTACGCGCATTCCCCCCGGTCGGCATCCCCATTGAGGAAACTTGGTCAATGTTCGGTGATATCACCTGCCCAACGCTGTTGGTACGCGGACTTGAATCCTGGGCCAGCGATCCAATTGCCGATGGCCGCGTGAACCACTTTAACTGCCCACTCGAAGTAGAGGCTTTTGCTGACGCCGGACACTGGGTACATCATGATCAACTTGACGGGTTTATCAGCCGAGTTAAAACTTTTCTCGAAGACTAAGGATGGACCAGGACACACCACCGGTCATGATCACACGCGCACACGAATTGCATACCTCGCCCTGGATCGGCGTTTTTCATTTAACCGGAGGAGGCGCCGGGCTACTCGCTGAAGTGCTCAGCACACCAGGGGCATCCAGCACCGTTTTGGAGGCCACTGTCCCATATGCGACCAGCGCCCTTTACGAGCTGCTGGGTCGTGAACCCGAACAGGCCTGCTCGCCGACAACCGCACGTCAGCTTGCGATGGCCGCCTTCGAGCGCGCACAGCATTTGGGTGAAGGTACACTCTTCGGGTTTGGCTGTACGGCCAGCCTCGCCACTAATCGCACAAAAAAAGGCCTGCATCGCGCACACTGGGCTGTTCAGACCCTCACGGATACGTTCGCTTTCTCTGCGACCTATGAAGGAGAGCGGGCGCAAGAAGAGACACAGTTGGTCGAGCATATTTGGCAAACATTACGCCATTGCCTGATCACCCAGGATGAGCCGTTGGATGATGATTTAATGGAAGTACACGCGCATGCCAGCCCACCATTGAGGCCCTTGTTAGGCGGCTCACCTTATCGGCATAGCACTTCCGCTGACCACAGCGCCTTATTATTGCCAGGTTCATTCAATCCCCTGCATCTGGGACATCGTGAGATGCTGTCTGTGGCCGAACAAGTCCTCGGCGTCAAAGGCGCTTTCGAATTGTCCGTGCGAAACGCTGACAAACCCAGCTTAGACTTTCTGACCATCAATGAGCGCTTGGAGGGCATAGAACCCCATCCCGTATGGTTAACCAACACACCCACCTTTGAAGAGAAAGCGCGGTTGTTTCCAGGTGCGACTTTTGCGCTTGGCGTAGATACCCTGACCCGAATCGGAGAGTTACGGTTCTATCAGAATCACGTCGACCTGTTAGACGAAGCCCTGCAAACCTTTGAAACACACGATTCACATTTCCTGGTGTTCGGTCGTCAAATAGGCGAACGGTTTATGACGCTGGAAGACCTCGAACTCCCATCTGCGCTGCGCCGACGCTGCAGCGGCGTCCCCGAGGCCCGGTATCGCAATGATATATCCTCGACCGCGATTCGCAGGCAGAGTTGAGCCGGTACGCAGATAGCCGACAATCCAACGCCCTCGCTTTAAGCCGCGACTTCAGGGACGCGCTCGTAACTCACGACTGTTTTCCACTTGCCGCGTTTGAACCGCCACAACAACATGATCCCTTTGACCAGGTAATCGCCGACTAAAGACGCGTAGACATAAAACACCGGCAGCTGCATATACGTTGCAATGGCCGCCAGCCCGCAGCGCATCACCATCAGGCCTATGATCGTCGCCATCAATGGAAACCTTGTGTCGCCCGCACCTCGCAAGGCTCCACCAATCGCAAATTCAACCGCCATCAGTGGCATCGCCGCACCGAGCAGGTAAATAAACTGTACCGTGTACACGATCGTCTGCTCTGCTTCGCCGAGAAAGAATCGCGCCATTTCTTCTGCAAAGAAAATGATCACCAGGCCGAGTCCGCCCATGGATAAAATCGCGAAAAACAAGGACCGCCATCCACTGCGAGCAGCCCCTTCATGATCGTTTGCGCCCAGATTCTGCCCAACCAGCGTCGCTCCAGCGATAGAAAACCCGAAGCCAACGGTCATACAGACCGCCAACAGGTTGACGCCGATGTTGTAGGCGGCGAATGCTTCGGTACCGTAGAAATTGCCGATCAACATCAGAAAGATAAAAAAGCCCACTTGGAACACACCCTGCTCCAGAGCCGCTGGGTAACCGATATCCAGCAGTTGTTTCAAGCGCTTCCGACGCCACCAGCCCCCTTTGACATGCTTAACCCGGAATTTCTGTTTAAACCACATCACCATCAAAACACCCACGCCAATGGTGAAAGAAATTCCTGCGGCGGCCGCCGCTCCGGCAACACCAAGGGCGGGCATACCCCAATTCCCAAAAACAAACGCATACAGCAGCGGTATATTCATGATGTTGACCCCGACGCTCATCCACAGCGGAGTCCAGGCATCGCCCGAGGCACGCAGCGCTGCGCTGAGAATAAACATGGCAGCAAACACCAGATTAAAGGCGGATAACCAACGAATATTACGACTCGCCATATCTAGGGTGTTTGGATCGAGACCAAAAACGGACGCAACTGACGACGCAAACAGGATACCCAAAATGCCCATACCCAACGCCAGCACACCGCCTAACGCCAGTGAGGCCATCGTCACGCGACTGGCTTCCCGGTAGTCGCCTGCACCCCACGCCCTGGCCACTAGCGCCGTAGTACCCGCACTGACGGCCATCAAAATAGCCTGCATTGCAAAAAAGATACGTTGACCTGCGCCGACTGCTGCCAGGCCTTCTGCGCCCAGTTCGGCAATAAACTTGGTCTGCACCATCCCGACGACCGTATAAGACAGATTGCCTAATATGGAAGGCAAGGCAAGTTCCCAGATACCCGGGCGCGCGCCTGCATCCGACGGCACTTCATCCGCATCCAGTGCTTCGCCCTTGTTCTGCGGCTCATCCAATGAATCTGCCCCCAATTGTCTTTCGCCGTTCGATTACTTTCACTCAACCCGCCACCACTGCTAACATCTCTGGCTCATTAGCATTCACCAGAGACGACGCCGTGACTGATCCACTATCTTCCAATGCCTACTCCGACCTCGATCTGAGGATACAAGGTCATGTCGCTACCGTAGAACTTCAGCGTCCACCCAATAATTTTTTTGATCTCAGTCTCATCCGCCAGATCGCAGATGCTTTCGACGCGCTGGACGCGTTGCCGGAGTGTCGCGCCATCATACTCGCCGCACAGGGAAAAGCATTCTGCGCGGGCGCAAATTTTGGCACCGGCCAGGAAGACGGCACGGGGAGCACTGATTTTACAGAAGATGGGTTCCAAAACACCACCGGAAAACTTTACCAAGAGGCAACTCGCCTGTTTCGCAATCAAAAACCGGTGATCGGCGCGATACAGGGAGCCGCTATTGGGGGAGGCCTAGGTTTATCCCTGGTCCCAGATTTTCGCATCGCGTCACCGGCAGCGCGCTTTGGGGCTAATTTTGTCAAACTCGGCCTGCATCAGGGTTTTGGCATCTCCGTCACCCTACCCAGGCTGATTGGCGTTCAGGCCGCAAACAAAATGCTTCTGACCGGTCGCAGAATCAGCGGCGAAGAAGCTTTCAACATAGGGTTGGTTGATCAATTAGTCGACGCGGAAGATCTGCATAACGCCGCTTTCCAACTGGCCCAAGAAATTGCGGAAAACGCGCCCTTGGCCGTTATGTCCGTGCGCGCAACCCTGCGAGCGGGGCTGGCGGATGCCGTGAGCGAGGCGACTGTGCACGAGTTAGCTGAGCAGCAGCGCTTACGCGCCACCGCCGACGCCTATGAGGGCATCAAAGCGGTCTCGGAACGGCGGCCAGGCAACTTTACAGCATCGTAAAGTCTGAACCGTAAATGGCATCGTGCGCTAGAGGCGATCGGAGCCACCAATCAAACAACAAAAAGGGAAAACTATGGATACCGGAAAATTAGGAGTGTGGTACTTCTTTGACGGGATGACATCAACCGACGCGGCCGCCCATGCGAAGCGGATCGAGTCACTCGGCTACGGCACATTGTGGTTACCTGAAACCGTCGGGCGAAGTCCGGTGGCTCTGGCTTCCTGGTTGCTGGCGAACACTGAACGACTGAACGTGGCAACTGGTATCATGAATATCTACCACCGTGAGCCCGGCGTCACGATGGCGGCGCAGAAAACTCTGGCGGAACAATCCGGAGGGCGATTCTTACTTGGCATTGGGGTCTCGCACAAACCCATGGTAGAAGGCGTGCGCGGCCTTACCTACGGGCCCCCGGTAAAAACGATGCGCAACTATCTTGAAGCCATGGCGGCCGCGCCCTACATGGGTGTAGAACCTGCTGAAAAACCACCCACCGTCATCGCTGCGTTAGGACCCAAAATGCTCGAACTGGCCGCCAGCCATTGCACTGGTGCGCACCCTTATTTTTCAAGCCCCGAACATACCCATATGGCACGCAAGGTTATGGGTGAGGACGCCTGGTTATGTGTCGAGCAAAAAGTGATTCTCGAGCCGGACGCCGCCAAAGCACGGGAACTGGCGCGCCCCGTTGCGGCGATCTATAAGGATCTGCCTAACTATCGGAACAATTGGCTGCGGATGGGAATGACCAACGAGGATATCGACAGCCTTAACGACAAATTTATCGACGCAACCTTCGCTTGGGGTAGCGTCGAGGCTATTCAATCCAGAATCAATGAGCATATCGATGCCGGCGCCAGTCATGTCTGCGTTCAGCCTGTCAATCCCAATGGCCAGTTTGGAGATCTTGATTGGGATTGCCTGACCGCCCTAGCCAGTTGATCCCAGGCACCTGCGCCTCTCGGGGCCTATGCTACCGCAGGCGCGCGTACTGTCCGCGCCTGTGGTACAGCGATACCTGAGCTGCTACCCCAGACCCGCAAAGTCGCCGTAGGCCCCTCGAAAAAACAACAAGGGGCCGCGCTGATCATCCAGAATGGCAAAATCCTGCACGCGACCGATCGCAATGGTATGGTCGCCAGCCTCGTGTTCAGCCTCTAGATCGCATTCTATATAACCCAACACCCCGTCGAGAATAGGAGCACCCGTGACACCCTGGCGCCAGGACAAACCCGCAAACTTGTCTCCGCCCGGCTTCGCCATGGCATCACATAAGGCCTGCTGATCAGCGCCTAATATATTGATGCAAAATTGTCCCGCTGCTCTAAGTTTTGGCCAACTCGACGATTGCTTGCCGGGGCACAGCGCAACCAAGGGTGGATCAAGCGACAGCGAAACAAACGATTGTGCCGCAAACCCAGCCGGTTGGTCCGCTGACAACCCAGTGGCTATCACTACTCCCGTACAAAAATTTCCCATGGCATTGCGAAATGCCCGATCATCAAAGTCCGCCATCAAGGCCCCTACTGCAACTGTTTGACAGTCCAGCACTATACCTCAAGCGACTTGGTTTGCTCAGTGGGGTTTGATTAAATACGTCACCCGAAATATGAACGATGCAAATACATGACCGACTTAGCAACCTTCAGGCAAGAAACTCGCGAATGGCTGGAAACACACTGTCCACCCTCCATGCGCACACCAACCCCGGAAAACGAAGTCATCTGGGGGGGGCGTCAACAGCAATGGGTCAATCCGGAATCCAAAATCTGGATGGAAAATATGGTCGAGCGTGGCTGGACCGTTCCGCGATGGCCAGTGGAGTATGGTGGCGGTGGTCTGTCTGCTGACGAGGATAAAATCCTCAATGAGGAATTGCGTCGTATCAAGGCACGCCCCGCCTTGCAGAGTTTCGGGATATGGATGTTGGGGCCGGCATTGCTTGAATTTGCCAACGAGGAACAAAAGAAGAAGTACCTGACCGAAATCAGTCGAGGCGAGATTCGTTGGTGTCAGGGATACTCAGAACCCGGCAGTGGTTCTGATTTAGCAGGATTGCAGACCAAGGCTGAGGATCACGGCGACCACTTTATCGTCAACGGCTCTAAAATATGGACCTCTTACGCCAACGAGGCCGATTGGATTTTTTGCCTCGTGCGCACCAATTCAGATGTGCCAAAACATGAAGGCATCAGTTTCTTGTTGTTCGACATGGCCAGCGAGGGGGTTACTACCTCACCCATTCAACTGATCAGTGGCGCTTCGCCTTTCTGCCAGACGTTTTTCGACAACGTCAAAGTACCCAAAGATCAATTGATCGGAGAACCCAACAAAGGCTGGACCATCGCCAAACGCTTGCTGCAACACGAGCGTCAAATGGTTTCGGGCATCGGCGGCAATTCCGCACTGGGGGGAACGGGCTCCAAGCTGGAACATCTGGCCAAAGAGTATGCGGGCGAACACCAGGGACGCATCGCCGACACAGCCGTGCGCGCCGACGTGACCGAGCATCGCATGAACGACCTCGCCTTCCAGCTGACTCTGTCGCGCAGTGCGGACGAGGCCAAAGCGGGAAATCCCGACGGCAACCTGGCTTCGTTGTTCAAATATTACGGTACCGAGCAGAACAAACGAAAGTATGAGCGTCTGCTGGAGATCATGGGTACACAGGCCGTCGGCTGGGAGGGTGCGTCGTTTAACGAACGTGAACAAAACACCACACGCCAATGGCTACGTTCCAAGGCCAATTCAATCGAGGGCGGCACCAGCGAGGTTCAGCTCAACGTCATCGCTAAGCGCGTTCTAGGGTTGCCCGACTAAACTCACTCCGGCCTACCGCGGATCCATCACTGGATCTCAACCACCGGGACGCACTAGCCGTCCCGGTTGTCTTTATGGGCGTCAAACATTGAAATTTAGCCCGATTGCGCCAACATAGGGTATGCATCACCCAATTATCTGAGGTCCCTATGGAAATTATCATCGCCCTTGTCGTTCTGGCCGTACTCGCCTTCTGGGTTATCTCTATCTACAACCAACTGGTGGCACTGAAAAACCGCTTTGAGAATGCTTTTGCGCAAATCGAAGTACAACTCAAACGCCGCTATGACTTGATTCCTAATCTGGTCGAAACAGCAAAAGGCTACATGTCACACGAGCGTGAGACATTAGAGGCCGTCATCTCTGCGAGAAACCAGGCAATGTCCGGGCTGCAAGCGGCCGCCGCCGATCCAACCAATGCCAACGCAATTCAGGATTTAGCCAGCGCTGAAGGTATTCTGGGGAGTGCGATGGGTCGCTTGAACGTAGTTATGGAAGCTTACCCAGACCTGAAAGCCAACCAAAACATGATGCAGTTGACTGAAGAACTGACCACCACAGAGAACAAAGTCGCCTTTGCGCGCCAGGCGTATAACGATCAGGTCACGGAATACAACGTTTATCGGCAGTCTTTTCCGCCAGTGGTGTTCGCCAATACCTTCGGTCACGGCACAGATGCAGAATTGCTTGAATTCGCAGACTCCGCAGAGATTCAGGCGGCGCCTAGTGTTTCTTTTAACTAGTCAAACCCGTTAACTCGTGAATTTTTTCCAGGCACAAGACACCGCTAGACGCAAAACCGGACATTTGACCGCGATGTTTATCGCAGCGGTTTTTACCCTCATCCTTCTGACCAACCTCCTCGTCGCGTTCGCCTTCGGCTATCTGGGGGCCCAAACGGGCATGACTTTCGCCGAGTCCGTGGCGACCATTCCCATCGATAGCTGGGTCACGATCAGCTTGGGTGTGATTGGCGTGGTCATCGCCGCCAGTGCCTTTAGGTATCTCAGCATCCGCGCCGGCGGACGTGCGATTGCTGAGGCCCTAGGCGGATCGTTGATTCGACAAAGTACACAAGATCCGCAGCAGCGGCAGCTGCTTAACATCGTCGAGGAGATGGCAATTGCCTCAGGTGCACCGGTGCCGCCGGTTTATCTGATCAATGAACCCAGTATTAACGCATTCGCAGCCGGCTTTGGTCTCGATGATGCCGTTATCGGCATCAACCAGGGCACGCTTGACCTGTTGGACCGGCATGAACTGCAGGGTGTAGTCGCGCATGAATTCAGCCATATTCTCAACGGCGATACGAGTATCAACCTACGACTGATCGCTATTCTCTATGGCATTCTCTTTCTTGGGATTATTGGATATGGACTGGCCAGGGCCGGCACCTTCAGCCGCAAAAACGGTTTACCCCTGCTCGCTGTCGGGATCGGTTTAGTAGTGATCGGTTACGGTGGCAGCTTCTTCGGCAATCTCATCAAAGCCGCCGTGAGTCGACAGCGGGAATATCTGGCGGATGCTTCAGCCGTGCAATATACGCGAGATCCTAGCGGCATCGCGGACGCTTTGAAAAAAATTGGCGGTCATACGTCGGGTTCAACCATGACCAGCGCCGCCGCAGAAGAGGCGAGTCATATGTTTTTTGGCGCTGCTGCCAAAAAATTCTCCGGTAACTTCATGGCCACTCACCCGCCATTAGAACAACGCATTGCCGCCATCGAACCCAATTGGGATGGTCGCTTTCTGACAGCGGGTCAGCAACCTGCGCATCCAACATCCGCGCCGCCCACCGGGGGTAGTGTGCAATCCTTTGCCGGAACCACTACCGGAACATCGGACCCAACCCATCATCACCTTTCCAGCACTGTTCTGCCCGCGGGCATTATTGCGCAAGTCGGGACACTCAATGAAGACGGTATCGCTGTCGCCCGTCAACTCATTGCTGAACAAAGCAGTGGTTTGGCCGCCGCAGCTCACGACCCTTTCGAAGCCCGAGCACTTGTCTACGCCATGTTGATTGATGCAGAGGAATCGATTGCGCAACAGCAACTAGCCCTGATCGTCAGCGATGCGGAAGCAGGGGTACCGGAACACGTGACTCGCTTACGGCCACTGGTGAGTCAAGCTGATCACCTCCATCTTCTGACTCTGCTCGAGATGGCCATACCCGCCCTCAAAGAATTGAGCTACGAGCAGTACAAACGCTTCACCAACAATACTGCTCGGCTGATTACCACCGATGCACAGGTGGAGGTTTTCGAATGGGTTTTGCATCGACTATTGACTAAAGAACTCTACCCTCATTTCGAGGGCGCAACCTCAACCCATGGTCGAGTCAGCAAAGTCAGCAAACTCGCTGACGATGCGGCCACGCTGCTGTCCGTGCTCGCCCATCACGGACAACCTGACCCACAAGCACAGCAACGCGCGTTTTCTGCAGGTGCCGAGGCACTCGGTCTAAATCTGCAACATCAGGCACAAAATGGATTTGATTATCAACACATCAACGCGGCTTTAGCCCAGTTGCGCAAACTCAAACCGTTAGTCAAACCGGGTCTGTTGAAGGCCTGCGTCGCAACCGTTATGGCAGACGGGAAAGTCAGTAGTGATGAAGGAGCACTGCTGCAAGGTATCGCAGCGACGTTGGATTGCCCCCTGCCTCCGAGCATTTATTACGCCGATGCAAATTAAGCACCCGGGCATTTGGCACATCTACGTGCTGCCATAGATGGGAGTTGATTGACCATCTCAAGCACAACTGCGGCCGACCCTAGTGCCAGCAACAAACAGTTTGGCGCCCTGGATCTGGGCTCCAACAGCTTTCATTTATTGATCGCACAAGAATCCCACGGTCGCTTACAAGTACTGGATAAGCACAAAGAGATGGTGCGCTTGGCTGAAGGACTGCAGCCAGACAATTCCCTAAGCCTGGATGTGATACACAGAGCACTCGCCTGTTTAGAGCGATTTGCACAACGCTTGCGACCCCTTGATCAAAGTAACGTGCGGATTGTTGGGACAAATACGCTGCGAAAAGCCAAAGCTGAGCATTTTGTGCAACAGGCAGAGCATATTCTCGGACACAAAATCGACATTATTTCCGGGCGTGAGGAAGCGCGACTGATCTATACCGGGGTCTGTCATGACTTGGGCGTTGATGATCAAAATCGGCTGGTGGTGGACATTGGCGGTGGGAGTACCGAGTTGATCATAGGCCGGCGCAGTACGCCTCAAGCATTGGACAGCCTTTACATGGGCTGCGTCTCCATGGCTCGCGAGCACTTTGCTGACGGCCGGATCAATCGGCACAACATGCAAGCGGCCATCGATCAGGCTCTGCTCGAAATGATACCCATCGCGCGCACCTTCAGCGCAACGCATTGGACTTCCTGCATTGGCGCGTCTGGTACCATCAATGCGGTGCGAGCAGTCCTCGGTGCAACCACCCCAACAGACAGCATCAGTGTTGATGCGTTGACCCATTTAAAGCAATCACTGATCGATGCGGGAAGTCTCCAAGCCCTGAAGTTGGTCGGCTTATCCGATGAACGTAAAGCGGTTTTTCCCAGCGGCGTGGCTATTCTTTCGGCTATTTTT
>Ga0181574_10003685_pt1 | contig 13499 bp, 11 predicted proteins | sample 101ome_24_FD_145600 | JGI IMG/M metagenome (GOLD analysis project Ga0181574, IMG submission 145600) | Coastal salt marsh microbial communities from the Groves Creek Marsh, Skidaway Island, Georgia - 101410AT metaG (spades assembly) | ecosystem: Environmental > Aquatic > Marine > Intertidal zone... | reverse complement strand
AATATCAGCAAGGCACGACAGATGTCACGCGCACGGTTCTGGTTGAGGGCAGCAAGGCACCGGCCGGTGCTATTGATGCCTTTACCCGCGTTTTGCGCGGCCATATTGCGCTCGCTATGGCTTATTTTCCGCCCGGCACAAACGGTATGCAATTGGATACGCTGGCGCGCGCGCCGCTGTGGGAAGTCGGGCTCGATTTCGACCATGGCACGGGCCATGGCGTCGGTAGCTATCTTTCCGTGCATGAAGGGCCGCAGCGCATTTCAAAGGGCGGCACAGTGGCGCTGCAAGAAGGCATGATTGTCTCCAATGAGCCGGGCTATTACAAAGCCAATGCATTCGGCATTCGCATTGAAAACCTGCAATATGTGACGCTCATCAAAAAAGCCAAAGGCGCGCGCCCGATGATGGGCTTTGAACCGCTGACATTGGCCCCGATTGACCGCCGCCTGATTGACAAAAGCCAAATGAGTACGGCTGAAATTGGCTGGCTCGACGCTTATCATAAGCGGGTGCAGAAAACCCTCTTGCCCATGGTCGATAAATCAACGCAAAACTGGCTCAAGGCCAATTGCAAGCCGCTTTAGGCTTGCACCAATTCGATCCACTGCTCTTCCGTCAAAACCTCGACACCAAGCTCTGTCGCTTTGGTGAGTTTTGATCCGGCGCCGGGGCCAGCGACCAGAATATCGGTTTTGGCCGATACTGAGCCGACGACTTTCGCGCCCAAAGCCTCAGCTCGCGCTTTCGCCTCGGCGCGGGTCATTTTTTCCAGCGTGCCGGTGAATACAATCGTCTTTCCGGCCACCGGTGTATCCGTGGCAATTTCTTCAGGCGGGGTCGGTGTAACACCGGCTTCTATCAGCGCCATAATGGCGGCACAATTTTCGGCCACAGCAAAAAAGCCGATAAGCGCATCAACCAGCGCCTTGCCGACCCCGTCCAATGCCTCAATCTCGCTGCGCGCGCCTTCATCGCCTGCCGCCATTGCTTGCGCCGACTGCATCATGGCCGTTAAAGACAAATAGTGGCGCGCCAAAAGTCGCGCCGATGTCTCGCCAATATGGCGAATACCGAGCGCGAAAATATAGCGGTGAAGGTCGGCGGTTTTACGGCTTTCAATGGCGGCGAAGAGCTTGCGCGCACTGTCTTTCAGCGTGCCGATTTTTTCTTTACTGCCCGATGTATATTGCCAAATTTCCGGCGGGTCATTTTCAAAGCGCGCCTGCAGGGTAAATATATCCTGCGGCGTTCTGATAAGCTCAAGCGCCCAATAATCATCGATTTGCTTCTGCCCCAGACCTTCAATATCCAGAGCCGCGCGCGAGACGAAATGCTTCAAGCGTTCGCGTGCTTGCGCCGGACAGGTAAATCCGGCCGAGCACCGCGTCACCGCATCGGCTTCGCCGTCATCGCGTATTTCACGCGCCGCCATAGCGCCGCATGCGGGGCAGGTATCGGGAAAATCAAATGGCTTGCTATCGGGTTTGCGCTCTTCTGTCAGCACGCGCACCACTTGCGGAATAACATCTCCGGCACGCTGAATAATCACGCGGTCGCCAATGCGAACATCTTTACGCGCTATCTCATCGGCATTGTGCAAAGTGGCGTTAGAGACCACCACACCACCAACGGTTATCGGCGCCAGCTTGGCGACCGGCGTCAACGCACCGGTGCGCCCGACTTGAATATCGATATCATTTAATGTGGTGGTCGCCTGTTCGGCAGGGAATTTATGCGCTATCGCCCAACGCGGCGCGCGCGAGACAAAACCGAGGCGGCTTTGATAATCGAGCCGGTCGACCTTATAGACCATGCCGTCAATATCGTAATCGAGCGCGGCGCGGCGGTTTTCAATCTCCGCCCAATGCGCCAATAAACCGGCTGTGTCATGAGCGGTTACGAAAGCCGGATTAACGCTGAACCCCCATTCGCGAAAGCAATCCATCATGCCGCTTTGCGTATCGGCAGGCATGGCGCTCATATCACCCAAGGCATACGCAAAAAATTTGAGCGGCCGCTGGTTGGTCATTTCAGGGTCAAGCTGGCGCAGACTACCGGCCGCCGCATTGCGCGGATTGGCAAATATTTTGCCGCCTTGGGCTTCTTGCCTTTCATTCAAGGCCGCGAAATCGGCATGGCTCATATAAACCTCGCCGCGCACTTCAACAATATCAGGCACGCCATCCGGTAATTGTTGGGGAATATCGGGCAGGGTTTTGAGATTGGCGGTAATGTCTTCACCGACACGGCCATCGCCGCGCGTCGCCCCTTGCACCAATATGCCTTTCTCATAGCGCAGGCTGGCCGACAGGCCGTCAATTTTCGGCTCTGAGGTAAACACCAGTTCCGCGTCAGCGTCCAGATTGAGAAAGCGTCGGATACGGGCATCAAAATCAAGCACATCGCCATCGTCAAAGGCATTGCCCAATGACAGCATCGGCACGACATGTTCGACTTTACCAAAGGCATTTGTCGCCGCGGCCCCGACGCGCTCGCTCGGGCTATCGCTCCGTTTCAATTCAGGAAAACGCGCTTCAATTTCCTCATTGCGTCGGCGCAGCGCGTCATATTCGCCGTCAGATACAAGCGGCGCATCTTGTTGGTGATAGGCGATATCATGGGTCGCTATTTCTTCCACAAGCCGCGCCAATTCAGCTTCGGCTTCGGCCTTGCTAAGCGCATTGACCGGCGTGTCTGCCGCCATTATCCGACCTCCAGCAGCCGTTGTGCCGCAGCGCGTGCCTCATCGGTAATATTTGCACCCGACAACATACGCGCGACTTCTTCCAGCCGCGCATTATCAAGCAATGGCACGACATTGGTGCTGACCGAGCCGTTTTCGCCGCTCTTGCTGACTTGCCAATGATGGTCACCGTGCGCCGCCACTTGCGGGCTATGAGTGACCACGAGAATTTGTCCGTTTTGTGCCAAACGGCGCAGGCGCGTGCCGACCGCTTCGGCCACCGCGCCACCGACACCGGCATCAACCTCGTCAAATATCAACGTGCCGCCATGCCCTTCTGCGGCCAGCGACACTTTCAAGGCCAGCATGAAGCGCGCCAGTTCACCTCCCGAGGCGATTTTGGCAATCGGCCCCGGCGCCATGCCCGGATTGGTTGAGGCGACAAAGCTAATTTTATCAATGCCATGCGCCGCGCCATCTTCCAAAGCGACGCGCTCCATCAAAGTTGAAAACTTGCCGCCATCAAGTTTGAGCGGCTGCAATTCCTGATTGACCATATCGTCCAAGCGCGCGGCAGCCGCATGGCGGGCTTCGGATATCGCCATGGCAGATTCTTCATAGGCCGCATCGCAATCTTTGACGGCTTTTTCCAATTCGGCCATGCGATCATTGCCGCCATGAATGGCGCTTAATTTCTCATCCATTTCGAGCAAAAGATTGTGCAGACCGTCGCATGTCGTATCGTGTTTGCGCGCCAAGCCGCGTAAGGCGAATAAACGCCCCTCCACTTCTTCCAACCGCGCCGGATTATTGGTGATGCGCGCCGCCGCATCCGACACCGCAATGCGCGCTTCGCCCGCTTCAATCAAGGCGCGGTCAATCGCGGAAATGGCATCATCAAGCTGTCCGGCCGCTTCAGGGGCTGCTTTTTCAAGGCGGCGCAATGCACCGTTAAGTGCAGTTTCAATACTGCCCTCGCCCTGCAAAAAGCCTTCAGCCTCGCGCAAATCGCCGATGATTTTTTCAGCATTCATCAGCAATAGCCGTTCATCAGCCAGCGCCACTTCTTCGCCAACTTTCGGGCTTAACTCCTGCAATTCGGCAATCGCATGGGTCAAAAACTCAGTATCGGCGCTGGCTTTGGCCAATTCGGCGCGATAAGCGGCCAAGGCGGCGCGCGCTTCGTGTCGCGCCGCATACAGAACACCCAGCTCTTTGACCGCATCTGCGAGACCGGCAAAACCGTCGAGCAATTGACGTTGCGTTGCCGCATCGGTCAGCGCTTGGCTCTCATTTTGTCCGTGAATTTCAACCAGCGCGCTACCGATTTGCTTCAGCAAATTAACGCCAATCGGCTGGTCATTGCAAAAGGCGCGACTGCGCCCATCGGCCGATTGCTGCCGCCGCAAAATCAATTCGGAAACAGGGCTGCCCTCATCAAGGCCGTTCTCATTGAGAATTGTTTGTATCGGATGATTTTCAGACAGCTGAAACAACGCCGTGACGCTGCCTTGAGCACAACCTTGTCGCACCAAACCGGCATCACCGCGCGCGCCGGTTGCCAGACCCAATGCATCAAGCAAAATGGATTTACCGGCACCGGTTTCACCGGTTAATGTGCAAAGCGAGGGCTGCCATTCAAGGTCGAGCCGGTCAATCAGGACAATGTCGCGAATGGAGAGCGATACCAGCATGGCCGCACCCTATAGAATCCGATCTAAGGCGCGGCTTATCCATGATTTTTCATCTTTTACCGGCTTCAGGTCCCGCTCAACCAAAATCGAATAGCTGTCGCGATACCATTGGCTGTCAGGATAATTATAGCCGAGCACGGCAGCCGAATTTTGCGCCTCAGCCATTACTCCCAGAGACATATAGACTTCAGTGAGCCGATGCAGTGCTTCCGGCACATGGCTGGTGCGGCCATATCTTTCGATGACATTACGAAAACGACCGGCAGCCGCAGCATATTCGCGACGCTCGAGGTAAAACCGGCCGACATTCATTTCCTTGCCGGCGAGATTATCCAGCGTCAAATCTATCTTAAGCGAAGCATCACGCGCATAATCGGAGTCAGGATAGCGGCGCACCACTTCTTGCAGGGAAATCATCGCCAATTCTGTCGTGCGCTGATCTCGGCTGACATCGGAAATCCGTTCATATTGTGACATGGCAATCAAATAATAAGCGTAAGGCGCTTGTTCATTGCCGGGATAAAGAGCCAAAAAGCGCTGCGCCGTCGCAATCGCTTCGTCATATTTATTCTGCAGGTAATAAGTGTAAGCAGACATTACCATAGCGCGACGCGCCCATAGTGAATAAGGGTGTTGGCGCTCCACCTCATCAAATTCTTGCGTCGCCAAGATGAAATTGCCAAGCGCCAATTCCTCGTGCGCGCTATTGTAAATTTCTTCGACCGGGCGCTCTATATATTGCCCTTCAATACTGACACCACCGCACGCCGCAACGCCAAGCGCCAACAGCATGCTTACCGAAAAACTAATTTTTGCCATTTGCTTTGTCATGTGATTCCGCATTTCCAGATGGCTTGTTTTACTGCATCACAGCGCGCGAAGCCAGCATGATTGGCATCGCACCATAAAAGAAAATAAGGGAATAATTATTCGGCGGCCAGAACCGCAGCGTCTGACGCCAAATCAATCAGTTCAAAGCAATCTTCATCGGCAAACAGCGCATTCAGCAAAGCATTGTGCAATGCATGGCCTGATTTATAGCCACGATAGCGGCCGATAAGCGGCATGCCCATCAGATATAAATCACCGATCGCGTCGAGCAATTTGTGCTGCACAAACTCATCTGCCGAACGCAGACCTTCTTCGTTCAAAACCTCATCACCATCAACGACAATGGCATTATCCATGGAGCCGCCAAGCGCCAAACCGGCCTTGTGCATGGCTTCAACCTGCTGCGCCATGCAGAAGGTGCGGGCATTGACGACATCTGCGTCAAAGTCACCCTTATCAAGGGTCAATGCGTAGGATTGGCGACCAATGGCGCCGCAATCAAAGTCAATCTCGGCTTCAAATACGCGTTCATTGTCAGGCACCAACTCGCAATAGGCGTCGCCATTTTCGACACGAACAGGCTTAGTGACCCGCACGACGCGACGCGACACGGACAATTCGCGAATTTCAGCGCGCTTGATCAATTCGACAAACGGCTTGGCGCTGCCATCCATAATCGGCACTTCAGCCGCATCAATTTCAACAATCGCATTATCAATGCGCAGGCCCGCAAAAGCCGCCATTAAATGCTCAACCGTGCCGACCACATGGCCGAAGCAATTGCCGATTTTCGATGACAAGGTCACTTCGCACACGCTGGCGCATAAAGCGGGAATAAGCGCTTCGCTTTCGTTTTCAATATCTGTGCGGAGGAAGACAATACCCGTATCGGCAGCGGCAGGCAGCAAACGCATATTGACCTGACGACCGGAGTGCAGACCAATGCCGCTCAATGTTGCCTCTTTGGCAACCGTTGTTTGCCACACACCCAAGCGCGCAGCTTGCGGCAAAGCAGAAAGCGGCGCAGCGGTGAACTGTTCCGTCATCTGGGCAATACTGGCGGGCGGTGGTGCCATTGGGTTTCCTCACAAATGCCCCTTTGGGGCTTTTCATGAGCCTGTTCTACAAAACCACCACGGTCACCACAAATAACAGTTTATTGCTTTTTGTTACGTTTTCTGCGCGGTTGGGAACTTTTCGTGAACACGTTTCAGCTTTGGCAGGCCACCAATATACCCGTTTTGCCGCCACGTCAGGCACTGACCGCGGTTTCCTGCGCCCCTACACGATACATGCACCCAACCGGCGCGCCCGTCATCCACCTGTGGATATTCCAAAATTAACTGGTCAAAAACAAGATTCTGCGCCATCCAATGCGCCAAACAAAAATTTCTGACGCCGATAATTTCAAAGTCCACAGCTTCACCAAGGCAATGTTTGCTGATGTCCTGACTGCCCAAGAGACGGTTTAAGGTCAAGCATCGAAAACCACTGCTCGGCACAATCGGGACGCCAAAATGCCGCCGCACCGGCTCCATCACGTCACGACATAAATGCCGCAAGGCGTCGATTTGGGTGGCGTTAGGTTGATTGACAATTTGGTGACGCGTTGCCAGTTGCGAGCGTGTCATTTCGTGGAGATAAAAATGGTCGGACAGGCGCATGGAGAAAGCATAAGGCGCGCCTGCCCGACGTGTATAAATGGCGATAAGCCAAATTATGCGGCGCGGTTAGACCGCGCCGATGATTGTTTTACCGACGCAAAAAGGCCGGAATATCAAGCTGATCGCCTTCAAACGACCCGCCCGACATGGTCGGGCCGGTATCCATTGTCGTTTGCACGACCGGCTGCACCGCGACCGCATCAACGCTCGGCGCCGACACTTCAGGCGCTTTAGGCGCCGCCGGTGCTTCAGCAGTCTCGGCAGCTTTGGGTGCTTCCGCGACTTCTTCAGCAATTTCCGGCGCTTCGGTCTCCGGTGCCGACAATTCCAGTGACGGCGTCGTCTCTGCTTCGGCGGTTACCGCAGGGGCTTCAGCTTGCGCAACAATTTGAGCGGGCTCATCTTGCGGCGCGTCCAACTCATCAATCGATGCAGCGGGTTGCTCTTGCACTTGCGGTTGCGCGGTCGGAATTTCCGCTACTTCCAGAGGGGCAGCAGGTATAACCGGCTCTTCTATCGACGCCTCGGCCATTTCGGTTTTCGGTGACGCCTTGCTCTGCTCCGGCGGCGGTGTCTTTTTATTGCCGAAGACACGGTCAATAAATGAGCGTTTGCGCTTGGAAATGGCCGGACGAACCGGTTTTTCCGCTTGCTGACCGGTCAGGAAACCCGGCAAATCGCCAGCATCGCTTGGTGCTGACGTGGCTGAGTCCGCCGCCGGAATAATCGACACTTCATCAGCCACCGGCATTTCGGCCTCAATCGCTACCTCTTGCGGTGCTTCGGCTTCCGGCTCGCTTGGCGTCATGGCAATCACTTGCGGATCAGACTGACCGCCGTCCAGCGCTTTCAATTGTGCACCGGCTTCAATGCCGGTTGCAACGACAGAGACGCGCATGGTGCCGCGCAGAGCTTCATCGAAGGTTGAACCGATAATGATATTGCACTCGGGGTCTACCTCCTCGCGGATGCGATTGGCCGCTTCATCAACTTCATACAGCGTCATATCATCGCCGCCGGTAATATTGATAAGCACGCCGCGCGCACCTTGCATCGACACATCTTCAAGCAGCGGATTGGCAATGGCGGCTTCAGCAGCTTCGGTGGCGCGCTTGTCGCCTTCGGCTTCACCTGTTCCCATCATCGCCTTACCCATTTCATTCATCACCGTTTTGACATCGGCAAAGTCGAGATTGATAAGACCCGGCTTGACCATCAAATCCGTGATACCGGCAACACCTGAGTGCAACACCTCATCGGCCATGGCAAAGGCCTCGGCAAATGTCGTTTGCGCATTGGCAATGCGGAACAGATTTTGGTTAGGAATGATAATCAGCGTATCAACTTCTTTGGCCAGTTCTTCAATACCGGCAATGGCAGCACGCATGCGGCGGCCGCCTTCAAAGTCAAACGGCTTGGTAATCACACCGACCGTCAAAATGCCTTGCTCGCGCGCCGCGCGAGCAATCACCGGCGCTGCACCCGTACCTGTGCCACCGCCCATACCGGCTGTGACAAAGGCCATATGCGAGCCTTGCAGCATATCGACAATTTCCGCCATTGTCTCTTCAGCGGCAGCCTTACCAATTTCAGGGTCGGCACCTGCGCCGAGACCTTCCGTCAGTTTTGAGCCGATTTGAATACGCCTGTCGGCCGCATTATTGCTCAGCGATTGCGCATCGGTATTGGCGACGACAAAATCGACCCCTTCCAGACCGGCGGCAATCATATTATTAACCGCATTGCAGCCGGCACCGCCGACCCCAAATACGACAATTCTAGGTTTGAGTTCCCGTTTCGGGGGAACAGTGAGTTGAATACTCATGGCTTTCTCCTTTTCTACTCGCCAAATTTGGGCGAGTTTTCAGTTGGTTCGAAAACATGGCAGCCATCGCCCAAATCAAGGGCTGCACGTTTCCCAGACGGCACCAATGCCGTCCTTATGCACTTCATTTCCCACGCACCTACATTTCTTATCCCTGCTTGCATTAAAAATTCCTCCGCAACCACTTGCCGAGCCATGTCAGCGGCCCTGACGCGGCTTCTTGCAAAACCGCATCGGCATGATTGCGCCCGGCATAGGTCAACAGACCCGCACAGGCAGCAAATGACGGTTTGGCAGCAGCTTCCGGCAAACCGGTCAGGCGCATCGGGGCGGCCACACGGGTTTGCTTTTCCATAATGGTGTGCACCAATTCGGGGGCGCCGTTTAATTGCGCCGCGCCGCCGGTCAATACGGCGCGCCGACCGGCCAAATGGCCGAGCCCGGATCGATTGATTTTCTCAAGCACCATTTCAAAAGTTTCTTCAAGGCGCGGACGAATGATTTTCGTCAACTCGCTGCGCGGCAAGGTCTGATGGTCGCCCCCAATCACCGGCACTTCAAATTGTTCGCGTTCACCGACCGGCGTCGCCAAAGCGCTGCCATAAAGCGTCTTAATGCGCTCGGCCGTGACCAGCGACACATTGAGGCCGTGCGCGATATCGGCGGTAATATGTTTGCCACCCACCGGCACAACGGCGGTGAAAAGCGGTTCGCCTTCATAGAAAATGCTGACACTGGTTGTGCCGCCGCCCATATCCATATGCAGCACACCCAAATCGAGTTCATCTTGCATCAGTGTCGAGAGCGCGCTGGCATAGGGCGTGACGACCAGTTTTTCGCATTGCAAATGGCATTGCTCAATACAACCAAGCAAATTACGCACCGGGCCTGACGGCGCTGACATCATATGAATGGAAACGCGCAAGCGGTCACCAAACATGCCACGCGGATCGGCAATACCCGTGCTGGCATCAATTTCATAAGCTATTGGAATTGCGTGTAAAATCTCATTATCTGCCGTCCAAAACTCTTCATAGGCATAGCGCATAGCCGCCGTCATATGCTCTTCCGTCACGGCATACCCGTTGAGCGGCACCTCGGCCTGACAAATATGGCTATCCAAATGCGTGGCGGACAGACCGATAACGACTTGCCGCACTTCCATATTGGCCATGCGCTCTGCCGCATCGACGGCGGCGCGAATGCTGTCCTCAGCGGCCCGCATATCAATGACTTGGCCGGCATTCAAACCATCGGAAACTTGATGGCCGAAACCGGAAATGCGGACCATATGGCGTCCCGCGCCGTCATCACTGTGCTCGCCAATCAAGCAAGCGACTTTCGATGTGCCGACATCCAGCGCGGCAATCGTGCCGCGCCGCATGGGCACGCTGCGCGCTTTGCTAAATCTGCTCTGGTTAAGGGGCAGGTTCACGAAGCACTCTCCTCTTCCATATCATCCCATGAGCTTGAACGCTCATTGGCCGGACGCAGCAAGACGCGATCGGGCAGACGCAAATCAATGGCTTGATTTTCAATCGCCAAAACGCGGCGCTCTTTTTCGAGCGTCATCAGCCGGTCAAGCGCATCGATTACACCATGTGCCGGTAAGTGCACTTGCCCACCATGGTCAAGCCGCACCGTCCAGCGGCGACCGCTATTCCAATGCGCCGCCACCATGCGGTTTCTCAATACCGGATAGGCTTGCAACATTTCCATGAAGTTCTTGGCACGCAGCGCCGCGCCTTTGCCCGAGAAAACCGGTAAATGACCGAAAGGTGCCAGATGATGGCGGGTAATGGCGACGCCCTTATCATCAATTAAGGAAAGGCTATTGCCGGATTTGAAAAAGCCGAACGGCTCGCGCTCATGCAAATCAATGTGAATAATATTGGGCAGACGGCGCAGCACAGTGGCGCTTTCGACCCATGGCAAGGCCTCAATGCGACTGTGGATTTCCGGCAAGTCGACGGCAAAAATCGGGTCATTTTGGCGAATATTCACCGCTGCCAGCAAATCATCGCGCTGTGTGCGCTTGCGCCCTTCAACGGTAATATCATTGACGCGGAAACCGGCTGAAGCGGTCGCTTTATAGGTTTCGCCGCGCAGCATATCGGCCAATGGGCTGAAACTCTCGACACGGAAAACCACGGTAGCAACGGCAATCATGGCCAGCGCAATGGCCGCCAAACGCAATCGGCGTCCCGACCAAATGATTTTCAGCCCGATGAAAAGCAGATTGAAAGGAGTTGCGAGCAGCGAAATCAGCATATCACTGAAGCGCGACCGACTTTTATCATTCAACTTGCCTTTTTGCGTTACCTTCGGCATGAGGCATCCTCCACTATCCATTGCACCAATTGATTGAAATCTATGCCGCGATGCGCCGCCATTTCAGGCACCAGCGAGACCGGCGTCATGCCGGGTTGCGTATTTATTTCGAGCAACACCAAATCATCTTGCGCCGCGTCATAACGGAAATCGGCGCGCGTCACGCCGCGACAACCCAGCAGCATATGAGCTTGCAGACTGACCTCTTGAATCCGCGCAGCCAGCGCCGTATCAATATCGGCAGGGCACTCATGGCGCGAGCCGCCATCATCATATTTGGCGCGATAATCATACCAGCCATTGACCGGCACAATTTCCATCACATCAAGCGCCATGTCACCCATCACACCGCAAGTCAGCTCATGACCGGCTATATATTTTTCAACCATGGCGACACCATCAAAGGCCCAGCCTTTTTCGCTCAGCGCATCAGGCACTTTATTACTGCCTTCAGCGACAATCTCGACACCGACGCTGGAGCCTTGATTGACCGGCTTGACGACATAAGGCGGCGCCATTGGATGTTCGCTAACCCCTTGCTCAACCAAAATGGATTCGGTGACCGGCAAATCGGCAGCGGCAAAAATCTGTTTCGACAAATGCTTGTCCATCGCCAAAGCCGAAGCGCGCACACCGGAATGGGTATAGGGAATTTCCAGCACTTCCAGCAGCCCCTGCACTTCGCCGTCTTCGCCGCCGACACCGTGCAGCGCATTGAAGCAAATATCGGGACGCAGTTCGCCAAGCTGCGCATCGAGCCGGCGCGTCACATCAACCTCGCTGACTTGATAACCGAGCGCGCGCAGCGCTTCGGCGCATTTTTCACCCGATATCAGGCTAATCTCGCGCTCCGGCGACCAACCGCCCATGAGGACGGCAATATGCGGGGTCTTGCTCATGCGTGCGCCTCCCCCATGCGTTTAATCTCCCAATGCAAAGTGACGCCCGAATGGTCGAGAACGCGCTGGCGCACGGTCTCGCCCAGCGTTTCCAAATCTTGCGCTGTTGCGACGCCGTGATTAATGAGGAAATTGCAATGCTGTTCGGATACTTGCGCGTCTCCAACCCGAAGCCCGCGACATCCGGCAGCATCAATCAGCTTCCACGCTTTAAGCCCCTCAGGGTCTGCGCCATCGGGGTTTTTAAACGTGCTGCCACCGGTGCGCGATTTGACCGGCTGGCTGTCTTCGCGCTTATCGGAAATCTCTTCCATCTCGGCGATGATTTTGGCTTTGTCACCCCGCACCGCTTTAAATCGCGCCGATGTGTAGAGAGCAAAATCTTGCTGACCATTATGGCGATAAGACAAGTTCAGCTCATCAACCGCGCTGACATGTTTTTCGCCTTTGCGGTCGAGCCATTCCACATTGACCAAAACATCGCCGGTCTCGCCGCCATAGGCACCGGCATTCATCGCCACCGCGCCGCCTATCGACCCGGGAATACCACGATAAAAACTCAAGCCCGACAGTGCAGCATCGGCGGCGGCGCGCGCCACACGCACATCGAGCGCCGCTGCACCGGCTGTCATTTCGTCATCGCCGCTTTGCGTGACTTGGCCGAAAGCAGCACCCAGTCTGATGACCGCGCCGCGAATACCACCATCGCGCACCAAGACATTGGAACCGGCACCCAAAACGCTGAGCGGCACATCTTCCGGCAGCGCCGCCAAAAAGGCCGACAAATCGTCAATATCAGCGGGCATGAAAACCACATCGGCTGGACCGCCAACACGGAACCAACAAATATCACCCATGACAAAATCGGGCATCAACTTACCGCGTAAAGGCGGCAAGGCGTTCAACCAATCGGGCATAATATTCATCGGGGTCGCTTCAGCATTCATAGACGCCCCTCCAATTTTTGCGGCAATTCATTGGCCAATTGCGAAATCGAACCGGCGCCCATGCAAATCACCACATCATCGGCTTGCAAAACATCAACCAGCGCATCGGGCAAATCATCATTTGCGGCCAGCGACACGACATGGCGATGACCATGACTGCGCAAGCCCTCGGCCAGCGCATCGCTATTTATGCCGTCAATGGCGCTTTCACCGGCCTCATAGACCGGCAGCAGCAGCACCGCGTCAGCACCGTTCATGCACGCGCAAAAATCATTGAACAAATCGCGCAAGCGCGTGAAGCGATGGGGTTGCATGACCGCAACAACCCGCCCCTTGCTGACCGCGCGGGCGCTTTCCAGAACCGCTTCAATTTCCACCGGATGATGCGCGTAATCGTCAAAAATGCGGATATTTTTACCGAGCTCGCCTGCAGCAGAGAAGCGACGCTTTACACCGCTGAAATCCGCCAGCGCTTTGGCAATGGTGTCGGCATTGGCACCCAATTCCAAACCGGCGGCAATGGCGGCTAAAGCATTTTGCAAATTATGCTTGCCCGCCATGGGCAAGCACAAACCCTCAATCTCCATATCGGCATCGCTGCGCCGGTCGCGATAAACAATAT
>Ga0181574_10003683_pt1 | contig 13505 bp, 6 predicted proteins | sample 101ome_24_FD_145600 | JGI IMG/M metagenome (GOLD analysis project Ga0181574, IMG submission 145600) | Coastal salt marsh microbial communities from the Groves Creek Marsh, Skidaway Island, Georgia - 101410AT metaG (spades assembly) | ecosystem: Environmental > Aquatic > Marine > Intertidal zone... | reverse complement strand
ACTGACCTACGCGCTATGCGGATTCAACCTGATGTATCCGGGTTTTGCTGAAGGGAGTGCCGGTTGGTTTGCTTTTGCCGGATTCTGGATCGATGCGGGTGCTGACCCCTCGATTGCGTACGCCGATGGAGCGTACACCTACTGGACAGATTTCCTGTTCCAAGCCATGTTTGCTGCTACGGCAGCGACTATTGTTTCCGGTGCCGTGGCGGAGCGTATCAAGCTTCCCGCATTCCTCATCTTCTCCCTCCTCTATGTCGCCATCGTTTACCCGATTGTTGGTAGCTGGAAGTGGGGCGGGGGTTGGTTGGATGCCAAGGGCTTCTACGACTTTGCCGGTTCGACCCTCGTGCACTCGGTCGGAGGCTGGGCTGCTCTCGCGGGTGTGATCGTTCTAGGCCCCCGTATCGGCAAGTACGCTGGCGGAACCATTCGCCCAATCATGGGACACAACATGCCGCTGGCGACCATCGGCGTATTTCTCCTCTGGCTCGGTTGGTTCGGATTCAACGGTGGATCCGTTCTATCTGCTGATCCGGATCTTACCAGCTTCACGCTGGTCACCACCTGTCTCGCAGCGGCTGCGGGCATCATGGGTGCGATGCTCACCTCTTGGATCGTGCTCAAGAAGCCGGACCTTTCCATGGCGTTGAACGGTTCACTCGCCGGCCTGGTGGGCATAACTGCTGGTGCGGACGTAATCAGTCCGGCCATGAGCGTGATTGTTGGCCTCATCGCTGGCGTGCTGGTGGTGTTCTCGGTCATATTCCTGGACAAGCTTAAGCTGGATGACCCGGTAGGTGCAATTTCCGTGCACCTGACCTGTGGTATCTGGGGCACGCTTGCCGTAGGTATCTTCGGCCAGGGAGACTTCTCCTTCGTGACCCAGTTGATTGGTGTTCTCGCAGCCGGTGTATTCAGCTTCGTTTCAGCCTTCGCACTGTTCTTTCTGCTCAAGGTGTCTATAGGACTCCGCGTCAGCGAAGAAGAGGAGCTCGGTGGCTTGGACATCGGTGAACACGGTATGGAAGCCTACAGTGGATTCCAGATTTTCAACACCCAGTGATCCGTACAGCTAAGGAGAAAAATTAATGAAATTAGTCACAGCATATATTCAGCCCACGCGTCTAAACGCAGTGAAGCAGGCTCTGTACGACAAACAAATCACCAAGATGTCTGTCACCACGGCCATGGGATGTGGTCAACAGAAAGGCTACAGCGAAACCTATCGGGGTGCCGATATCGAAGTGAACCTTCTCAAGAAAATCCGCGTGGACATCGCGGTGAATGAAGATCACGTACAGGGGACTATCGAAGCGATCACCGATGGTGCCCGAACGGGTAAAATCGGGGATGGTAAGATCTTTGTAACTAACTTGGAGCAGTGCATACGCATTCGCACGGGGGAAACGGGGGAGGAGGCCATTGGATAGAGCAATAGACAGGACATAGAGCGATTAAAGGCCGCACCTCCGGGTGCGGCCTTTTTTTATTGCTGATGAGGGGGGTAGTTCCGCTATTCAGGATTATCGTCGCTGCCATCCTCGCCTGCTGATTCTTTGCTACTTTTTAATTTTCCAATTTCAATGCGAGAAGATAACTTGTTACCCATGAAGATGTTGCGTGGCCCAATTGGAGGACTTTGTGGGATATTGATTCTGGCGGAAATGAGTGTTGCTGCCGAACCCGTGCAGTTCAATCGAGATATCCGGCCCATTCTCAGTGCGACCTGTTTCAGCTGTCACGGACCTGATGAGCATGGACGCAAGGCGAAATTGCGACTTGATACTGCGGAGGCTATCACCGAGGACGCCGATGGTTGGCGTCCGATTGTGCCGGGAGACCCTCGGGCCAGTGAAGCATGGGCTCGTATTATTTCCGATGATCCGGATGAGCTGATGCCCCCTCCAGAATCTCACCTTGAGATTACTGGAGAACAAAAAGCGTTGATAAAACGCTGGATTGAAGAAGGTGCCGCCTACGAAAAGCACTGGGCGTATACTCCTCCAAAGAAGACGCCCGTGGCACAGGACCAGATGTCCGATGCGATCGATTATTTTATCGAGCGCCGATTGAAAAAAGAAGGGCTTGCGTTGTCCTCTCCCGCGGGTCGTGGGGCCTTGTTGCGTCGTTTGTACCTTGACCTGACCGGCGTTCCGCCCACGGCAGATGAGCTCGAGGCCTTTTTGGCAGATGATCGTCCGAATGCCTACGAGTTGGCGGTGGATCAGGTGCTGGCCTATCCTCGAAGCGCAGAGCGCCTGGCTCTGGAATGGCTGGACGTGGCTCGGTATGCAGACACCAATGGATATTCGATCGATGATCATCGGGACATGTGGGTATGGCGTGACTGGGTCATACATGCGTTTCTGAAGAATAAAGCCTATGACGAGTTTGTTGTGGAGCAGCTTGCCGGTGACTTAATGCCGGATGCAACGGATTTGCAAAAGGTGGCGACCGGATTCTTGCGGAACAGCATGAACACGCACGAAGGAGGCACCATCGCGGAAGAGTATCGAGTGGCGTATATCGCGGATAAAATTGATACCGTTTCCACAGCATTTATGGGGCTGACTATGAAGTGTGCCCAGTGTCATGATCATAAGTACGATCCGGTTTCCATGAAGGATTACTACCGTTTCTTTGCATTCTTTAATGCGTCGAGTGAACCCGGGAGGGGGGCAACCAATGCCAATACGCAACCATTGATGCCTGCGACATCGCCGCTGCAAAATGATGCATCTTTCCAGCGTTCGATAGATCTTCGCATGGCTTCGTTGCGCCATCGTATGCATTACCCCGGAGGGGATGTGGGTAAAAAGCGAGCGGCATGGGAGGCCAGGCAGGCTGTGGTTTTGAAAGATGTCGAAATACCGCATCAATCGGATGCCCCATTAGTTTTCCCGGTGCCGGCGTCATTGAACGGGAAGAATCGCCCCGATTGGATTTGGGCGAATGCTGGCGGAACATCCGAATGGGCGTACGTACGCACTGCCATAGCGTTGAATACACAGCCGGAGAAAGCGTTGATGTTCCTGTCTTGTGATAATGAAGCCGATGTCTGGATCAATGGGAAACCGGCCGGTCGTAATCCAGATTGGCGTGAACCCAGTGTGATCGACATTCGTCCGTATTTGCATGTGGGAACCAACCTGGTTGCGATTCGTGGCAAAGACTGGCAGGGCGGGAGCATGGCGAGTATGAGTGTGCTTATTGCCCTCTCGGAGGCCGATGGGAAGGTTCGGTACATCCCGAGCAATGCGCAGTGGGAGGCTTCAGAAACTGAGATCGAAAACTGGGAGAAGCCGGGTGCCGTAGCCGGGTTTGCCAACGCGCATATCGTCCGAAAATATGGAAAGCCGCCGTACGGTACGGTACTGGACCAGGTTAAAAAGCCAAAGGTCGGAAACGTGCTGTTGGCTCAGGCGTTGCGGACCGAAACCCGTCAGCGTACGGACGAACAATGGCAAATTCTCACCGATGCCTTTGCTAAAACCGAGCCGGATTTTCTGAAGGTGGTGAAGAGCATCCGCACGGAAATTAAGATCTTGGAGCGTGCACGGAAACAAGGGCACAGCACGGTTATGGTGATGAATGAAGGTGCGAAGAACCGTAAGACCTTTGTTTTGATGCGAGGTGCTTATGACGCACCCGGTGAGGAAGTTTCTGCGGGTGTGCCCTCGCTCTTCGAGGGTTTACCCCCGGAGACGGAGGCCAATCGCCTTGCGCTTGCGCGCTGGTTGGTTGGTCCGGACAATCCGTTGACCGCCCGGGTGACTGTGAACCGGTATTGGCAGATGTTGTTCGGCACCGGTTTGGTGAAGACCACGGAGGACTTTGGCTCGCAGGGTGAGTGGCCCTCGCACATCGAGTTATTGGATTGGTTGGCGGTCGATTTTGTCGAGAAAGGATGGAACGTGCGGCACCTGCTCAAGCAGATGGTGTTGTCAAAAACCTATCGTCAGCAAGCGGCGGTAAGTGATCATTTGCTCGAAGTCGATCCCTACAATCGTCTGCTCGCGAGGGCGCCGCGTTCCCGGTTGCCTGCCGAATTGCTTCGGGATACGGTGTTGTCCATCAGTGGATTGTTGAATCCTTCCGTTGGTGGGCCCAGCGTGCATCCGTACCAGCCGAGTGGTTTGTGGAAAGAGGTCAGTCACTTTGGGCATCCAACGGTATTTACCGCACAACACTTTTACCCCGATTTGGAGCATGGGCTGTATCGACGCAGTATGTATACCTTTTGGAAGCGAACCTCACCGCCTCCAACCATGGCGGCATTTGATGCTCCGAACCGCGAAACCTGCACGGTGAGACGTCTGCGGACCAATACGCCCTTACAGGCCCTGATCCTTATGAATGATCCGCAGTATGTGGAAGCTGCTCGTTTTTTTGCCCAGAACCTGATGAAGCATTCAGGGGATGTGCAGGCACGCATTGAACAGGGCTTTTATCAGGCGACCAGCAGGAAACCCACGGAACGCGAAGTGGCCGTGTTGATGCGAAACTATCAGCGGCAGAAGGCCTATTTCGCAGCAAACCCTGAACGTGCCGCAGCCTACCTTGAGGTCGGTGTATTGCCTGTTACAGGTCATGTAGCACCGGTTGAATTGGCGGCGCTCAGTTCGGTCGCTGCGCTGATTTTAAACCTCGATGAAACGATCACCCGGGAATAATTTGTCATGGAGCAAACCTTACTGAAAAGACGGACGTTTTTGCGTGCCGGCGCTGCCGGACTCGGTGGCCTCGCAGTGAATACCCTGCTGCAGCGTGAGGCGATGGGCATCGGGCAGCCTGATTTCCCGCACCACAAGCCGACCGCAAAACGAGTAATTTACATGTTTATGTCCGGGGGACCGTCGCACATTGATTTGTTCGATTACAAACCTACCCTCGTGAAGCAACACGGCGAACCACTGCCTGCGAGTGTGATGGGTACGCAGCGGTTGACGGGTATGACCAGTGGTCAGAAGGAATTTCTTGCCTGCAAGTCCGTTGCAGAGTTCCGTCAACGTGGTGAAAGTGGCCATTGGGTTAGTGACATGCTACCGCATACGGCCGGGGTTGCGGATGATCTTGCCATTATCAATTCGATGCATACCGAGGCGATAAATCATGATCCGGGAATCACTTTCATCAACACCGGGTCTCAAATTCCTGGCTTGCCAAGTATGGGAGCGTGGTCAAGTTACGGTCTCGGCAGCCTCAACCAGAACATGCCGGCGTACGTGGTGCTGCTTTCTCAGGGAACGGGAAAGAATCCGGGTCAGCCAATTTTTTCCCGGTTGTGGGGGAGTGGATTTCTGCCCTCCAATCATCAGGGAGTGCAGTTGCGAAGTAGCGGGGATCCCGTCTTGTACCTGCAGGATCCGCCGGGTATCAATCGGGAGAATCGCCGTGCCATGTTGAATGACCTGGCCGAACTCAATCAGATTAAATACCAGCAGGTACGCGATCCGGAAATCGAAACCCGGATCAGCCAATACGAAATGGCCTATCGCATGCAGGCTGCAGCACCGGAGTTGGTTGAACTTTCCTCTGAGCCGCAAAGTACGTTTGATCTTTATGGTGAAGATGCTCGTACACCGGGTACCTACGCTTTCAACTGCCTGCTGGCCCGTCGGATGGCGGAGCGAGATGTGCGATTTATTCAGTTATTTCATCGAGGCTGGGACCAGCACAACTCATTGGTGCCACACCTGACCAATCAGTGCGGTGATACAGACCGTGGTTCCGCGGCCCTGGTGGCGGATCTCAAGCAGCGTGGTCTACTCGAAGACACGTTGTTAATTTGGGGTGGTGAATTTGGGCGTACTGCATATTCCCAAGGCAAGTTGGGTAACGGTCGGGATCACCATGGTCGTTGTTTCAGTATGTGGATGGCCGGTGGTGGTGTGCAGGGAGGAGTTCGTTATGGTGCAACCGATGAATATGCGTATAACGTGGCATCTGACCCGGTTCATATTCGAGATTTGAATGCCACCATTTTGCACTGCCTGGGCATCGATCACGAGCGGTTTACCTACCGCTTTCAAGGCTTGGATCATCGGCCGACCGGCGTCGAAGAGTCGCATATTGTGAAGGGTGTGCTTCAGGCATAGGTCAGAAAACCAGACCAAATTCACCGAATGCCCATAGATGGCATTTGTAGCGCGCTCATAACGACCGAAAATGTGCGGAACCAAATGGATTTACGACGGGGCGAACCCTACCTTTTTCTTGCCTACTCTGTAGTCCTGACGTAGTCTTAACTCGGTCCCTTTTCAAAAAAACCGAACCCGTGGTGTAGTGTGAGATTTTTTGTTACCTGCTTTGTTTATCTGGTCGTGTTGCATGGCGCATTTGGTCAGGCCCGTCCCGGCCAGAATATGGTGTTCAATGGCAGCTTCGATCATCCCGATGATCCATTGAAGGGGTGGACGGTCAACCTCGAGTGGTTGGGGAACTCGCACTACATGAAAAACCATACCCGAATTGCGGCGGTGGAGAGTTACAAGGGGTATAGAAATCTTGCCCACATCAATGGCAAGAGCAAGGAAACCAAGATTGAAAGTTTGCCCATGAAGTTTGAGCAGGGGGCGCGTTACCGCTGCACGATTGATGTAAACGGGAACACCAATCCACATATTTATTTTCGTGGCCACAAATGGCAGCCCGGTATTCGTCCGCACGATGAACCGACCATTCCTGAAATGCGCACGATTTACAAAAGCCAGTTCCGGGGGCACAAGGTGCAGAAAGGCGCGAATGGTTGGAAGCGGATCACGTTTGAATTCCCCTTGGAGGATCTTTCCAGCCTGGCAAAGAAGCATTTGAGGTATGTCCGCTTCTTTACGGTCTATGCCATTGTCCTTGCCGATTTTCCCGGTGAAATTTACATCGATAACGTTAAAGTCGAACGGATAAAATAATATGTCTCCTCAATCGGTTTCACAGGAGTTGCAGTCAGTTGGCTCCATGATCAAGCGCTGGCGGGCGCATATCAAGATCGCGGCTTCTGTCGCCGGGGTGTTGCTGTTCGTTTGGTTGTTTAGTTTGTTGGATGTCTGGCTGCAGTACGAAAAGACCGGTCGTTTCTTGATCGCGGGCATTCTCTGGATCGCGATGGGTGTCGCCATTTGGTGGATCATGCGTACCGTTCGTAAACGCTTTTCGACCATGGGGGTTGCTGCCATGGTAGAGGGAGCATTTCCTCAACTCGATAATCGGCTGATTAACTACCTGCAATTCGCCGCGGATCCACAGGAAGATGTGTTTCGTAAAGCCTACGTCAGTCAAGGCTTGCAGGGTTGGAATGGGCTCGATTTTGGTGAAATGAAAAATGCGAAGCTGCATAAGCGTGCGAACATTGCGCTGGTGGTGGCGGTAGCTCTTTTCCTCGTTCCACTCGCTTTTCTCGGTACGGCCTGGGGGGTCAGTGTGTACCGGGTAGTGAATCCTTTCACCAACATCAAGCCGATCAGTTTGACGAATATCGTGAGTGTTGACCCTGGTAACCACACGGTTCAGCAGGGAAGCGATGCGGTCTTGAGTGTCACCGTAAACGGTCGCTCGGGCCACAAGGTGGCTCTCGATCTTGCGCTTGCCGATGGCCAGGAAATTACCCACGCTCTGGGGCGTATTGATGAAACGGGTACCGAGCAGATGTTCAGTTACCGGATCCCTAAGGTGAACATGGAAACCCGGTACCGCTTTCGTGCGGGCGATGCAGCCCTTCCGGAATGGTATACCCTGGGCACACGCCCACCGCTGGCGATTGACGCTTTGACCGTCCACGTGATGCCGCCATCGTATACGAAACTTCCTGCAGTTACGGTCGATGGTTTGACCGAAAACTTTACGGTGCCTGCCGGTTCGACACTGGAATTTGATGCGGTTGCGAATCAGGAGGTCAAGTCCATGCTTTTGGTCGTAGGAACTGAGTCGGGTGCCATGCAGCCAGGCGATCTTGCCAGCGCCTGGAAAGGAACGACCTCCCTGACCAATAGCGCTTCGCTGAAACTGGTTTGTGAAGGGATGGAGGGCGATACTTTCGAGCAGCCGGTGTTGTATACGTATGAACTCGATCGTGTTCCCGGTATCCGTGTAATTTCCCCCGAGGGGCGGCCGTTATTGACCCGTGGTGTCCCGCCGACCATAGCATTTAGTGTGAGTGATGAGTATGGCTTGCAGGACATATCCATTGAAAAAGTTGTAGCCGGAAGTACCAGTGAAACGAAGGGTGAGACCCTCGCTACTTGGAGTGGTAACGGCATGAAAGAGTTTACGCAGACGTGGCGAGATACGTCGTTTATAAGCCGGGCCGAAACCCGGTTGGCCTACCGTATTATTGCGCGTGATAACTATCCGTTCGGCGATGAGAAACGGATGGCGGCTTCGTCTCGGATCATTTTTGAAATTCCTTCGACCGAGCAGCAGGCGGCTAAGCGCAACGAATTGGAAAAGGAAGCTTTTGCGGCTCTGACCAAAGTGATCGAAATGCAACGGGAGAACATCGCGAAGACTCGTATGTTTCAGAAAAGCCTTGGAAACAGTACTCCCGCGAATTGGCAGGAGCTTTCTCTGCGTCAGGATGAAATACGCAAGCTGACCAAAACCTTGCTGAGTAACCCTCTGAATCCACTGGGAACCCTGACCGAAACGGCGAAGAAGTTGTACATCAATGAAATGGCAGAGGTAATCCCGGTACTGAAGAGCGTACCAAACACCGCAGAGTCGCAACGCCCTGGTGTCGTGAAGCGTGGGTTGGCCATGGAAGAAAAAATCCTCCGGGGCCTGACATTTGCCGATTCGGCAGCGGCAAAGGCAAAAGTACAACGCCGCATATCGGCTTTATCCAGTATGCTGCGCGAATTGATTCGCAAGGAGACCAAGATTATATCCGATACCCAGTTGGTGATCAAATCGAACGCCGAAGTGGGTGAAACGCTGGTTGATCGTCAGGATGACCTCGCACTCGATTTTACCGATCTGGTCAAAGCTCTCAAAGCGGAATCAAATGAAGTGCGTGCCAATGATGAGGGGTATTCCGACCTGCTCATGGCTTTGGCGACCATGGCCGAGGAGCGTAAGATTCGGGGTGACATGTTGCTTGCCGCTGAGCAGCTGGATGAAAACATGGCCGGGGAAGCATTGCCGTATGAGCAGTCTGCGCTGGCAAAACTCGAAGAGCTTGCAGAAAAGCTCGAAACGGTTCAGGCCTTGGAGGGCATGGAGGAACAGGAGACCTTGCTGGAGGAGGTGCTCGAGGCGAAGAAACGACTCGAGAAGGCAGAGGATGTATTTAAAAAGACCATGGAAGCGATGGAAATGGTGGGCGATCAGAAAGACAAGAGCACCAAGGACGTCGATATGCTCGAAGAAGAATTTGAAGAAATCATGAAGAATCTTCAGGAGGCGATGCTCGAGGTGCCGACGGATCTTAATATTTTCATGGAGCTTAATGTGGCCAATGACATTGTCGAAGACGTGTTCTCTATCTTTGAAGAGGTCGAGCAGGCAGAGGGTTCAGAAAATCTTGCAGCGGGAGATGTTAAAGACCGCGCGCTAGCTAAGCGGGAAGAATATCTCGAAGGGATGGAAGAAGCTAAGGACCGACTCGATGCCATGGAGTCCTGGCTGATGAACAAGCCCGATGACATGAAGATCACCACGGAAGCTTTTGATCAGGAGGAAATGCCCGAAGCGGGCATCGCCCTCGGCGCTCTCCAGACTGAAGCCGAGGATTTAATTGGTGATCTCATGGAGAAGAATGAAGAAATGGCGGAAGAGGCGGACGATAGTGCGACGAATACGTCTGTACCGGACATGGTAGCTAACAACGAGGTCAAAGAAGGCGACGTAGCGTCCTTCGCTGCTCAGGGTAAGTCCGGCAATGAAACACCAGACCACAAAGAGCAGGATGGTCGTTCCAATGTTGGTCGCCAGGGAATGTCGGTCGGTGAAACCGCTGCGGGGTCCGGTACGATCAATGAAGGCGATAAGAATATCGAGGAGCGTCGAACTCAGGAACCGACTCAGAGTGGTCAAGTCGACGTCGAAGGTGAAGACGTCAAAACGGCAGCCACCGGTGGGGGTAAACTTGGCACGGGTAAAGCCGATGAAGTAGGTATGAGCGGGGGCCAAAAACGTATGGATTCAACCGAGGTTGGCTCTGCAGAGGGAATGGAATCTTTGATGGCTGAACAGGCTGATGCGATGTACGCAAAAGCGTCTACCCAGAATGTTCGTGCTGATTCGTTACGCGATGCTGCGCACCACTTGCGCCAGGCGAATGATGCGGTCGCCCGTGGCAATATTGGCCAGTTGAAGGAGCACCGTAAAGCGGCCATTGCCGCACTCAAGCGAGCGAAGTCGGACATCGACGCGGCTATGACCGGATCATTTAATCTGGATGCTAAGCCATCGTTTATTGATGACGTAGTCGAGGGCGGGCCCGATCAGGCCCCCGCAAAATATCGCGATTTGGTGGCAGAATATTATAAAGCCTTGAACGAGGGCCTATAAGATGACTCGAGGTTTTGGTAATCGCTCAGGCTTCAGCCTGATAATGTGGCTTTGTTTGATTGCTCTGGGCCCGCTTTGTGCGACCGCTGCCTGGAAGTACGAAAAGGCACCCATTCGCTTTGTCGTTTCGCTGGAAGGTAAGCCCACGCATGTAGAGTGTGGATACTATGTCCGGTTACCCGATGGTGGAATCCTCCCCAAGCCCTTTCCGCAACCCGTGGCGGTTGATGCTGCCGGTAATGTCTTGAAGACATATGTCTTGTGGCAGAATTCGGAGACCGGTGTCGACGTGGTATTCGAGTCGCCGAAAAAAAGTGGAGATGTCACTATTTATGTTGGCTCCTCTTCCCAGCCGGCGGTTTGGACGCCGGAGAGCGGGTTGAAGCCGAGCGCGATTCTGGCTACGGCACCTGGGCCGGGCGGAAAGGCCGCTGCCCAAAAGTTGGGACGTTTCGGATCGACCGCACGCACCGTACATGTGCGGAATCGGGCGGGCTCAAAGATGGCCCCGCTTTCTGTGCCGGGTGACCTGCGTGGCAGTGGGGGGCCTGTATCATTGTATATGCTGGCCCACCTTGTGGTGAGTGAACCGGGTAGCACATGGCTGTCGCCCCTGATGTTTGATGGCGGCACGGAAATGAGGATTAATGGTGCCACGGTTACTCCTGAAAAGAAAAATAACAAGCCGGGTGGCGTAGGGCAGGCGTTTGAATTCAGTAAAGGGCTGCAGCGTATAGAGTTGTTTTCCTGGGCTAATAATTCGGCGTCCCGGAATGGCATCATGACTGTCGTATGGCGAACCCCGAAAACCGACATAAAGTCGCTGGGGGGCAAGCGCCCGGAAGATCTTCCATACCCGGGTACGTCAATGTGGGAGGCTCGGCCCCTCAAGGGTAATGAGATTGCACGCTCCGGGCATGCGAAAATAAAGTCAGTTGAAAGCAAGAGTGGCGCGCCGGTCGCCCGGTTGCATTTTCAGGCCCTCGAAAATTTTTGGATGGGTAATGAGCGCCCGTTGTTTGTGTACAACGTGATTGCTGATACCAAAGGCAACCCGAGTGATACCAAGTACGAGTGGGATTTTGGTCAGGGAGCGACCGTGAGTAAGCCGCAAGTACAATGGCTGTTTTCCGGGGGTCGGGAGCATCGGGTTACCCTGACGGCCAGTTCGTCGAAGGGAAAGACCACCGTTTCTGTACCGCTGACGCCTTTTACGACCAAGAAAACGAGTTTAAACAATGCGGGCGCACGTGAGAATTTCCGGCGAGCCGCGTTGGAAGTTTTGGAAGCCTATCCGGGTAGCGCGGATCCCACGGCAAACTGGTCGGCAAGTCATTGGAATAATCTCTTCCGCACAGTGGAACTTAACGAGGGGCAATCTTTGCTCAACCACATCTTCCGTGTTCGCTGGGATACCTTCAGGGATAAAGTGCCCGAAGATAAGCAGACTTTGCTGCAGGAAGTGTTTCTCGACTTCCTGCCGCGTAGTTCAGTGGATACGGCGATCAAATGGACAGAAACGTTTGAACGTGATGCCAAGTCCGAACGGGCAAAGGGCATGATGAAGATTCGTCGTGCGGAGTTGTATCTTTACTATCAGGAAGATCCGGACAAAGCGCGGGCCATTTTGGAATCAATTTTGCGTCAGCGCAAGAAAGACGAAGTTTCCGAGTGGGCACGCATTCGCTACGGAGACATCGAATTTCTCTCCGGGGACCTCAACAAGGCAACCCGCATGTATGGTGATGTGCAGAACCGTGCGGGACATACTATTGGAAAAGCACCGCGCCCTACCGGTGAACCCGCCGCACCAGCTCCTTTGAAAGGCCTGGCAAAAACGAAAGCTGAAATGGAGGCTCAAGACCGTGAGCGGCGTGAACGTATGAAGGCCGCTGCCGCCGCCGCCCAACAGGCCGCTGCACCTTCTGGACCGAGTGCCACCGAAATCGGTGGACAAAAAATAGCCGACTGGAAAGTAAATGCGCTAGTGGAAGCGGCATCTTCGGAGCATGTAAAGAGCCTCGTGGCGCAGGGTTTTCTTATTGAAGCCAAGCGAGCACTTCAGGATTGGGAGCGAAATTTCCCGCTCAGCAAAATATCCAGTGATTTTGTGCTTAACGAAGCGAAGTTCTATATGGCGATGGAAGACTGGCAGCGGGCCGAGGCTATACTTGATGCCTATTGCGATCAGATCGATGCCTCCAGTTTTGTACCCCCCGCGGTGGAAGCGCTACTTACCTGTAAAATAAAAAAGCAAGAGCCGCGTGAGCCGATGATAGAGTTCTGTGAGAAAATGCGGAAGAAGCTCGAATTTCACCCTGCGGTAAAACGAATCGACGAAATTTTAAATCAGTTGAAGCGATAACGCTTGCGGTCACAGCCCAGTTGGCAAATGGGTCGTGTGGTTGATGAGGTGGCAGCAAGGTGTGGCTGCCCGCTAGAGCAATATCAAGTTGGAGCGAGATGCTACAATGAGTCAGGATGCTATGCTCAAGGATTTGGCGCAGCCGTGTTTGGCTTGTACGGCTTGTACTTGTGCGCAAGCTGTACCATATATCCCAAACGTTACCTCGGCATTTGCACGTGATGATATGGAGGGAGCTTATGCATCAATTCGCTCTCATAATTTGCTCCCCGAGATGTCAGCCCGGGTATGCTCAAGCTTCTCGCAGGCCGAGGCGGGGTGTGTCGAGATTCGACAGGGGCGCAATGCCGTCCCCGTTCGCGACATTGTACGCGCGGTATCTCATTGGGCCCGCAAACATAAAGTTACCGCGGTGAATATTGCGTCGCGCGAAAGCGGAAAAAAGATTGCTGTGATTGGTGGTGGGCCGGCGGGCGTGAGTGCCGCGGTGCGCCTTTTGGAATTCGGTCATCGGGTCGTATTGTTTGAAGCTGAGCAACGGCTTGGTGGTGCGCCGGAAACATTGTTTTGCAGTGCTCGTTACGAAGAGGCCCAGACGGAGATTACGCCTATTTTACAACGGGCCCTGAATGCG
>Ga0181574_10003679_pt1 | contig 13511 bp, 7 predicted proteins | sample 101ome_24_FD_145600 | JGI IMG/M metagenome (GOLD analysis project Ga0181574, IMG submission 145600) | Coastal salt marsh microbial communities from the Groves Creek Marsh, Skidaway Island, Georgia - 101410AT metaG (spades assembly) | ecosystem: Environmental > Aquatic > Marine > Intertidal zone... | reverse complement strand
ATATACACGATGAACCTAAAAAAAGAAGTTTTTTAACACCTTGAACGTAGCTTTGATGAATCACATTATTTTGAATCATCAAATTGTCATACAAGAATTCTGCGCGGTAAACGTTATTGGCTAAAATGCCACCTACTTTGGCTGCGGCTAGAAATACATATTCTGGTTTCTCGCTTGAAAAGAAATCTGACACAGCTTGTTGATTTCTCAGATCGAGTTCTTTTGATGTCCGCAGTACAAGATTGTTATACCCTTCTTTCTTGAGTTTTCGCACAATGGCGGAGCCAACCATGCCCCGATGTCCGGCTACATATATTTTTGATGATTTGTCCATTTGATAAGTGTGTTAGCTAGTTGGCGCTTTGGGTTGTTGGCTGTCAGCAATCCGCACTCCACACTCCGCTGTCCGCCGTCAGTTTTTTTCGGTAAGCAGGAGGCCTTAGTATTCTTGTTTGTCGTTTAAAAAACAATAATTATCATATTCGTGCACATTGAGCGGAAAGCGGTCAGCGGCTCGCGGAATGCAGAACGTCTATTCAAACTCCTGCTTCACCTTAAAACCTGCATTCTTTAGCACCTCATCACGTTTGAAAAGCTCTAAGTCGGCAGCGACCATTTCCTCACAGAGCGATTTAACATCATACTTTGGTGTCCAGCCCAGTTTGGATTGAGCTTTAGTAGGGTCTCCAATCAATAATTCGACCTCAGTTGGTCTGAAGTATTTGGGATCTATAGCTAATACCTCTTTACCATTAGGTATGTTGTATTTCCCATCAGTTGATTTGACAATTGCCACTTCCTCCACTCCGGAACCTTTAAACTCAAGTTCAACACCTATTTGCTCGAATGACATTCGAATGAATTCCCGAATTTCCGTTGTTTGACCTGTGGCCAAGACATAATCTTCAGGTTGATCTTGTTGCAAAATCAAATGCATGCCTTCTACATAGTCTTTTGCATGGCCCCAATCGCGTTTGGCGTTAATGTTCCCCATCCATATTTTGTCTTGTAGTCCAAGAGCAATCTTCGCAACACCTCGTGTGATTTTCCGCGTGACGAATGTTTCCCCACGCAAAGGGGATTCATGGTTAAACAAAATCCCATTACATGCAAACATGTCATAGGCTTCTCGATAGTTAACGGTTATCCAATACGCATATAATTTCGCGACTGCATATGGTGACCTGGGATAGAAAGGTGTTGTTTCAGACTGAGGGACCTCTTGAACCAAACCGTATAACTCAGAAGTTGAGGCTTGGTAAATCTTGGTTTTTTTTGTCAACCCAAGAATTCTGACGGCTTCCAAGATGCGAAGTGTACCTACACCATCAACATCTGCACTATATTCAGGTTCTTCAAAGCTCACATGAACATGACTCATCGCTCCAAGATTGTATATCTCATCCGGTTGAACTTCTTGGACAATTCGGATAATATTTGTGCTATCACTTAAATCACCATGGTGTAGAATGAAGTTTCGATTCTCCACATGTGGGTCTTGATAGATATCGTCAATTCTGGAGGTGTTAAACAACGAAGCTCGTCGTTTGATGCCATGAACAACGTATCCTTTTTGAAGAAGTAAGTGCGCCAAGTATGCGCCGTCTTGACCGGTGACTCCGGTGATTAAAGCAGTTTTATTCATTCATCTCTAATGATATTGTTTAACAAAGTGGTACAGAATCCACGTGTGTTACTTTTTTTCTTAGTCAAAAAAAGTAACCAAAAAAGACAAGCCAGAAATATGCTCCCAGCACACAGCTCCTCGCGTCCCCCGCATTTCTGGCAGGCCAGCGCACTTTTTCGTCTGGAAAAATATCACTCTATTCAACTCGCTCTTCTTCCAATCTATCCAAAAACCACCTTCTACCAACGATAAAGGCAACGGCAAGTAACCCACCAAGTATTCCCCCGATGATACCTGCTTTTGCTCTGGATTTTCCAACGGGTTGGAAAGGGCCTATTGGTCGGTCGATGACTTGGAAGTACGGTGTAGCGTTTTGCAGTAAGAACTCAGCTGTTTCTAGATTTTTACTGGCTTCACCATACATGATGTAAAGCATTTCAAGTTTTCGAGATAGTCTCTGAGCCGGGAGATATGACTGGCTATATATCAACCCTTTATTTCGATCTTTAAAGCGAGCGAGCTGTGTCTCGGTTGCTGTAATTTCACCTTGGAGTGAATCTACCTTATGTTTCACATGGTAATATGTTGCTTGCTGTTTTTCAATGCTCGATTCAGAGTAGTATGCGCTTAAAACGTCGTAAACTGTGTTCGATAACACTATTGATAACTCTGGTAAGGTCGTTTTGGCTTTTATTTCTAAAATGGTCGTTTCTTCATCATATCCAACCGACAATAAACCTTCTTTTCCTTTAGACGGGTCTCCTTTAACCACCTTAGCCAACCTATTGACTAATTCAAGCATTTTATCGCTTCTTCGACCGGTGTCTGCAAATGATGGAAACTGGTTTTGGTCAAATTCAATCGCCTGAGTATGTAATATATGGTTTCCTAAAAAGTCCTTTTGTCCATTTAATCTTACTTTCTGGTAGAAGCACTTTTCAAGTATTAATCGAGATGTAGCTAGTGATGTTATTTTTTCGAAGTTTTGACCTCCGCCGCTGCCACCTCCAAATCCAATTTCTCCCAAGATAGCGCTAATGCCCATGCTACTTTTCCCATCGTCTTCATTCATCATAAACGTGAGTGGCGCAGTATACTTTTTAGGAGTAAGCCATGCTTGTGTAATAAGGATTCCGGCCAGTAACAGGGCACCTGCCACCACGTACCATTTCTTGGACCAAACCTCTGCCCAATACTCTTTAATTAACTGGAGTGTGTCTGTTATCCGAAATTGTGGGTTGTTATCTTGTTCCATTGATAACTGTAATCAAAGTCTGCACCGTCAGCATAGTAGATGTAGTAATAGACGAAATCGCATTTAACTCGCTCATGAGCTCGAGGAAGGTTTTTTTCTCTTTTTCATCTTCATCATCTAAATAAAAACCTCCTCCTTCTTCTATTTTTTTCTGTTTAGCTCTTCGTTGTTTCTCTTTATCGCGTCTGATACGTGCCTTCTTTTTGAGCTCCAGTGTAATCTCAGATCCCATTTTTACCTTTGGGTAGCATTTGAAGAAGAGGAAGGACTTAGTTCGTTTAATGCGACCGTTTGGATAAACCACACGTGTTTTGTTTTTCTTAGCGTCTTTGCTAAAACCTCCGGCAAATTGCTTTACATACCAATTTGCTCTGCGGTTGTAGTGGTTTACCACAATGTTCAACTGAGCATCCCCGGTTCTGTTTGCGATATAAAATGAATCTGCATTGGTACCTGTTTTTTCAATTTGTACCACATCTACCAGATCCGGAACGGTAATCACGTCACCTTCTTTCACTGCAATATCGTATCGATCTCCATACCACCAGTGATCCAATAAATCGAGTCGGGTAACGATATAGCCAATGTTGTCGTAGCTTCTATAGAATCGACCTGCTTCAGGGAAGGCTTCATTGGTGTACCCGCCAGCGCGTTCGATAATGCTACTTAGTCTTTCATTAGGCTTCATGATGGCATAAATGCCCGGATACATTACTTCACCACTTATGGTTACATATTTGATAGGGTCGAAGTTTGGAGTTGTTCGCACTACGATGTGATCGTATGGCTTCAATTCAAAAAGGATGTTGTCTTCCAAGGCATTCAACTCATGGTCAAGCTCAATGGTTGCGGCATACGTTTCGGTAGGTTCGTTGTTTTCAACTTTTAAACGGAAGATGTCTACCTTGTTGCTGGCAGCTTCCATTTTTAAACCACCGGCCATAACCAAGATATCTTTAACAGATAATGTTGAGTCAAAGATGTATCGTCCCGGACTTCTTACAGCTCCGCTTATCTCAACGTAATACTGGTCCATGTAGCGCGTGGTGCTCGGTACAACAATTCTATCGTTGGGATTGATGGTGATGTTTGCTTCAGAGTTTGGATTCTCGTACGCCGTTTTTAAATCAACAACTGTGTATTCTTGCTTTAATGGCTGACCGGGAGGGGAGGAGATGATGTAACCAAAGTTCGTTGCTTCGCCCTTGAAACCTCGTGACATCACAATCGCGTCGTAAAGCGTGATGGTTTTACTTGGATCCCAAAAGTGTGTTCCGCCTGATCGGACAGCACCGGAAATGTTAAAACTGTAATTGTCGGTGAATTGTGCTTTGGAGTATAGCGCAATGCGATCTTCATTCTGTAACTTAAAGTTGTAATCACTACTGGAATCTGCTAAAATCTGAGAAACATAAACTCGCTTCAATTGTAACGAGCCATCGACATTTTTCCTGGTTAAATACGCCATGTCGGAGAAGGTTTCTTTCTCCAATCTAGCCTTAGTTAACAGTTCAAAAACCGTCAAATCCTCAGTTAACTCGTACCTCCCTGGATGTCTGACTGAACCGGATATTTGAACAAAGTTTTCGTACGATCGGACGCTTTTATGGAACACCAACCTATCTCCGTCAGAAAGCATTAAGCCGCTTTTCTCAATAGTGGCAATATCATAGTCTTTGATTTTTTGTTCGCCTTCTTCAACATAAATGTGTTGAGCCAAGCCTTCATAGACGTTCGTGGAATATCCACCTGCCCATTTTACGGCGGCTTTGTAATGCTCGTCTTTTTCCAATTCGTACACGGCAGGCCGTCGAATACCGGGTCCTGTGACTGATACCCGCTTGGTGAATTTGGGGATGTAAATCAGGTCGTTGTTGCTTAGGTAGTAGTCGAACTGTTTTCGAGGATCTACCATAAAGTCATAAACATCCAGAATCTTCTTTCGTCCGTTGCTATTGATCTCGATGTAACGCAGTGATGCATCGGCATTTGGTCCGCCTGCTGCCACAATAGCATTCAACGCTGTATTTAGGGCAGATACAGTGTAACTTCCCGGGTTTTGGACCTCACCAAAAATGTTTATGGTAATGGTTCTAGCCGTATGGAGCGTAACATCAAACTGACCTGAATTAAAAGCGTAAGCTTGACGGAATCTTCCTTCAAGTAACCTTTTCGCTTTAGAGAGCGTGACGCCTTTGAGATAAATCTTAGGCATTCGGGTCGGTCGGATAAAACCGTCTTCCTCAATTTCATAAAGTAGGTCGGCCTGAGACGCACCAAAAATGTTAATGGCTATTTTATCTCCTACGTCCAGTACATAACTATTTGGTGTAGTGCTAGATGACGTACTTCGGTACACATCCAAAGACTTGTTAAAGAAAACGTCCATCCCATAGACCGAACTTTGCTTCGCATACGCGTTTTGCTCTTCCTCGGTGAGTACTTCATAAATGGCCTCGTCTAACGTGGCACCGTTTTTCATTTTCCGGATTACCTCATCGGCTGACTCCTTCGATAAAGATTTGAATCGCTTTTCGGCGGCCGATTTAATACTATCTTGAGGTGTTTCGATTAATACCGTTCTCTCGATGGTATTGGAAACCTTTGATGACTCCTTATTCTCTTTTACAGCTCCCTCGGGAGCAACGTCTGTTGAAGATTGGGGAGCAGCATCCGATGCACTCGATGTTTCACCTTCAGTTGACTCATCTACATTTTGCTCGGACTTGATTTCTTCAACTACAGATTTAATATCCTCAGCCAACGAACCAACTTGTTCCGGTTGGATGTTATCTAAATCGATTCCCTTCGCTCGGAGTCGGCGTTTTACCTCATCTTGATCAACTCCGGCTTCGGCAAGCTCGCTTTGAGCTGCAGCTATTTGATCTGCCTGATATACCTGGGCGTCTGCCGCCACAAAGCAAATCGATATTAAAAGAGCACTAATGAATAGTTTAAGCTTCATGCTGTTCACTTTTTACGTGGTATGCTTGATACCAATGATAAAATTGTTTGAGACCGTCTTTAAGCGATGTATTAAACGTTTTACCTGTCAATTGGTCGAGCCTTGTGGTGTCTGCGTAGGTCTCAAATACATCACCAGGTTGCATGGGCAGCAACTGTTTTTTCGCTTCAATTCCCGTAATCTCCTCAATCAAATGTACAAAATCAAGTAATTCTACTGGTTCTTGGTTTCCAATATTTACAATCGAATAGTTATCGGATAATGTACCGTCGGTTACTTTAATCGCAAGATTACGGATACTCTCAACAATATCGTCGACATAGGTGAAGTCTCTCCGAAGTTTACCAAAGTTATAGATGTCGATTTGTTCGTTGTTCAGTACTCGATCAAAGAATTTGTAAACAGCCATATCCGGTCGTCCCCATGGTCCATAAACCGTGAAGAATCTAAGCATCAAGACATTCAGGTTGAACTGATTAGCATAATAATGTGCTATTACCTCAGTAGATTTCTTTGTTGCCGCATAGAGCGAGACCGGTTCATTTGTGGGTTGATTTTCATGGTAAGGAATTTCCTTTCCAAGTCCGTATACCGAGCTGCTTGATGCCAGAAGCGCAGCTGTTGACGGGTGTGCCCGCAGTCCCTCCAAGATATTAAATGTCGCCGTGATATTGGCCGTCATGTATATATCCGGATGAGTAATAGACATTCGTACGCCAGGTTGGGCGGCCAAATGAATCAGGACTTGGGGTTTCAATTCTTGAAACAGAGAAACCGTTCCTTCTTTGTCTGTCAAGTCATGGTACTTGTAACAAATTGATTCTTCGTCATTGGAAACCCAAGTTTCGCTTTCAAACCCTTGAGTTATGCCTAAATTAACTAATCTGTCCCTTTTTAATTGGGTTGAGTAATATTCACTCAGATTGTCCACCCCATACACGAGATATCCTGCAGCGGCAAAACGCTTAGCCGTGTGATAACCGATGAAACCGGCTATACCAGTTATTAGTGCTATGGGTTTAGAGTCGGCCATCAACGTTTGACTTATCTAACGCTGCTTTAACGTCGTATAATACAGCGTTATCGCTGAGTTTACTTCTCAAATTGATTTCAAGAAACTCGTTGTGCGCAACAGCCAAAACTACTGCGTCAAATTTGGATTCCGGGAGTTCTGTTGTGATGGTCAAGCCATATTCTTCCCGAACTTCTTCAACATCTGCCCAAGGGTCGTAAACCGTTACATTTCCGCCGAATCCTTTAAGTTCATCAACAATGTCAATTACTCTAGAGTTTCTTATGTCCGGACAGTTTTCTTTAAAGGTAATTCCCATCACCAACATGTTTGCTCCTTTGATTGAGATGTCCTTCTCAATCATCAGTTTAACTACCTTATTTGCGACAAACGCTCCGATGTGTTCGTTTACACGGCGTCCCGACTTAATAACTTCGGGGTAGTATCCAAGTTGTTCGGCTTTGTACACCATGTAATATGGATCTACACCAATACAGTGACCACCAACCAATCCGGGGCGGTATTTTAAGAAATTCCACTTGGTCCCCGCCGCTTCGATCACCTCGTTTGTATCAATTCCCACCCGATCAAAAATGAGTGCAAGCTCGTTTACGAATGAGATGTTTAAGTCACGCTGACAGTTTTCTACCACCTTGGCGGCTTCTGCCACTTTCATACTAGGTGCTTTAAACGTGCCAGCAGTTATGATGGACTTGTAAAGTTCATCTACAAAGTCTGCAATTTCCGGTGTTGATCCGGATGTGATTTTTTGGATTTTTGTGAGCGTATTGATTTTATCACCCGGGTTAATTCTCTCAGGAGAATAACCACAGTAGAAGTCTTTATTAAACGTTAGTCCGCTTTTTTCTAACTCAGGAACACAAATTTCTTCGGTACAACCCGGGAAAGTGGTTGATTCGTAAATGACGATGTCATCTTTCTTCAGGTACTTCGAAATGGTTTGGCTCGAACTGATTAACGGTCTTAAATCCGGTTTTTTGAAATCGTCGATTGGGGTAGGGACTGTAACGATATATATGTTCGCATCAGCCAAATCATTATCATCCGCACTGCAGAACAAACCTTTTTCGGAGTCTTTCGAGCCGAGTACGGAACTGAGTTCTTCTTCATCGGTTTCGAGTGTGTGATCCTTGCCCGATTGCAATTCAGCAACTCGAGTTGAGTTGATGTCAAACCCAATGACCGGATATTTTTTCCCAAACTCGACAGCTAGTGGAAGCCCCACATAACCGAGCCCGATAATGACAATTTTTGATTCGTCTAAACTTTTCAATGTACTAGTTGTTTTAACCCACCGCTCCGCCACTTCAGTCACAGTAGTGGCTTCGAAGAAACTAAGCTCCAAAGTTAGCATTACCTATTCGATTCCCCCCGCAACAAAGAGGTTTTTTTATACAGGCTTTACACAGGCTAAATCTATGAATTCGAGGTGCTTATAACAAAAAAGTGGCGAGAATGGTCTCGCCACTTTTTCTATATGTGATTGTAAAGTTGTTAGTGTGTTAATTCACCAGCGTTACTCTACTCCATGCATCAACTTCTTAATTGGTTTGTTGAGCAATGCTATAATTACGGCAATTGCCAACAAGACAAATCCAATATTCGCGAATACAGATGTATACTTAGCCAATCCGGCAGAAGCTGAAAGAGCCTCACCACTGTCGCCGTGTCCTCCAGTCAGTGTCGCAATTTTACCACCTACGTAATTGGCGATTGCGAAACTCAGGAACCATGCACCCATGGCTGTACCAGCAATATTTTTTGGGCTTAATTTGGTTACCATCGAAAGTCCAATTGGAGACAAGAATAACTCACCGGTTGTATGTAACAAGTACAAGAATACTAATGTCAATAATGGTACTTGGTACGCATCATTCACAAACTGCATTCCTACTTGAGTTACCAGAAATCCGAGTCCGAGCTGCAAAATACCTAATGAAAACTTCATCGGAATACTCGGGTTTTTACCCATCTTCGAGAGCTTCACCCACATCACAGAGAATATCGATCCGAAAATGATGATGAAAGCCGGATTGAAGAACTGCGTCATGGAAGCCGGCATTACCCAACCCAATATCTCACGATTCACATTTCGATCTGCGAAAAGAGTCAACGATGTTCCTGCTTGCTCAAAACATGCCCAGAAGGCAATGTTGATAATCATGAAGATTACTAATGCAATCATTCGGTCTCTCCATATCGAAACTTGCTGCTTTACATCTTCTTTAGCACCGGCAGAAATCATGGATATAGAGATATAAAGGAATAATCCGAGTAGGATGTAATCCATGTAACTATTGTTCTGAATGAGTAAATAACACAATGGAATCAGACCAAGTGACCCAACGGTAATCACTTGAATCCAGTTAAATGGTCCCAGAATTTTCTTCTTTCCTTCTTCGGTGAAGTCCAAACCTGGTGCTGCACTATAATTGTTGCGCCCCGACCAGAATATCAATAAACCGGTTAACATACCAATACCGGCAAGTCCAAACCCTTTGTCGAAGCCATAGGTTTCTCCCACGTAGGCTACGACCGTAGTTGCCAGCAAGGCACCGATGTTAATACCGATGTAGAAAATGGTAAATCCAGAATCTCTTCGTGGATCATTGTCTTTGTACAACTTACCTACGATGGTAGAGATGTTTGCTTTGAAATATCCGTTACCCATAATCAAGGCTCCCATACCAATGAGTAGCATGTGTTCACTACCACCAAGAATGATAAATTCACCAATTGCCATCAAGATAGCACCAAGCATAACGGCATATCGGTAACCTAAGAATCGATCGGCCATTTTACCACCCAGAATAGGTGCTGCATAAACTAAACCTGTGTACGCTCCATAGATTAGAGATGCCTCGGCATCACCTTTCATTAATGATTTTACTAAGTACAAGGTCAGCAAGACACGCATTCCATAGTAACAGAATCGCTCCCACATCTCCGAGAAGAACAGGGTCATTAACCCTTTTGGGTGACCGCTTGTATATTCCGGCATCCCGTCGTCTTTGTGTTCTTCGAGTATTACTTCTTCACTCATATTTCAATTTTAAATTTTGGTAAAAATATACGATTACGTCAAAAAACAAGTGTTATAACTCGTCCATGATAAAATTGGTCATTCGTGTAAACAAATGAAGTCGGGTGTAGCCCCCTGAAATTCCGTGATTTTTGTTCGGGTAGAACTCGGAATCGAACGGTATGTTCTTCGAAATCATTTTCTTCACCATTTCTGCGGTGTTTTGGAAGTGAACGTTATCATCTCCGGTTCCATGAATGATTAGGTAACCACCTTTTAGTTTTTCGATGTGGTTAATGGGTGAATTGTCGTCGTAGCCATCCGGATTTTCCTGAGGTGTGCGCATATACCGCTCGGTATAGATATTATCGTAATATCTCCAGTTGGTAACAGGTGCAACGGCTATAGCCGCCTTGAAAACATCCGCTCCTTTGGTGATACAAAGACTACTCATATATCCGCCATAACTCCATCCCCAGATGCCAATACGATTGGCATCGATGTAATTCAACTTGCCAAAGTATTTCGCGGCAGCAATTTGGTCTTCGGTTTCATACTTGCCTAATTGCTGATACGTCATTTTCTTAAACTCCGAACCTCGGGCGCCGGTACCGCGGTTGTCTACACACGCCACGATATATCCCATCTCATTGGCTAAATACTGATGCCACCAGTAATTGGTCCATAACCAACCGTTCTTCACTTGTTGTGAACCAGGACCTCCGTAAACAAACATGAGGAGCGGGTACTTCTTCGAAGCGTCGAAGTTTTTTGGTTTAATCATGTAGCTATTCAGGCTAACTCCGTTTTCCACTTCAATTTCACTGAAATCGATTGAACCAATGTTTAAGCCTTTTTGCATTTCGATAAAGTCTGCATTATCCTCCAATGAGCGAATCATGCTTCCATCGTTTTTCCGAATGCTGTATTGATGCGGCACAGATGCGGAATTGTAGGTGTGAAAAAATAGTGAATAGTCGTCTGAGAATACAGCACTGTGTGTTCCGGCTCCCGAGCTTAGCTGCTTTTTGTTTTTTCCGTTGATACCTACAGTATAAATGTGGCGCTCAAGCGGACTTACCTCTGTTGAAGTAAAATATACTTTACTGTTTGCCTCGTCAACACCTAATAATTGATCTACTTCCCAATTACCGCTGGTAATAATCCCAACTTGAGGGCCGTCAACTTTGTGCATGTACAAATGCCAAAAACCAGACCGCTCGCTCTTAACGATCATGTGTTCCTTATCATTCAGGAAGATGATGTCATCCGTGATGTCAACATAGTATTTATCTTTTTCTTCCATGCTTACACTTACTTCTCGTGATTTTGCATCGACCACAAGTAATTCCCAGTGGTTCTGATGTCTATTTAAACGTTGTACGGTAAGCTTGTTCGGGTCTTTCGTCCATTTAATCCGTGGGAGGTACTGATCATTCTCTGAGCCTAACTCAATTTTCTTGCCTTTGTTTTTAAGGTTGGTGATATAAACATCCACTTTTGAGTTGGCTTCGCCTGCCTTTGGATATTTGAATCGCTCGTGATGTGGATAGAGCTCTCCATAAACTTCCATATCCCATTGCTTTACACCGCTTTCATCAAACTTATAGTATGCGATCAAGGTACCATCTGCATTCCACTCAAAGCCTCGACTCATCGAAAACTCTTCTTCATAAACCCAATCGACCGCGCCATTTATAATCTTGTTGAATTCCCCGTCTTTGGTCAACTGTTTTGTCTTGCCTTTAATCAGATCTTTAACATACAGGTTGTTATTGAGCACATAAGCCACTTTCGTTGCTTGTGGATTAAAATGTGCATACATGATTTTGCGATCAGCAACTCGTTCTAATTTGTTGTTTGATTTGTTCCAGACCAGATAATAGGACTTGCTGGAATGACGATAAATTCCTTCTGTTTCCAGCGGGATGAGTGCTTTGGTTTCATCTTCACTCAATGTGAAAGATCGGAACGCGAATGAAGGGAAGTCATTTGATTGTGCAATAGCTTCACCATCGATCAAAACGTCAATCTTTTCACCACTTGAATAATTGTAGCGCACAACTTTGGTGTTCGCTCCGTCCATTTCAAGCTTGCAGTATGATTTCCCGTCTTTTAGGTTGATGAAGCCACTAATCATCTTCGGATAAAGCTTACCACTGGCAAAAATATCTGTGAGTTTGAGTGAATTCTGTGCATGTGTTACTGAGGAAACACCTAGAATCAACCCGAAGAATAGACTACGTTTTATCATGCTCGAAATTTTGTGTTTCAATAATACGTATTTTGCCTTCTCGAAACAGATAAATCGATAACAGTCAGCAAATTTTGGAAGACAGTAACCTCATCGAATCGTTAAAGCAATTACTCCCGGAGAGTCAAATTCTAACCGATACTGATTTACGGCACAAATACGGACAAGATCATACGGAAGACTTTGTGTTTCCGCCTGATGTAGTTGTCATTCCTCAATCGGTCGGGGAGGTAAGTGCCATCTGTACTTTTTGTAACGACGCCAATATTTCACTGACAGTTCGAGGAGCAGGAACCGGTTTGAGTGGTGCGAGTTTACCAATTAAAGGTGGTGTTTTGATGTCTATGGAACGTTTCAACCAAATATTGGACATTGACACGGCAAACATGCAAGCCACCGTTGAGCCTGGTGTTATTAACGATCAATTTCGCACAGAGGTTGAAGCAAAGGGACTTTTTTATCCACCTGATCCCGCAAGTAAAGGATCGTGTTTTTTAGGAGGAAATATTGCTCACAACAGTGGGGGACCAAAGGCTGTAAAGTATGGGGTTACCAAAGATTATGTATTAAACCTTCAAGTTGTTTTAGCCGATGGGTCTGTGATGTGGACCGGCAGCGACACGCTCAAGAACTCAACAGGATACAATCTCACGCAGCTCTTTTTAGGGAGTGAAGGAACACTTGGCATCGTTACAAAAATTGTATTCCGCCTCATTGCAAAGCCCAAGCATGACTTGTTACTCTGGGTAAATGCACGAAAAGCGACTACCGCATGTGAAGCCGTGTCGGCAATTATGCGTTCAGGCGTGGTGCCGAGCGGTATGGAGTTAATGGAGCGAAAAGGAATTGAACTGGCATCAGAGCATTTAAGCATATCAAACCCATTGTCTGTAACTGCGGAGGCGGCGTTAATGATTGAAGTGGATGGAAACGATTTGGATCAATTAATGACTGACTGCGAAACCATCGCAGGCTTATTATCTGAGTTCGGCTTGGAAGATGTTCTATTCGCAGATACGGCAGATCAGAAGGAACACTGGTGGAAGATTCGTCGCAGTATTGGTGAGGTGGTGAAACTTCATTCTGTATACAAAGAAGAAGATACGGTGGTTAAGCGGTCGCATTTGGCAGATTTGATGGCTGGTGTTAAAGAGATTGGTAAACGATATGGCTTTGAATCAGTGTGTTATGGTCATGCAGGTGATGGGAATCTTCATGTGAATATCCTAAAAGGTGATATGTCAGATGCCGCTTGGAACGGGTCTCAACTTGAAACAGGTATTCGAGAAATATTCAAGTTGTGTGTAAAATATGGAGGAACTATTAGTGGGGAACACGGCATCTGTTACGTCCAG
>Ga0181574_10003673_pt1 | contig 13520 bp, 12 predicted proteins | sample 101ome_24_FD_145600 | JGI IMG/M metagenome (GOLD analysis project Ga0181574, IMG submission 145600) | Coastal salt marsh microbial communities from the Groves Creek Marsh, Skidaway Island, Georgia - 101410AT metaG (spades assembly) | ecosystem: Environmental > Aquatic > Marine > Intertidal zone... | reverse complement strand
ATCGTTCAAAATTAAGTGAAGATAAAGAGCAGGGTGCAATTTATCATGACAGCATAAAAAGTCTTTTTTCAGTGTCAGATGTTTTATCTATCTGTTGTCCAGCTACAAAGGAAACAGAAAATTTAATAAACAAAGAGACAGTTGAGTATTTCCCTAAAGGTGCTGTGATAACAAATGTTGCTCGAGGTGATATAGTTGATGATGAAGCTTTGATTGATGCTTTGAATAGAAGAAAAATTTATGCAGCAGGATTAGATGTTTATAAAAATGAACCAAATTTAAATCCTGGTTATTTAAAAATCCCAAGTGTTTTTGTTTTACCTCATCTTGGAAGTGCAACTAAAGATACCAGAATAGCAATGGGAAATTTAGCAATCGATAATATTGATGAGTTTTTTAGAACTGGTAATTGCGTAAATAAAGTTAATTAAATTTTAATGAATAAACCTGTTCTAGCTAAATCTAAAGCTATAACAATTTTTTTAGTTTTTGCCTTAGGATATTTTATTTCTACACTCTTAAGAGCAATAACAGCAACAATATCACCTGAATTAATTAATGATTTTGATCTTTCTGCAGGAGAGCTTGGTTTGTTGGGTGGAGGATATTTTTTAGGATTTGCAAGTGTACAAATCCCTTTAGGTTATTTACTAGATTTAAAAGGTCCTAGAAAAATTGTTTCATACTTTTTGTCATTGACCATTATTGGTTTAATATTATTTGCTCTTGCTCAAAATTTTTTAACTCTTTTAATTTCTAGAATTATTATAGGAGTTGGTGTTGGAGCTTGTTTAATGGGGCCTTTGACTGCTTATCGGATTTGGTATCAAGATGAAACTCAGCAACGTGCAAATTCATGGATGTTAATGGTGGGAGCAATTGGAATGTTATCATCAAGTTTACCAGTTCAATTTTTCTTACCTATAATTGGTTGGAGAAACATATTTTTGATCTTAGCTTTAATAACTTTGGTTTGCATAGTTTTAATAATTATTTTTATTCCTAAGTGGGATTCAAAAAGTGATCAGAAAAATGATGACGCAAAACTGAGTGTTGTTTGGCAAAATCAATTCTTTAGAAGTGTTATTCCAATGGGTTTTTTTAGCACTGGAGGATTATTTGCTATCCAAACGTTATGGGCTGGTCCATGGATGATAAAAGTATCTGGGTACACACCAGAAGAAAGCGCAAAAGGCTTATTTTTAATTTATTTTTTAATGCTGTCATCATTTTTAATTTGGGGCTACTTCGTTCCTAAATTTTCAAAGAATGTTAATGATGCTATTAGATTATTGAAATATGGTGTTCCATTAAGTTTATTGGTATTAGGGGCAATTATTTATCTTGGTCCAAATACAGGATCAATTCATTGGGCTTTATTTATTGTTTCAGCTGTATTTTTGTCTTTAATTCAACCAGCTGTTGGAATGGCTTTTTCTGTTTCTAATGCAGGTAAAGCTCTAACTTCTTATAATCTATTGATATTTATAGGTGCCTTCTTTCTGCAATGGATAATCGGCCTTATTATAGATTTAGGATTAAGTTTAAATTATTCTGAAATTGCTTCATTTCAATTAGCAATGTCTTTTGTACTAGTTACGTCTTTAACTTCTTATTTATATTTTTTAGTAAAAAATAATTAATTTAGATGCTTATAAATTGTAGTTCTAGATACACCTAATTTTCTTGATGCTGCGGAAATATTATTAGTTTCACTAAAAGTAGATCTAATTAGAATACACTTTTCTCTTTTAATTTTTGTATCCTCACAATTTTTACAAGCGTAAGTTTTGTTTTGTTTGCCAGTTTCTATAAATTTACTTTCTTTAAAATTTTGACTTTTGACCACAAAAACAGATGAACCTAAATGATCTGTTATCTTTAGAGTTTTATTACTCAAGATATCTGATGCAATTGATGAAAACGAAGTTGTAAAAATTTTGTTAAAATTTTCATTTTTTAAATCAACTAGTCCATTAAGCATAATTTTTGCATTGTTATTTGCACCCACAATTAATCCATCCCCATTTATTGCCAGCATCCCAACACTAGTTGTAGTTAGATATTCTTGTCTTGGGTGAAAAGAAATAATTAATTCGTTTTCAAACTTTTTAATAAACAATTTGGTTTCGATACTTCTAGTTGCAAGTCTTACTAAAGCAAGCGTATGTTGTTCTCTGGACATTGAGTCTGTTGAAGCATCAATAATACCAATAATTTTACCGTCATAATTTATGATTGGACTTGCAAAGCACGAAATATTTTCATGAGCAGTAAAAAAGTGTTCTTTACCTGAAACGATAGTTGGTTTTTTTAGTTCAACAGACAATCCAAGACCGTTTGTTCCACAAATTTTTTCTGCCCAAATTGAACCTGGTATTACTGTTTTACCAACGTCAGTTTGTAAACAAGATTTGTCATAAATTGTATCTAAGACTAATCCTTTCTCATCTGAGTAAGCCACCATAAAATTTGTTCCTGCTATTTGCGAATAAAGAAGTTCTAGCTCAGGAATAATTATTCTTCTGATAGATTCATTTCGCTCTTTTATTTCTTTTAGTTCGATTGATGAAATTACACTTTGTTTAGGATCATTAAACGGATCAAGGCCTTCACTGATACATCTCAACCAACTTTCATTAATATCTTTTCCCATCTCATAAGAGCTCATATTCCTTTTATGTAGGATATTTCTAAGTTCGTTGTTTGAGTGACTTAAGTTTGACATTTTAAAAGTTTATTTGTTTTTTTAGATACAACAACCAACCACAGGTTGTAATTGTTAACTTTTTGTACATATAAAGATGCCGTTGACTCCATTCTATATCAGAACTTTAATAGTGTTACTGAAATATTAAAGGAGAGATAATAATGAAAGCACAGGTTTTGCATAAATATGACCCTGAAATGAAAGAAAAGGTCTGGGTCACAGGTGAGGAGATGCCAGATCCTAAAATTGAAAAGGCGTCAGACGTTATAGTTAAAATTGGTGCTGCAGGAGTTTGCAGAACTGATTTACATATTATTGAAGGAGTATGGAAACACATTCAAGATCCAGATGGAAAATTATTACCATGCGTAATGGGACATGAAAATGCTGGTTGGGTAGAAGATGTAGGTTCAGACGTTACTGAATTTAAAAAGGGTGATCCTGTAATATTACACCCACTTATTTCTGGAACAGGAGGAACTTGTTTAGATTGTAGAAGAGGTAATGATATGCATGCTGAAGCAGGCGCATTTCCTGGATTAAGTATTAAAGAAGGTGGCTACGCTGAACTATTAAAAACTAGCGTTAGAAATCTGATTAAACTTCCAAAAGTATTAGCGCCTAAAGATGTTGCACCTTTTTCAGATGCAGGTCTTACAGCTTATAGAGTGGTAAAAAAAGCAACAAGACATTTGCTACCTGGTCAGAGCTGTACAATTATTGGTGCAGGAGGTTTAGGTCACATCGCTATTCAATGTTTAAAAGCTATGTGTGCAGCAGATATTATTATTGTTGAAAAATCTGAAGCAGCATTGAAACATGCAATGGAACTTGGTGGTGACCACGGAGTTTTAATTGATGGAAACGAAATTGAAAAAGTTCAAGAACTAACAAAAGGAAAAGGTTCTGAAGCTGTAATTGATTTCGTAGGTGAAAAAGGATCTACTGCCATGGGAATTCAAATGACTTCCAATGGTGGTTTTTACTACATAGTTGGATATGGAGAAGAAATTAAATCACTTGCAGTTGATTTAATTATTTCTGAGAAAACAATTGTAGGTAATTTAGTGGGAACGTGGTCTGAATTATATGAATTAATGGAGTTAGCTGACAGAGGTAAAGTTAAGCTCTCTATGCAGGAGTATAGTTTAGACGATGCTAATAAAGCGCTTCATGATCTTAACGATGGTAAGGTTAAGGGACGAGCTGTTTTAGTTCCATAAAAAAAAAAGAGAGGTGATAATGAAAATAATAAAAACCTGCTTAACGGCTGTAATATCAAGTATGATGATATTTAGCCCTATGGCATATGCTGATAAGTGGAGTGATCAATTCCCACATATCAAAGCAACAGGAGATATTCCAGGTGATTGTTCTTATGAGGAAATGTCTAAGAAAAATTACAAAGGAAAAACTCTTAAAATAAATACTCACGCAATTCCAGTAATGGGAGAGCCAACAGCTCTTCATGCTGAACAGTTTGAAAAATTAACTGGAGCTAAAGTTGAAGTTACTCATACACCGGCAGGTGATTTGTATTCTAAAGCAATGGTTCCTTTTCAAGCTGGACAAGCACCTTACGATATTGTGTTTGGATTTTCTAACTTTATCAATGACTGGAAAAGATATTTAGCACCAGTTCCTAAGAAGTATATGAACTCAACAGAGATGAAAGACGTAACTAAATCTCATATGGGAGTATCATCTTGGGATGGAACTATGTACCAGTATCCAGTTGATGGTGACAGACACTATCTAAAATATAGAAAAGACGTCATTGACAATCCTGAAATGCAAAAAAAATATAAAGCAGAAACAGGAAAAGATCTAAAAGTTCCAACAACTTGGAAAGAATATGCTGAGATGGCAAAATTCTTTAATGGTTGGGACTGGGATGGAGATGGTGAGTTAGAATATGGTTCAGCTGAAGTTATGAAAAAAGATGACTTAATGTTCGCAGCTTTTTTCAGCAGATCAGTTGCATATGCTAAAAATCCAAGAACTCCAGGTGGTTTCTTTTTTGATTTAGAGACTATGAAACCAAACATTAACAATCCAGGTTTCGTTGAAGCTTTAACTGATTGGGTTGAAGCTACTAAATATGTTCCTCCAGGAGGAATTAACTTTGGTTTAGGTGACGAAATCGGTTCATTTGGTGGTGGACAAACTCTATTTAGTTTTTCATGGGATGATGCATTTATTGCAGCAATGCAAGATGATAGCCCTATTAAAAACAAAGTAGGTACAGCTCCGCTTCCAGGTGCTAACAAAGTTTGGAACAGAGTTTCAAATAGTTGGGAAAATCAATACAACCAAGCTCCTTACATTGTTTGGGGTTGGGCAGTTGGTGTTGCTAAGAAAAGTAAAGTAAAAGATATGGCATTTGATTATCTTTGCTTCTTCTCAAACGGAGCAAACCACCAAGCTGACTTAGCAATTGGTAGATTTGGTGTTAACCCATTCAAAAACTCTGACTTCGACCCTAATATTTATATTAATAGCATGGGTTGGGATCCAGAGATCGCTAACAGTTACACTCAAACACTTTTAGATATGGAGAAAAGTCAAAATAGAGTTTTCCCTTTAAGAGTTCCAGGTGTATTTGAGTTTACAAGTGCTGTCGCTACAGGAACTTCTAAAGCTTTAGCAGGACAATTGTCTCCTCAAGAAGCATTAGACGAAGTTGCTAAAGAGTGGGAAGCAATTGTAAGCAGAGTAGGTAAAAAAGCAGTAAGAGATGCCTACGCTGTTGGTGTTAAAATGGAAGACAACCAACTATAATAATACTAAATTTATGTGGCCATTTATTAAAATGGCCACGTATAAAAAAAATAATATAATCCAACTTTATAAATGAACTTTAAACATAAATATTTTTTTCTGTTTCCTGGTCTATTTGTACTGATTGGAATTTTAATTTTTCCAATTATTTTTGTAGTTAGATTAAGTTTATCTGGGTGGAATAGTTATAATCCAGGTTTAGATTTTATAGGTATAGAAAACTATATACGACTTTTTACTGATGACCCAAGATTTTGGGAATCTTTTTTTAGATTAAGTTTTTTGTCTGTTACAACAGTAATTCTCCAGTATGTGATTGGATTTGCTCTTGCACATATGGTTTGGAAAGACATCAAATTTAAAAGATTTTTTAGAGTTTTATTTTTAGTCCCAATGATGACAACTCCGGTGATCATGACTGTTATTTGGAGAACTTTTTTTCATGAATCTTTGGGACCAGTTAATGATATTTTATCTAATTTTGGTTTATCTCCAAAATGGTTAACAGATCCAGCTTTAGCTAAATTCACAGTAATCATAGTTGAGGTTTGGCAGTGGACACCATTTATGTTTCTACTTTTATTAGCAGGTTTATTATCATTACCAAAAGAACCATTTTTGGCTGCTGCAATTGATGGAGCTAGTCCTGTTAGAAAATTTATTTATGTAACTTTTCCATTAATGGCTCCCATATCAATTGGTGCAATAATTATAAGATTAATTGAGGCATCTAAAATTATGGATACGGTGTATGTTTTAACTTCTGGTGGTCCTGGAACTGCAACAGAAACATCAAGTTTTTATATTTTTATTAAAGGATTAAGAGAGTTTCAAATGGGATATGCAGCCTCAATGTCTTTTACTTACTTAATTATTATGATCATAAGTTTAACAATCATTGCAAAGGTTTTAACTAAATTACTTTTAAAAGAATAAATTATGAGCAAATTTTATACATTTCTAAAATATTTTTTTATTGTCTTTTGGGCAGTCTTTGTCGTTGCTCCATTTCTTTGGGCCTTAACTACATCGTTTAAAGATTTTCAATCTGTAAATGGTGGAGTTACTTACATACCATGGGTAGATTTTGAACCCAATCTAGAAGGTTGGAAAGTTCTGATAAAATCTCCAGCCAAAGGTGGAGTTGATATAGTAGAACCTTACTTCAATAGTTTATTTGTAACCTGTACTGCAAGTTTAATTAGTATAATTCTTGGCACACTGTCAGCTTATGCTCTATCTAGATATACTTTTAAAGCGGGTTTTGTAAAAAATAATGACATTACATTTTTCTTTATTTCTCAAAGAATTATGCCACCAATTGTTTTATCAATTCCATTTTTCTTATTTCTAAGTTCAATTAATTTATTAGACAGCCTCGTAGGATTGATTGTAGTTTATATTGTTTTACTGATGCCTATTGCAGTTTGGATTATGGTTGATTTTTTTAATAAAGTTCCAAGAGAAATTGATGAAACAGCTTTGATTGATGGATGTAATCCTTATCAAGCTTTCTTAAAAGTGGTGCTACCTAACTCAATACCAGGATTAATTGTTGCTGGTATGTTTTGTATTATTTTTGGATGGATAGATTTTTTCTTTGCGTTCATTTTAACTTTCACTGAGGTACAGTTATTACCGGTTAAAATTGTTGCTCTGAACTCATCTGTTACTCCATGGTGGAGTTTGTCAGCATCTGCTCTAGTTTCTGTTGCACCATTAATTATAGTGGCGTTTATAGTCGAGAGATATTTATCTAAAGGAAATCTATCAGGAGCAATTAAATAATGAACTTAATTGCTAACAACTTAACCTATAAACCAAGTGAAGAGTATCACCTAAACGAAGTGTCCTTTAATTTTAAAGAGGGGAATTTATACACAATTCTTGGAAGAACTTTATCAGGTAAAACAACTTTATTAAAAACTATAGCTGGTCTTTTAACCCCAGACAGTGGTGCTATTGAATTTGATGGTAAGGATTTTTTAAAAGTTCCAGTTTGGAAAAGAAATGTAGCTATGGTGTATCAACAATTTATTAATTATCCTCATTTAAATGTATTTGAAAATATTGCGTTTCCTTTGAGACAAAGAAAAATCGATAATGAAGAAATCAAAAATAAAGTAATGGGGTCTTTAAAATCAGTTGGGTTAATTGGCTATGAAAACAGAAAAATACAGGAGTTGTCTGGTGGTCAGCAACAACGTGTCTCTTTAGCAAGATCATTAGTTAAAAACGCCAAAATATTATTGCTAGATGAACCTCTGGTTAATTTAGATTACAAATTGAGAGAACAGCTTAGAGAGGAATTTAAGAGTTTGTTTTCAAAAGGTTTAGCTGATGAAACTATATTAATTTATTCTACTACAGACCCAAGAGAAACCATGGAATTAAATGGAGAAGTAATAGTTCTAGATGAAGGCAAAGTGCTACAAGTAGGTCCAGCAAAAGAAATATTTGAGAACCCAAGTTCTTTAAAAGTTGCTGAAATTTCTAACGATCCACCTATGAATATTATTGAAGCAGAAATATCTAATGAGCAAATAAGATTTGAGGGTATTGAAATTAAAGCGCCTAGCCATTTATCAAAGTTAAAAGATAGCGGATTAAAGATTGGTTTAAGATCTTCAGATATTGAACTTAGTGAAAATGGTCATGAATTTGAAGTTGAACTTGCTGAAATTAGTGGTTCTGAAACTTTACTTCATTTGAAAAGAGGAAATATAAAAATTATTATTTCTATAGAAGAAGTTTTGAATTTTAAAATTCATGACAAAATTAAAATAGATTTTAAAATAGACAGAGCTTATGCTTTTGGTGCTGATGGTAAATTGGCATCCTCACCATTTGGAGGAAACAATGGCTAAAATTGATTTAAGTAATATCTCACATTCTTATAATCCCAATGATCCAAATCCAGTTTATGCATTAAATCCATTTTCAATGACTTGGGAGAATGGAAATAGATATGCAATCTTAGGTCCTTCTGGATGTGGAAAAACAACAATGTTAAATATTGTTTCTGGATTAGTAAGACCATCAGCTGGAAAAATATTGTTTGATGACAAGGATGTTACAGATTTAAAAACAGAAGAAAGAAATATAGCTCAAGTTTTTCAGTTTCCAGTAATTTATAACACTATGACAGTTTTTGAAAATCTTGCTTTTCCCCTAAAGTGTAGAGATTTTTCAAAAGCCAAAATAGATGAAAGAGTTAATTCTGTTGCAGAAACTTTAAATTTAAAATCTTTTTTAAACTCTCCTGCACGAAAGTTAACAGCAGATCAAAAACAATTGATATCTTTAGGAAGAGGTTTGGTTAGAGAAGATGTTGCAGCAGTTTTAATGGACGAGCCTTTGACTGTTATTGATCCTGATTTAAAATTTAGATTGAGAAGAAACCTAAAAGAAATAAACGAACAATACAAAACAACTTTAGTTTATGTAACACATGATCAGAACGAAGCTATGACATTTGCAGATAATATAATTGTGATGAGTGAAGGAGAAGTTGTGCAAACAGGTTCGCCTAAAGAATTATTTGAAAGACCTAATACTACTTTTGTTGGTTACTTTATTGGTTCACCTGCTATGAATTTATTTGATAGTGAAGCAACTTCAGAAAATACTGTTAAAATAAATAATACAACAATTAAGACGAATACAAATTTGTCTAACTTAAAAAGTAAAAATATAAAATTAGGAATTAGATCTGAGTTTATTAAAATTGCAAAAAATCAAAGCGAAAATCTTGTTGATGTTAATATTCAAAAGGTTGAAGATTTTGGTAATTATAAATTGATTACTGCAAGAATGGATAATTTTGAAATTAAATCTAAAGTTAATAGAGAAACTGAAATTTCAGGTGAAAAAATTAAACTTCATATACCAGCAGAAAAATGCTGTATTTATGAAAACAACAAGTTGATTTAACTTATAATTATATTTCCTAGTCATTTAATATTTATTAAAGAAATTAAAAAATTCTTTCAATAAACCAATACAATCCAATGAAAGCTATTATTAGTGATAGAGGTTTCGTTATTATTTTATTGTACCAATTTTGTTTTTTAAACGGTAACGCTAGGATTAAATAAGCAATTAAAATTACAGCAATTTGTCCCAATTCCACTCCAATATTAAAAGATATCAAACTTGTTAAAAAAAGATATTCGGGCACTCCTATTTCTGTCAGAACTCCTGCAAAACCTAAGCCATGTAGAAGACCAAATATAAAAATTACAAATGGTCTTGCTTTGTTAATCTTGTTGGTAAATAAATTTTCAAAAGCTACATATGATATTGAAATAGCAATTATCGGCTCAACAACACTTGGTGAAATATTTACGATACCCAGCACACCAAGAATTAATGTTATTGAGTGAGCTATTGTAAAAATTGTAACTTGAAGAATTAGTGGTTTAAATTTTGTGGATAATAAAAATAAAGCTAAAACAAAAAGTATATGGTCTAAGCCTTTAGGCAGAATATGTTCAAATCCAATAATAACATAGTCTGTAATAGTTTTAAAAACACTTGATTGAATTTTATTAATATTAAAGGTTGAAGAAAGATTGCTCTCAATTATTTCAGTGTGTAGCTCACCCTGATCAATTGAATTAACACGAAGTATTAGTGACCCAAAGTTTTTATTCCAATGGAGTTGATATTTTTCGTCTTGCAAATTCTTAAAACTTATTTCAATGATGCTATCTCTTATAATTTCCAAATCTCCAATGGGAGGAATTGTTATTTTTTCAACTGTTCCAAAATATTTGTTTAAGTCTTTAATTAAATAAATTTCGTTATTGAAATTATCAAATTTTTCATAAAATTTTTCTAATAATTTTTCAGGATTTAATTTTCGATATTCATCGTATTTTTCAGATTGATTAGAGTCTTTTGTATTTGAATGTCCAGGGTCAATTCCTGCAATAATAGCTTCAAGATTAACTTTTAAATTAAGTATTGCGTAAGTTGTTTTTTCATTTTTTGTTATATCTAAATTTGCTATGTTGGGTCTAAGTTCATGTGCGAAAATAAAACTTATAAACGAAAAATAAATGATAATTCCTTTTAAAAATATATTTTTTAGAGAAGGCATAATATTTTTTTTTCTTATTATTTTTTTTATTTTATTATCAAATAAAGAACTACTAGCACATGAATTATGGCTAGAAAAGAATTCAAATACAGGTGATAAAACTTTGATAGATATTATGGTGGGTCAAAATTTTAATGGAACACCTTTTGGGTTTTACAGTAAAGAAAAAGAAAAATTATATTTAGACAATAACAATATAATTAAAAATATTGAGCAAAGAGATGGTGATTTTCCAGCTATACAATTAAAACTTGATAACAATTTTTTTAACGTAATTAATTATGAGACAAAATATATTTTTTTAAAATATGATAATATTGAAAAGTTTGAAAACTTTGTTAAAGAACAAGACTTTTTTGATATTTTATCTAGCTACAATGCAAACAAGTTGCCAACAGAAAATTATAAAAGATTTTCAAAAATATTAATCTCCAATTCTAATGATTTTTTTCAGCAAAGTTCAAAATTAGATTTTGAATTAATCGCACTAAACTCACCCTTTGATAAAAGAAATGAGTTTTTTAAATTTAAACTGCTAAATAATGGAAAACCTCTTGGAAATTTTCAGATAAAAATTTTTACAAAAAATAAGGAAATTTTTAATCAAGAAATTATAAAAACGAAGCCAAATGGCGAAGGACAAATAAGAATTGTGCGTGATAGAGTTTATTTGTTGAGTGCTGTTAATATTTTTAAATCAAACTTTATTCAAAATTTAAAGCTAAAGTCTGATTGGGTATCACATTGGGCAACTTTAGCTTTTTTCCCATCATACAATTATTAATTGAATTATTTATTTAATTATTTCTTTTTTTTGGCGAAAATTCTAGGTTTTTTAATTTTAATAGGTTTAGACTCTTTAGAATGATTATGATTAGATGCGCGACGGTTAATTAACTAAAAATAAATAGGAGAAATAATGGTTAAAGAAAAAAAATCATTGAAGAATAAAATTTCTTCAAGACGTAAGTTCTTTAAGGCCGCTGCTACAGCTGGTGCTGCAGCTGCAGCTACAGTTGCAATGCCGAATATCGCAACTGCAGGTGGTCACGCTACAGTATTAAAGATGCAAGCTGCATGGCCATCAGGTGCTAACATCTTTTTCGAAATGGCAACTGACTATGCGAAAATGGTTAGCGATATGTCTGGCGGCTCACTAAAAATTGATGTGCAACCAGTTGGAGCAGTTGTAAAAACTTCTGAAATTGGTCAAGCGGTTAGTTCTGGAGTAGTAGATATGGGTCACTGGGTGACTGCATACTGGTATGGAAAAAACCCTGCTGCATCACTTTTTGGAACAGGTCCTTCATACGGAATGTCATCTCAAGAAGTAATGGGATGGATGGAGTATGGTGGAGGTAGAGCGTTATATGAAGAAGCTGTAAAAAGTGTAGGATTTAATTACACAGGTTTCTTCCATATGCCAATGCCTGCTCAGCCTTTTGGTTGGTTCAAAAAGAATGTAACTAAAGTATCTGATGTTAAAGGTATGAAGTATAGAACAGTTGGTCTTGCAACTAACGTTTTAACTGCTATGGGAATGGTTGTAAGACAGTTACCAGGTGGTGAAATCCAACCAGCGATGAAAACTGGTTTGATTGATGCTGCAGAGTTTAACAACCCTACATCAGACTCACAGTTTGGAATGCAAGATGTCTCTAAACACTATCACTTAGGAAGTTTCCATCAATCTCAGGAAATGTTCGAAGTGCCGATTAATACTAAGAGACTAAATAGCCTTTCACCTGAACATCAAGCTATCTTGAGAAATGCTGCATATGCTGCAAACTCAGATAACTACTTTAAAGCATTGGTTAGATATTCAAGTGACCTTGCTAAGTTGATGAATGAGCATAAGGTTAATGTTTACCAAACGTCTGATGCTATCCTAGCTGAACAATTAAAAGGTTGGGACAAAGTTGTTGGAGAGTTTTCTGCTAAAGATGCTTTCTTCAAAAAAGTAGTAGACTCACAAAAAGCATACGCTAAGAGAACAATGAAGTATCTGTTGATGAATCAACCGAACTACAAATTAGCTTATGAAAATGAGTTTGGTCCAATTGAAAAAGTTAAAATCTAATTAACTTTAAAATAAATTTAAAAGGGGGTTGAAAAACCCCCTTTTTTTTATACGTATTTTAATATATTTCTTTTATATGAAGTCATTTATTCAATTTGCAGACACTCTTAGCACTTCGATGGGAAAAGCTTTTTCTTGGTGCATCGTAGTTTTGATGGGGGGAACTGTTTATGAAGTAGTAATGGCTTATGTTTTTAATTCTCCTACACTTTGGAATTTTGATTTTAGTATGCAGATGTATGGTGCAATTTTAATGATGTCAGGAGCTTATTGTTTAGCAACTGAATCACATGTAAGAGGAGATGTCATTTATAGATTGTTTAGTCAAAGAACTCAGGCTTGGATTGATTTAGTTTTATACTTTATTTTCTTTTTCCCTGGAGTGATTGCGTTAGCCTTTTACGGATACGAGTATGCTGCGCTTGCTTGGAAAATAAAAGAGACTAGTTGGAGTAGTCCAGCTCAAATCCAAATTTATATGGTCAAATCGATGATACCTGCTGCAGGTGTTTTATTAATTATTCAAGGTATTAGCGAAGTATTTAGATCTATTATTTGTATTCAAACAGGACAATGGCCAGCGCGAATGGTTGTTGCTGAAGAAACAGAACAAGTTTTAATGAGAACAGCTCAAGAAGAGGACGAAAAAAATGTTATTTAGTTTAACAAATCCAGAAATTGCAATTTTGATGATGGGTATGTTCTTGTTTGCAGTTCTTTTAGGTTTCCCTATTGCTTTTACTCTAATGGCTATGGGAATTGGGTTTGGATATTTTGCTTATTACGATGCAACAATGATGGAGCACATTTTTGATAATCGTATATTCCAACTATTTGTTCAAAAC
>Ga0181574_10003666_pt1 | contig 13532 bp, 9 predicted proteins | sample 101ome_24_FD_145600 | JGI IMG/M metagenome (GOLD analysis project Ga0181574, IMG submission 145600) | Coastal salt marsh microbial communities from the Groves Creek Marsh, Skidaway Island, Georgia - 101410AT metaG (spades assembly) | ecosystem: Environmental > Aquatic > Marine > Intertidal zone... | reverse complement strand
AAACGCATCAAGCACTTGGAGACAACAATGCATCGCCCAGAACCTGATATGAATCTGGCGGCCATGATTTTAAGACAGGCCGATCTCAGCCACGATCGCACCGCAATGGTGTTTGAAGGCGAGTCTTATGATTATGCCGAGTTTGCTCGGCGTGCCAGGACACGCGCTGCGCTCTTTCGGCAGCATGGGACCTGTGTTGGCGATCGAGTTGGATTTTTAGGCTTTAATCAGCCGGCGTTTTTAGAAACCATGGTCGCTGCAAATGCGCTCGGCGCAGTTTTCGTGCCTCTGAACTCGGCGCAGTTTTCGTGCCACTGAACTTCCGCCTTACCGGCGAGGAGCTCGCCTTCATTATTGGTGATGCTGGCATACACACCTTGGTGGTCGAGCCGGAATTGGCACCCATCATCGACTCGGTCAAGGAGCGCTTGCCGTGCAGGGCGTATTTCAGTAGTGGAGAAGATAGCGAGGGCTATCCCTCTCTGGCCTCTCTAGCCGATCCAATGGCGCCACTCCTAGAGACAGTGCCAGTGGGCGCACACGACACGTTGTTAATCATGTACACCTCGGGAACCACGGGCTTACCGAAAGGGGCGATGCTTACGCACGGTAATTTCGTCTGGAATAATTTCAATGCCTCCCTGGCGTTTGGAAATACCCGTGATGACGTAATGATGTGCACAGCGCCGCTGTTCCACATTGGAGGGTTGAATACCGGTGTGGTCAGCTCGCTTCAGCTGGGTAACCCGATCGTGATGACGCGGCATTTCGATCCGGGCGTCACGCTTGAGCTGATTCAAAAACACCGTGTTACGCATATGTTTGGTGCGCCCGCTATGTTTCTCTTTATGAGTCAGCATCCCGAGTTTGAGGTAACGGATCTCAGCTCCATTAATTTTTTCATGGTGGGTGGTGCGCCTGTCCCCGAGCCACTGATACATCTGTATGGTTCCCGTGGTGTTCGTTTCTGTCAGGGCTACGGGTTGACCGAGACTGCACCTTTCTCCGCCTTTCTCGGGCCCGATAAAGCGTTATCTAAAATCGGTTCGGCTGGATTGCCACCGGTATTATCGGATGTGCGCATTGTGGATGCTGATAACCGCCCGGTTGCTGCCAACGAGCGTGGCGAGATATGCCTGAGAGGCCCCAATATCATGAAGGGTTATTGGAATCGCCCGGAAGCCACTGCGGAGGCCATTGATAGTGAAGGATGGTTTCATTCGGGAGACGTCGGTTACCTTGATGAGGAAGGCTTTCTTTATATTTGTGACAGGGTAAAAGACATGGTTATTTCCGGCGGGGAGAATGTGTATCCCGCTGAGGTCGAGAGCGTTTTGTTCGCTCATGAGTCGATAGCAGAGGTGGCCGTCATTGGTCTACCTGATGAAAAATGGGGAGAGGCAGTGACTGCGGTGGTGGCACTGCACGAAGGGCACACGCTAACCCTTGAGGCGCTGCGAGAGTTTGCTGCGGATAAGCTGGCAAAATACAAGCTACCCATCCGTATGCACACCATTGACGCCTTGCCAAGAAATCCCGCGGGGAAAATATTAAAATTTCAGCTTCGGGAAACATTGCGGGCGTAGCGCCAGCATCTCGCGACGGCGGCAGCGGAATAAGGTGGTGAAAAGTCTCTTAACTCTGGCTGGTGGTGTGACCGCCGCGCTGATGCTGGTGGCCTGTCAGTCCTCAGCGCCTTCGCCCGTGCGTTATGCGCCTGCGAAACCAGTCGATATGGCGGGTGACTGGGAAGTCGATTACGCGCGCAGTGATAATGTGCAGCGCCAACTCAACAGCCTGTTTCGCCAGCTTCAGCAAGAAATTGATCGCAGAAACCGCGCCGCTGAGCGGGGGCAAACGTATTCGGGCCCGGCGCTTTCGTCGGGTCGCGATTTGATAGCGCTCGCCGAGATGGCGGAAATCATTACGGCTCCTGAATTACTCGAAGTCGTGCAGACAGACAATGAAATTCGTCTGAAACGGGAGAACAGCTTTGCGCTTATCTGCGTTGTCGACCGCCCGGCTCCCATCGTGACGCAAACTCCCTTCGGGTCCGAGCAATGCGGCTGGGACGGGCACCAGTTGTTTTTCGATATTGCCCTGCCCGATGGCCTACAAATCAGGCATCGCATCACGCGTTCGTCCCTTGCCGATTCGCTCATTATGCAAACGGCGGTGTATTCGCCCACGGTGAGCCAGCCTTTCACCGTGAGTCGCGTCTATAACCGATATAACTGTATTCGCCCACGGTGAGCCAGCCTTTCACCGTGAGTCGCGTCTATAACCGATATAACCCGGATAAGGCCGGGTATCGCTGCACCCAAACACTGACTCGAGGCACCGTTTGTACCACCGAAGCGAGTGAAGATTCGTGAATATCGCGACGTGCCTACCCGTGATGTTGTTGAGTCTGGTTCTGGCTGGGTGTGGCAGCCCTCGTCCTGTGACCCAGGTGGGTGATCCTCCGCCGGGATATCAACGTGCGATGGTTGATAGAGCCGCGTGGCCGGTGGCCAATTCCGACGAGACCTTATTGCAAAATGGCGAACCGATTGCGCTGGAGATCGGCGTTGTTGTGTTTGATGAGGGGCTGATCAACCCCGACAGTCGTGATGCGCGTGACAAGCTGCGCTCAGTGGAAAGTCGCCTCGGTGCCGTCTTGCTGAGGGATACCTTGACGGCTTCCACCCTGTGGGGGCCTGTGCGGGTGTTACCCAGCGCCAGCCAATTCGCGGAACTGACCATCACCGCTGAAGTGCGTCATTCGGACGGTCGGGATTTATGGCTTTCTGTTCGGGCGATCGATGCCACTAATCGGGTCTGGTTGGACGATGATTTTCGTGCCACCGCGTCGATGGCTGACTATGACCGCGATAACGGCGAGCCCTTTCGCGGGGTTTTTGTCGCCATCGCCAACAGTTTGCGTCGAGCTGCCATCAGACTGTCTTCACAGGAGCTCGCCGAGCTTACGCAGGTCGCTACCCTGCGCTATGCGGCTGAACTCGCCCCGACGCTGTTTGGACCCTATGTGGCCAGTGTGGAAGGTCGGTTAGTGGCGCAGCGCTTGCCCTCGGTCTCGGACCCCATGCTGCCGCGTATCGAACGAATACGAAACCAGGAGGCGTTGTTTATCGATACCGTGGACGAGCAATATGTGGATCTGTGGGATGCGGTTGGCCCTACCTATCGACTCTGGCAGCGCTCAGGTTTGGAGCAGGCGCAATACTTTGAGGATTACACGGCACGAGCGTCGGCCAGAGAGCTGACCGCTGATCGGGGGAGTTTCGCTGCGATGCAGCAGGTGTACTCCACCTATCGCTCGGTCCGTATCCAAGAGCAGGATTTGTTCGATCTCGCAACTGGCTTCGACAACGAAACGGCGCCCACCGTGCTGTCGACCGGTGACAGAGTCGTGCGCCTATCGGGAACGCTAGATCAGCAATACAAAGAATGGCGGCGCCTGCTTGCGCAGCTTGTTGAACTCGAATATGGCGCGCCGTGAGTCCTCTTAAATTACAGGCAACGTGCCCCAAGGGGCTGGGCTCGCTTCTCTTGCCCGAGCTTGAGCAACTGGGTGCGAGCCAGTTACGAGAAGGTGTTGCCGGGGTGTCCTTCGAGGGCACCTTGGCCACGGCTTATCGGGCTTGTCTCTACAGTCGTCTTGCCAACCGCGTGCTGCTCGTGGTCGCCGACTTCGCCATGGCCAATGCCGAGGATCTTTATCAGGGGGTGGGCAATATCCCCTGGGCAGATCATCTGTCACCGTCAAATACCCTGGCGATTGATTTTTCCGGCCGAGGGCCTGACATCCGCAATACGCAATTTGGCGCACAGCGGTGCAAGGACGCGATTGTTGATCAGTTCAGAAGCCGCGGTCTAAGCAGACCCAATGTCGATACCAAAAATCCGGACCTTCGGATTAACGTGCGCTTGTATAAAGGCCGCGTAACTGTCGCCATCGACCTCGCGGGTGAGAGTTTGCATCGACGTGGGTATCGAACTGACCCCGGCAAAGCACCGCTCAAGGAAAATCTGGCGGCCGCGATTCTGATCAGGTCGGGCTGGCCCGAAGCGGCCAAGGCTGGTCTGCCCCTGATTGACCCTATGTGTGGCTCGGGAACCCTATTGATCGAAGCGGCGATGATGGCCAAACAAGTGGCTCCGGGGTTGGGTCGCAAGCGGTGGGGATTTCTAGGCTGGGCCGGTCATAATCCCGAGCAATGGCGCGCCATTGAAAGCGATGCACGTACGCAGGTTGTCGAGGCACTTCCCGGGCTCGAAATCCGTGGTTACGACGGTGACATCCGTGCGATCAGACGCACAGAAGCTATCATTCAGGCACTTGAGCTGGGTGACCTGGTACGGGTCAAGCCGAAGGCGCTTAATTTACTCACTCGCCCTTCGCACAAGGCGATGCCGGAGGGCCTGCTGGTTTGCAACCCGCCATGGGGTGAGCGCTTGGGCGAGGAACAGTCGCTGACGTTTCTCTACCGAGAGTTGGGGGCCTGCTTGCACCGTGAGTTCCAGGGGTGGCGTGCGGGAATCCTGACGTCTAATCCCGAACTGGGAAGAGCCATAGGCTTGAGAAGCCACAAGCAATATGGCTTCAATAATGGCGCTGTTGATATTCAGTTGCTGCTTTTCGAGATGACTGAGAGTAACCGCCTTAGCCATGGACTGACCCCCGCTGTAGCCAAGCGCACCGATGATCAAGAGGCGTCAGCCAACAGAGAGCCCCCTTTGCTATCCCCGGGTGCGACCATGCTCTGTAATCGATTAGAGAAAAATCGCCGTCGATTGGCCTCCTGGATCGCGACATCGGGGGTAACCTGCTACCGCCTCTACGACGCCGACATGCCCGAGTATGCCGTGGCGATTGATGTCTACGAAGGGCGAGTCCATGTCTCCGAGTATGCGCCGCCAAAATCGGTAAGCGACGCCGCTGCGGAAAAGCGGTTTGGGGAAGTGCTCGCGGCGGTCCGACATTTTTTCAACCTTGCTGACAGCGAGGAGATTGCCGCTAAGCGCCGGCAGCGGCAGCGAGGTAAAAGCCAATACGAAAAAATGAGCAGCCGGGGAGAGCGTCTTACCGTTCGCGAGGGGAATGCACGACTCTTGGTCAATTTGTTCGATTATCTCGACACGGGGCTGTTTCTCGATCATCGGCCGCTTCGTCAGCGGTTGGCGGAAGAGGCGCGAGGGAAGCATTTTCTCAACCTCTTTTGCTACACGGGGGCGGCGACCATAAAGGTCGCCCTCGGTGGCGCTGCGACGTCCACCAGCGTGGATTTATCGAACACTTATCTGCGTTGGCTGCGGGACAACCTTGCCCTAAACGGCCTTTCCGATAGGCAGCACCGGACCGAGCGGGCAGATTGTCTGACTTGGTTAAAGAGCTGTCAGCGGCAGTTCGACTTGATCATGCTCGATCCACCTTCTTTTTCGAATTCCAAAGCGACTGAAACGAGCTTCGATGTTGAGCGCGATCAGGGCGAATTACTGGCGGCGGCCATGTCGGTTCTGGCACCCGACGGCGTGATGTATTTTTCAACCAATCGGCGAAGCTTCCGGTTGGCGGACTCCATTGAGCGCGACTACCGGGTGGAGAACATAAGTAAAGTGACGATACCCCCGGACTTCCAGCGGAATGCCCAGATTCATCAGTGCTGGCGAATCACCCATTGCGCTAAACCCTAGGCCTCAAAGTTCTCAAACAGCCAACGGTCAAGGTCGTTTCGCTGGGATCCCATCGACCGCTAGAAAGGGCTGTATTCGAGGATGAGACTCAGTCTCCGGCGTGCTATCATCCGCCCTCGAATTTTCTAGACCTCTCATGGCATCTCCCTGGAAACATCCTGTAATCGGATGGATAAGGGGGTGCGTGGCGATTCATTGGAGTATCAGTCATGGGGCAGACCCTTTACGACAAGCTGTGGGCGAGTCATCTCGTTGAAGAGCGCGAGGACGGGACCGCGTTGATTTACATTGATCGCCAGTTGCTGCATGAGGTGACCTCTCCCCAGGCCTTTGAGGGCCTCAGGCTGGCGGGGCGCCAACCTTGGCGAATAAGTGCCAACGTTGCAGTGCCTGATCACAATGTGTCGACATTGGCGGCGGAACGTTCTCAGGGGCTCGCCGGGGTGCAAGACGACGTCTCTCGTATTCAGTTGCAGACCCTAGACGATAACTGCGCAGACTTCGGTATCCCGGAAATCCCCCTTGATGATATCCGGCAAGGTATCGTTCATGTGATGGGGCCCGAGCAGGGCGCTACTCTGCCCGGGATGACCATCGTGTGCGGTGACTCTCATACCTCAACCCACGGAGCGCTGGGGGCATTAGCCCATGGTATTGGCACCTCCGAGGTGGAGCACGTGCTGGCAACGGGCTGCCTCATTCAACGCAAAATGCAAAATTTCCGTATCACCGTCGAGGGAGATCTCAACCCAGGAGTCACTGCTAAAGATATAGCGCTTGCCATTATTGGTCGGATCGGTACAGCGGGGGGCACAGGCTGCGCGATTGAGTTTGCGGGCAGTGCCATCATGGGTCTTTCTATGGAAGGTCGTATGACGCTATGTAACATGGCGATCGAAGCGGGTGCGAGAGCGGGCATGGTAGCTGTTGACGACACAACGCTTAACTATGTCCGTGGCACACCGTGGGCCCCAGCCGGTGAGCAGTGGGAGAAAGCGGAGATCTATTGGCGCAATTTGCACAGTGATGCCGACGCGGTATTTGATCGGGAGATAGCCATACCCGCCAAGGAGATTGTGCCACAAGTGACCTGGGGAACCTCGCCGGAAATGGTTGTCGGCGTTGATGGGCGGGTCCCAACGTTGGACGAGATGCCCTCCGAAACAGCGCGGGCAGGCCTTCAGCGCGCTCTCGAGTACATGGGCTTGGAGGCAGGTATGCTGATTACCGATATCCGACCTGACGTTATCTTTATAGGCTCCTGCACCAACTCTCGTATTGAGGATATGCGCGCCGCTGCTGCGGTCCTGAAGGGGCGAAAGATTGCCAGTTCTATCACGCAGGCGCTCGTGGTGCCGGGGTCGGGTGTGGTCAAGGCGCAGGCCGAAGCAGAAGGCCTGCACCACATTTTTACCGACGCAGGGATGGAGTGGCGTGAGCCAGGCTGTTCTATGTGCTTGGCAATGAATGCGGACAAGCTGGAGCCGGGTCAGCGCTGTGCGAGTACCTCAAATCGGAATTTCGAGGGCCGCCAGGGGGCCGGTGGCAGAACCCACCTTGTCAGCCCCGCGATGGCCGCTGCTGCCGCCGTGGCGGGCCATTTTGTTGCGGTGGAACATTTGGAGGAGGCTGTCTGATGGAGTCATTCGTTGTCCACGAGGGACTTGTAGCGCCGATGGATCGCGCCAATGTCGATACTGATTTGATCATGCCCAAACAGTTTTTAAAGTCGATTCGTCGCAGCGGATTTGGCCCCAATCTTTTTGACGATCTGCGCTATCTCGATGAGGGGGTGCCCGACGCTGATAACAGTACTCGACCCCTTAACCCGGATTTTCCGCTCAATTTTCCCCGCTACCAAGGTGCTTCTATTTTGCTCGCGCGCGAGAATTTCGGGTGTGGATCCAGTCGCGAGCACGCACCTTGGGCGTTGGTGGACTATGGATTTCGCGCGATTATCGCCCCGAGTTTTGCCGACATTTTCCGCTCTAATTGCTTCAAGAACGGCCTTCTGCCTATCGCCCTGGATTCGTCGGTTGTGGACCGGCTGTTTGCCGCGCTCTATGAGAAAGAGGGCTTCAGTTTGTCAATCGATCTAGAGCGCCAGATGATAGCGGGTTCTGGATTTGATGGGATTGGCTTTGAGGTCGATGCCTTTAGGAAGGATTGCCTTCTCAAGGGCTTGGATGACATTGGCATTACCTTGCAGAGTGAAGAGGCGATTCGTCGTTTTGAGACGGGGCACAAGGAGCTGTTTCCTTGGGTGTTTGACAAGGTGTCGATCTGATGGAGCAGCGCATTCTTCTTTTGCCGGGCGATGGTATCGGCCCAGAGGTGGTGACGCAGGCCGAGCGGGTTCTTCTCGCCGTCGCGCAGCTTTTCGACCTGTCGTTGACCTTGGACACCGCAAATCTGGGTGGGGTGGCCATCGAGGCTGAGGGGGCGGCGTTCCCTCAATCGACCCGCGAAAAAGCCCTGGCTGCGGATGCTATTTTGTTGGGTGCAGTGGGTGGTCCACAGTGGGACGGGCTGCCGGCGTCGGAGCGCCCTGAACGGGGTTTGCTCGCTATTCGTGCGTCCCTCGACCTTTTTGCCAATCTACGCCCTGCGGATGCTATTTTGTTGGGTGCAGTGGGTGGTCCACAGTGGGACGGGCTGCCGGCGTCGGAGCGCCCTGAACGGGGTTTGCTCGCTATTCGTGCGTCCCTCGACCTTTTTGCCAATCTACGCCCAGCGATTTTATTTCCCCAACTGGCGTCTGCGTCAAGCCTTAAAGCCGAACTGGTGGCGGGTCTCGATATTTTGATTGTCAGGGAGCTGACCGGCGGCATCTATTTTGGTGAACCGCGGGGCATTGCTGTTCGTGAGGACGGGCAACGCGAGGGTTACAACACCTATCGCTACAGCGAAGGCGAAATTATGCGAATTGCGCGTCTCGCTTTTGAGCTTGCCGGGAAGCGCGGAGGCAAGCTGACCTCAGTGGACAAAGCCAATGTCTTGGAGGTTACGCAGCTCTGGCGCGAGGTCGTGACCGGTCTCGGTGAAGACTATCCAGAGGTGGCGCTCGACCATATGTATGTTGATAACGCCGCGATGCAGTTGGTTCGGGCGCCCAAACAGTTTGATGTGTTGGTGACGGGCAATATTTTTGGCGACATCCTGTCGGATACTGCGGCTATGCTGACGGGCTCTATTGGCATGTTGCCCTCGGCGTCACTCAATGAGCAGTCAAAGGGCCTGTACGAGCCTGTTCACGGCTCGGCGCCGGATATTGCAGGTCAAGACAAGGCCAATCCTTTGGCCACCATTCTTTCGGTCGCCATGATGTTGCGTTACTCCCTGAGCGCACCCGCCGCTGCGCAGGCTATTGAAGAGGCGGTGGCGAATGTCCTTGATCAGGGACTGCGGACAGCAGATATCGTCGACAAGGGTCAGTCTGCCGTAGGAACGGTGGCGATGGGTGACGCGGTAATAGCGGCGCTTATGTCGCAAAAGGAGAACAGTTGATGGCGACTACGTTTGACGTTGCCCTAGTCGGCGCCACTGGTGCCGTTGGCGAAGCGATGATCGAAATTTTGGAGCAGCGTGACTTTCCGGTGGGTACCTTATACCCCCTCGCTTCAGCCCGCTCAGCCGGCAAGACCGTCCGCTTTAAAGGTAAATCCTTGACGGTGCAGGATCTCGCGGAATTTGATTTCGCCCAGGCTCAAATTGGGCTGTTTTCAGCCGGTGGTGATATTTCAGCCGAGTTCGCACCGAAGGCCGCTGCCGCCGGCTGTGTAGTGGTCGATAACACATCGCACTTTCGCAGGGATGAGGATATCCCTCTTGTTGTTCCCGAGGTTAACCCGCATGCGGTAGCCGGCTACAAAGGCAGAGGAATTATCGCCAACCCTAATTGCTCGACGATACAAATGTTGGTCGCCCTCAAGCCAATCTACGACGCGGTAGGTATCGCCCGAATTAACGTGTCGACTTATCAGGCTGTCAGCGGCACAGGGAAAGAGGGTATTGAAGAGCTGGCGACGCAAACAGCGAAGTTGCTTAACGGGCAGGCTATTGAAACGCGGGTTTACCCCCGGCAGATTGCCTTCAATTTGCTGCCACATATCGATAGTTTTCAGGACAACGGTTATACCCGTGAAGAAATGAAGATGGTCTGGGAAACGCAAAAAATATTCGAAGACGATACGGTCGAGGTGAATCCGACCTGCGTGCGAGTCCCCGTGTTTTATGGACACAGCGAAGCCGTGCATATCGAGACTCGATCAAAATTAACCGCGGAGGATGCTCGCAGACTACTAGAGCAGGCGCCGGGCGTTGTTGTGATTGATGAACAGACCGACGGTGGCTATCCCACCCCAGTCGTCGATGGCGCCGGAACAGATCCTGTCTATGTTGGGCGAATCAGGGAGGACATTTCTCACCCTATGGGGCTCAACTTGTGGGTTGTTTCCGACAATGTGCGCAAGGGCGCCGCACTAAACAGTGTGCAAATTGCCGAGCTACTGGCCACATCCTACCTGTAAACTGCTCACCCGAAGCAAGGGTTAGTGCGCTGTGACTGAAGGTTTCGACGCGCCGTAAATAGTGGTACAAGACAGGTGGCTTTGTGCCGACCGAGTGTTTGACGCGCAATGTCCGGGGCGCTTCGGCTTTGGTCAGCGTGATGACGACAGACCAGCCTGAACTTTTTTGATGCAGTGAGCATGGATTGCTTGGACGCATGATCAGGGGATATGGATATATGAATACCTGTAGAAACGCACTTTTCATCGCCGTGACCTTGGTTATGTCACAGACAGCACTGGGGCTGGGGTTAGGTGAAATAACCTTAAACTCCTACGTCAATGAGCCACTCAGCGCGCATGTCGAATTGCTCGATGTGGGCGCCCTGCAGCCCGAAGATATTCGGGTGCGTCTCGCCACCCAAGAGGACTTTGATCGCCTTGGCGTTGATCGGGCCTATTTTTTGACCAGCATTCAATTTGAGGTTTTGCTGGAGCGGGGAACCCCGAGAATTCTTCTTACTACGAGTGAGGTTCTGGTCGAGCCTTACTTGGATTTTTTACTCGAGGCTAGGTGGCCTTCAGGGCGGTTGTTGCGAGAGTACACGGTGCTTGTGGATCTGCCCCCCGCGCCCTCCAGCAGTCCCGTCAACATATCCAATACCACGGTCGAGGCAGTTGATACAGCCGATGTTAAAGAGATCCCTGTAACGGGCTCGGCGGAGCAGGTCAGTGTGAACCGCGAGTATGGCCGAAACGCCCAACTCGTGCCGACGGCAGGTGGCAACTATCTTGTGACCCGAGAGGACACGTTGTGGAAGATCGCCTCCGCGGCGGCTCTTCCCGGGGTCTCTGTGGAGCAGACGATGTTGGCCACGGTCGCCAAGAATCCGAGAGCGTTTACCGGCGGCAATATCAATGGGCTTAAAGCGGGTTATGTGCTGGCGCTGCCGACCGAGGCTGATTTATCCATGGGGGTATCAGATGCTATCGGTGCGGTTAAATCGCAAAACAGCGATTGGGCCGCCGGCGTCATCAGTCAGCCAGTTCTTAGGGTGGTTGCCGATAGCGATCTTGAGGCTGATGACGGGTCCCCCGAGGATGACGCTCCGTGGACCGCCGCCACCTCGCCATTGGTTGGCGACCCGGTGAACGAAGAAGTGGCTGAGGCCTCGATACCGGTGGCAAATACCTCGGGAGAGGGTACCTACGCGGGGGAGGCCCAGGAGGACTATCCTGCAGAGAATTATGGCGCAGAGGATTATGGCGTAGAGGAGAGCTCCGAGTCCTCAGACAGCGATATGGTCTCATCGGGCACGTTAGCTGCTATCGAGGCCCAGGTCGCTGAATTATCGGGGCAAGTCGGTAATCTGCGGGAGCTCGTTGCGATCAAGGACAAGCAAATTGCCGAGCTTCAGGCATCACTCGCAGCCAAACAGCCTTCGACGGCGTCGCCAGCAACCTTTGCCCTGTCATCGCTGCTCTACCTCGCCGGGGGCGCTGCACTCGGTGCACTCGCGCTGCTGCTCGGCTTGCGATTTCGCCGAGGCGCAGGGACCCTAGAGCCAGGTTTGGAGGATGGGAACGCGGAGCCGCGCATGTCGCCGGTGCCGGTGGCTGAAGCCCCGCCAGTAGCAGATGCGTCAAACGCTCCTTCGGGCAATCCCCTCGATGGAGCGGTTCAAGAGGCGCTGGCCGAGGCGGAGATTTATGTTTCCTATGGTCGCCATCAGCAGGCACTGAATCTTCTCGCCGCTGCGGCTGAAAAGGCAGCGGGAGCAGACGCCGCTGAGGCGTACTGCAAGATGATTGATATTGCGTTGGCCAATGATCGCAGGGAAGAGGCTGCCGCCTGGTTGACTCAGGTGGAGGCAATGGGCACTCCCGAGCAGGTGGCGTCTGCCAGTGGCGCACTCCAGGAGGCCACGGCCACGCCCCCGGATTTGGGTGAGCTTCTAGAACCAGCGGTGAGACCCCAGACCGATGATCTTCAAATGGCGCCGGCTATGGATCAGTCGTTGGATCTGCAACCAGAGGAACTGCCGCAAGCGGAAGAGGAGCTTCAGCTTTCAGGTGATGCCGATACTGAGCACTTGACGGCATATTCTCAAGAGCCGCTTGCACAAGAGCCGTTAGTCGGAGGTGTAGTGCCCCCAGGTGACACCGAGTCTGTTGATGAATCACCTGCCTCACCGGATTTTGAGCTGGGCGAGTTGTCGACCGAAGCGGCATCTAACCATACCCTATCGGGAGCGGATACCCCGGCAAAACTGCCTCCTGAGCTCGCGGCGGTACTGGGCACTGATGTCGTTCCCCCCTCAGAGCGATTCACCGAGAGCGAGGCAGAGACGCTGGTCTACGCCAATGAAACCGATCCGCTGGATGCCAAGCTGGACCTGGCGAGGGCCTATATCGATATGGGTGATGAAGAAGGTGCTCGCCCGGTATTGGAGGATGTCGTCGCAAATGGCGATCTGCGTCAGCAAGCAGAGGCCAGAGAGCTACTCGTCCACATTGACTGACCCCCGGCACAGGTTTGATCCAACGCCTTGGGCTATCGGCACACGTGTTGCGCTGCGCGTTGAATATCTGGGGGCAAGCTACTGCGGATGGCAGGCGCAGCCCCATTTACCGGTTGCCACAGTTCAAGAGTCTGTTGAAGAGGCGCTCGGAAAAATAGCCGACCAGCCCGTCACGACCCACTGCGCGGGGCGGACCGATACCGGTGTACACGGCTTTGCACAAATCGCACATTTTGATGACCCTGTGGGCCGCAGTGCCAAGGCCTGGGTGATGGGGGCGAACGGCCAATTGCCTCCGGATATCAGGATACATTGGGCCCATCCGGTCGATGCGAGTTTTCACGCTCGCCACAGTGCCTTGGCGCGACGCTATCGCTATGTCGTCGCCAATACCCCTGTGCGTCCGGCGCATCTGGCCTCCCTGGTCACGTGGCACCGTCGGCCCCTCGCCGTGGAGACGATGGCTGCGGCAGCTGGGGCGCTGGTAGGTAGCCATGATTTTTCGGCTTTCCGCGCAGCCCAATGTCAGGCAAACAGCCCGATACGCGAGGTGTATAGTTTGGAGGTACGGCGCTGGAATGACTTTGTGGTGCTCGATATTGCAGCGAATGCTTTTCTCCATCACATGGTTCGCAACATCGCGGGTGCTTTAATGGCCGTCGGCAATGGGTCGCGACCGGTTCACTGGGTCCAAGAACTCTTGGCGAGTCGAGATCGCACCTTGGGCGCCGATACCGCTTCCAGTGCGGGACTCTATTTGATCGGCGTGGATTATCCGGCAGATTATGGACTGCCACCAACACCA